>Ga0210388_10004039_pt1 | contig 11481 bp, 4 predicted proteins | sample IncBWC19OmetaG_FD_155485 | JGI IMG/M metagenome (GOLD analysis project Ga0210388, IMG submission 155485) | Forest soil microbial communities from Barre Woods Harvard Forest LTER site, Petersham, Massachusetts, United States - Inc-BW-C-19-O ... | reverse complement strand
ACCGTAACGTGGGCCACGTCGCTCGGATCCGCCACAATGGACCCCTTGTCCGGCGACAAGCCGATCGAAGCCGGCTGTCCCGTCGTATAAATTTCGGCCGTTGCGAAGATCTTTCCGTCTTTAGTCCCGACCGCTTTCAGGGCACCCGGTTCATAGAGCACGTCCCAGGATAAGTGCAGGTCCGCGGTGGTGCGCAGGACCTTCGCTCGCTCCGGCAGATTGGCCCAGCGGCCCTCCATGCCTACCCGAGGGAACTCGTAGCCTTTCACTCCAAGCGACTGTCCGTTGAGAAACAACTCGACGGTGTCGCAATTTGTGAAACAGGTGACCGGGATGACTTGGCCCTCCCTTCCCTTCCAGTTCCAATGGGGAAACAGATGCAGCACGGGCTTATCTGTCCACTGGCTCTGGTAGAAATAGAAGCCGTCTTTCTTGAAGCCACAGGTGTCAATGACGCCGGACGACGAACCCTTCATGGGCCAGCGTGACTCGCCCAGATAATCGATTCCGGTCCACATGAAGTCTCCGGCAACGTAATCATAAGTGCTGACGAATTTCCACAACTGTTCCACGTCGACGTTTCTTCCCCGCAGGAATTGGAAGAAGTCCGGCGAAGGATCTTTGACGGAGAACAAGTCGGGATATTCGCCGCGGGCGCCGCCCATTGCCTCGCTCTCGGTTCCAAGGAAGCGCCTTTGCGGAAACGCATGGCGGTCGATGCTGTAATACTTTTCTTTCCGGTCGCGCCAGCGGTCCGCGTAGTTGTAACCAACGACATCAAGAAGAGCGAGAAACTCTGGACTTGCCGCTTCGGAAGCAGGCTCGGAATGAATGTGATCGCAGCCGGCAGTCACCAGGCGCGTCGGGTCCTCAAAGTGAAAAACCTGGAGCAACTTTCGCAGAGTCTCCGGACCTTGCGGGCTCCCCTGGTCGCCGATTTCGTTCCCAGCGCTCCACAACACTACGCAAGGATGATTGCGGTCACGCCGGACAAAGTTTTGTACATCGCGCTCGTACCACTCGTCAAAATATTCGGCATATCCGTTGGGGCCGATCTGGCCCTTCGGCACCTTCCACTCGTCGAAGGCCTCATTCATGACGAGGAAGCCCATGGTGTCGCATATATCCAGAAATTCGGCGGCATAGGGGTTGTGGCTGGTGCGGATGGCGTTGCAGCCCATTTCCTTCAGAATTTCCAGACGCCGCTCCCAAATCCTCTCCGGAACCGCGGCGCCCACGCTGCCTCCGTCGTGGTGGAGGCAAACTCCATTGAGCTTGACGCGCTCGCCGTTCAACAAGAATCCGCGATCCGCATCGAAGACCGCTTCGCGAATGCCGATCGGGGTATCGTATTCGTCCACCACGTGGCCCTGAACCCGCACAGTGCTGTGGACCTTGTACATATAGGGATCGGCAACCGACCAGAGGCGAGGGGAGCTTACTTTTATTTGCTGCAGGAATTCGTATTCTTTGCCGGCGGCAACATTCTGAGCAGCCTCAATGCTCTGGATTGCATTTCCGTCGCGGTCAACAACCTCGATCATGAGCGTGCAGTTTGCCGCGTTCCCACTTTCGTTGCTCACCCTCGTGCTAATGCCTAGACTCGCCGCTTCTTTCGATATCTGCTGCGAGCTGACAAAAGTACCCCAGTGGGCGATGTGGATTTTGTTTGTAGATAGCAACCAGGAGTGGCGATAGATTCCCGAGCCCGAGTACCAGCGGCAATTGGTCTGATGCGAGTTATCGACTCTGACGGCGATCAGGTTCGCGTTTCCGAAATTCACGTAGGGTGTGAGGTCGTAGAAAAATGGCACGTATCCGTAGGGACGCTTGCCGAGAAAGTGTCCGTTGATCCACACATCGCTGAGCTGGTAAATGCCGTCGAACTCGATGGTAAGCTTTTTATGTTTGTAGGAATCTGGGATGCGGAATTGCTTGCGATACCAGCCGATGCCGGCGGGAAGATACGCGCCGCAATCACTGGAGGGCGCCGTTTCGTCGAAGCTGCCTTCAATGCTCCAATCGTGTGGCAGATCCAGAGTTCTCCAGTCTGCGTCAGAAAACGCGGGGGCTTCCGCGCCAGGAGAATCACTTCTGCGGAACTTCCAACCGAGGTCAAAACTCTCCCGGATTCTTTGCGCAATGGTTTCAGACCCAGACTGCGAGTAGCTGGCGCCCATGAATGAGGACGCGGAAACAACTGCCGCCGTGCTGACCGCTCCCTTGAGCAGTTGGCGGCGGCTCAGGGGACTCTGCAACACGCCGGTTTCTATCATCGTCTGCTCCTTAGAGCGCAAAGAAGCGTTGGTTTTCATTCTGAGAGGAACAGATCATCGCCCACCGAGCGCATCCAACGCTGGAAGTGGCGTCGAATAATTTGGATCGTTCACGTTGGTGGCGCCTGATGTATCCGCATTGTCAAAGATGGTCAGGCCGTTCCACACATAGATTGCATCCGGCAGATCGGCGCCGCCATTGAAATAACCGCCGTTCAACCTGGGTATGTTGACGCCCGCCGGATCCCAGTATGCAACGCCCATTCCTAAGTTGTTGGGCAGGCCCTGCAGCACGGTCTGAAGATCCCTCAGGAATTGGGCCTGCGTCGCTACAGTCGGCGGGCTGTACCAGGGATCATTCGAGTCAAATCCGTTTTCGTAATGGTCCCCCGCCTCGATGATGAAGATGGGCTTGCCAATGCTATTGGCGTCGGCGACGAGCACGTCCTGCTCCACAGGTTGGTTGCTGGGATTAGTTTGAGCGGCTTGCGCGTCGGTCAAAGGGCCGTGAAAGAAGGGATAGTAACTCTGACAGATGGCGTCGTAGGGAATGCTATTTTGATTGGCCAGCGTGAAGAACTGAGTGAGATTCCATGCGGGAGTGATGTGAATGCAAGTAAGCGGCGCGGGAATCGCTGGGCCGATCGACGTATCGGAGGCGGCGTTGGCAACGGCCTGCATGGCCTGGATTTGTAAGGCAGCGAACCCGGTGAAATCAGCTCCTGTGGGGCTGCCGGTGGGGCCTAGGAATCCGGTATCTACCTCGTTGCCGATCGACACCAGGTCGGGCATGGTACCGGCCTGGCGATACGACATGATCTCGGCTTTTACGTAGTTGTAGATATCGGCTTGCAACTGAGCGAGCGTCTGCCCAGACCACGCGGACGGAACGCTGGCCGAGCCGCCGCCATCGAAAAACAAAGTCAATTCCAGGCTCATGCCGAGATTTTTTGTTCGTTTCGCCAGGTCGAGATCCTGCGCATCGGTTTCGGCAAAGCAGGCGTTGCCGGTGCACCCCGCCTGCGATGGGTTGGAATAAGGAGGCGCCGAGCTTGGCCTGAGCCGCAACAGGTTGACACCGTGATTCTTCAGAATTTGGAGAACGTCGGTCTCGACGCCCGTGTCCTTCCACCACACCAAGCCGGTGGAAATGCGGGCGGCTTCCTGCTTTTCCAGGAGGGCATTATCCACGCCTCGGAAGAAAGCCGGGCGCAGCAACCATTGCTGGCTTTGAGTTGCGCTCCCGGACAGTGCGGTCTGTTCGAGAAACGCGCCGCCGGAGGCTGAAGGCACATCCAGCAACAGGCCTGTGCTGTTGTTTGAAATCGTGTAGTAGCCGTTGGTTGTGGCGCTGAGGACCCACTGCTGCGCGGCGGCGCTGCCGCAGGGATTCTGCACGACGTACGCCACTCCGGAAATATTCGCGCTGTCAAAACACAGGCCATTCAGAACGTTGCTGATCTGCCAGAAGTGTCCCGACACTGCGGTAAAGGTCCATCGCTGGCTCGTGTTGGTGAAAGTCCGGGGTTGTTGGACGAGGTGGCCCCCGGCGACCGTGGAGTTGTTGTTGAGGTCAACCTGCAATCCGCTGAGTTGATCGAGAATGTAGTAAGACTGGGCGCTAATCGGAGTAATGTCGGTAGGTTGCGGCGGCTGGTGGCTCGGTCCAGCAACGATGAGGCTGGCGGAAGCGGTTCCACCACTTCCAGCTTCGGTGGAGGTTACAGCACTGGTCGTGTTTTTTTGTGTGCCGGAGGTTGTGCCGGTCACGTTCACGGCAAATGTGCACGCGGCGCCGGCGGCGAGGGTTGCGCCCGAAAGGCTGACGCTGTTCGAACCGGCGGCCCCGGTGATCGTTCCGCCCCCGCAGCTCCCCGCCAAGCCGTTGGGTGTGCCGACCACCTGACCTGAAGGCAAAGTGTCGGTGAAGCCGATGCCCCTAAGTGAACTCGTGGTATTGGGATTTGACAGGTTGAAAGTCAGCGAAGTCGTGCCATTCAAGGCTACGCTGGCTGTGGCAAACACTTTCGAGATCGCTGGCGGCAATTTGGCTGCGGGAGGTGTATTGCCGGATGCGGATGAGCTTCCGCCGCAGGCGGCCGTCCAGAGTGAGCTCAAAGCTATTACGAGAGGCAAAGATACCGAACGCGCTTTCATCCAGAATGCCGGAGCCTTTCGGTCCTCCTTGTTATTGTTGGTCGGCGTCCCGCATCTCATCGTCTTGCACCTTTGGTTTAATGTTCATCTGGTGATACAGGTGTTTGACTTGGTCCTTGGTTTTCTTGATCTCTTGAAAGAGGTGCATTTCCTTCTGCGCCCGGTCGTCCATTTGAAGGCGCCTGTATTCCAATGCGAGGCGGTAATGCGCTTCACTATTCAGCGGATCGATTCGGATTGCGTCCTGAAGATACTTGATAGCTTCTTGCGGTTTCTGCTGCATCATCAGAAGTCTTGCCAAACCCAACTGGGCTTCTACTTCGCTGGGAGCGAGTTTGTAGGCTCGTTGGTAGTGGGCGAATGCCCGGTCCAGGTCGGATTGCGACGCTGCGATCGCGCCCAGTCCACACTCTGCTTTGGCGGCGTCGCCATCGATCGCCTCGGCGGCTTCGAACTCTTTTTCCGCATCTGCCTGGGTTCGAGGATCGTGAGGGGCTGATTGCAGAATTGCTTCGCCCAACTCAAAGTGAACTCCCGGCAGGCGCGGGTCGATCTGCAAAGCCTTCTTGTAGTGCTCGATTGCGCTCGGGAGATCTCCGCCGTTGACCAGACGCTCGGCGATTACCTGCTGCATGCGAGCCGAGCCGGGTGCGAGGACGGCCAGTTTATTCAACGTGTCATCGGCCAACTCGGTGTAGACGCGTTGTGCCGTGAACAGAACATCGACGTTATCGGGATCGAGGTCCACAAGCGATCGCATGACGGAAGCCGTGGCGCCGGTATCACCTTGTTGATCGCAGAGGGAAGCTAGTTCCAGGCCGACCTGCAGGCGCAACGACTTGTCCTTCAGCTTTGAAAAGGACTTCTCCAAGAGGACGCGAGCCGATGGGTCTCCCAATCTTCTTGCGCAAATTCCCAGGAGAGCTTGCGACTTCACCAGAGAAGGATCGATGGCAACAGCCTTGCGTAGAGATTGGGAGGCGTTCTGGTAATCATGCCGGAAGAATGCAACTACGCCCAGGTTTGCGTAGGCTTCGGCATTCTTGGGATCAAGCACGAGGACAGCATCGAATTCCTTAACCGCGGAGTCCGGATCCTTTGCTTTGAGGTACTCTGCCGCTTTTCGCAGGTGATCGTGAATTTCAGCGGCCTCGGAGGTTGTGGTTTGCGCCGCCATTGCCGTGATGGCGGCAAGAAGTGTGAGAAGAACCGCCAGGGGCGCAGAGGCGACAAAGGGAAACGCGGGTTCGTGATACTTGTTGGGGTGAGAATCACTCATGGAGGAACGATACCGCGAAACCCGCTGCATTGACGAAGCGCTAACGACTGAGGGTGCGGAGGCGGAAGCTGCTTCCGCACCTCTCAGGGTGTAAACATTCCGGCGCTGGGATCAGAATCTGATATGAGCCCCCAGCTGTATGATGCGTGCGTCGATCCCGAAATTGACGGGCGTGGTGACCTGGCCGGCGGTGGAATCAGCCAATACTCCGCCGCTGTAGCCAACGTTCAGGTCGGGAGTGCTCCAGTTGATGTGATTGAACACATCAAACATGTCGGCCCTGATCTCAAGTGCGATCGCCTCGTGCAGAGGGAACTCTTTTGCGATACTGAGGTTGACGTTCGCGAAGCCCGGCCCAATCAGAGTGTTGCGATGGGTGTTGCCAAAGGTACCAAACGCGGGGTTGGCGAAGGCCGCGGGGTTGAACCACATGGCGTGGGAACGATGCGAAACGCCTGGGTCGCCAACTTGCTCTGGGTACAGCGTCGAACCGGCGTTGAAGGCCGCGGTTAGTCCGGGATCAATACCTCCCGCAACAGAACTCTGGATGACCGGGGTGAACGGAACTCCGCCGTGCCACTGGAAGAGACTGGAGACACGCCAGCCACCCGCGATCTGATCAAGCGGCCCGTGCAGGTCGAACTGACGCCTGTGTCCGAACGGCAGTTCGTAGATGATCTGACCGACCAGAGTATTCGCAGCGTTGAAGTCCGACAGACCATAATTAAGAGACGGGGTATAGGCGTTCTGGTAGACGTCGATACCCGATCCGTGACCGTTTCCGGTGCCGGTATCGAGCGATTTCGACCAGGCGTAGTTGACCTGGAAGCTCAAGCCATACGACATTCGCTTCAACAGGCGCAATTGCAGCGCATTGTAATTCGAATATCCGTCGTAGTATTGCGCGGATATGCTGTTAAAGACGGGGTTGGGGTTGCCGCAGTGATAGAAACTGGTGCACTCAAAACCGCCTACCCCAGTGGAACCAGGGGTCGTAGCCTGATTGATGTCGGTGGCAAAGTTCAGGTTTCGGCCCCGAGTGTAGACGTAGCTTGTGTCCAGCATCAGGCCACGCCCGAGCTCACGCTGAACCCCCAGTAGGAACTGCTCGACATAGACGGTCGGCATGCTCCGCGGGTAATACTCCGCGCTGCTATAGTTCGCGAGAGTCGACGAAAGAGTTTGCACGGTGGGAAAAATGACCGTGCCGGCGGGAGGTCCCACGGAGAATGGGAATGCAGCGCTGCCATTGGTGTATCCCCCGTTGCCTTGGTTGTGGGGATCGAAACCGAGCCCGAGTGCACCGTCGGTGTAATTCTCGGCGTCGCGTGGAGCGTCGAAGATACCGAAGCTTCCGCGGACGACCCACTTGTCCCGGGGTGACCAGGCAAAGCCGACGCGGGGGGCGAATTCCTTGTAATCGCCGTTTTGGATTGCCGACAGCTTGCCAATCGTGCCTCCGAAGGCCTTGTCGCTCTGGCCGCCGAAGAGAATGCCCCCGGGGTATGCGCCGTTGAATTGGGTGGGATCAGGGATAACCGGATCGTAATTCCCGAACAGGTTGTTGCTTACAGCCCAGCCACTCTGCAGTTGCCAGCGCAGGCCTAGGTTTAAGGTGAGGTGCGGGGTCACCTTGAAGTCGTCGCTGGCAAACAACGCCCCGCCCTTCATGTGAGCGCTGGTGGGGTCGGACTCGGAGACGAACCACCCATAAACGTTGCCGGAAAGGAAGTCGGCGTACGGGATTCCGCTGATGCTGCCGTTGAACTCGAAGTGACCCGAGTCGATGTCTCCCCAGTTGGTGTAGTTCTGATAAAGCCTGTCGTACTCTCCCCCCACCTTGATGGTGTGTTTGCCGCGAATGAGCGTAAGGACGTCGGAGACGGCGTAAATTCCCTCGCCCAGAGTGGCATCGATGTTGCCATTGCAAGAGCTGCAAATTCCAGCCCCCAAATTCATTTGTCCAACACCCGCTCCCTCGTCGATCCCAACATGAGGAAAAACATTGGCGGGTGAATTGGTGCCGTAAGCCGGCTCAAGGCCAAGCGTCGTGGGATCGTCTTTACCAAACGACGGGGGGACGTACTTGTCGAGCTCGCGGCTGGCGGCCACACGAAACTCATTCAGCACCGTCGGGCTGATCGTATAAACCTCCGAGACCTGCCCGGTCAGATCGTCAGTCTTCCCTTGTTCATAAGCCGTAGCGTCGTTGGGGAACAGCGGATCCGCCGGAACATAAGACGTGGTAGTCGGAAAATAGTTAAAGCTAAAGAAGACTCTCTGTTTGGAGGAGATTTCGTAATCGGCTCTACCCGTATACCACGTATCCTTGTTCGGACTCGAACCGTTGAACACAAAATTGTTAGTAGAGGGGCAGGTTTGTGGAGTGCTTGCCGATACATTTACCGGACCGGGGCATCCCGCGAGCCATCCCTTGGCAGTTGCGGCCGGGAAGTAGGACTGCAGCTTCAAGGCCACGGGATCCATAGGGGCCAGCAGCGCGCCGGTGGTGGGGTTGAAAAAAGCCGGGTTTGCGTTGTAACCGGTGACTCCGTAAAAATCTCCGGCTGCCATGGCAGCGGTCGGGTAGGTATAGAGTCCGGAGGTTGGAGTGGACGATGGGTTGCGCTGGTAGAGGAAAAAGAAAAACAGCTTGTTCTTGATGATTGGGCCACCGAGGCTGCCGCCGTAGGTGTTCCAGTGCTCCACGGATTTCACGTCGGGCGCAGGATCGAAGAAATTTCTGGAGTTGAACGCGGTGTTCTGAATGTATTCATAACCGCTGCCGTGCCATTGGTTGGTGCCCCTCTTGGTAATCACGTTAACGGAAGTGAGACCGCCGCCGTATTGCGGTGGCGCGTTGGCTGAATTGACGCTTACCTCGCCGATGGCATCAACCGGCATGTAGTAATTGCTGCCGTTGAAATCTCTGGGAGCGGTTGCCGGTCCGCCATCGGATAGAAACATTATGTTGTAGGACTGCGTGCCGTTGACTCCGGCTGCCTGCCCGTTGGCTTCGCCCGCGCCTCCACCGTTGCCCGAAGTACCTCCGCCAGTATTGACGCCGGGGATGAGCTGCATCATCTCGGCGCGCCAATCCGTGCCCACGATAGGCGCGGAGCGAATCGCCGCGGTATTAAGGTCCACGCGCTGATCGGAAGTTTCCGTTTCCACCAACGGAGTCTCGGCCGTCACAACCACGTGTTCGTTGATGGAGCCGAGTTGCAGCCTGCCATCCACCGCAATAGTTTGGATTTCCAGGGTTAAGCCCTGACGAACAAATTCCTTGAATCCGGCCTTCGAGAAGGTGATCCTATACACGCCGGTTGGGATCGAAGGCACATCATAGATACCGGCCGAATTCGTAACCGACACGATGCTCACGCCGGTTTCTACGTTGGTAATTGTGACCTTGACGCCTTCGAGCATCGCGCCCGTCGGGTCCTGAGCCGTGCCTTTGATTTCTCCGGTGTTCGCATTCTGTCCGAGAGCGAACGTGGCTGCGAAGCCTGTGAGCAACAGCGCACAAATACGCACCAAGTGGCGAATCATCCCTAGCCTCATCGCGGAGCCTCCTAGAGTTGACTCTGCTCGCCAGTGCAGCCGAAGTCGTCAGGGAGCTTCGGGCGCACGCCTGCCAGTCGATGCAGAGCCTGAAACGATGCCTATATCACCGACGAGGAATGCTATGCCGCCGCGACGCTCCGCGAATCCGCCAAAAGTTGGATAGGTGGAAAGTATTTATCTTGACAACAGGGATGTGAATTGTGGATGGGGTTTCACTCCAAGTGCACCAGGCCGCGCTGCAGGGCTGTAATCACGGCCTCGGTGCGGTCACTGACGTTCAGCTGCAGCAGAATTGCACTCACGTGGCACTTCACGGTGGCCTCGGTAATATGCAAACTGGCGGCAATATCCTTATTGCTCTTTCCGCTGGCAAGCAGAGAGAGCACTTCCTGCTCTCTCGCGCTCAATTCCGAATCCGGCATGCGCGAGGCCAGGGCGCGGGCAACCGGCGGCGGTAGGAAGCGTCCGCCTTTGTGCACGCGCTGCAGCGCCTCCACTAAAATCTGATAGGGCATGCCCTTTATCACGTAGCCCTGCGCTCCTGCTTCCAGAGCACGATGGATATCGGCATCGCCCTCGTAGGTTGTCAGGACTACAAATCGGGCTCGCGGGTTAGTTTCGCGAATGGAGCGAATGGATTCTACACCGCTCATTCCAGGCAGCCGCAAATCCATCAGGGTCACGTCCGGCTTGTGCTTCGAAAACAGTGTGACGGCTTCTTCGCCGGTTCCCGCCTGGGCCACAACCGTCATGTCGATGCGCGCATTCACAATCGAAGCCACGCCTACGCGCATGAGCGGGTGATCATCCACAACCATTACTTTTATCTTCTCGCCGTTCATCGTGTTCATATGTGCGGGACTCCGTTTTCTGCGGCAGGGGCCTTGCGTGGAACGGAGAGCGTCAACTCCGTTCCAGCTCCAGGCCAGCTATTCAAAATGAGTATTCCACCAATTCGCTTAGCGCGCTCCTGGATACCAACCAGGCCGTAGTGGCCATTCGGCTGCGAGGACGCTGCTTCCGGGTCGAAACCACACCCGTCGTCACGAACCCGCACTTTGAATTCTCTATTCTCGAAGCCGATATCTACGTGCACGGTTTTAGGCTGCCCATGACGAATCGCATTGTGCAGCGCTTCTCGCACCACCATGAGCAGTTCGTGCGCAGTGGATTGATCCAAATCGAACGGTCTTCCCGATACTCGATATTCCACGGGCACTCCAAACTCATGGCTGACTTGCTGGGCCATAGTGCCAAGTATCGGGCCAATCGCAGTGGCGGAACCATCGGCGTGCCGGAGATCCCATACGGCTTCTCTGGCCTCGTTGATGGTTGTGCGCAACTGGGTGCGCACGCAGCTCAATAAATCTTCTTTGGCGGAGCGTTCGCTGTCGTCAAGGCTGGAGTGAGCCTCCAGCAACGCGGAAACTCCCGCGCAACCCTGAATGAGCGTGTCGTGCATCTCCCGCGCCAGCCGATTTCGTTCGTTCAGTACCGCCTGAAAACGCGAGTGCACCTGACGCATTCTGAATCCGTAGCCTCCCCACACACTGGCCGCAAGCAATAACACACAACAGCCCAAGAACCAGGCAGTCCGATAGAAGTGTGGTCTTTGGACAATTTCGACAGCGGTTTCCGCGACCTGCCGCGGATCGCTCATCTCAAACGCCACCACGCGGAACTGATAACGCCCAGCTGGAAGGTTTGTGTAATAAGCCACGGGGCTTGCCGACGCATCCGTCCAATTTTTGTCAAAGCCGTCCAACATGTATCGAAACCTTACACGCTCTTGTGAGCGAAGCTGGATGACGTTGTAGTGTAGTTCGATCTTGGCATTGTCCGGGTTGAGTGAAATTCTGTGTAGATCGGGCACCCGGAGACCATCCGCCAGCACAGAGTCAATCACTACCGGCGCTGGGCCCTTTGGCGGAGTGGGGTTCAAGGAAACGCGGACCGGTCCCTTATTGCTAGCAAACCAAACCTCGCCTTGCGAGGTCACAACGCCACCTGGCTTCTCCGCTCCGTACATCTGGGTTGTTTCCAAACCGTCGGAAATGCCATATAGAGTCAAAGAAAGTGGATGCAATGGGGCTTCCGCGATGATATCCAGCTCTCGGCGACTGATTACGGAAATACCATTGGGTCCGCTGATCCAGAAATTCCCGACCCTGTCTTCAAGCAGTTCGTAGATGCTGTTGCTGG
>Ga0210388_10004038_pt1 | contig 11482 bp, 9 predicted proteins | sample IncBWC19OmetaG_FD_155485 | JGI IMG/M metagenome (GOLD analysis project Ga0210388, IMG submission 155485) | Forest soil microbial communities from Barre Woods Harvard Forest LTER site, Petersham, Massachusetts, United States - Inc-BW-C-19-O ... | reverse complement strand
GGTCGTTGAGGGTATAGCCGCGCAGGCAGGTGATGGAGCGGGGTAGCCACTGGCGCGAGGGAGTCACCGGACGGCCTCCGTCGGGTTTTCCATTGCGTCGAGCATGCCCAGGGATTCTTTTAGGTGGGCGTGGAAGTAGGTGCGCATGAGGGCGAGGACCTCGTTGATGAGGGGATCGCGGACGGTGTAAAACACCTGGTTGCCAGACTTACGGGTGGAGACGAGGTGTTTGGCGCGGAGAACAGCGAGGTGTTGCGAGACGTTCGCTTGCTCCATATTGAGCTTGTCGATGAGGGTGCCGGCGGAGAGTTCGCCGTCGGCGAGGAGCTCTAGGATGGCGATGCGGGTGGGGTGGGCGAGGGCCTGGAAGATATCGGCTTTGAAGCGGCGGAGCGTATCCTGCATGTATGAATATTAGCAGGTACGCATATAGTTTAGATGAAATCGGGTGTGAATTTGTATGACCTAGCCCTGTTTCGGGTTACGCAGCGATGTGTTTAGCCTGGTTTCGGGTGACATAAAACGGGTACGAAGTCGGGATTTCGTGACCGTTGCAAAATGTGGGTCATATGACGCAGGTGCTCGCACGCACGGGACCGAAATGGGACAGGTGTGGCTAGACCTCTTTGGTGTCGAAGAAGAGGAGTTGGCTGCCGGGGGCCATGAGGGTTTGGGCGTCGGCGGCTGCGGCCTTGCCTTCGGGACTGGAGAGGGTGGCGAGGAGGGAGGGCATGTCGGCGAAGGTTAGGGTGGCGATGGCGTGGAAGGCAGCGGGGCCGGCGGGGGAGTTGATGGGGCCGGTGCTGATGTCGAACTTCTGGAGGCCGGGAAGCTTTTTGGCGAGGGGGATGTGGATGTCGGCGTAGTGTTGGTCGAAGGCGGCGGGGTCGGGCGGGGTGGCGTAGAGGACGAGCAGGCGGGCCATGGGAGTCTCCTGGTGTGAGGTGATGGTACGCCCGATTTGTTGTGGGCTTCCATGCATGACCATGGAGCCGTCAAGCATGGGGCGGTTGGCCGATTGCGAGCTCGCCTAGCGTCATTTCGTCGGATAGTTTCTCGACGAGAAGCCGACGTCTCGGTATTAATCCAAAGCTCGATGAGGGCATCGGCGATTTGTCGCTCATTGGGAAGTCGAAACGGCGGTCGCCCGCGAAGATCGGTGACGAGAACAGCGTTTTTCGTTACTAATCGGCCTTTCGGCGCATAAATTATTTTCAATGAGCGCATTGGCCTGTTCTCAACAATTGAACCGAAGTTATTTAAAGCACGACTTGTAGGGCAGGAGGAAACGACGCTTCAAGATCGGGTTGCCGGTAATCATGCTCCCTTATGTCGATCGGTTCAAACGGCCATTCTCAAAGAATTCACGCAGCGCGTGCGCCGAAGAAAACAGCAAACAGCGGCTGAAAGATGAATCTAAAAGCAAATGGTCGGTTACTCGGCCAACGAAAATCTCCCGTCCATCTGAAAGGATTTCTTTCATGAGACTCTCTTAGCAATAAAGTTGACAAGTCCACAATCGGGGTAGTCGGAGATGTGAGACCTCGCTGATTTGTGGTAACACGGAGGCTACGGCTGCCAGCCTCCTCCCAACGCCTGATACAACTGAACGTAGTTTTGCATCTCCGCATTCCATGCCTGTGCTAATGCTAGTTCCGAAGTGAAATATTGCTGTTGGACGACCAGCACCTCCAGAAAGCTTGTGACTCCTCCCGAAAATCGAACGTTCGCCAGGCGAGCAGTTTCCTCGTAAGTCTTCGTCTGCTCCTCGATCTTCATCCGATAAAGTCTTGACTGGTTGTAACCAACCAGGCTATTGGCTACATCACCGAAGGCGTCCTGAACGGTCTGTTTATAGGTCAACTCCGCCTCATTGCGCTGCGCCCAGGCGAGGTCATAGGCGCTCCGGATCGCGCCGCCGGCGTAGATCGGCTGAAGCACCTGGCCACCCAGGGCCCAGACCGAGGCGGGCCCCTGGAGAAAGCTCGTTACGGCGGTGCTCTCTAGTCCGTACTGCCCCGTCAAAGATATCTGTGGGAAGAAGGCCGCCTTGGCCACCCCCACGTTAGCATTTGCAGCGATTAAGGTTGCTTCGCTTTGCCGAACATCAGGGCGACGCTCAAGCAGGGCCGAAGGAAGTCCGGTCGGGATCACCGCTATATGCGGTTGATTGACGAGAGTAAGACCACGAGCGATCGGCCCTGGATTTCGTCCGAGCAAAATACTGATCTGGTTCTCGGACTGCGCGATGGATTGCTGGCTCAGTATGACCTGAGCCTGGGATTGTTGCAGCAGCAAGTCTGCCTGATAGACATCAGTAATTGCGATATCGCCACCCTTATATCTGATGGCGTTGATCCGCACCACTTCCTTATCGTCGGCGACATTTTTCAGTGCGAAATCCAGTTGATAGTCGAACTGAAGCAACTGAAAGTAAGCAGTCGCCACGTCTGAAATCAAAGTCGTCTGAACGACGCTTCGTGCATAAGTGGTCGCGAGTAACTGTGCCCGTGCGGCCTCCGTGGCACGGCGATACTTCCCCCAGAAATCCACCATGTAATTCAGTCCAACGCCAAGTGAATCTATCGTCGGGCCATGGGGAGCGAGCGCATTGCGCTGGTACTCGATACTGCCTGAGGCGGCGAGGGTGGGCAACTGGTTGGCCCGCGTCTCCCCTACTACCGCACGTGCCTGCTGGATGCGCGACGCAGCGATCTGCATGTTGTAGTTGTTGGTCAGGGCCTCGGTAATGAGAGCCCGCAGGGTCTCGTCCTGAAAGACAGTCTGCCACTGCATTTCAGCAAATGTCTGCGTGTTGGGCTGAGCGGATAGATCAGGGGCAATGCTGCGATATTGGTCCGGGGTCACGACTGACGGCCGTTTGTAATTCGGCCCGACCTTGCATCCAGCTAGAAGCACTAATGCCAGAGCGGCGACTTTTCTAGTGCCGGTCATATCGCAGTGCCTTTCGAAGTGGGATCCGGGGATGCTTCATCCTCACTGCGGGAATGCCCGAGATGTTCGACGGCATTGAAGGAGACCGGGATAAAGAAGATCGCCAGCAACGAAGCTGCCAGCATGCCACCAATCACCACTGTACCCAGCACTTGCCTGGAGATCGCGCCCGCACCTGAGGCCGCCCATAAGGGAATACAGCCAAGGATGAAAGCGAAGGCCGTCATCAAAATCGGTCGCAGTCTCAGCCTCGCGCCTGAGAGTGCGGAATCTATCAGTGACTTACCACTCTCGTATTCAGACTTGGCAAATTCAACGATGAGGATCGCATTTTTGGCAGACAGTCCGATGAGCATCACCAGCCCGATCTGCGCATAGATGTTATTGACGAGCCCTCGCGCGAAAAGTGTAGCGAACGCGCCAAAGACAGCAATAGGGACGCCGAGCAGCACACTTATCGGCAAGGTCCAGCTGCCATATTGCGCGGCCATAATCAGAAATACGATGAAGAACGAAAGTGCAAAGACGACGATCGGCTTGACTCCCTGAGAGGCCTTGACTTCCTGGTAGGACATGCCCAGGTAATCGAAGCCCATCTGGCTCGGCATCGTTTTCTTGAAGACGTCTTGGAGCGCTGCAATCGCCTGATCCGAACTATAGCCTGGAGCGGCAGAGCCATTGATCTGGATACATTGAAACTGGTTGTACTTCATGACGAATTCGGGCCCGCTGCGGGGTTCGTTGCCGGTCAGGGTGCTCAGCGGTACCATCTCCTGGTCGCTGTTGAGCACATTGAACTTGCCGAGGTTATCTGCCGAAGTTCGGTAATCACGATCCGCCTGGACGTAGACGGGCCACTGGCGTCCAAAAAGATTAAAGTAGTTCACCAGCGACCCTCCCATAAAGGTTTGAAGCGTCTGGTAGACGCTCGCTAGTTGTACCTGTTGCGTGAGCACCTTTTCCTGATTCACAGTGATACCGACCTGTGGTACTCCAAAGAGTGCTGTGGTCATAACCCCGGTCAGTTCTGGGCGTTTGCGCGCTTCCGCCATAAAGATATCGGCGTTCTTCGCAAGGAACTCAATGGGGCTGCCGGATCGATCTTCGAGGACAAAGGTGAATCCGCCCGAAGTTCCTACGCCAGGGATTGCGGGCGGCGGGAACGCAAACGCTATCCCTGATGTGACCCTGGATAGTGCGCCTGTCAGGTGCCGCTTGATTCCTTCGTAGCTTTCCGCTGCTGTTTTACGCTGGTCCCAATCCTTAAAGGAGACGAAGAAAAAGGAGCTGTACGTAGTATTCACACCACTGAGCATGCTGTAGCCATCAACCGTGCTGACGTTCTCCACCCCGGGAGTGTTCAGCATGATTTTCTCGACTTCCATTGAAGCGTTCGATGTACGGTCCAAAGACGACGCATTCGGCAATTGCAGGCCGCCATACATATAACCCTGATCTTCGTCCGGAAGAAAGCCGCCCGGTGTCTTCTGACCAAAAAAGGCCGCGCCACCTACGAATGCCAGCAACAACAGGAAAGAGAATCCGGTCTTGTGGATGAGATGTTTGCAGGTACCAACATATCCATCCGTAACTCTCGCGAAGAGGCTGTTGAATCCTCGGAAAAAAGCTCCCAGCGGTCCGCGGGATTCTTTCTTCGGGCGCAACAGCATGGCTGAAAGAGCCGGGCTCAGCGTCAAGGCGTTGAATGCGGAGAAGGCGACCGATACCGCAATCGTAACCGCGAATTGCTGATAGAGTCTCCCCGTAATCCCAGGAATAAACGCGGTTGGCACAAACACAGCGCAGAGGATAAGAGCGATAGCGACGACTGGGCCACCTACTTCTTCCATGGCCTTGAGCGAGGCATCATGTGGTGTCATGCCACCTTCGATGTGGTGCTCGACCGCCTCGACAACGACAATGGCGTCGTCGACGACCAAACCAATTGCCAGAACCAAGCCAAACAGTGAGAGTGTATTGATCGAAAATCCGAGGAGAGGAAAGATCATGAAGGTGCCAACCAGAGAAACCGGGACGGCAAGCAACGGAATAATTGTGGCTCTCCACCCCTGGAGAAAAATGAAGACTACAAGGATGACCAGCGCCAGTGCCTCGATGAGCGTGCGCTGAATCTCCTTGATTCCAGCTGTCACTGAGAGCGTCGTGTCAAGCGCAACGACGTAATTCAAATCCTGGGGAAAGCGGGTCTTCGCATCCGCCATCAGCGCACGAACTCCGGCAGCTGTGGCGACCGCGTTTGCGCCAGGAGCCTGGTAGACAGCAACGAGAGCAGCCGGCTTGCCGTTCAAGCGGCCAACCATGTTGTAGTTCTGTGCCCCGAGTTCCACGCGCGCAACGTCCTTCAAACGAAGAATGCCTTCGCCTGATTTCGCGCGCACGACGATGTTCCCAAACTCCTCCGCGGAGGGGAGACGGCCCGGAGCGCGTACGGTATAGGTGAATTGCTGCCCGGGCGGAGCAGGATTGCCACCGATCTGCCCGGCGGGATTCACGTTGTTCTGGGCTTGAATCGCGCTGATAATCTCTGGGACCGTGATCTTAAGATTCGCGAGCTTATCCGGATTCACCCAGCACCTCATTGCGTACTGGCCAGCACCGAATACGGAAACAGAAGCTACGCCCGGAACCCGCGTTAGCGCGTCGTTTAGATTAATCGTGGCATAGTTTGCCAAAAAGACATTGTCGTAACTGCCGTTAGGCGAAGTGAGATCGATTAACATCAACGGCGCAGCCGTCGACTTCTGCACCGTGATGCCTTGGTTCAACACGGCACTCGGCAGTTGAGCGTTCGCCTGCGAAGCCCGCATCTGGGTCAGGATCTGGTCAGTGTTCGTCGCTGTATCAATGCCGAAGTCCACCGTGAGCGTCATTTGCCCATTGCTGGCATTCAGCGAGTACATGTAGTTCATATTGTCGACGCCCGACATCTGCTGTTCGATGGGGGTTGCTACAGATTGTGCGACGGTCTGGGCGTCTGCGCCAGTGTAGTTGGCGATAACCTGGATCTGCGGATCGGCGATGTTTGGAAATTGGGCAATGGGAAGACCCAGCATCGACACGATACCCGCGAGGACCATGAGAATCGAAATAACAATCGCAACGATGGGCCGGTTGATGAAAAATTTCGACATTGTCAGTTACCCACAGGCGCAGAGGCACCTAAATATGGCTTGGCACTTACCGGTGTACCTTCTCGAACTTTCATGAAGCCCTGGACAATGACCTTATCTCCTGCCTTGAGGCCCTCCGTGATGATCCAGTCTGTTCCAACGCGCGCTCCCACCTTGATCGGGCGGAACATTGCCTTGTTTTCCGAATTCACGACAACTACCTGGTACATCGACTGGACTTCGATTACAGCCGCCTGGGGGACAAGCAGAGCATTCTCCGAGGTCCCTGTTTTGATACGGATGTTGCCAAAACCACCCGGCCGCAAAATACCATCCTTATTTGGAAATTCCGCTGCAATCTGAATTGTGCCCGTCTGTGAAACAACCTCTCGATTTACCAAAACGATCTTTCCCTTTGCGGGAAATGCAGTTCCGTTCGTTTGAATGAACTCAACTTCCAGAGGCTTCGATCGTGCCGAGCCTCCTCGCAACTGACGCGAAATCATCTGTGCCCTGCCGAGATAGTCACTCTCGCTGATGTTGAAGTATGCTCGGATCGGATCAATCTTGGAGACAGTCGTCATCTTCGTCGTTGTACCCACCAGGTCTCCAACGTTCGAATTCGATGTGCCAGCCAGACCGTCAATAGGTGAGCGCACTTTGGTCCACGCCAGATTCAACTCTTCCTGGACCATGCTTGCCTGTACGGCGTTGACCTGCGCAGTAGTGGCTGCCAGATTGGAGATATCCGTGTCCAGTTGCTTCTGCGGTATGGCGTTCTGCTCGGCGAGTGGACGGTCCCGCGTGACGTTATTTTCCGCTTCAGATTGTTGCGCCACCGCGACGGCTACCTGGGCCTTTGCTTGGTCGAGGCTGGCCACAAAAGGGCGAGGGTCGATTTCGTAAAGCAGTTGACCCTGATGGACGAAAAACCCTTCGGAATAGTCCCGCTTAGTAAGGTATCCCTGAACTTTGGGAGTGATGTCTGCATTCACTTGTCCATTCAATTGCGCTACCCACTCCTGATAGATGGGAACGTCCCGTTCTACCACCTGGGTGACTTCAACCTCGGGAGGCATTGGGGGCGACACAACTTCTTTTTTCTCGCAACCCGCGACTGCCAACGTCAGGAAAAGACCTACAACGATCTTGGTAGTCTCAAGGCCGTGTTTCCGCAAACCGTGGACCGGGCATCGCGCTTGCACTTTGTTTTCTCCTTGTTCCAACAGCAGGTGGTCTCCGCGAACATTCAGTTCTTGGGCCCGTCCTCCACTTGGTGGTGAGTGGCTGTTGTAGGTTCGACCGTGATGATCCCGTTGATGCATCTCGTTCTCCGTTTATGGTTATGGTGTGTCGATACACAGGTTTGCGGCCTGGGTCCGGCCCCCTGAAGGTTTTGTTTACTCCACGTCGGCGAATTGGATGACGACCTTGATATCGTCATTCCTTCTCTGGAGGGCGCTTGCGAAGTTCTCGGGCCGCTCCCTTCTGGTAATTAACCGGTCCAACCACGAACGATCTGCCTTGGCCAGCGCTTCGCCAGCTTTATACCAGTGGCGCCTGTTGGCATTGACACTACCCACGACGACATTGTTCTTCAGGACCGCCGCAGCGGCCATATCGGCGGTGCCGAACCCGGTGTTCTGGCTGCCGCTCCCGATGCCTGTCAGACAGATGATGCCTCCGGTCGCCACTCCTTGTATGGAGTCGGATATGACTTGTCCCACGCCGGTGCATTCGATGATGATATCTGGCTGGAATCCGACGCTGGCGACAGCGCCGGCATGGTACGAGGCACCCAGAGCGCGTACGAGATCAGGCTTGACACCGGAATCGACTTGATCAAGAACATGAACGTCCAGCCTGCGCTGCATACCGAGCAATGCCGCAAGCAGGCCGATTGGCCCTGCGCCCGTGACCAGCACCGTCCTCGGATCCCAAAATGCGCGCCGGCCGATCGCGTCGACCTGCTCCCAGGCCTTGGTGACGACAGTTGTTGGCTCGAGCAAAACGCCCATGAGCCCCAGCGAACTTTCAACCTTCATCGCGTATTCAGGCTCGATTCGCCAGCGCTCCGACATGAACCCGTCAATTTGTTTAATACCGCGCTCAGTGTATTGGCCGTTGCGGCACATGTCCCATTCACCCACGGCACAGCTTGGGCAGGGAATGGGGTCGGGGCGCCGAACGATGCCTACCACCAAATCCCCCTTCTTGAGTCTGCCGTCCGGGTCAGATTCAACGACGCGGCCGAGGGACTCATGACCAAGTACGAGACGTGTCTTGCCGGGAGGCGCCCATCCGTATTTCCCATCGACTATTTCGACGTCAGTGCCGCACACTCCGACGGCTATCGTCTTTACGAGCACCGAGCCTTGGCGAACATCTGGCTCCGGCACCTCTTCCCATTTGGCGCTGTTTGCCTTTCCCGGTTCAACCGTAATTGCTTTCATCTTTGTGGCCTCATTCTCGGTTTGCTGATGGTTCCCAATGCGTGCACGGGACAGGAGGCTGCTACGACTCAGGTTCACCCTTCTTTGAATCCTGGTTTACCAGCGTGCAGAAGTTGATCCGGATCAACACGACCAAAGATCTTGATCAGCATCGCCACGAGGCCGGTCCATCCGGTCTGGTGGCTGGCTCCCAGACCGGCACCGTTATCACCGTGGAAATACTCATAGAACAAGATGTAGTCCTTCCATCGAGGGTCAGTTTGGAATTTCTCTGTACCTCCAAACACCGGGCGCCGCCCCGATTTGTCGCGTAGGAAGATGCGTGTCAAACGGTCGGAAATTTCACGCGCTACCTCAAACAGACTCATCAAATTGCCCGAGCCAGTGGGGCACTCTATCTTGAAGTCATCGCCGCAATACAAATAAAACTGGAGCAAGGCGCGAATCAGTAGCACGTTCATCGGCATCCATACCGGACCACGCCAGTTCGAATTCCCACCAAACATTCCGTTGTCGGACTCCGCCGGAAGATACTTCACTCGAAATTCCTGGTCACCCACATCAACAACATAAGGATGGTCTTCATGGAAGCGAGAGAGGGCGCGGATGCCATAAGGGCTCAAGAACTCGTTCTCGTCGAGCACGCGCGTCAGGATACGGCGCAACCGGTCCTCATTCACGAGCGCAGCTATATCTCGATCCCCATGTCCCCGATGATCCGGGCCTATAGCATGGACGCTGTTGCGCAATTCGGGCATACCCTGCGCCCGTTGGCGCAGGACATTTACCATTCGAGGCACGCGTTCGCGCTGCCACGGCTCGATTACGGTGGTGGCACATAAGGGAAGCAGGCCAACCATGGAGCGTACCTTTAGCCGTCTTGCACTACCGTCCGGCAAACGAAGCACATCGTAGTAGAAACCATCTTCCTCGTCCCACATCCCCTCAGGCCCCATTTGGTTCATAGCGACTGCGATCCAGATGAAGTGCTCCGCAAACTTCACGGCCATGTCTTCGTAAAAGGGATCGTCGGCCGTCAACGCCACGGCGATCTCCAACATGTTCTGGGCGAACATGCAAACCCACGCCGTGCCGTCAGCTTGCTCCAGGGTCCCACCCGTGGGCAGCGGCGAGCTTCGGTCGAAAACACCAATGTTGTCCAGCCCGAGGAAACCGCCTTCAAAGAGATTATTGCCGAAGCGGTCTTTGCGGTTCACCCACCAACTGAAGTTCAGGATCAGTTTGGGAAATGAGCGCTTGAGGAACTCGATGTCGCCTTTGCCGTGGAGGGCCTGTTCTGTGCGATACAAGAAGATCGCTCCCCAGGCGTGTACCGGAGGATTCACGTCGCTGAAGTTCCACTCATAGGCTGGAATTTGTCCGGTCGGATGCAGGTAGAACTCCTGCAACATCAGGTCAAGCTGTTCTTTGGCAAAGTCGATGTCGACCGGAGCTAGCGCGATGGCATGAAACGCCAAATCCCATGCCGCATACCACGGGTACTCCCACTTGTCGGGCATCGAGATCACGTGTTGATTCACCATATGGAACCAGTCGCCGTTTCGTATGGACCTTGCACCGGGCTTGAGCGGATCGATACCGTGTTCAGCGAGCCATTTGTAGACATCGAAAAAGAAATATTGCTTGCTCCAGAGCATGCCTGCCAAGGCCTGCCGAAAAACCAGCGCCTCATCCTCGTTCGCACGTTCCGGAGTTATCGATTTATAGAAGTCATCCGCCTCACGCAGGCGGCCCTGAAGGGTCGCGTCGAAGCTCTTGAAGGGATCGCCGATGGCATCCGGCTTCAAATCGGTTAGCCGCACACGGATCGTGCTCGACTGTCCTGCTCCCACAGCCAATTGATAATGGGCCGCAGCTTTCGTTCCCACTTTCTCCGGGTTCACGGCATTGTGATTTCCGGCGACCACGTAATCGTGGATTCCATCTTTGGCGTAACGAGAGGCGTTGGGCGTGTCGACGAACCGCTCGTTGTTAGTCTCGTTTTCCGTGAACAGCAGCGGAACATCTCCCTCACAGTACAAATACCGCTCACCGAGCTGCTCATGGGACGCGGTAACCACCTTCCAGGCGTCTTTGCCCGTGAGCTCTCTAAGCGAAGGCTTGGGTGTACCTGACCACCAAGTCCAGGTGTTGCGAAACCACAGGCTCGGCAGGAGATGGATTGTGGCCGGCTCTGGTCCACGATTAGCCACGCTGATTTGAACGAGCAGGTCTTCTGCAGAGACCTTGGCATATTCCACGAAGACATCGAAGTAGCGGTCTTCGTCGAAGACCCCCGTCTCCAACAGTTCGTACTCCATATCGTTGAGGCCGCGGCGCTTGTTCGTCCCGATCAGATCGACGTAGGGGTACTCCCGCTGTGGATACTTGTACAGATATTTCATGTACGAGTGTGTGGGCGTACTGTCGAGGTAAAAGTAGTATTCCTTAACGTCCTCACCGTGGTTGCCTTGGCCGTTGGTGAGGCCAAACATACGTTCTTTAAGAATGGGGTCCTTGCCGTTCCACAGGGCGACGCTGAAACAAAGCAATTGCTGATCGTCGCTGATCCCTGCAAGCCCATCCTCGCCCCAGTGATAGGCACGCGATCGCGCCTGGTCATGCGTGAAGTAGTCCCAGGCATTGCCGTCCTCGCTATAATCCTCGCGGACCGTACCCCATTGCCGCTCGCTCAGGTACGGACCCCACTTTTTCCAGGGAGTTTTGCCTGTGCGAGTCTCCTGAAGTCTGATGTCTTCGACTGTCATGTTTTCCTTGAATGGAAGCTGCGTAGCTTGCCCGCTATAGCCGCAGGGGCTGGCTGCCCGAGCCCGAAATGCACTGCTAAAACCTTCTGTGTCGCATCGCGCACGCACTCGGCTTAGACCGGAGCATGACCTATATACCTTTGCAACTGATCAATCGTGAACGCCTGCCCGGACA
>Ga0210388_10004036_pt1 | contig 11484 bp, 6 predicted proteins | sample IncBWC19OmetaG_FD_155485 | JGI IMG/M metagenome (GOLD analysis project Ga0210388, IMG submission 155485) | Forest soil microbial communities from Barre Woods Harvard Forest LTER site, Petersham, Massachusetts, United States - Inc-BW-C-19-O ... | reverse complement strand
GAAGAGGATTTGTCCGCTGAGCTGGAAGCCTTTGAGTCCATGTTGGTGGATCGCTATCTGAAACAAGACCTGTCGCTCGAAGAAGCGCGGCGCAAGGCGCGCCTGGAGCTGGAAGGATTGGAACAAGTCAAAGAACAGGTGCGCGACGTGCGTATGGCAACCACGCTCCAGTCCCTATCTCAGGACATTCGCTACGCAGCGAGAACGCTATTCAGAAGCCCTGGCTTCACCGCAGTCGCCATCCTGACGCTGGCCCTCGGGATTGGCGTCAACACCGCGATTTTCAGCGTCGTATACGCCATACTTTTGCGCCCATTGCCGTACGATCATCCTAAGCAGCTCGCTCTCATCTGGTCCAAGCTCGAGAAAACCGCGCTGTCCCGCGCACCCGCCTCCGGTCCCATTTGGAGCGAAATCGTGCATCGCAACAATCTGCTGTCCGATGTCGCTGGAATCTGGATCGGAAATGGAACCTTCACCGGCGACGCCAACCCGGAACAAGTGAAGCTCGCTTTCGTCACCCCGAATTTTCCAGGCCTCCTGGGATTTCGCCCCGAGCTCGGACGTATCTTTGTGCCCGCCGAGGAATCGTTCGGCGGAAGATGGGCCATTATGCTCAGCCACGGAGTCTGGCAGCGGCGCTATGGCGGCGATCCCGCCATCATCGGCAAAACTGTTTCCATCAGTGGCGGCAGCGCCACCGTGGTCGGTATTTTGCCGCCGGATTTTCGCTTGTACTTCTCCGACAACGTACCGGCCGAGGTCGGAGCCATGGTGCCCTTCGGAGATGATCTTTCCAAAAGACCGGCCGACCTTTATTTCCTGCGCCTGCTCGCACGCCTCAAACCCGGCGTCACTGCGGAGCAGGCGCAGGCGGACTTGAATCAGGTTGCCGGCCAAATCCGCAGCCAGTACACCGAGCTAAATGCGGAAAACCTCAGTTTCGATCTCGCGCCCCTGCAGCGCGACGCCGTTCGCGAAGTGCGGCCGGCGCTCATCGCCTTGTTCTCCGGCGCGGGATTCGTGCTGCTCATTTGTTGCCTGAACGTTGCTAATTTGTTGCTTGCTCGCGCCAGCAGCCGCGGCCGGGAAATCGCGGTGCGCTCCGCCCTGGGTGCTTCCAGGAGCCGCATCCTGCGGCAGGTGCTGCTGGAGGGGTTGGTGCTGTGCACTGTCGCGGGCGCCGCAGGTGTCCTGCTGGGCTGGGCCGGCGTCCGCGCGCTAATGAGCATTCGCCCGGATTATCTGGCACGCATGCCGGAGATCGGAATCAATTGGCCAGTGCTCGCTTTCGTCGCCGGATTGTCCTTCGCGTCAGTTCTGCTTTGCGCCTTGGCGCCCAGCATCGAATCTTCGAAAACCGATATAAACATCACCTTGCGCGAGGCGGGCCGCACTTCGCAGCCCTCCCTGCGCCGCGGCATGCGAGCCGTCCTAATCGTCGGCGAAATCACCCTGGGTCTCGTTTTGTTGATCGGCGCCGGCCTCATGATCCGCACCCTCCAAAATATTCAAGCCGTCCAGCCGGGGTTTGAGGCGCAACACCTGTTAACCTTCGAGATCGATCTGTCCACTTACCGGCGCCAGGCTCGAATCAATTTCGTCCAGGAATGGGAATCGAAGCTCGCATCGCTTCCCGGCGTCGCTTCAGTGGGCGCAGTATCGCATCTTCCCCTCGACGATTATCCGAATTGGTACAGTCCCTATCGCCCCCAGGGCATGACCCCAACTCAGGCCTCCGGACTGCTGGCCGATCACCGCGCCAGCACACCCGGCTATTTGCAGGCCATGGGCGCCAAACTTCTGGAGGGGCGTTTCTTCGATGCACAGGATCGCGCTGCTGGGCGCCAAGTTGTGCTGGTGGACGATCTGCTGGCCAACTCAGCATGGCCCGGCCAAAGCGCCATTGGCAAACAAATCGAAGTCGAACATGTTACCAACCAGGGGTTCGTTCCTTTGTGGTCCGAAGTCGTCGGCGTAGTAGAACACATCCGCAACCATTCCCTCTCGAAGAAAGTGCGCGGCGAAATTTACATCCCCTATGAACAATCGCCGCGGGAGCATCTGAGTTTTGCCGTGCGCGCGCGCTTAGACCCGCTCGCGCTGGCGGGAACAATCCGCGCCGAGCTCCTTCGGCGTGACCACAACATGGCCCTCTCCAAGGTTCGCCCCATGACTGCCTATGTCCAGCGCGCCACCGCGCCGGCGCGTTTCATCGCCGTCCTGGCTGGCGCCTTCGCCGGTCTGGCGTTGTTGCTGGCCGCCATCGGCATCTATGGCGTCGTTTCTTATTCCGTTTCGCGCCGCATGCACGAGATGGGCGTGCGCATGGCCCTGGGCGCAACTTCGTCGGAAATTTTGCGCCTGGTCATGCGCGAAGCCATGGGGCTCGCGTCCGTCGGCATCCTGCTCGGAACAGCCGCTGCGTTTTTCGTGTCGCGAACTTTGCGTACCTTGATTTACGGCATCTCCGCTATCGATCCTGCCACTTACTCGCTGGCCATCGTGGTCGTCGCCGCGGCTGCATTCCTGGGCTGCTGGCGCCCCGCCGCCCAAGCCGCAGCGGCGAACCCCATAGACGCACTCCGATCCGAGTAGCCTGTGGGGCAGGATGGCATCCTGCGGCGGGTTGCCAACCCGCCTTTTTCTCCGGCGATGCGATAGACTTGTTCAATCATCATATTGCTTCAGCGGAGGATCGAAATCCGGCCTACGATCCCCTTGTACGAATAAGGGTGGGCAGTATGAACATGAAAATGCAGCATATTCTTCGTGGAGGATTCCCGATGTCAACCAATTTACGATCTTATTCTGCCCTATTGCGTCTGTTGCCCTGTTGCGCACTCGCCATCTTAAGCTCAGCCCTGTCCGCCCAAAGCGGCGCGCCCCCTGCCCGGATTCTAGTTACTCAACCCGTCGACTCAACCCGCCTAACCACGCTCGCCGGAAACACGCGCCCTGAAGCGAACGCGCAGAATGACCGGGGAAAAGTGCCGGACTCGCTGGCCTTGCCGCACATGCTGCTCCAATTGCAGCGCAGTCCGGAGCGCGAACAAGCCTTGCGGAATTTCATCGATCAACAACATGATTCCGCCTCGCCCAATTTCCACAAATGGCTGACGGCGGATCAAATTGGCCAGATATATGGACCGGCGCCGCAGGATATCGAAGCGGTTTCCGAATGGTTGCGCGCCGGCGGATTTACCGTGAACACCGTATATCCCAGCGGTATGGTCCTCGATTTTTCCGGGACCGCGGGTCAGGTGCTGGCGTCATTCAAAACCGAAATTCATCGTCTTTCGGTAAACGGAAAAGATCACCTCGCCAATATGAGTAATCCTCAGATCCCGGAAGCGCTGGCCCCCGTGGTAACCGGCATTGTGTCGTTGCACGACTTCCGTCCCAACTCGATGTTGAAGCCGAGCCCCAAGTATACGCTCGGGTATCAACTCCTCGTGCCCGCCGATCTGGCCACTATCTACGACCTGATGCCGGCTTTTGCAGCCGGATACACCGGCAAGGGCCAGACCATCGCGGTGATCGAGGATAGCGATCTGTTCAACACCCAGGATTGGTACACCTTCCGCCGCGTATTGGGATTGTCCGGTTACACGGCGGGATCGTTAAGCACCATCAATCCCGCGCCGCCACACGGAACTTCCAATTGCTCGGACCCAGGGTCGAACGAAGCCGGCGTCGAAGTGGCAGTGGACGCCGAATGGGCCAGCGCCGCCGCGCCGGACGCAAAAATCGAGGTGGTTGCGTGCGCGGATACGGCTACCACCATTGGCACCATTTTCGCGGCTCAGAATATAATCAACTCGAGCCATCCACCTCCCATCATCAGTGTCAGCTACGGCATCTGCGAAGCCGCCAACGGGGTAGCAGCGAATGCCGCCTACAACTCCGCCTACCAGCAGGCTGTGGCGGAAGGCGTGTCGGTGTTTGTTTCCTCAGGTGACGAAGGAGCCGCCAGTTGCGACCCGGATACTACCGTCGCCACCCATGGCATCGGTATCAGTGGCTTCGCCTCCACGCCCTATAACGTGGCCGTCGGAGGAACCGATTTCGCCGATACCTCCCAACACACCACCAGTACGTATTGGGGGCCAACCAACAGCTCCAACTATGGTTCGGCCCTCTCTTACATTCCAGAGATCCCCTGGAACGACTCGTGCGCCGGCTCCATTCTGGCGGCCTATTGGGGCTTTTCAGCCGGTTATGGCACCGACGGATATTGTGGCAGCGCCACGGCCCAGCAATCCGGAGCTCTCACCACTGGAGCCGGAAGCGGAGGGCCCAGCGGGTGCGCCACGGGAGTTCCAGCGGAAAATTTCACTGTCGGTGGCAGTTGTAAGGGATATCCTAAACCTTCCTGGCAAACGGGAGTGCCCGGCATCCAGAACGATGGCGTCCGCGATATCCCCGATGTCGCGCTCTTCGCTGCCGACGGCACGTGGAACCACTTCTACATATTCTGCTTTTCCGATCTTGTCAACGGCGGTTTGCCCTGCGTGGGCCCCCCCGATTTTTGGTCCGGCGAGGGAGGAACGTCATTCGCTTCCCCCATCATGGCCGGAATTCAGGCGTTGGTGAACCAGAAAATGGGGGGCCCCCAGGGTAACCCCAATCCCGTTTACTACAAACTCGCCGCCAGTTCCGTCGCCTCATCCGTGTTCCATAGCATCACCACCGGCGACATCGCGGTAAACTGCTCGGGTGATATAAGCTGCTTCGGGGCCGGGTTTGTGGGAAGAGGCCGCTCGGAGCCACCCACCGAATTCGCCGGGAACGGCGTGCTATCCCTGGCCGACAAAACCTATGCCCCCGCTTATGCCGCCGGCGCTGGTTGGAACTTCGCCACCGGGCTCGGCAGCGTGGACGCCTTCAACTTGATCACCAATTGGAGCAATGGCCAATGAAGACCACCCGCCTGTACCAAACATTTTTCCTTCTTGGCGCCGCCCTTTTGATGACCCTCGCTCCAACCCGCGCCGGTGCCCAGAGTTTCGATACCAGCGGCACTGCGGGCCTCACCGGAACCTATCTGTTCCGCTATGTCAATTTCTTCAACGATTTTTCCGGAAACCTCACCGAGTCCTGCAGCCTCACTGGCACCATCACCTTCGATGGAGCGGGAACCTACAAGCTCTCCAATACGAAAATATTCGATTCGTTAGGGGTCACGTCGTTGAGTATCACCGACAGCGGCTCCTGCACCAACCTCGGCGGGGGAACCTACGGAGTGCAATCGAACGGTATCGCCCAACTGGACAATCCTCTTTTCCCGGCCACTTTGTTCGGCAGCTTCAGCTCACCTGTGCTCATCGCCAGTTCCACGGAAGATGATCTCTTCGATCTTTTTATCGCCGTCGAAGCACCCTCCGCTTCGTCTTCCACCGGCCTTCTCTCCGGCACGTTCACCGTAGGCACCCTGGACTTCCTCAACGCTTCCGCGTCACTGGCTCGCCAGGGCTACTTCACCGTGAAAGCGGATGGCCACGGAAATATTGCGCCTTTCACCGTCAATGGCTCCCTGCAAAACGTCAAAGCCGGCGCCACCGTCACGCAGAATGTTTCGGCCTCCAGCTATTCACTCTCCGGCGCCGCCGGTGGAACCCTCACTTTTCCGGGCAGCTCCGCCAATCAGGACCAGATCGTCAGCGGCCCCAAGACTCTCTATGTATCGGCCGATGGCAACTGGTTCGTGGCCGGCTCGGAAAACGGCTCCGACATGTTCTTCGGATTTCGCGCTGCCTCCGGCACCAGTTCGAATGCCATCGTCAACGGGACCTACTTCACCGCCGGCATGGAAGCCGATTTGTCCGAACAGTCGGATTTAGGCTTTAATTTCCTGGATGCCTTTTATGGTTCCATCAGCTCCAATGGTGGCGGAAATCTCATCACTCACCAACGCTTCGATGACGTCGTTGATATACAAACCTTCGATAACACTTTCTCCGCGCCCGTCACCATAGGAGCGGACGGATCCTATTACGACGGCAATGTCTACAATTACCTCACCGGCGGCAACGGAGCGGCATTCATGCAGATTGGCTCTAACCAGCGGTTCTCTATGATCGTCGGTGTTCACGCCCCCGGATTCGCTCCCACCTCCACTGTGTGGATCAATCCTGTCGCCATCACCAACGCCGCCAATTACACGCCGATTACCAACGCCTACGCGCCCGGCGAACTGGTGAACCTGTATGGAAACTTCGGCGTCTCCACTCAAGTTGCGTCGTCGCTGCCGTTTTCCACCACCCTCAACGGCGTGCAGGTTCTCGTCAATGGCCAGGCGGCTCCGGTCTATCTGGTGAGCAAGAATCAGATCAGCGCTCTGATTCCTTACGAAATTGTTGGTGAATATTTCGCCACTTTCCAGGTGACGGTAAACGGATCGATGTCCAACTCGGTAACGGTGTACGTCGACAACACGACGCCCGGCATTTATACCCTCACGCAGGACGGAATGGGCGAAGCAGCCATCCTGCACGCCAACCAATCCGCGGTAAGTGACAGCAACCCCGCCAAGCCCGACGAAACCGTGATTATGTTCATGAATGGTCTCGGACCCGTGACCCCGCAGGTGGCCGATGGCGCGGCTGCTTCCAGCAGCCCGGTGAGCGTCAGCCTGGAGGCCTCGAACATCTTTGTAGGTCTTGACGACGGCCAGAATTTAACATCTGCCACCGTCTCGTTTGCCGGCCTGGCGCCCGGATTTGCCGATTTATATCAAGTAAACTTCACCCTCCCGCATGACGGCGTGGCCAATGGCGATGTCTTGGTTGTGTTTGCCACCATCGAGGCGCAGAATGAGATGGCCACCATCAGCGTGTCGGGCTACTCGTCGTCGGGTGATGCCCGCCGAGCCGTTCCTGGCCGCCGCACCATCCACGCTCACGCCCGCCCAGCGAAAAACTTGCGCCGCGCCTTGCCCAAAACCTTAAGAAGGGGCTAGGGACTAGGGGCTAGGGGCTCAAACGAACATCCATGAGTCCCAAGTCCCCAGCCCCAAATCCCGTCAATCTCTGATACACCGAACCGCAAACGCTCTCAGCTTCTCGCCATCGCTATGATGATTCAGAATGAGCCCGCCTTTGCCCAAGTTGTAGAACCACGCGTGGCCCGCATCGCTTTCTGACGCCGTCCAGTAGAAACCATGGGCCTCCAACCGTGCATACTGACCATCCGCCGTACGCCCGCCGCCAAATGCGGCATTGAAGCCCGAACTCCCTCCCATCATCAGCGCCCGGTACGCCGCTTTACCGCCGTCATCCGAATCATCGCGGACCCCGCCGTAGTGCTTCGCCATTTGCCGCCAGTCCTCGTTTGTCGGCAACCGCCATCCATCTCCCAAAGATTGACACGCTAGCTGCGCTGACTCCCACGTGTACAAACGGCCATACCGGCGGCAATTCTGTTCCGAATTGTCGTAGCAGAACGAGCCAACAGTCTCGACATTCAGATTCTGCGTCGTCCACTCTTTGCCGTCCGCCATCCGCTTGGACGAATCCGTCGCGCCGGACGCTATACCGATCGCCACGAAAACCAGCAACCTCACTTCTTGATGCCTTTCATAGCCTGGCCGTTCTGATACAACATCAAGTGCGATATCTGGCCTTTCTCGTCCGCGAAGAATTCAACCTGCGCGTCCACTACCGTCAGAAAAAACTTCGTCGGCGACTCAGCAAATATCGGAACCGCCGGTTGATCAGTGGCCTGCGCCATGAGTTGTTTGCCAGCCAGGGTAATGGTAATGCCGAATTCAGGGCTGAGCTGATAGCTCCCAACGTAGCGCGCCAGCACCGCCGCATCCACCTTCACCGTAGCCCGCACCGTGGGGTGAAAATCGGCCCATCCGTACTCCGCTGCGATACTTTGCATCAGCTCCGCCGCCAGCGCTGACCCGCCCTGCGCGTTGGTCATCACCACCGCGCCATCGCCGTGATGCTGATACGCCACAAATAGGCTCTCGAAGCCTTCATTCACGCCTCCATGGGAAAAGTAAGGATCGCCGGCGGACCCTCCGATCTGCAGCCCCAGGCCCCATTTTCCTATTCCCGGAGTCAGCATTTGCCGCGTGAGATCCTGAGACAGAACGTGATTCGCTTTGCCCTCCAGCGATCGTTGCACCTCGATACAGTAACGGGCCAGATCGGACGGAGTGGTCCACAATCCAGCTGCCGCCATTTCCGGATAAGTGTGCGCGCCGCCCGGAACCGCCGTTCCGTCCCCCTGATATGGAACAGCTGCCTCCGCCCTCATATCCGCCGGAAGCGGCTGTTGATAGGTGCTGTGCGTCATTCCGATCGGCGCCAGCACAGTGTCATGCAACAGTTTCGGAAAAGGCTGCTTGCTTACGTCCAGCGCCATCTGCTGCATCACCGTGAACCCTCCCCCGGAATAATTCCACTTCGCGCCGGGCTCGCTCTCCAAACGAATTGGTGGAGTGTTTGCCGGCTTCTGTCCATCCAACACCTGCACCAACGTCGGCACTGGCTCGTTCGCCGCATATCCGGGAAATCCGTGAACCGTCAACCCGGCCGTATGCGTCAACAATTCGCGCAGCGTAACCGGCTTGCCATTTGCCACGGCGCTCTCCGGAAGTTTCCACGATACAAGCGTGCTGTTCACCGGCGCATCCAGAGCCAGCTTCCCCTCCTGCACCAAATGCAGCGCGGCCATCGCTGCCACGGGCTTGCTGATCGAACCAGCCTGGAAAATCGTATCGGCGTCGACTAGCGCTCCTCCCTTTTGCTTCACTCCGAACCCGCGCGTCCATTCGATCGCCCCATTGTGGATCACCGTCACGCTGACGCCCGGCACATGCAGCTGGCTCATACGCACGCTCAACGTGGGACACGGGCGAGAATCGCCCTTGATCACCACTGGCGGCCGAAGGCATCCGGTCACCGCTTCAATGTGCTGTTGTACCGCCTGCCCAGACGCCACGGAAAGAAAAACAAAAACGCTCAGCGCAACACGCTGCGATCGGGCAATCATAATGGCCATAAGAACCAGAATCATTATCACGTATCATTAATATCGATGGAAAGGAGCTCCGCATGTTCAGCGTTCCAACCCGCGCGTTCTTGATCTGTCTGATGGCCGGCCTCGGCCCGGCAATCGCCCAGACTCCGACCGAGAAGCAAGCTCCGGCGAAGCCCGCGGCCGCCGCGCGTCCTCCGGCCCCCACCCGCGATCCGAATACGCCCGGCTACGTCCAAGCGAAGGAACTGCCCGACGGCGCCATCCCCTCGGCCAAGGAAGACGGGAACTTCATCATCGGCCCCACCCACAATCCCGCACCCGAAATGGCCGCCAACGAAAGCGTGCCCCACGGTGACATCTACGAATTCACCATGGATTCCAAAGACAGCAAGATCTATCCCGGCATCGCGCGTGAGCCCAACACCTTCGCCGTCCAGGACCCGGCCGACCCCAACAAGGTCATCGTCAACAGTTATCCTGCTCCCTATATGCGTAAAGTTGCCGTCTACATCCCCAAACAATACCAACCCGGCACGGAAGCGCCGTTCATCGTCGGAGCCGATGGACCTGACCGGACTCTGTTCGCCGCGCTCGACAACCTGATTGCCGCACACCGTGTGCCGGTGATGATCGCCATTTCCATCGCGAACGGCAGCGGCGACGCTCAAGGCAGCGAGCGGGGATTGGAATACGACACCATGTCCGGACTATACGCGGAGTTCGTGGAGCAGGAAGTGCTTCCCCTCGTTGAGAAAAATTACCATGTGAAGCTCACCAAGGACCCCGACGGCCGCGCAACAACCGGTTGCAGCTCCGGCGCAGCGGCCGCGATGGAGATGGCCTGGTATCACCCCGATCTCTACCACCGCGTTCTCAGCTACTCGGGTACATTCGTTTACCAGCAGTGGCCCTACAACGCCGAAACCCCGCACGGGGCGTGGGAGTTCCATGAAACCCTAATTCCCAATAGCCCCAAAAAGCCGCTGCGCATTTGGATGGCGGTCAGCGATCGAGACCTGCTCATCACGCGCGACAACTATCACGACTGGGTGCTGGCCAATGAGCGCATGGCCAAGGTTCTGGCCGCCAAGGGCTATCCTTATCAGTTTGTCTTTGCGAAAAACGCCGGCCATTGCGACCACGGCGTAAAGGTCCAGACGCTCCCCCTGGCGCTAGAATACGTTTGGCAAGGCTACACGCCGAAGCACTGAACAGACCAATGCGCCTACAAGATTACGCACCCCGCCCCGCGCACCTCAACTGGCTCCTCGATTCCGACCCGTCCATCCGCTGGCAGGTCATGCAAGATCTCACAGATGAGCCTCCCGCCGCAATCGCGGCCGAGCGCTCTCGCGTAGCGACCGAAGGTTGGGGCGCCAAACTTCTCGCTCTCCAATCTCCCGCCGGCAACTGGGGCGGCCCGCAGGAACGCGGTTGGCTTGTCACCCTCTACACCCTCACCCTGTTAATGGACCTCGGTCTCGACCCGTCCAGCAAGCAGGCGCGCAAAATGATTGATCGCGTCGACCGGCGGCTCAAGTTCAAGTGGCACCACAACCGCTCTTTCCTCGACGGCGAAACCGAGCCTTGCATCAACGGCCGCATTCTCGCCATCGGATCGTATTTCAACGAACCCAACCACGCACTGGCGAAGCAGCTACTCAGCGAGCAACTCGAAGATGGCGGCTGGAACTGCGAAGCGGCGCCGTTCTTGTCGCCGAAGCGTCCGCCCAGCGGCCGCTCTTCGTTCCACACCACCATCTGCGTGCTGGAAGGGCTTCTCGAATACGAACGGGCAGCCCGCAAATCTGCAGCCGTCACCAAGGCTCGCCGGAAGGCCGAAAACTATCTGCTTGAGCGTCGCATGTTCCGCTCGCTCCGCACCGGCGAAGTCATCGATCAACGCTGGCTCCGCTTCTCGTTCCCAACTTTTTGGCACTACGACGTTTTACGCGGGCTCGATTATCTGCGGAACGCGGGAATCAAACCCGACCGCCGCGTCAAAGAAGCCATCGAAATCGTGATCCAGCGCCGCCACCAGAACGGCCGTTGGCCGCTCAACCTCCGTCACCCCGAACATATTCCATTGGAAATGGAAACCAAAATCGGCAGCGCTAGCCACTGGAACAGCCTGCGTGCCCTCCGCGTTCTGCGCTGGCACAACAACGCCTGACGCGCACGCCCGACGACACGCCAAACCGAGCCGCGACCGCAAGGGGAGCGACCATGGGCCTGCTGGCCCAACGTGGCGCGGACCTTCAGTCTGCTGCGCCGAGACTCGTCTCGGCGTCGGGCGGATCGAGCCGAGTCTCGACCCAACACGCAACAGTGCGTGCGCCTCGAGGCGTCTTCAAGGGAGTGACCATGGGCCAACTGGCCCACCAAAGGTGATGAAGACGCCCTGTGGCGCGGACACTCGTGTCTGCGGCGTCGAGACTCGTCTCGACGGCCGGACATCGAGACGAGTCTCGATGCTGCAGCCTGAAGGCT
>Ga0210388_10004035_pt1 | contig 11485 bp, 9 predicted proteins | sample IncBWC19OmetaG_FD_155485 | JGI IMG/M metagenome (GOLD analysis project Ga0210388, IMG submission 155485) | Forest soil microbial communities from Barre Woods Harvard Forest LTER site, Petersham, Massachusetts, United States - Inc-BW-C-19-O ... | reverse complement strand
GGGTATTTGGAACTGCGATCATCCTTGCCCACTGCCCACTACGGCTACCTTAGCGGCCACATTTATGTGTAATAACGATACTATTACAGGCACAGAGGTTTACCTTGTAGAAAAAGAGAGAAACATGATTTTCCGATACTCAATAGGTAGAAGCTTTAGCTTTAACCCGAAGGCTACGAACTTTGCATGGTGCGTAACACGGGATAACAAGATTGCCATTTTTACTGCAAAAGATTTTAACTGCATCCCTGTTTTACATGGCCTATATACCTTCAATATGAAAATGATACATAAGGAAATTGCATCGGACGAAGACGTGAGAAACATTTTTAAATGTTACCTGTGAAGAAACTGGTTTACATACTGATTTTATTTGGCATGGCCTTGAGCCATGTTTCCTTTTGCCAGCAAAACGATACGGTAAACAGAATAGTTATTTATGTAAAGAAGAAACCGAACAAACGCAGAAAATCGATTTATGTGAATGTGGCCGGTATGGTTAACGGAACTATTAGCAAAGACTCACTGCTAAATGTTGGAAAACTAAACATAGTTGACCTGCAGAAGCGGTTCAAACACATGATCATTATTTCATTTGAAATGCTTTTGCAAAAGCAAAATGCAGCAGGCAAATGGTATACAGCAAGAAAAGCCACATCCTTTTCATACTTCAGGGGGAATGAATTTACCGACGAAATGACAAGCATAATAAAGAAATGCGATAAAGGCGACAAGGTTATTTTTTACGTTACCGCTATAAAATATGGTGCCGAAGGAGTTGGATACAGCGCTATGGTTAATTTAAATTTACGCTAGTATGAAAAACACCCTTATAAGACTTCTTTTACTTTCCTTCTCTATATTATTGCAAAAGCAGGCTTTTTCCCAAACAAGCATCATGAACGACAATAAATTTCGCTACCTAAGGAATGTAAATTTCTATATATCACTAATACTCAAACTAACTATTCGATTACAACACAAGATTCCATAGCAATAGTTTGGAGGGCATTCGGAGATTCAGTAAAAATTATCTCATACGATATGACGGTCGGTCTAAACGGGCTATTTCAAACTGTTACTCAGTATGGTGGTTATTTCCCACAATTCGTTATACAATTTATCCATCGTTTGCCAAGTGGAAGTTTGTTTATACTTTCTAACATCCGATACAAACCTTTAAATGGAAGTATTCGAATTTCTCAAGGGATGAAAGTAAAAATCACTTAAACATAATTACATATGTAGTTAGTCCCTTCATAGAAGGGCATTTCTTTCTCTAAAACAGATTGTTAAAGAGTTTCTTTTTTATTTGCCCTTTTTTTCTAAGTTTGTCATTATAATACGCTTATTGCTTTATGACAAACGATGTGATTTTTTCCCTTATTGAAGAAGAACGTGAACGCCAGTTACGTGGCCTTGAACTAATTGCTTCTGAGAATTTTGTAAGTAATGACGTTTTGAAAGCCGTTGGCTCGGTACTTACCAATAAATACGCCGAAGGCCTACCCAACAAACGTTATTATGGTGGTTGTGAGGTAGTTGACAAGGTAGAACAGGAAGCCATTGACCGTGCCAAAAAGCTATTTGGGGCAGAATGGGTGAACGTACAACCTCATTCAGGCGCACAGGCCAATGCAGCAGTTATGCTTGGCGTGCTAAAACCAAAAGATACTATCCTTGGTTTTAACCTTTCGCATGGTGGACATTTAACACACGGTTCACCTGTAAACTTTTCAGGCAAGCTATACAGGCCTACATTTTATGGTGTTGAGCAGGAAACAGGAAGAATAAATTTTAATACTATTGCTGAAATTGCAGCTAAGGAACAACCTAAGCTTATAATTTGTGGTGCTTCTGCTTATTCACGCGATTGGGATTACAAGAAACTGCGTGAGATAGCCGATGCCAATGGTGCATTGCTCATGGCTGATATGGCTCACCCGGCAGGATTGATAGCCAAGAAATTATTGAATGATCCTTTACAACATTGCCATATAGTTACTACTACTACCCACAAAACCCTCAGGGGACCACGTGGCGGAATGATATTAATGGGTAAGGATTTCCCTAACCCTTGGGGCCTCACCACTCCAAAAGGTGAAATACGCATGATGTCTGCCATACTTGATTCTGCAGTATTCCCGGGTACACAAGGCGGACCTCTGGAACATGTTATTGCAGGTAAGGCTGTATCGTTCGGTGAAGCGTTGTCAGATAAGTTTGCCGACTATGGTAAACAGGTTATTAAAAATGCCCAGACCATGGCAAAATGCTTTATGGATAAAGGCTACAACATAGTATCAGGCGGAACAGATAACCATTGCATGTTAATTGATCTTCGTTCAAAGAACCTTACTGGTAAATTAGCGGAGAACACACTTGTATTAGCTGACATTACTGTAAATAAGAATATGGTTCCATTCGATGATAAGTCACCAATGGTTACATCGGGCATTCGTGTTGGAACATCTGCCGTTACTACCCGTGGATTAACTGAAAAAGACATACCTTTAGTGGTAGAACTTATAGATGAAGTGTTAATGAATCATGACAATGCTGACAAGATAAAGAGCGTGAAAGGAAAGGTAAATTCCATGATGAAAAAGTATGAATTGTTTGGCTGGTAAACGCTGAACTAAACTCCTCACAGCATGAAAAGAAAATTATCAATCACAATTGCAGCCATTTTCGCAGTAGGTTGTTTGACGGCTCAAACCACAAACCCTCCTGCAAATACTACCCCTGTTGCAGGGCCGGGAGATACAGTTAAAGCTACTACCCTACCGCCCGACCAGGCTGCTGAGGTTAGCTATAACAAGGGTATAGCCGATTTTGGGAAAGCTGATTACAATACCGCATTGACTGATTTTAGCCAAGCAGTTACTCTCAAGCCTGATTTTGAAGCAGCTTTCTTAAACCGCGGCAATACAAAACTTAAGCTGAAAGATTTTAAAGGCGCACTTGATGATTACGGCCAAGCTGTAAAGCTTAACAGCAATGATGATAAAGCATATTATGGACTGGCACAGGTTGAAGGAATTGTTGGCACACAACAACAAGTGTTGGATGCATACAACCACGCAATACAGGCAAACCCTAAAAATGCTGATGCATTATACTATCGCGGTGAAATAAAATTCCAGTTGAAAGATTTTCAAGGTGCGATTGATGACTTTACTCAGGCAGTTAATGCTAAACCTGGTTATGCTGAAGCCCTTAACGACAGGGGTAGCTGCAGGGCAGAAATGAAAGACTATAAAGGTGCTATAGCAGATTATAAAACTGCGCTTTCATTCAACAATCAATTATCGGCCACCTATAATAACATGGGCAGCGCACAACGTAAAAGTGGCGACCTTGATGGAGCAATAGATTCATACACAAAAGCCATCTCCATAAAATCAGACTACTATATAGCCTATAACAACCGTGGTACTGCCCGGTTCGACAAAGGAGATTATAAAGGGGCTATTGACGATTTCAACAAAGTGCTTGTGCTGAATTCGGCTTATAGCTTTGCGTACAACAATCGCGCATCGGCAGAATACAAACTGAAAGATTACCAGAAGTCTGTTGATGATTGTACGAAGGCTATTCAGTTAGACCCTAATTATGGCTTCGCTTATTTGAACCGTGGTATAGCAGAGGAGATGTTAAGAAAACCGGATGATGCTTGTAACGATTGGAAAAAAGCGGCATCGCTCGGAGTAAGTTCAGCAAAGGATTATTCACAAGATTGCCAATAACCCCCAGAACTACTACAACATGAAAAAGATTATCCTTATAGCCATAGTAGCCATTTTAGCACACGTTACATACGGGCAGGGCAATGTAGAATTCATTAAAAAGAATTTCCCTAATGATAAAGCCGGCTATAAAAAAGCCATGGATTCATTAGCAAAAGGTGATGAATACATGGGCATGCAGCCACCTATATATAATTTCGCCCTGCCATATTATTTATCTGCACAAAAGTTCAATCCGAATAACGACCAGCTTAATTATAAGATAGGAGTGTGTCTTTTAAACTCATCATTTAAAACACTGGCTATATCGTATTTTGAAAAAGCGTTTAAACTAAACCCTACTGTGGCTTACGACATACACTATTGCCTGGGCCGAGCTTATCACCTTGACATGCAATGGGACAAAGCCATTCAGGAGTTCAATACGTTTATTCAAACCCTTGACCCTAAGAAACAGGCCGAAGACCTTGCTAGGGGCAAAAAAGAAATTGAAGAATGTCATAACGGCATAGAATTGGTTAAACACCCTATTCGTGTATTTATTGATAATGTTGGACCTAAGATCAACACCAAGTACCCTGAATACAGTGAACTTATTTCTGCTGATGAATCGGTTATGTTATTTACTTCAAGAAGGCCTAATACCACCGGTGGAAAAATAGATCCGTCAAGCGGGGACTATTTTGAAGATATCTATATATCTTATTTCAGGAATGGTAACTGGACCGAAGCTCAGAACTTAGGAACTCCGGTAAATACTGAGGATCATGATGCTACCGCAGGACTTTCCCTTGATGGACAGATCCTATATGTGTACCGTTTTACTGAAAGTAATGGTGGAGATATTTACCAGAGTTTCCTGGAAGGCGATGCATGGTCGAAGCCAAAAGATATGGGAACCAAGATCAATTCTAAGTACCACGAATCTAGTGTAAGTCTTGCCCCTGATAATAAGACACTATACTTTGTAAGTGACCGTCCGGGTGGTTATGGTGACAGGGATATTTACAAAATAGTACTTAATGATAAGGCTAAATGGGGCGACCCTGAAAACCTTGGCCCGGTAATTAATTCACAATATGCTGAAGAAGGTGCAGCTATACAAGCCGACGGAAAAACACTCTACTTCAGTTCAAAGGGACACTACACCATGGGCGGATATGATATTTTCAAGTCTGTATATGATAATGGAAAATGGTCAGAACCTGAAAACATAGGCTATCCGGTAAATAGTCCTGACGATGATGTTTTCTTTGTTATGTCAGCAAGTGGTAAGCATGGTTATTATACATCGGCACAGAAAGACGGCTATGGTGAAAAAGATATTTATAAGATCACCTTCCTTGGCCCTGAAAAACCTGTTGCACTTAGCGATGAAGACAATCTGCTTGCCGGAAGCAATGCCAGTATTAAAGATGTAATGATGACCGAAGCAGTGGCAGTGCATACTGTTAAAACAACATTATTAAAAGGTGTAATTACCGATTCTGTAACTCACCTGCCGCTTGAAGCGTCTATTGAACTGGTGGACAATAAAAAGAACACTGTAATAGCTAGCTTCACCTCGAACAGTAAAACAGGTAAATACCTGGTATCACTCCCTTCAGGTGTTAACTACGGTATAGCTGTAAAAGCCCAGAACTACCTGTTCTACTCTGCCAATTTTGACATTCCGGATACTGCAAGTTATATGGTAGTGGAAAGGAATGTAGCATTGCAACCGCTAACAGTTGGAAGCCGCATTGTACTGCGTAACATCTTCTTTGATTTTGATAAGGCAACTCTACGTCCTGAATCACAAACAGAGTTGGACAGGCTTGTGAATTTACTCACTACCTATTCGAAACTGCATATTGAAATATCAGGATATACTGATAGTAAGGGCTCACAGGCTTATAACCAAAAGCTTTCCGAATCTCGTTCTAAATCAGTAGTAGATTATTTAGTGGCTCATGGTATTGCTGCCGACCGCCTTACATTTAAAGGATATGGCATGGATAACCCAATTGCTACTAACGAAACAGACGAAGGCCGTCAGCTGAACCGCAGAACAGAATTTAAAATTACAGCTAACTAAACCCATTGCACTTGCCTACACTTAGCGTAATTATACCTGCGTACAACGAAGAACATTCGCTAAAAAAGTATCTGCCCGAGGTAATTGTGTTTTGCAGACAAAAGAATTACAAACTGATTGTCGTTAACGATGGTTCAAAGGACCAGACAGCAAAAGTACTTGCCGAATACACCAACGATGGCTTTGTTAAAGTGCTACACAACAAAGTAAACTCGGGCTATGGTGCCGCCATAAAGAAAGGCGTTCGCCAGGCCGATACGGATTTTGTTGTAACCATTGATGCCGATGGGCAACATACCCTTGAAGATATTTCAACACTCTTCCAAAAGGTAATAGACACCGATGCCGATATGGTTGTAGGTAACAGGGGAAATAGTTCGGGTTATTACCGCAGCCTGGGTAAATGGGTAATACGCAGTATAGCAAGCGTACTTATGCCACTTCATATTCACGATATTAATTCAGGTATGAAGTTGTATAATACTGCACTTGCAAAAAAATATATCCGCATTTGCCCCGAAACAATGGCATACAGCGATATTATTTTACTGGCTTTTGTATTTAAAAAGCATTTGGTAACTGAGATACCCATTACTGTAAAACCCCGTACCGAAGGCAAAAGTACCATAAGTACTATGACTGCCATTGATACAATTAAGGAAATAATGAATATAGTGGTGTTATTCAACCCTATGCGCATTTTCTTCCCCGCAGGTATATTTGCCATACTTATTTCCATAGCATGGGATATACCTATTTTTTTGCAAGGTAGAGGGGTGAGTGTAGGTACCCTTTTAGGTATTATGACGGGTATAATATTTTTCTTTTTCGGCCTGTTAGCCCACCAGTTAAGCTCTTTCAGAAGAGAAGCAATAGAATAGCCATAATTACTTAATTATTTCGTAACTTTGCACCGCAATTCTGAGAAGGTATGACGGACGATATTCATGAAGAGTGTGGCATAGTCTTGATAAGGTTGTTAAAACCTTTTAGTTTTTACCAAAAAAAATACGGAAGCGCTTATTATGGACTTCATAAGCTTTACTTGCTTATGGAAAAACAACACAACCGTGGACAGGATGGTGCGGGTATTGCCGATGTAAAGTTCGTTGTACCTCCGGGAAGCGAATATATGCACCGCGAACGATCTTCTTCAAAGAATGCCCTGGAAGAAATATTCGGGAAAGTTCAACACCATATTGATGATACTATCAGGCATAATCCTGATAAGGCTGATGACCTGGACTGGCTTAGCCAGCATATCCCCTATTTAAGTGAACTCCTATTAGGGCACTTACGTTACGGAACGTATGGCAAGAACAACGTAAATTACAATCATCCGTTTGAACGCCATAATAACTGGCGCACCAAGAACCTGATGATTGCAGGTAACTTCAATCTTACCAATGTTGACGATCTTTTTGATAAGCTGTTAGAATTAGGACAACATCCTAAAGAAAAGACAGATACTATTACCATACTTGAAAAAATAGGTCACTTTTTAGATAAAGAAAATGAACGCCTGTTTAGAAAGTATAAGCACGAAGGCAAGGATAACGAACAGATATCGGCCCTTATAGCGGAGAACATTAATATTAAAGATGTATTGTACCATGCCAGCAAACGTTTTGATGGTGGGTATACCATTGCAGGACTTATGGGCCATGGTGATGCATTTGTCATGAGAGACCCTAACGGTATTCGCCCTGCATTTTATTATCAGGACGATGAGGTAGTGGTTGTTACTTCGGAACGCCCTGCTATACAAACAGCCTTTAATGTTAAGGTTGAGCAGATAAAAGAACTGAAACCAGGCCACGCTCTTATTATAAAGAAAAACAAAACAGTTTCTGAAATACCAATTCTTCCTGCCGGAGAAAAACTATCCTGCTCATTTGAAAGGATATACTTCTCCCGAGGTAATGATATGGATATTTATAAGGAAAGAAAAATGCTCGGTAAGCTCCTTACCAAGCCTGTATTGAAAGCTCTTAACTATGATATTGAAAATACTGTCTTTTCATTCATCCCAAATACGGCTGAACTAGCCTTTTTAGGAATGGTAGAAGAAGTAGAAAACTATCTTGATGGTATTAAAGCAAAAGAACTGGAAAAGGGAGATCTGGTAAAACTTAAAAAGATACTAGCGTATCATCCTCGTATTGAAAAGATTGCCCTGAAGGATACCAAACTGCGCACTTTTATTACGAACGACATTAACCGTACCGATAAAGCTGCACACGTTTATGATACTACTTATGGTATAATTAAGCCTAGCGATACCCTTGTAGTACTTGACGATTCAATAGTACGTGGTACAACACTTAAGCAAAGTATTTTCAGGATTCTAGACAGGCTCGGGCCAAAGAAAATTATTGTTGTTTCATCAGCACCACAAATACGTTACCCCGATTGTTATGGTATTGACATGGCTAAGATAGGTGACCTTGTAGCGTTTGCAGCAGCCGTTGAATTGCTGAAAGAATCTTTCAAAGAAAATTTATTGGAAGAGCTTTATGAAAAAGCTAAGGCAATGGATGAATTGCCAATGGAAGAAATAAAGAACGTGGTAAAGGATGTATACAGCAGCTTTACGGACGAACAAATATCAGCTAAGATTACCGAGTTATTGCGCCCTAAAGATATACATGCAGATGTAGAGATCATTTATCAGGGCATTGCAGGGCTTCACCAGGCTATACCAAACCATAAAGGCGACTGGTATTTTACTGGCAACTACCCTACCCCTGGTGGCAATAAGGTTTCTAACCGTGCCTTCATGAACTTTATGGAAGGCAAAAACGTTAGGGCCTACTAAATTCAGGAATACTGAATATCGAATATTGAATTTCGAATTCTGAAGTTTTAAATTCAATCCTTTATTTCGACATTGGACATTCAGTATTCTATATTGAATATTCTAAAAGCTCCCTTTTAGTTTGCTTCTCGAGATAATACGGACCTCAGTGGCTCCGGCTCCATACCTTTGGTAAGATCCATCGGAGAATTCAACACCATCATATCGCTTTAAAATATCGCGTATAGATTGGCGCAATACCCCGTTGCCCACCCCATGTATAAATACAATCTTTTTAATGTGGCTTTTCATGGCCCTTTCCAATGTCTCCTGAAAATGGTCAAGCTGCATGCTTAATTTTTGGGCATTATTCATACTATACGAATGCTCGCTTAATTCTTCTGCATGCAAATCCACTTCCAGTTCGTCAGTAGCATGGGGTTTTGAATGTATTCTGGCCTTTTTCTGAACATCTTTATTCAGGATTGGGCCATCTATTAACGACTTGTCTGAAACGGGTGATAATTCATTAATTGCCATCTCAATTTCAAGTCCCTCGCTTATCTCTATTCTCACCTTATGCGCCGAAATAACAGCTACCACTAGCCCCTCGCCCTTTTCATGCAAAAACCGCACCTTATCCCCTACCTTAAAAGCCATATCGACAGCTATTTTCCGCAAATTTAAGGTAATCTTGTTGGCTAATTCAAATATAATGTGTAATATTGCAGCCCTTTTGAAAAAACCAAAGCCATGAACTTAATTAAATACGTAGAAGAAAAGCTACTCGCAAAGAAGGATATTCCTCAATTCAAAGCAGGTGATACTATTACCGTTCACTATAAGATTAAAGAAGGTGAAAAAGAACGTGTTCAGCAATACCAGGGCATTGTAATACAACGCCGTGGCGCAGGAGCATCAGCTTCTTTCACTGTAAGGAAAATATCTAACGGCGTAGGCGTAGAAAGAATATTTCCTCTTATTTCTCCTTTTATCGACAAGATAGAGTTGAATAAAGAAGGCGTTGTGCGCAGGGCACGTATATACTATATACGTAATGCTAAAGGCAAAAAAGCCCGTATTGAGGAAAAACAACAGTTTGCAGGTGCTGAAGAAGCCGCTGCTGCATCGGCTACAGCTAAAGCTGCCGTTGCTGCTGAAAAAGCAACCGCTGCTACCGCTGCTGAAAAAGTATAATAAGACTATCTTTTATAGAAAAATCCCGCCTAGGCGGGATTTTTTATTTATAGTCACTTCCATTTTACACTTACCAAGCGATTTCATAGGGCTTAAAAGCCATTTTTGCCGGTAATGGGTGCCACCAACCCAGTTAGCCCTAAAACGGCGCCTTTAATAGCCCGTTTCGTACTAAACCATTAATAAGACTATTCCAACCCACTTTCATACCCAAAATCAAGCCTTTTTAACTACCAAATAATCAGGTAAAAACATATTAACAAATTGGCCCTTTTTTGTTAATAATTATTCCCTTGTTTTTGCCCGTCATTTCTGCCAAAGAGACGGGTTAAATGCGTATATTTGTAAGAACGATAAAAACACTAAAAACACCTATATATATGAGCGAAAAAACACAGCAAGTTGTTGATGCAGAATTAGAGCACCAAAACGGTCAAAAAAAGAGAGAAAGTGACTATTCAGCCGAAAGTATCACTGTACTGGAAGGACTGGAAGCTGTCCGTTTACGCCCTGCCATGTATATTGGCGACACAGGCTTCAGAGGCCTTCACCATTTGGTATATGAAGTAGTAGATAACTGTATTGATGAAGCATTAGGTGGTTTTTGCAAGAATATACAGGTTACTATTCATCCCAATAATTCAATTACAGTAACCGACGATGGTCGTGGTATCCCAACAGGTATCATGAAAAAGGAAAACAAATCGGCACTTGAAATTGTTATGACGGTGTTACATGCCGGTGGAAAATTCAATAAAGACACTTATAAAGTATCTGGCGGGTTGCATGGTGTTGGTGTATCATGCGTAAATGCGCTCTCCGTTCACTTAAAAACGGTTGTTCAACGGGAAGGAAAAATATTTACCCAGGAATACAGCAAGGGTAAACCCTTGTTTGATGTTAAAGTAATTGGCGAATCAGATAAAACAGGTACATCGCAAACGTTTTTGCCTGATAATTCAATCTTCACTGAAAGTGTTTATTCATATAGCACCCTTTCTGCTCGTTTAAGAGAGTTAGCTTATTTGAATAAAGGTGTAACCCTTACTATAACTGACGAAAGAGAAAAAAATGAAAAAGGAGAATTTGTAAGTGATACATTTCTCTCAGAAGGCGGTCTTAAGGAATTCGTTATGTACCTTGATGAGAACCGCGAAAAATTACTGGCTGAACCATTATATATGGAATCGGAAAGTAAATATGGAATGCCGGTAGAGGTAGCTATGATATACAATTCCTCTTTCTCTGAGAACATTCACTCATATGTAAACAATATTAATACCCATGAAGGCGGAACTCACCTGGCCGGTTTCAGAAGGGCGCTTACACGTACCCTGAAATCGTATGCTGAAAAATCGGGTATGTTTTCAAAACTTAAATTTGAAATTGACGGAGATGATTTCCGGGAAGGTTTAACATGTGTTATTTCTGTAAAAGTTTCTGAACCGCAATTTGAAGGACAGACCAAAACGAAACTTGGTAACAAGGAAGTTATTGGTGTGGTAGACACTGCTGTAGGCGAAATGCTAAACAACTACCTTGAAGAGCACCCTAAAGAAGCAAGGCTAATTGTAGATAAGGTAATATTAGCTGCACAGGCACGCTATGCTGCCCGTAAGGCTCGTGAGCTTGTACAACGTAAAGGGGCATTGACAGGCGGTGGAT
>Ga0210388_10004034_pt1 | contig 11488 bp, 9 predicted proteins | sample IncBWC19OmetaG_FD_155485 | JGI IMG/M metagenome (GOLD analysis project Ga0210388, IMG submission 155485) | Forest soil microbial communities from Barre Woods Harvard Forest LTER site, Petersham, Massachusetts, United States - Inc-BW-C-19-O ... | reverse complement strand
CGATTGCCCATTATTCTGCACGCGCGCCTTCACGGCGGCCGCAACCACTTCTTTCAGGTTCGCGCTCGGCATCACGATGAAAGGATCGCTTCCGCCGAGTTCCAGCACCACTTTCTTCACTTGTTTTGACGCTGCGACCGCTACTTGAATCCCCGCGCCTTCACTTCCGGTCAGAGTGGCGGCTGCGATCCGCGGGTCGGCAATAATCCCGGCGACTTTATCGGACCCGATGAGCAAAGTCTGAAATGCTCCTTGCGGAAAACCAGCGCGCAACAAAATATCTTCAATCAAGAGAGCCGACTGCGGCACGTTTGAGGCGTGCTTGAGCAGTCCCATGTTGCCGGCCATCATGGCCGGAGCTGCAAACCGAAAAACTTGCCAGAAAGGAAAATTCCAGGGCATCACTGCCAGCACCACGCCCAACGGCTGATAACGTATGAAACTTTTCGTGGCGGCCGTTTTAACTTCTTCATCAGCCAGGAAGTGTGCGCCATGCTCGGCATAGTAGCGGCAGCCAACCGCGCATTTCGCAGCTTCCTCCACCGCGGCTCGGAAGGGCTTGCCCATCTCCAGCGTCATAATCCGGCCAAATTCTTCTTTTTCCTTCTCGAGAATTTCCGCGGCTCGCACCAGCATTTCCGCTCGTTTCGCATGCGGAACCTTTTTGTACGACTGAAACGTCTCGGTCGCGAGCTGGATTTTTTTCTCGATTTGCGCGTCCGTCAAAGCCTCGAAAGACTTTACAAGCTCGCCGGTAGCGGGATTGATCGTCGCAATAGCCATTCTGTATTCCTTTTATGGAGTCTGTAATAGGGCTCGGAAAACGGCCCGACTCGGCCGGAAACCAAGATTCATTTCGTTCAATCAGCCTATCACATCATCATTTGAAGTGCAGTTCTCTCATCGATTGGATGCGCATCGCGGGGATTCGATTGTTGCGTTGATCTTCTGAAGGATGATTCACCTTGGATGGCCGTCCCGACTCCTGAAGGCGTCGGTGTGCCTCCTCCCAAGAGGGAGGTTCAGCCGAGTCTTGGGTCCAATGGGCGATGGCGGCCTCGTCGCACCATTCCATCAGACGCCTCATTACTCGTCCATGAGGCCCCGAAAGCATAAAGTTCTTCATGGCTTGTTCGTTGATCCAAACCGTGCGTGTCCAAAACGTGTTGCGTGCCTCGCGCAGAACGGAAACCGAAACAGCACCCTCCGCGAACTTGGCTTGCCGAGCCGAGCGAAACGCTTGCACGAAGAAAAAAGGGACATAGCGCCAGGATCGTACGCGAAGCCTCGTCATCGAAACAAAGAAAGTAGCCATACAGTTCGGGATTACTGTGACCTCGCCCTCATTTAAAGCATCACCTCATAGTGCTTATGTTGAACACAGGGCATATTTTTCAAAATGTCGCAGTTTCTCTACAGGTCCGGATTCAGCCTTCGATATAACTCGCTTGGTTAGATGCTCTTAGAAGGGAGCAGTTTGGCATGGTTTCTGCTGTTTGGTTAAACCGTGTAGTGGAGTTCGAGCTCGGTATTCACGGTGGACTTCGCGCCGCAGTCCACGAACCGTCTAAACCATAAGTCCAATTTGGCCCGAGGGAGCGCAGTGAGATTAAGCCTTCGTTTAATCTTATTTCTCGTTGCAGGAATCACGTTGGTCACGTTCCTGGTTGCAAGAAATCAGGTGCGCGGAGAGAAGCGCGGCCTTCGTGCTGATCTCGAGCGCCGAGCAGGAATCCTGGCTGAAAGCCTTCAGGAAATCATAGAGCCCGCGCTCGAAAGAGGCTCGCACGATCAGCTACGCCGCATTGTCGAAAGATATGGAAACCGAGAGCGCCTTGCTGGCGTCGTTGTTTATGACCCGCAGGGCAATGTCATTACCGAAACACCGAGCCTGACGGCACGCTTTAGCGCCCCCTCAGTTCCCATCAAAGAGCTCGACGCCGGACAGGACGGCGCCAGCAAGTTCTACGACAATGGCGGAAAGTCGATGGCCGTTCACGGCTACTTCTTGCCGTTGCACAGCAAATCTTCCGCCGTAATCGGTTATCTGGGAATTTTTCACGACGCAAGTTACATCGAAGCGCAAAGTCTGCGGATCTGGCGTGACACCCTGTGGCACGTCGTGGCGCAGGTGCTCCTAATTGTGTTGATCACCGTACTAATTATCCGTTGGACGATCATCCTTCCGATTTCTCGAACCGCACAATGGATGAAGGATGTTCGCGCAGGCCGCACCGCCTCGCGCCCACCGAAGCTTCCAAAAGGTGACTTCCTCGAACCCTTTACGCGAGAAGTGCAAAACCTCACCGAAAGTTTGGTGGAAGCCAGAGCAGCCGCCGAAGAAGAAGCGCGTCTGCGCGAAACCGGTGAATCGCTTTGGACTCCCGAGCGCCTGCGAGTCAGCATCCAAAAGAAAGCCCTGCAGAACACATTGTTCGTGGTTTCAAACCGCGAACCGTACATGCACGTCCACAAAGGCAAAGCCGTCGAGATGATTATTCCCGCGAGCGGCTTGGTCACTGCTCTCGAACCAATTCTTCGCGCTTGCGACGGCGAGTGGATTGCCTCAGGTTCCGGAGACGCCGATCGTGAGACCGTGGACGAAAACGACCGCCTACGCGTGCCTCCCGATAAACCCGAATACACCCTGAAACGAGTGTTCCTCACGAAAGAGGAAGAAGAAGGCTATTACTACGGTTTTTCGAACGAAGGCCTCTGGCCGCTCTGTCACATTGCCCACACTCGCCCGATCTTTCGAACGTCGGATTGGGAAGCGTATCAGCACGCGAATCGCAAATTCGCCGACGCTGTCCTCGCCGAAATGGAAGGCGTTGAAAAGCCGCTGGTCCTCGTGCAGGACTATCATTTCGCTCTACTCCCGCGCATGCTGAAAGATGCGCGGCCCGACGCCCGCATCGCAATTTTCTGGCACATCCCGTGGCCCAATCCGCAAGCCTTCGGCATTTGTCCCTGGCAGCGGGAGCTAATTGACGGCCTCCTGGGAGCCGACTTGGTCGGCTTCCATATTCAGGCGCACTGCAACAATTTTCTCGAGACGGTGGAGAGCTCGGTTGAGTCCCGCGTTGAATGGGAGAGATTTGCGGTGAAACGGCACGGCCACATGACGCTGGTTCGCCCGTTTCCGATTAGCGTCGATTTTCGCGAGAAGCACCCGGAGCCTCGAGCACAGGTTTCCCCTTACGTCCTGCGTGCCTCGCTGCTGAAAAAATTGGGAATCGAGGCGAACTTCTTGGGTCTGGGCGTCGACCGTATCGACTATACAAAAGGAATTGTCGAACGATTCCGCGGAATTGAGCGTTTCCTGCAGAAGTATCCGGAGTACGTTGGCAAGTTCGCATTCGTCCAAATCGGAGCGCCTAGCCGCACGCACATCCCGCGCTATCATGAATTTCTGGCAGAAGTGGAAGCAGAGGCGGTGCGCGTGAATTCGGTTTTCCAGACTGCGAACTGGAAACCCATCGCGATGCTTACTCGTCACCACGGCCACGACGAGATCCGGCCGTACTATCAAGCTGCCGATTTCTGCATGGTGACGTCGCTGCACGACGGCATGAACCTGGTCGCGAAAGAATATATAGCAGCTCGAGACGACGAACAGGGCGCGCTGATTCTGAGCCAGTTCACGGGCGCCAGCCGCGAACTGCGCGATGCGATCATCGTGAACCCGTACGATGTTGAGCAAATGGGCGAAGCGATTCGATCGGCTTTAGAAATGGACCCGCAAGAGCGCCATAATCGAATGGTGCAGATGCGACGTATCGTGAAGGAAAACAACATTTACCGTTGGGCCGGAAACTTGATCACCGAGCTTTCCGAAATCCGGGTCGGCGATAACGAATCGAGCATCGAGCCTTCCGACTTGCTCAAGTCTCCTGATTCGACGCCGAACCTCCGCGCCGTGCATCTGAGCGTGGTGCCGCCTAGAACAAACTTTGGGGGATAAGATTACCGCTTCCAGAAACTTCGCCCATTCGCCCGTGCAAAGTGCTGCGTCCGGTAGAAATCCGAATGCAAGCTATTTTCCCGCTCATTTATTTCGTAGCTGGCAGCAGCTGAGATCGCGCTTGAATTCCGCGCAAGGATGCGCGCTTTTTCTCGATCTGGACGGCACGCTCGTGCCGTTGCGCCCGCGTCCCGCGGATGTCCAACTTTCTCGACAGACCAGGAAAATTCTGGCGCTCCTTCAACGCCACAAGAATCTGCACCTGTCATTCGTGAGCGGCCGCCAACTCAAAGTCCTGCGAAATATTATCGCCATGGATCAAGTTCATTACGTCGGGTTGCACGGCGCCGAGCGAGAACACGAATCGGTGCGCATGAGCCGCGAAAGCACGCGCGCCCTTGCACGCGCGAAGCGTTTCGCACAAAAACAGCTTCATGGACTCCCTGGAATTTGGATGGAAGACAAAGGTCTGAGTTTTGCCTTGCACTATTGGAAGGCACGGCCTGCGACCGTCCGAGCCGCGGAACTGGCACTTCGCGAGATACTAGCCCCCGCGATTGGCGTCCTGCACGTTCTCAATGGAAATAAAGTGTGGGAAGTGATGCCCAATGAAATTCCGGGAAAAGGCGTGGCGGTCCGCGCGCTTCTGGATACGCTACCCGAGAACACCTTGGGGATATACGTCGGCGACGACGTCACCGACGAAACTGCATTCGCCGCTCTGAAGGATCAGATTACGGTGAAAGTTGGCAGGACGCGCGGCACCCTTGCTCATTTTTATGTGCGCAACCCAGCCGAAGTCTCTCGATTTCTGTCTCGCCTCGAACCATTACTCTCATAACGCAGTTTTCATCCGAGGATTTTGCCGCCTCGAAACTTAAGCGAAGAGTCCGCGCAACTCCTCGCCGGATCACCTTTTTTGCAATCCATGTAATTCCACCGGACTTCGCGTATGATAGTCTGCGAAATCCCCGTGTTTCGGACCGGAAAGGCCTTCCATGAATCACCGGTTCACCATAGGTGTCGAGGAAGAGTTTCAAATCGTTGACCCTGCCACGGGTGAATTGCGCTCGCACGTAAGCGAACTCGTTGCCGCTACTTCCTCGGGCTTGGGCGAGCAGGTCAAGCCCGAGATGCACCAATCGATCGTCGAAATCGGCACAAAAATCTGTGGCGACGTTGACGAGTTAGCCGCCGATATGCGGCGCACCCGCGGGGAATTGGTGCGGGCAGCCGAACGAGTTGGCCTGCAAGTTGCCGCCGCTGGCACCCACCCATTCTCCAGTTGGATTGACCAGGTGATCTCGCCCGGCGATCGCTATAAGAATATTGTCGAAGAACTGCAGCAATTGGCTCGCTCGCTCCTGATTTTCGGCATGCACGTCCACGTGGCCGTCCCCGACCGCACCACCATGATCGACTTGATGAATATGGCGCGCTATTTTCTGCCGCATCTTCTGGCGCTTTCCACCAGCTCGCCTTTTTGGATGGGCCGCAACACGGGCTTGAAATCGTTTCGCACCACCGTCTTTCGCCGCTTTCCCCGCACCGGCATTCCAGACCACTTCAGCTCGTGGAGCGAGTACGAAGACTACGTTAACTTGCTTGTTCGTTTGCACTGCATCGACAACGCGAAAAAAATCTGGTGGGACGTTCGCCCGCATCCCACGTTCGGCACCCTCGAATTCCGTGTCTTCGACGTGGCCACTCGCATCGACGAAGCCATTGCTATCGCGGCCCTAACGCAAGCAATCGTCGTCAAGTTGCATCGCCTTTACACGCGCAACATGGGTTTCCGCATGTACCCGCGGGCGCTGATTGAGGAAAATAAATGGCGCGCCGCGCGCTGGGGCGTGGAAGGCAAACTCATCGATTTCGGTAAACAAGCCGAAGTTCCCATGCAGGAATTGGGCCAGGAACTTTTGGAATTCACCTATGATGTGGCGGGCGATCTCGGCAGCCGCTCCGCGCTCGAACCCATTCACAGAATCCTGCGCGACGGCACTAGCGCGGAGCGGCAGCTTCGCGTGTTCCAAGAAACAGGTGATCTGAAAGCAGTAGTGAAGCATATAGTCGCGGAGACAAGCGCCGGAGTGACGCAGCAAGCTTCCTCCGCGTGAGACTTAAGCGGGCATACTGAAATGGATTGGAAAAAGACAATTTTGTCGAGCAGTCGAACATCAGAAGAGCGGACGCCTGTGTCAGAATCGAAACGCCCCGCTCCCGTGAAAGGAACTGAGACCATGAAAATCGGACTCCTCTGCGGCCGTGAATATAGTTTCCCGCCGGCATTCCTGGAAAAAGTAAATGAGCTTGGGAAGCGCGACAATATCACCGCCGACTTCGTGCATCTGGGCGGAGTGCGTATGGGCGAGCCCGCGGAATATCGCGTGATCGTGGATCGCATTTCCCACGAAGTGGAATTCTATCGCGGCTACCTGAAGCACGCCGTGCTGCAAGGCACCTACGTGATCAACAATCCATTCTGGTGGACCGCGGACGACAAATTCTTCAACTACGCGGTTGCATCGAAGCTCGGCATCGCCATTCCAAAAACGATCCTGCTGCCCCAGAAATCTTATCCTTCAGATGTGGATATCAATTCTGAATCTTTGCGCAATTTGAAGTATCCGATAGATTGGGATGCTCTACTCGACGCTGTTGGACGCCCAGCGATCCTGAAGCCTTTTTCCGGCGGAGGATGGAAGCACGTTTACAAGGTTAATAATCGCGAAGAGCTTCTAGCGGCTTACGACGGCACGGGCCCTTATTGCATGACTCTTCAGGAATTTATCGATTTCGATAAATATGTGCGATGCTTCACCTTCGGCAAGATGGATATTTTGCCGGTCGCCTATGATCCCAAGGAACGCCGCTATATCGTGGACCACAATTATCTTTCGGCCGAGCTGGGCGAGCGAGTGGTGCGCGATGCGCAGACGATCAATCAAGCGCTCGGATACGAGATGAACACCATCGAATTTGCCGTTAAGCAAGGCGTGCCTTACGCCATCGATTTCCTGAATCCCGCGCCTGATTTCGAGCGCGACCGCATCACGGAATTCTATTTCGAGCATGTCGTCGATCGCATGGCTCGGCTGGTAATCGATCGCGCGCTGCGCGGCTCTCCCGCGAATTCCTGGCCACGCTGGGAAGAAATGCTGGGGATCGGTGGCGCCAGTGGTTTCACCGGCGCTCCGGAAAAGGGCCGTGCAGGAGCGAGATCTGCGTGAGCGGCGCGGCCCGAATTTCGCATACAGAATATTCGCCTGCGCAGTTGTGGCACGGCTTGCTGCGTCCAGAAGTCGAGTTCACTCCGGAATTTTCCGCCGACCTGAACGCGCGCATGCGCGCGAACAAGCTTACATTCGGAGACCGGGTGCATTGCCCGTTTCTCCGGCCGTTTTTTCTCACTTCACATGACGAAAACCGCGTGCGCGAAGTAGCTGAGCTTATTGCGCAAGTTGGCGAACGCATCGTGCAACAAGCGCTGGCCGATCCGGCTTTGCTGGCACAGGTTGCGCTAACGCCTGACGAAGAGCGTCTTGTGCGTGTCTCTCCGCGTTACAACACTGCCAGCACGGCTTCACGGCTGGACGCCTTTCTGCTTCCCGAATCCTTGCAATTTGCCGAATACAACGCCGAATCGCCCGCCGGCCCGGGATACGCCGAGACTTTGGCCGGAGTGTTTCGCACCCTGCCGGTAATGGAGCGTTTCGCAGAGCACTACACCGTTCGCCAGTTTCCATTGATCGAAAGTTTGCTCGCGGCTCTGCTTGAAAGCTACCGCGAATGGGGCGGCACCGCTTCGCCTCCGTTAATTGCGATTGTGGACTGGCGGGAAGTCCCCACCTGGAGCGAATTCGAAATTCTGCAGGAGCGCTTTGAAAAGGCTGGAGTGCCGGCGATGATCTGCACTCCTTCCGAGCTTGAATTCCATAGCACGAAACTCATGTGCCGCGGCCGCCGCATCGACCTGGTTTATCGGCGCGTCTTGCTCAACGACATTCTCGCTCATCCCACCGAGTGCGAAGCGTTGGTGAAAGCGTATCAAGCAGGCGCGGTCTGTGTCGCCAACGCGCTCACTTGCAAAATCCCGCATAAAAAAGCATTTTTCGCCGTCCTCACCGATGAACGAAATTCGGCTCGGTTTAGCGACGCTGAGCGCGTGGCCATCCGTCGCCATATTCCCTGGACGCGTCTGCTCGCCGACGTGGAGACCACGCGTAACGGCGAATCGTTTGGCCTGCTCGATTACGTCCGCAAGAACAGAGACAATTTCGTGCTGAAGCCCAATGACGAATACGGCGGCACCGGCGTGACTCTTGGTTGGGAAATCAATAATAGCCAGTGGGACGCCGCGCTCCAGCAAGCGCTAGCCGAAACCAACCGCGCATGGGTAGTGCAGGAACGCATTGCGGTCCGTCGTGAAATTTTCCCCATGCAAACGCCCGACGGCGTCGAAATGTGCAACATGCTTGTCGACTTCGCGCCCTATTTATTCCGCGGAAAGATGGCGGGATGCCTTACTCGCCTCAGCGCAACGGGCCTGGCGAACGTCACCTCCGGCGGCGGCCAGGTTCCTTCATTCGTTGTCGATCCGCGCTGATGGATATCCGTCCCTTTTTATTCATGCAGATTCATGCCCGTAGCAAAAAATGGCCGGCAAATTTACAATAACTAGATGACCTTTGGCTCTTTAAGACCCGAGCTAATGCCCGGCGCCCGTAACGCCATCGATACCTGCCTCGCCATCCAGCCGAACGAGCGCGTCACGCTGATTGCCGATCGCGCCAGTGCGGCCGTAGCGGCCAGTCTCGCGAAAGCCATTGCTGAGCGCGGCGCAATTTGCGAACCGTTCCTACTTGAGGATCTGGCCGCGCGTCCTTTAGCTCGCGCCCCGCAACAGATTTTGGATTCGCTCGGTCGCAATGACGCTGGGATTCTTTGCATGCAGCCATTGCCGGGAGAACTCGCCGCGCGCAAAGATATCGTAGGAGTCGTTGAACGCCGGCACATCCGCTACGCACACATGGTCGGCGTAACACCCGAAATTATGCAGCAGGGAATGCGCGCCGATTACACCATGGTGGACAAGCTCAGCGAGCGTCTGCTGCAACGCATGCATTCCGCGCGCTCGTTAACCGTGCGCACCGATGCCGGCACTTCTCTCGTCGCCAGCTTTGATTCCGCGCTCGATTGGGTGAAGACCAGTGGCTTGATCAATCGTCGTTACTGGTCCAATCTGCCGGCTGGTGAAGTTTTCACCACGCCCGCGAAAGTGGACGGCACATTTGTTTGCGACGGCACTGCCGGCGATCACTTCTGCGGCAAATATGGCGACCTGCAAAAAACGCCTCTCGCCCTTGAAATAAAGGGTGGCCGCCTAGTTTCTGCAAAGTGCGCGCGCAAGGATTTGGAAGAAGAATTCTGGAAGTATTGCCACACGGACGAAAACAGCGATCGCGTCGGCGAGCTCGCCTTTGGTACGAACCTGAGCCTCTCCGATATGATTGGCGTCTTGCTACAAGATGAAAAGTTACCCGGGGTTCATTTGGCTTTCGGCGATCCTTACGGCAGCCAAACGCACGCAGCGTGGAGTTCTCGAACGCATGTGGACGTACTGGCTCGCAATTGCAATGTGTGGATTGACGAAGAACAAGTGATTGCCAAAGGCCGCTACCTGCTCGATCGCCTCGGCTTGGCCTAGCCGCTTAAAATAGTCCGGTAATGTACTCCCACATTTGATGTTTCCAGTAGGGCCAATCGTGTCCGCCTTGCGGTCCCCAGTCATCCAGATGATGCGGAATTCCCTTGGCCGCTAAAATCGCCGACAGCCGGTAAGACGGCCCGCTGTTTTCCCATGGCCCGGAGCCTGTGGCAATATGAATGTCGCATCGCGAAAGCTGCGCCATCACATTTCCATCAGAGAGGTTCGAAAGATAATCCACCGGATTGTTAAAGTAGGTGTTGTCGTCATACATCCCATTCATGAAATTCTTAATGTCGTAAACGCCTGAAAGCGCAAAACACCGGCGCACAACGTCGGGGTGCTTGAAGAGCGTGTTTGCCGCGTGATACGCGCCAAACGATGCCCCCATCGTCGAAATCGCAATGTCCCGCGACTGGCAATTATCCTGAATAAAAGGAATCGCTTCCTGGCGCACGTAGGCGTCGAATTGCGCTTGCACCCAGCTTCGATGAAACGGGTGTGCGCTCTTATTGTAAAATCCCGCGGAATTTACGGAGTTAATGCTGAAGAACTTCACGCGCCCCGCGTCAATCAGCGGCGACAAGCTACTGATCAGCCCCTGTCCCTCGAGCTCCCACTCATCGCCGGCGCTCGTGGGGAAGCCAAGCAGCGGAGGCCCCCAGTGCCCATACACAACAATCCCCATGTCCAGCCCCAGCCGATGCGAATACCAGCGATGATATTCCCGTTTCATGTCACTCCCTTGTGGTTGGCTCCGTCGTCTCGCGCGCCGTTTGCTGCGGCCCGCGGTCGAGCGCGATATTATACGGCGTTTACTCACGCAGAGAACTGGAAACTCCATGCGCATAAATTTCCGCTCTGCTATTCTAATGGAATGCGAATAAAGCTTCGCTTGCTTTTCGTTCTTCCAAACGACGGTATCCAGCGTTGATCGCGGCGTCTCCCGGACAGTTGCGCAAGTTCGAAAAATATCGCTCGCGATTTCTCCCGCGCACGCGGGATTTAATCGTCTATCTCCCTCCTGGCTACGAAGAAAACGCTGACTCGCGCTATCCGGTGCTCTATCTGCAAGACGGGCAAAATCTCTTCGACGGCTCAACGTCCTTCATCCCCGGCATGGATTGGCATGTGAAAGACACCGCGGATCAGTTGATCGGACAGGGCACAATTCGCCCGCTCATCATCGTAGGCATATACAACACCGGCAAATGGCGCCTTGGCGAGTACACGCCTTCGCGCGACAAAAAAATGGGCGGCGGCAAAGCCGACCGCTACGGTCAGATGCTGCTCGAAGAAATAAAACCATTCGTGGAATCTCAATATCGCACGCTCTCGGGCCCCGCGAATACGGGACTCGGCGGCTCGTCTCTCGGCGGCCTTCTGTCCATCTATCTTGGCCTGCGTTTCCCGCAAGTTTTTGGGAAGCTTGCCGTCCTTTCGCCCTCCGTGTGGTGGAACCGCGGTTGGATTCTGAATTTTGCCTCTCGCGTAGCCCTGCCCGCCCGTCCGCGAATCTGGCTCGACGTCGGCACCAAGGAAGGCGGCCGCAGCGCCGAAAACGTGCGTCGCCTCTGTAGCGTCCTGGTTGAAAAAGGCTGGCACGAAGGCCGGGATCTGCGCTTCGAAGTGATTTCCGGCGCCGAGCATAACGAAGCAGCCTGGGCTCAGCGTGTCGGACCGTTCCTGCAATTTCTCTTTCCCTCCGGCGAGAGCGCAGTATAATCCGCTCTCTGTTTGCGCGCGCGCCGGTGTAATTCAGATTCGACCCGAGGCCATTGTCTTTGTCCCCAGAGCGACCGTTAACCATTCTC
>Ga0210388_10004033_pt1 | contig 11489 bp, 11 predicted proteins | sample IncBWC19OmetaG_FD_155485 | JGI IMG/M metagenome (GOLD analysis project Ga0210388, IMG submission 155485) | Forest soil microbial communities from Barre Woods Harvard Forest LTER site, Petersham, Massachusetts, United States - Inc-BW-C-19-O ... | reverse complement strand
GGCCGGCGTCAAGCAGGTCTCGCTCGACGACCTCATCGCGCAATCGGACTACATCACGCTGCACGTCCCGGCCACGGCCGAGACCAAGGGACTCTTCAGCGCGGCGACGATCGCCAAGATGAAGAAGGGCGCCTGCCTCATCAACTGCGCGCGGGGCGGCATCGTCGACGAAAACGCGGTGCTGGAGGCGCTCAAGTCCGGCCAGCTGGGCGGCGCGGCGCTCGATGTGTTCGCCAAGGAGCCGCCCGATCCGTCACCGCTCTTCGCAGAAGAGAACCTGATCGCCGTCCCGCACCTGGGGGCGTCGACCAAGGAGGCGCAGGAGAAGGTGGCGATCGAGATGGCCGAGGTGTTCGTCGGCTTCCTCAAGGACGGCGTCGTCCGCAACGCGGTCAAGTAGTCCGTGGTGAAGCGCGCGCCGCGCGGCGCCTCCACGACAGAGTCTGTGACAAATTCTGTGACAGCCTCTGCGCCGCGCGCCGCGCAGTCGCCGACCCTCAGGCTCCCGACCGGGATGCGCGATCACGCGCCGCGCGCGGCGGCGGCGCGGCTGCGGGTCATCGAGACGCTGCTGGCCGAGTTCGATCGGGCCGGCTTCGAGCGGGTCATCACGCCGGCGTTCGAATATGAAGAGGTGCTGGCGCTCGGCCTCGGCGCCGCCGCACGCGCGGTGACGGTCCGCTTCGTCGAGCCGAGCTCCGGGCAGGTGGTGGCGCTGCGGCCGGACATCACACCGCAGATCGCGCGCCTCATCGCCACCCGCTTTCGCGATCACAAGGGCCCCGTGCGCCTCTGCTACGAAGGGACGGTCGTGCGGCTCGACCGCGCGGCCCGCGGCCAGCGCGAGCTGTCTCAGGCTGGCGTCGAGCTGGCAGGCTTGCCCGGCCCCGAGGGGGACGCCGAGTTGATCGCGCTGGGGGTCGAGGCGCTGGCGGCGGTCGGTCTGCCGCGACCGACGATCGATCTCGGCCATCTGGGCCTGGCGCGTGAGGTGCTCGCCTCGCTGGCGCTCCCCGAGCAGGCGCTGGAAGAGGCGCGGCGTCGCATCGCCAAGCGCGACGGCGCCGGGCTGGACCTCGTGCTGCGCGCGGCGCGCGGCGCCAAGCCCGCCATCGACTTCGCGCGGCGCCTCCCCGAGCTGTCCGGCTCGCCCGATCTGCTGGCCTCCGCCGTCAAACGCGCGCCGACCGCCGGGATCAAGCGCGCGCTCGGCGAGCTCGCCGCGATCGTCCGCGCCGTCGAGGCGCGCGCGCTCGACGCCCGTCTGCATGTCGATCTCGGCGAGGTGCGCGGGTTCGACTACTACACCGGCGTGCGCTTTCAGGCGTTCGTCGACGGAGCGCCCGACGCCGTCCTGCGCGGCGGGCGCTATGACGATCTGCTCGCCCGCTACGGGCGGCCGAGCCCGGCGGTCGGCTTCGCCGTCGACGTCGAGGCGGTCGCCGTGGCGCTGGAGAGCCGCGTTTCACCCTCAAAGAGGACCAAACAATCATGGCAGTCGTAATCGTCGTCGGCGTTCAGTGGGGCGACGAGGGCAAGGGGAAGATCGTCGACCTCTTGACCGAGAAGGCGCGCTTCGTGGTCCGCTGGGCGGGCGGCGCCAACGCCGGACACACGCTGGTCGTCGAAGGGAAGAAGTACGTGACGCGCCTGATTCCCTCGGGCGTGCTCCGCAGCGGCGTGACCTGCGTCCTCGGCGAGGGGATGGTGATCGATCCCGCCGTGCTGGTCGACGAGATCCGGACCTTCCGGGGGCACGGCTTCATCAAGAACGAAAAGGACCTGCTGGTCGCCGAGCGCGCGCACCTGACCCTGCCGCACCACCTGGAGATCGATCGCCTGCGCGAGGACGGCCCGGGCAGCATCGGAACCACCAAGAAGGGGATCGGGCCGACCTACGAGAGCAAGGCGGCCCGCATCGGCCTGCGGGTCGGCGATCTCTTCCGGCCGGAGCGCTTTCGCGCGCGGCTCGACCGGCACATCGCGGCCATCGGGCCCTACGTGCGCGAGCTGGGCGGCGCCGCGCCGGTCGCCGCGGAGATCACCGCCAAATACATGGCGCTGGCCGAAGAGATTCGACCGTTCGTCGGTGACGCCTCACGCACCGTGCACGCCGCCGTGGTGCGCGGCGACCATGTCCTCTTCGAAGGTGCCCAGGGCGTTTTGCTCGACCTCGATCACGGGACCTATCCGTTCGTGACCTCCTCGTCGACCACCGCCGGGGGCGCCTGCGCCGGGCTCGGCATCGGCCCCACCATGATCGACACCGTGCTCGGCGTCGCCAAGGGGTACGCCACCAGGGTCGGCGACGGCCCGTTCCCGACCGAGCTCAACGAGGAGATCGGCGATCTGCTGCGCAAGCGCGGCAACGAGTTCGGCTCGGTCACCGGGCGGCCGCGCCGTTGCGGGTGGCTGGACATCCCGGCCGTGCGGTTGGCGGTGCGGCTGTCGGGCATCGAGTCGCTGGCGCTCACCAAGCTGGACGTCATGGCCGGGCTCGACCGGGTCAAGCTCTGCGTCGGCTATCGCCTCGCTGGGCGCACCCTGGACGAGATGCCGGTTGACCTCGACGATCTCGCGGCGGCCGAGCCGCTGTTCGAAGAGCTCGACGGCTGGCCGGAGACCTCGTCCGGCGCCTCCGGGACGGCGGTTCCCCCCGCCGCCGCCGCCTTCGTCGAGCGGGTCAGCAAGCTGGTCGGGATCCCCGTCTGGGCCACCTCCTGGGGCGCCGGGCGCTTGCAGACGGTGGTCTCGAAAGATCCTTTCTCCGACTAGCTTCGCGGCTTAGCTGGTTAGTGCTCGGAATTCGCTGGGAAACCGGCGCGGCTTGGCTTGCGCCCCGTCACGGGCTCAATATAATGGGGGCCTTTTCCAGTGCCCTTCTCCTGCCTTTCTCCCGGCCATCGCGGGCCCCGCTCAGGCCCATCTATTGTTCCAGGCGGGGCCTTCGTCCTGCGTGGTCGCTTCGTGGAATTCTTCGTGGAGCGTTGCAGCCTGATCCCCCTGAATCGAGGCGTTGATGAAGATCGTTTGTGACTCGTGCGGGACCAAGTACTCGATTGCCGACGAAAAGGTTCGGGGCAAGGTCTTCAAGATCCGCTGCAAGAAGTGCAGCCACATCATCGTGGTGCGCGGCGGAGAAACGGGCGGACCTGAGGCCACCGCGGCCCCCGCCACTGAAGGTGGCTGGCACCTGGTGATCGACGGCGAGCAGGTCGGCCCCATCGCCGACGCGGACGTCCGCACCAAGATCGACCGTGGCGAGGTCAAAGGGGACACCTACACCTGGAAGGAGGGATTCGCCGACTGGGTGAAGCTCTCCGCGGTCCCCGAGTTCGCCGCCCTGGTGGCGGAGGACGTGGCCGGTGTGGCCGCCGGTGGGGGAGAGCTCTTCACGGCAGGCGCGGCCACGGCCGCCCCCGCAAACGGCGCCGATCGCGCGCGCCGCGCCTCGGGGGCGGGGCGATCGCTGTTCGGTGGCGGTGGCGCCAGTGATGTTTTCGCCGCGCCGGCCTCCTCCGCGCGCAGCGGCGGCGGCGATCTGTTCGGATCTGCTTCGGCAGCGCCCGCAGCCGAGGAATCGCGCTGGCCCTCCTCGGGAGCGGCGGCCGCGGGTCATGACGGTGGTCGGGTGGAGAGCCTCACCGGCCAGCGGCACGAGAACTCGGTGCTGTTCTCGCTCTCGAACCTGCAGTCGCTGGCGATGCCGGCGGCCAAGCCCGCCTCGACGCTGTCGGCCAGCTCGTCGGTGACGGAGGGCTCGGGCTTGATTGACATCCGCGCCATGGCGGCGACCACGCTCGGGACGTCGAGCGCCGGCGGCAGCTCCAGCTTCGGTGGCGGCGGCAGCTCCGGCGCGGTCGATGATCTGCCCGCCTTCGGGGCGTTCTCGCCGGCGGCCCCGGTGCTCCTTCCGCTGTCGTCGAACAGCGGTCCCCCGAAGTGGGTCTACCTCGCTCTGGTGCTCGGTCTGCTGGCGGTGGGTGGCATCGCCCTCATGGCCTACAAGGTTCTCACCACCAAGGCACCCGTGCTGGTCGAGCAGGTGCAGCAGGTGCCGGCGCCCCAGGAGCCGGCGAAGCCTGCCCCCGCGGCCGCCGAGCCGGGCGCCAAGCCGACGACCATCGCCGACGAGAATTTGCCGCCGCGCGAGGGGAGCGCCGAGGCCAAGGCAGGCGAGAAGGGCGAAAAAGCCGAGAAGGGCGAGCACGAGCACGAGCATCACCACGGCGGCAAGGGCAAGGAGGCCAAGAAGGGGGGCGGCGGCGACGAGAAGAAGGGCGCCGCTGCAGCGGTGGCGACCAACAGCGAGCCTGCCGAGAAGAAGCCCGCGAAGGGCTCGCTCGACGATCTGATCGACGGCGCCGTCAGCTCCCGCCACGGAGGCGGGGGGCGCCACGTGTCGGATGACGACCCCAGCAAGACGGCTGTTTCCGCGGGACCGCTCTCGAAGGGCGCGGTCGTCTCAGGGATGAACTCGGTCAAGCCGAAGGTCGCCGCCTGCTACAGCGAGTTCAAGGTGCCGGGGATGGCGATGGTGAACGTCGCCATCGGCAAGAGCGGCAAGGTCACCTCGGCGACCGTCACCGGCAAGTTCGCCGGGACGCCGACCGGGGCTTGCGTGGAGAAGGCCGTCAAGTCGGCCAGCTTCCCCCCGTCCGACGGCTTCCAGACGCCGTACCCGTTCCAGCTCAAGTAAGAGGCGCAAGACGTCGCAAACGTCGCAATCGTCGCAATCGGCGGATGACGGTTCATCCGACGAGCTGCTGGCGGCACTGGCGCGTCCGCTGGGCGCACTCGGTCTGAACGTCTTTCTTCCGCTGACGGCCGCGGCGTTCGATGCGGCCGCCGGGCCGCTGGTCCTCGCCGATCTGCTGCCCGGCGCGGCAGGCGCGTTGATCGTCGGCTCGGGCGGGCCCGCCTTCTTCGATCTCTTCGATCGCCAGCCGGAGGCGATGGACGGCGCGCCCCATCCGCTCGACCGTTACACCGAACGGGCGGTCGCGCGCGCCGCGGGGGAGGCGCTCGATCCGCTGGGCGTCGCGCACGTCGCTCACTTTCCGTTCGGCGCCCGGCCGCTCATTCCGTTTCAGCGCCTCGGTCGCGCGGCGGGTCTGGGGGGACCGGGACCGCTCGGGCTGCAGATTCACCCCACGTTCGGCCCCTGGTGGGCCTACCGCGCGCTGCTCGTCCTCGAGCGCCCGTTGCCGCCCGTGGCGCCTCCCGGCGACGGGTGCGCGGGGTGCGACGCCCCTTGCGTCGCCGCTTGTCCGGCCGGTGCCGTGGCCCGCGGGGGATTCGACGTCGTCGCCTGTCACGCGCGCCGTCTGATCGCCGAGCCGTGCCGGGAGTCGTGCGTGGCGCGAATCACCTGCGTGCGCGGCCCCGAACACCGCTATCGGGACGAGGAGCTGGCGTTTCACATGCGGGCGTCGATGCCGAGCCGCCCGCGGATGCCTTGACGGCGCGGCGCCTGGTTCCTACGCTGCTCGGCCATGGCGATCAGCGTGAACGCTCACATCACCGGGACGGTCTGGAAGATCACAGTGAAGGTCGGCGATGCGGTCGCTGAAGGAGAGACCGTCGCCATCCTCGAGTCGATGAAGATGGAGATGCCGGTCGAGTCCCCGGCGGCCGGGACGGTGGCGGCGGTGCTGGCGAAGGAGGGGGCGTCGATCGAGGAGGGGGCGCCGCTGCTGGAACTGACGCCGGTGTAGTCGAGCGACTCACGACCCAACCGACTCAACCGGCTCAACCTTCTTCGACCTCGGCCGCGTGGGTCGATTCGCGCACGGCGTCCTTCAATGAGACGTGCATGCCGCCGCGCGAAAGCGCCGGCAGCGACAGCAGCCCGGCGCCGATGTACCAGAGCGTCTGGACGCCGTGGAGCACGATCGCGTAGGCCATGCCGCTCGAGTTGACGACGGCGGTGGGCACGAAGGCGGTGAGGCCCATCTTGATCGCCGCGTGGAACTGGCCGACCAAGCCCGGCGAGTTCGGCAAGGTCAGCACCACGCCGGTGAATGCCATGATCACGAAGGCGGCGCCGAGGGAGATCGGCAGGTTCATGTGGCGCGCCAGGATCCACATCCCCACGCCGTTCGAAGCCCAGTAGATGATCGACTGGATGAGGAAGATGGAAAAATTGCGGCGATCGGCCAGGGCGCGAAAGCCGGAGATGAGGGCGCGAAGCTTTTCGTCGATCGCCGGTGCGCGGGCCGGCGCCAGCCATTGCACGAGCGTCAGCCGGAGCGCGATGGCGATCGTGCGGTCGGTCCAGAGCTGCGCCAGGATCAGGAAGGTCGTCAGCCCGACGAAACCGACCAGCGAGAGCCAGGCGGCGGCGCGCAGCTGGGACGAAAACAGATCGCCCGCCGAGGCGAGGTAGGCGCCGAAGAAGAGGATCGAGATCAGCAGGCCGTCGACGATCCGCTCGACCGCCACGGCGCCGACCATGGTGCTCATGCGGACGTCGCGCTCGCGCGCCACCAGGTAGGGGCGCACGAACTCACCGAGGCGGATCGGCAGCGCCAGGATCGCCATGAAGCCCACCGAGGAGATCGGCAGGAGCCGGCGGAACGGCAACGAGGTCCCGAGCGCCCGCAGCAGGTACTCCCAGCGCAGCGTGCGGAACAGATGCGTGACCACCATCGTCCCGAGGTAGAGCGCCACCGCCGACGGGGCCAGCGCCCGCAGCGCGCCCAGCACCGCGTGCCCGTCCATCCCATGCACCGCGTAGATCACGCAGACGGCGCCGACCACCAGCGAAAGAAACACCTGAATGAAGAGGCGCCGGTTCATCGCGGAAGCGGCGTCTCCGGCAGCTCGCCGGCCAGCATGCGGCGCGGATTCTCGTCGAGCATCGTGGTGAGCACGCCGTCGCCGAGTTGCTTGCGGATCCAGGCCATCCCCGCCGCCACCGAGGTCTGGTCTTCCGGCCGATGGATGTCGGAGGCGGCCGCGGTGGCCAGCCCCTCCTGCACCAGCTTGCGGGCCGTCTTCATCTCCTGCTTGCCGTGGGCCCCATCGAGCGCGCCGAGATCCACCATGAGCGCCGCATGGCGGGCGAGCCGCTCGGCCAGCGCCAGATCCCGCTGGACGGGCAGGTAGCGCTCCGGGTGCGCCATCACCGGCAGGTAGCCGCTGACGCGCAGCTGAAACAGCTCGTTTTCGATCCCCGCCGGCATCATCTGCGTCCCGACCTCGAACAGAAAGGTGGCTCCGCCGCCATAGGAAGGGACGGCGCGCTGGCGGAGCCGATCATGCAGGACGGTGTCCCAGAAGTTCTCGGCGCCGAGGCCCAGCGTCGCGCCGACCCCGGCCGCCGCGGCGTCTTCCTTGACCGCCGCGAAGGCGGCGTCGATCGCCGTCCGTGCCGGCATGAACATCCCCGCCCGTTGGTGCGGCGTGGCATAGAGGTCGGAGAACCCGAGCGCGGCGATCGCCCGAACCATCTGCAGCGACATCTGTCGATCGGTCGCGCCGTCGTCGAGGGCGGGGAGATAGTGGGCGTGGAGATCGACGTAGTGGGCCATCAGGGCGGCGTTCCTGCGCCGGAATTTAGTCTGGAAGGCGGCCAACATAGCGCGCCGCCGCGAACCCGCAAAGTCTCTCCAGGCACCGAGGCCGTTTTCGCGCCGGCGGATGCGCGGCGAGGCGACGGGGTAGGTGTGCCCGTCGGACCGGCGGGGGGGACTGTCGCCGGCTGGAAAGTCTCCGCAAGCTGAGCCGCCGGTAATCGGTTGCATGTGATTTTTCCACCACTTAGAATGGATTTCCCCCGGAACGCGGGCTGCGCGCGGTCCAGAAGAAGTTCAAAGGAGCGGATTTGCGATGAGCGAGAAAGTGGTGCTTCCGAAATTCGACATCCCGTCGGAGAGCGTGCACCCCGTCGTCAAGGCGGTCGCGATCGTGGGTGCCCTGCTGCTGGTCTCGATGCTGATCCTCGGCGGCGCGATCTGGAAGCGGCGCGAGGCGCAGCTGGCGGCCGAGCAGCGGCGCGACGCGCTCATCGCCGCGCGGGTCGCCGAGGCCAACGCAGCGATCGAGGCCGCCAAGGCGCGGGCTGCGGAGGCGGCTGCCAAGGTTGCGGCCGCGAAGGCCGAAGCGGCTGCCAAGATCGAGGCGGCCAAGCTGGCCGCCGCCGCGGCCAAGGCTCACCCGGCCGACGGCTCCAACGCGGCCGTGGCCGAGGCCTCGGGTGGCCATCATCACCACCACGGCAAGGGCGCGAAGGCCAAGGGCAAGGGGGGGGACGGCGCGGTGGCCGCCAAGGGATCGGGCGACGACAAGAAGTCGGCGGCGAAGGGCGGCCGCGACAACGCCGCGATCGACAAGCTTCTGGCGCAGTTCAAGTAGGATCTCGGCGCCCGCGCGACGCCCGGGGCGCGTTGAAGCGGGCGACAATTCGTGTTACCAGGAAAGGGCCAATGTCCGATCGACGTGAGAATTCCGTTCTGTTTTCGCTGAAGGAGCTGCGTCGGATCGAGGACGATCGCGTCCGGTTGGAGCAGGACGAGCTTGCCGCGCGCCGGGAGGCGGAGCGCGCCGCCAAAGAGGCGGCAGAGCGCGCCGCCCGTGAGGCGGAGGAGCGCCGCCAGCGCGACGAGGCCGAACGCGTCCGTCGCGCCGAAGAGGAGCATCAGGCGAGGACGCGCGAAGACCAGATGCGCCTGCAAGAGGCCGAGCGCCGGGCGCGCGTCGAGGGAGAGATGCGCATCAACGAGGAGCGGATGCGCCTCGAGGTGCACGCCAAGGCGCGCAGCTCGCCGGTCAAGGCCGTGGTGACGGTGGCTTTCATCCTGATCGCCGTCGGCGGTGGCCTCGGCTACAAGATGTACACGCAGCATCAGGCCGAACAGGCGGCCGCGCAGGCGCAGCTCGACGAGGCGCGCGCCGAGGCCAAGCGGGCCCAGGCCGAGTTCGAGTCCAAGATGGCGGCCATCCAGAAGGACATGAACGACAAGCTCGCCAGCGCGAAGAGCGAAGAAGAGCGGGCGAAGATCCGCGCTGACGCTGCGAACGCACGGGCGCAGGCGCAGTCGCAAACGCAGGCGCATTCTCGACCGTCGCACACCGGCTCGAAGTCGGACACCACGGCGGCGACGAAGGCCAAGAACGTCGGCAAGCGCGAAGTCAGCAACGACCCGCTCGAAGGGCTCTAGGAGTCGTCCCCGCCATGTCGATCGGCGCGGATCTCTTCGAGGAGAACCGAAAGCGGCTCCTCGCGCTCATGACCCGGCTCTCGTACGAGGAGCGCGAGGTGACCTTGGCCTCGGGCGCGAAGAGCAACTTCTACATCGACTGCAAGCAGACGGTGCTGACGGCCGAGGGGCACTTCCTGGTCGGCAGCCTGTTCGGCCGGATCCTGGCCACCCAGGCCCCGGAGGTCGAGGCGATCGGCGGTGTGACCATGGGGGCCGATCCGCTCGCCTCCGCGGTCTCGACGCTGAGCTATGTCGCCGGCCGTCCACTCCCGGCCTTCTACGTGCGCAAGGAGGCCAAAGGGCACGGCACGGCCGCCTGGATCGAGGGGACGAAGTCGCTGCGTCCCGGGATGCCGGTGGCGATCCTCGAGGACGTCGTCACCACCGGCGGCTCGGCGCTGAAGGCGATTGCCCGCGCGCGCGAGCACGGCCTCGAGGTGGCGATCATCCTCGGGCTGGTCGATCGGGACGAAGGGGGGCGTGAGACGCTGGAGAAAGAGGCGCCGCTGGTCACTCTCTTCCGTCGCCAGGACTTCGTGCGCCAAGATTTCCCGCGATGACCAGGGTGGGACCGAGGGCGGGTGGATGGGCGCGGAGGGGGTTGTTCATTGCCCTCGTGGGCGCTCTGGAAGCGCTGGGCGCGAGCTGCGCGACGCAGAAGCAGGTGCGCGTCGACTTCTCCGAGACGCCCCGCGACTACCTTCCCACCGACTACGAAGGTGTCTATGAACGTTGGACCCGTCACGACTTCGCGACCGAACAATACGTCGACAAGTCACTGGAGGTCTGGGCCACGTTCAAGAGCTGGGACTTTCGCGAGTCGTACATCGAGAAGTACGCCGCAATTTACAGCCTCTCGGACGCCAAGCGGACCGAGCTGCGCCAGGCCCAGCGCGAGGGCTACCAGCAGGCGTTCGAGTTCCACGTCGCCGCCCAGAGCGCCAACTGGGACTGGAACGATCTGGAGAAGGCCAGCACCCCCTGGCGGGTCACTTTGCTGGACGCGCTCGGGCACGAGCTCCCCTCGGAGCGGGTGCGGATCGAAAAGCTCCCCGACGCCTACGAGCGCGAGTTTTTTCCGGCCAAGAACCCCTTCACCAAGACCTATAGCGTCCGCTTCATCATGCCCGCGCCGGGCAGCGAATTCGCCGGCGTGAGGTCGGGCTCGCTCACGCTCAGGTTCGCCAGCCCGATCGGCCGCATCGACTTGGTCTGGAAGAGCTGACCGCGGGCTACTTCTTGGGCGGCTGGCGGCCTGGCAGGCCGGCGACGGTGTCGAGATCGTCGAAGGTCTCGAGCGCCTCGCGCTTGTAGAGATCCGCTTCGCGCGCGAAGAAGTCGGCCTCGATCGCGTCGAACTCGTCAGGGGCGATCGCCTGTCCGTCGCTGCTGATCTTGCGCGGGCGGGGCGTCCGCTCGCTCTTGGGCAGTGGCGCGTCCTCGAGCGGACGCTGGCGACCGCTGCCGTTGCGGGCGCGAACGGGCAGCGGCGTGGCGTTGCTCTTGAGCTCGGTCGTCGACTCGCCGTTCGACTCGGGCTTGGCGGGGGGCGCGTCCTCGAGCTGGGGCTGGCGACCACTGCCGCTGCGGGCGCGGACGGGCAGCGGCGTGGCGTTGCTCCCGGGCTCGGTCGTCGACCCGGTCGTCGATCCCGTCGTCGACTCCTGTCTGGGGGGCGGCGCATCTTCGAGAGGGGCGAAACGGCCGCTCGGATCGCGGGCACGGATCGGCGGCGGCGTTCTCTGCGAGGGGAAGGACGAGGGATCGGACGGCACCAGGGGTTCCCCGACCGGCACGCCATGGGCGTCGAGCTGCACCTGGACCGTCGGTGCCACCGCCAGGAAGCTGGCCGACGCGGCGGCGGGCGTTGGCTTCCGCCGGGCCGCGATCTCGCCGGCCGCGCTCGTTCCCGCGCTCAGACCTTTTTTGGTCGTCAGCGGAATTGGCGCCGCAGCCGCGGGCGCCTTGGCCTCGAGCGGCCGGAGCCGCCGGCTGGTGGTCCGGCGATCGCCGACCACGCCCCGCTGATCGGGGACCATGGCCCACTCGGCCAGCATCGACTTCGGGGTGCCGTTGTTGCGCGGCCCCTCCGGCCCGGCCCCGGTGCGCGTGTCCCGGCGCTCCGGGCTCGGCTCGTCGGGACGGACCACCAGCATACCCCCGTCCCGCAGCCGGCGGATCATGCGGACGGTGTCGAAGATGCGGAACGGGCTCTCCTCGATGACGTCGGCGAGCACCCGGCGTCCGTCGAACAGCCGGAGGAGCGGCGTCACCTGACTGGGC
>Ga0210388_10004030_pt1 | contig 11496 bp, 10 predicted proteins | sample IncBWC19OmetaG_FD_155485 | JGI IMG/M metagenome (GOLD analysis project Ga0210388, IMG submission 155485) | Forest soil microbial communities from Barre Woods Harvard Forest LTER site, Petersham, Massachusetts, United States - Inc-BW-C-19-O ... | reverse complement strand
GCCAGCGCCTGATTAAGGCTCTGCGCGGTCGCAGTACCGGCGCTGATGCCCGATCTGCCCACCATTTGCGCCAGTGATTCGGTCAAGGACATGGTGGACAGAATAAGGGGCGTTGGGGGTTCGTCATCGGGGGGCAATCACAAATGCATTCGTTCTCAGGTTCTGGCGTGCGTGGATTGCTCAGGCCCTGGCTGGCACTGGCGGTCGTGGCGCTGATCGGGGTGCTGGCCGGCTGCTCGAGTGGCAGCACGGCAACGGCCGGCCGACTCGGCGTTAATTCCGCTGCCCTGCTTCAGGATCAGTACGAGCACGTGGTACGTAATGTGCTGCCGTCCGTCGTGCAGATTTCGACCAGTGATTCGACCGGCTCGGGAGTCGTGTACGACAGCAATGGCGACATTGTCACCAACGAGCACGTGATCGGCAGTGCCACGACCGTGGAGGTGCAGGACTCTGTCGGGAACAAGACTTTTACCGCCAAGGTAATCGGCGAGTTCGCGCCCGACGACCTGGCCGTCGTAAGAGTTGAGGGCGACGCCACCGGCTTGAAGCCGGCCAAGTTCGCGAACTCCGACGACGCGCAGATTGGCCAGATAGTGCTCGCCATGGGCAACCCGCTTGGCCTGGCTGACAGCGTCACGCAGGGCATCGTCTCCGCCACCGGCCGGACGGTCGGGTCCAGTGAGCCGGGCGGTGGCATGGCCCTGATTACGGCCGCGATCCAGACCAGCGCGGCCATCAACCCGGGCAACAGCGGTGGCGCCCTGGTCACGCTGGATGACGAAGTGATCGGAGTGCCCACGCTGGCGGCGAGGCTGCCGGACCAGGGCGGTGCAGCGCCGGGGATCGGGTTTGCGATCCCCAGCAACACCGTGAAAAACATCGCCAACCAGCTCATCACGAAGGGCAAGGTGACCAACTCCGACCGCGCGACGATCGGCATCACCGCGCAGACCGCTGCCAGCGCGGCCGGCCAGCCCGTTGGCGTCGCCGTCCTGGCCGTCGACCAGGGCGAGGCCGCGGACATGGCCGGCGTGCAGGCTGGTGACGTCATCGTCGGCATCAACGACCAGCGCGTCACGAGCCTCCAGCAACTGGAGAGCACGCTGTCGCTGCTCAAGCCCGGCACGAAGGTGACGATCAAGTACACCAGGGGTGCCGGCGCCGTGCGCCAGGGCACCGGGACGCTGGACAGCCTCAGCAGCGGGTGAGCGGCTGGCGCGATGACGCGTGGGCCTTGCGGGGCGAGCCAGGGGCCGCCGCGCCGTCCGCCTAGACTCCTGTGGGTGACGATGCACATCGGCAGCCTGACCGCCGTTCCTGCGCTCGAACGTCCTGATCTGCTCGCTGTCCCGGTGGCGGCCGCACTCACTGAGCTGGCCGGCAAGCTCGAGGTCAACGACATAGGCGTGGCAGAGATCGATCCCGAACTGGCGGACACCGCCGCGTTCTGCGAGCGGTACGGCGTAGCGCCAGCCGAGTCCGCCAACTGCGTGGTTGTGGCCGGGCGTCGGGACGGCGCGACGCGGATGGCCGCGTGCATGGTGCTGGCCACCACGCGGGCGGACGTGAACGGCCTGGTCAAGCGGGAGCTGGAAGTGCGCAAGGCCTCGTTCGCGCCGATGGAGACCGCGGTCGAGCTGACCGGCATGGAGTACGGGGGCATCACCCCGATCGGGTTGCCGGCCGACTGGCCACTGTTCGTGGACGACGCCGTCGCATCCACCTTCCGCGTGGTCATCGGCAGCGGCGTGCGCAAGTCGAAGCTGACGCTTCCCGGCAGGCTGCTGGCCAGCCTGCCCGCCGCGCTCGTGCTGACTGGGCTGGGTAAGCAGCCGACCTAGCTACGGCAGCCAGGACACCTTGCCGACGAGGGCCGCGTAGCCGACGAACGTCACGGCATCGATCAGCGCGTGCGCGATGATCAGCGGCGTCACGCGGCCCCACCGGCGGTACAGGATGCCGAAGATGATGCCCATCACGAAGTTGCCGAGGAACGCGCCAAAGCCCTGGTAGAGGTGGTAGGACCCGCGCAGGATCGCCGCGACCACGATCGCCCGCCATGGCGTCCAGCCAAGCTGACCGAGCCGTCGGAGCAGATAGCCGATGACCAGGATCTCTTCCAGGATGCCGTCGTGTGCAGCGGACAGGAGCAGCACGGGGATCCGCCACCAGACGTTTGGCAGCGACTCGGGCACGACGTTGAGGCTGATGCCGAGGTGGAACGCGGCGATGTAAAGGCCGAGGCCGGCGCCGCCGATCACGGCGGCGACGACCGCGCCGCGCGCTAGGTCGCGGCCCGGCTGGCTGGCGTCCAGGCCCAGCACCGACGGCGGCTCCCCCGACCTCGCCATCAGGTACAGCACGAGCAGGACCGGGGTCAGCGCCTCGGCGATGCCAACGAGCTGCAGCACAAGGTCGAACCAGTGATTCGGGGACAGCGAGCCGACGAGCAGGGCGTGCTGGCTGCTTAGCGACTGCCGGGCGAGCAGCGAGCCAATGAGGCTCAGCAGCGCGTTCACGCCGCTGGCGCCGAGCGAGACAGCGAAGACCGCGATGATCTCCCAGCGGAGATACTTCGGCGGCGGGAGGCTCAGCGTCCCGCGCGCGGCCTCGGCTGGCTGGGCAGCATCTGGCTGGGCATCATTCGGATGGGCATCATCTGGATGGGCGCCAGGTGGCTGCGCGTTATCACCGGCGGTCACCACAGGACTGTAGCCGCTGACTGCGACTACGGAAGCAGCGCGGTCAGCCGCTGCCAGGCGAGCTCGGCCCCGGAGGCGAGGCAGCCATCCACCACGGCCTCCGTGCCGAGCGCGCTCACGCGCACCTCCGGCATCACCGGAGCGAGCTTCCGCAACTCAGTAGCGACAGCCGCGGCGAAGCCGGGCGCCTGGCCGATGCCGCCGCCGAACACCACGAGCTCGGGATCGACCACGGTGACGATCGCGCAGACGGCCCTGGCCACGAGTGCAGCCTCGTCTGCCACGACGGCGGTCGCCCGCTCGTCCCCGGCCGCCGCGGCCTCGAAAACCCGGCGGGCCGATACCGAGCCCCGCATGCCGGTCCGGCGGGCCGCGCGGACGACTGCGGCCGCCGAGCCAGCCGCCTCGAGCGTGCCGCGGCGCCTCGCGTCCTCGGGATCCGAGCCCTGGCCGGCGGAGATCGGCATGTAAGCGATCTCGCCCGCCACCCCATGCACGCCGCGGTGCAGGTTTCCCTCGATCATCAGGCCCATGCCGATGCCGGTGCCGATCCAGACGAACGCGAACGTGCGGACCTGTCGCCCGTGGCCGTGCTCGCGCTCGGCCAGGGTCGCGGCATCCACGTCGTTTTCCACCACGAGCTGCTGACCGAACGCGGCCCGCAGTTCCGCCAGCACGGCTGGCCTGCCCCAGCCCGCAAGGCCGCCTGCCAGCGCGATCGAGTTGTGCCGCGGGTCGTAGACACCGGGGCTGCCGATGACCGTCTGGCTGACCGAGGACCTGGTGATGCCCGCCTCCGCGCACAGCCCGTCGGCGAGCCTGATGAGCTCGGCGACCCGGCCGCTTGTGCTGGATGCCCTGGTCCGCACGGCTGAGCGCGCGATGACTTCGCCGGTCAGATCGGCCACGGCACCGCGCAGGTACTGGTGGCCGATGTCCAGGCCCAGCACGTAGCCAGCCTGCGGGCTGATCTCGTACAGCACAGCCGACCGGCCAGGTACGCCCGTCCGCTGGCCGGCCTCACGGACCAGTCCGGAGCGTTCCACATTCGCCAGCGCCAGCGACACCGTCGGCTTGGACAGGCCCGACAGCCGCGCCAGCTCGGCGCGGGAGCACCGGCCGAGCTGGCGGATGTGCCGGAGCAGGAGCTGCTCGTTCAGCGCCCGCAGCAGCTGGGGACGGGCGGCCTGGCCCGGACGGAGCTGACCGAGCTGCGCGGGGCCTGCGGCGTCGGCGACCTCCGCAGTGTCCGGCCCAGCCGGGACCGGCATGCCGGACGCCTCGGCGGGCTCAGACGGCTGAGCGGATGTCGTTGCGACCACTCTCTTATCCTTTCGCACCGCAGGTCACAGGGCTAGCGGCCGCCCCGTGCGACGGCCGCCAGACTGGCGGGCACGACGCTATCGAAGCGAGATCAAACCGTGCTTGTCGCCTGTACATAGTTAGGATACTGTCCTAACTAACTTTTCGGGAACCACCCTAATCGGGACGTCAATGCGCAATCCCCCAGTCGTACTCGGCATCGACTTCGGCGGCACGAAGATCGCGGCGGCAGTATGCGATCTCGCGGGCAACAAGCTCGGGTCCGCCGTCGTCGACAGCCTCGGCGAGCGCGGCGCCCGGGTCAGCTTCGACCACGGGGTGCAGACCGCCAAGGCACTGTTGGCTGAGAGCGCCGGCGGCGCCGACCTGGCAGCCGTCGGAGTCGCGACCTTCGGCATCCCGTTCGATGACCGCGTCGAACTCGCACCGGCCATCACCGACTGGGACGGGCTGGAGCTCGGCCGCGAGCTTCGCGCCGCATTCCCTGGCGCGACAGTCGAGCTGGCGACCGACGCCAAGGCTGCCGCTCAGGCCGAGGCGCGGTGGGGGGCCCTGGCGGGCGCGGACCCGGCCGTTTACCTGAATCTCGGCACTGGCCTCGCCGCCGCCATCGTGATCGGCGGGCGAGTACTCGCCGGCCGCGACGGGGCGGCGGGCGAGATCGGTTACAACCTGCGCGAGGTGTCCGACGTCGGGCAGCCTAACGGCCACCGAACGATGCTCGAGGACATGGTCAGCGGCATGGCGCTGCGCCGCCGGGCCAGCAGCCCGGACCGGCAGCTCACGGCAGCCGATGTGTTCGACAGCACTGACGACGTGGCCGGCCTGGACGACCTGATCACGGCCTTCGTCGATGAGCTGGCGTTCCATCTCGTCAACCTCGCGATCCTGGTCAACCCGGCCAAGATCGCGGTCGGCGGTGGCATGACCAGGTCCTGGGACCGGATCCAGCCTCGGCTGGCCGAGGCACTGCGGGTCGGCGTGCCGTACCCGCCCGAACTTGTCCTCGCGCACTTTCCGCACGACGCACCACTACTCGGTGCTGTCGCCCTCGCCGTCGACGCCGCTACCGGGATTCGCCGAGGGCAGCCCGGGTCCGGCCTGGACATCCCGCACCCAGACGGTCAGGCCGGATCAGTCAGATATGCAGATAAAGCACCTACGACAACTACTATTGGCAATTCGGCATGAAAACGTATAATTCGGTGCCCTATGCCAGCCCTGCGCCGCCGGACCTGCGACGGCCACCGTCATTCCCGCCGTTGCGCCGAGCGGGCCAGTCCGGCCCGGTACGGCGCGGAACTCATCCGTGAAGGGCGACAGCATGAGACCCCCCAAGACGATCGTCGCCGTGCTGGCAGCACGCCGGCAGGCGGCCGCTAGCAGCAGTTTCCCGGCGCCTACCTCGCCCAAGACGTCGGGGTCGTCCGGGGCGCTGACGTGCCCATCCACCATGCTCAAGGAAGGACTACGGTCGTGAGACGCAGTAGAACAATCGTGCTCGCCGCGGCGATCTCCGCCGCCGGGCTGATAGCGGGCTGTGGCAGCAGCGCCAGCAGCGGCGGCGGCACCACCGGCGGAGGTGCCGGCAAGCCGCTGATCATCAGCGACGTCACCGGGGCGAACTGGAACTGCCAGTTCAACCCGCTGAGTACTAACTGGCCAGAAGGAGGCCCTAGCGAGACGGGGGTCATCTACGAGCCACTGATGTTCGTGAACGCACTGCAGACGGGGACGCAGGCCAACGCCGGAATCCACCCGTGGCTGGCGACCAGCTACAGCTGGAACTCCAATCTGACGGCGCTCACCTTCACTATCCGCAAGGGCGTCAAGTTCAACGACGGCACGCCGCTGACGCCTGCGGACGTGGCGTTCTCGTTCAATGTCCTGAAGGAAAACGGCGCGCTGGACCTGCAATCGCTGTGGAAGGCCGAGGGCGGCCCGCTCACGAGCGTGACCACTTCGGGCGACACAGTGACGCTGAACTTCGACGCGCCGTCGCCGACGTACTTCTACTACGTGGCCGGCCGGCAGCCCATCCTCCCGGAGCACATCTGGTCGAAGATCCCGGCGTCCAAGATGCCGACCTATCCCGACAACCACCCGGTCGGCACCGGTGCGTACGTGGTCGGGAGTTGCAGTTCGACCAACCTCATCTACAAGGCCAACCCGGACTACTGGCAGCCCGGCAAGCCCGCCGTCAAGACAGTGGAGTGGCCGGCTTACCTGGACAACACCACCGGCAACAACTGCCTGATCAACGGCCAGTGCCAGTGGGGCGGCCAGTACATCCCCAACATCAACCAGACCTACATCGCCAAGAGCCCTAGCGCGTACCACAACTGGGCCCCGTCAGTGAGTTCAGTGACCCTCGACATCAACCTGGGGCTGACAAACAGCCCGCTGGACAACGTCAGCGTGCGGCAGGCGATGGCGCTAGCGATCAACCGGGCCCAGGTCGGCGCCATCGGTGAGACCGGCAGTGAAGGGGCCGCCTTCCAGGACGGCGTCGCGGCCTCCTTCCGGAGCGGCGGCTGGGTGGACCAGGCGCAGGCGCAGTCGTATTACAACGACTACGCGTTCAACACAACAGAAGCCGAGCACCTCCTGGACCAGGCCGGCTACTCCAAGATGGTCGGTGGCGTCCGCGAAAACGCCGCTGGCCAGAAACTCGCGTTCACCTTGGTGAATAACGGCGGCTACTCCGACTGGGTGGCCGACGGCACCGTCATCGTCCAGCAACTCGCGAAGGTCGGCATTCAGGTCACGGCCCACAACGAGAGCGGGAACGCCTGGAGTTCCGACATGAGCCTCGGCCACTTCGAGCTCGGGATCAACGACCAGACGAGCGGTCCGGGCCCCGAGTTCGAAATGCGTCAGTGGCTGTTCTCCGGGAACACCGCGCCGATCGGGAAGGCCGCATCGACCGACTTCGGGCGGTACAGCAACCCGGCGACGGACGCGCTCTTCAACGCGTATGGCATGACTAACGACCTGGCTACTCAGCAGTCCATCGTGGACAAGCTGGAGAAGGTCGTGCTGGCCGACGTGCCGTACATTCCGGTCCTGACCGCCGTCTCCTGGGACCAGTACAACTCCGCCCAGTTCACAGGCTGGCCCACCGCGGCGGACCCGTACGCGCAGGGCCAGACCGCCTATCCCGACTGGGGCTGGGACCTGCTCAACATCAAGCCCACCGCATAACAAGGGCCAGAAGGGCGTGGTGGCAGCGGCGCCGACCCGGTGCCGCTGCCACCACCGCGAGGACAGAGACCGAAAGGTAGCCGACGACTATGAGATTCATCATCCGCCGCGCCGGCTTTTTCTTGCTCACGCTGTGGGCTGCCCTGTCGCTGAATTTCTTCCTGCCGCGGATCATGCCAGGTAATCCCATCAACAACATCATCTCCAAGCTCCACAACGTGACCCAGGCCCAGGAACTGGCGATCGAACGATCACTGGGAATCAACAACAAGGCGGGCATCTGGCAGCAGTACCTGACCTATGTCAGTAACACGGCACAGGGCAAACTCGGACTCTCCATCGGGAATGGCGGCGAGCCCGTCAGCGAACTCATTAAGCAGGCGCTGCCGTGGACGCTGGGCCTCATCGGCATCACCACGATCCTCGCCTTCATTATCGGTACCGCGATCGGCGCCATCGCGGCCTGGCGCCGAGGCAGCCGCCTAGACAGCGCGTTGCCACCGCTGTTCGTCTTCACCACTGCCATCCCGTTCTTCTGGGTTGGCATGATGCTGATCCTGATCTTCTCCTCGATCCTGGGGTTCCTGCCTTCCTATGGCGCGTACGCCCTGGGCACCACACCCTCGTTCAGCCTTGCCTTCATCGGCCAGGTCCTGGAGTACGCGATCCTGCCAGCGCTGACATTGCTGATCACAAGCATCGGGGGCTGGGTCCTCACCATGCGAAATACCATGGTGACGACGCTGACCGAGGACTACGTGCGGATGGCACGCGCGAAGGGCCTCCCCTCATCGAAGATCATGGTCGGCTACGCGGCGCGTAACGCCATCCTGCCGAACCTGACCGGTTTTGCCATGTCATTGGGATTCGTCGTCAGTGGCGCGATCCTGGTCGAATATGTCTTTAACTATCCGGGACTCGGGAACATGCTGCTGAGCGCGGTGAACAACGTCGACTACCCGCTCATGCAAGGGCTGTTCCTGATCATCACGATCTGCGTCCTCATCGCGATCCTCTTGTCCGACATCGCCACGGCGATACTCGACCCACGGACCAGGACGGGAGGGTAAACATGGCCATTCCCATCACCACGACTGGGCTTCCCCAGCCGGCCGAAGGAATCAGCGGGACGCGCCGCCGAAGCACGCCGCACCGCATCACGAAGGCGATCCGGACCAACCGGAAGGCCACGATCGGTGTCTTCCTCATGGCGGTCTTCATCTTCGTGGCGCTCTTCCCCGGCCTCCTTGCACACCAGGACCCGAATGCGATCACGAACCACGTCTTCGCCCATCCCTCAGCCGCCCACTGGCTGGGCACGGACAACCTCGGCAGGGACGTCTACGCCCAGGTAATCGACGGCACCCGCAACGTGCTGATCCTCGCCCTAGCCGTCGGGCTTCTCACCACCGTCGTGGCCATGCTGATCGGCGTCGCCGCCGCCTACCTCGGCGGGGTGTGGGACAGCGTTCTCAACTTCGTCACCGACGTGCTGCTGGTCATCCCGATCTTCCCGCTACTGATCATCATCGCTGCCTACCTCCCCAATGCCGGCAACAACGTCCTCATCCTGGTGCTGGCCTTCACGGGATGGTCCTACACCGCCCGGCAGCTCCGCTCCCAGGCGCAGTCCCTGCGTAACCGGGATTACCTGCTGGCAGCGCGGGTCCGGGGTGAGCGGCCCCGGTACATCATCGTGGTGGAGATCCTTCCCGTCATGACCTCACTACTGCTGGCCAGCTTCCTGAACAACGCCCTCTACGCCGTCCTGGCAGGCTCCGGCCTGCAGTTCATTGGCATTGGCAACGGCAACAACGTGAGCTGGGGCACCACGTTGTACTGGGCACAGCAAAACAACGCGCTCGGCAGCGGGCTCTATGTGTGGGCGATCGTGCCCGGGGCGTGCATCGCCCTGATGGGTGCCGCGTTCGCCTTCATCAACTACGCCTTCGACGAGATCGGAAACCCGGCCCTGCGCCCGCTGACGGCAGCAAAGGCCCGCAAAGCCGCGCAGAGCAGCACCAAGAGGAGGCTTGGCAGCTATGGCGCACGCGCTCGCTGACGACCAGTACGGCCTCGACAGCCCGTCGCGGCTCGGCCCCGTCCTGGAGATCCGGGACCTCTCGGTCGAGTACGTCCTCGAGGGCGGCATCGTCGGCGCCGTCGACAATGTCAGCTTCGACGTGGCGCCGGGCGAGTTCCTGGCCATCGTCGGTGAGTCGGGCTGCGGGAAATCGACCCTGCTCTTCGGCATCGCCCAGTTGCTCAACCCGCCCGCCGAGATCAGCGGCGGCAGCGTGACGTTCAAGGGCCGCAATCTCGTCCAGCTCACCGAGCACGACCTGGCTGCGGTCCGGTGGAAGGACATGTCCGTTGTCATGCAGAGCGCTATGAACGCGCTCAACCCGGTGACGTCCGTCGGCGCCCAGTTCAGGGACGCCATGCGCGCTCACGGCGTGACGTCCAAGGAGGAGATCCACCGGCGCTCGGTCGAGGTCCTCAAGATGGTGGGCATCGACCCGGTCCACCTCAAGAGCTACCCGCACCAGCTCTCCGGCGGCATGCGGCAACGTTCGATGATCGCGATGGCGATGCTGTTCACCCCCGAGCTGATCATCATGGACGAGCCCACGTCGGCGCTCGACGTGGTGGCCCAGCGCTCGCTGATGGCCCAGATCAAAGACCTGCAGCGGGAGTACGACTTCGCCGTCATCTTCGTCACGCACGACATGTCGCTCGTCAGGCACTTTTCCGACCGGCTGATGGTCATGTACGCGGGTCAGGTGTCCGAGGTCGGTCCCACTCAGCAGCTCTTCGAGCAGCCACATCACCCCTATACGGTCGGCCTGATGGACGCCTTCCCGTCAATCCGGGGGCCGCGAGTGCAGCTGACCGGCATCCCCGGCAGCCCGCCCGACCTGGCCAGGCCGCCCGCGGGCTGCCGATTCGCACCCCGCTGTCCGAAGGTCATGTCGCGCTGCGAAACCGACCCGCCCCCCGACTACCAGGTGGAAGGCACGTCGGTGCGCTGCTTCCTCTATGACGCGCCGGAGGTTCTCAGTGACTGAACTGCAGACACAGCCAGGTCCACAGGACGTCAGCCCCGGCCAGGAGCCGCTGCTGCGCGTGGACCGGATGAGCCGGCACTTCAAGATCGGCAACGCCCTGTCCCGCAGCGCCCTCCACGCCGTCGACGATATGAGCTTCACCATCGGAGAGCGCGAGATCGTCGCCATAGCCGGAGAGAGCGGCAGCGGCAAAAGCACTGTGGCCCGGGTGCTCGCGAAGATCTACAAGCCCACCAGCGGAGAGGCCTACTTCCAGGGCAAGCCGCTCTCGGCGATCCGGTCACGGCGCGAGAAGCTCCGTTACAGCGGCCTGGTCCCCATGGTGTTCCAGGACCCGTTCTCCTCAATCCACCCAGTCTTCCGGGTCTCCCACGGGGTCATGCGGGCGCTGAAGCTGCACCGCCCCGAGCTGACCAGCGAGCAGCGATTCACCGAGGCGGTGCGGGTCTTCGACGCGGTCGGGCTCAATCCGGGCGCCGAGGTGCTGCAGCGCTATCCGCACGAGCTCAGTGGCGGGCAGCGGCAGCGGGTCGGGTTCGCCCAGGCACTAGCGATGCGGCCCAAGCTGATCCTCGCCGACGAGCCTGTCTCCATGCTGGACGTGTCAATCCGCATCGGGCTGCTCAATGTGATGGCCAGGCTGCGGGACGAAGAAGGCGTGTCAATCCTCTACATCACCCACGACCTGGCCAGCGCCCGGTACGTGGCGGACCGGCTCATCGTCATGTATGCCGGCCAGATCGCCGAAGCTGGGCCAATCGAGGACGTGCTCGCCTCGCCCAAGCACCCCTACACCCAGCTGCTGCTGTCCGCTGTACCCGACCCGAAGGCGGAGCTGAACGTCGGTGCGGAAACCGACCGCGGCGAGCCGCCACGGGTGATCGACCCTGTGCCGGGCTGCCGATTCCGATTCCGGTGCCCCGTCGCCATCGCCGATTGCCACACCCAGGACCCGCAACTGCTGCAGCTCTCCCCCGGTCACAGCGCCGCCTGCTTCGTCGCCCAGTCTGGTGCCGAGGTGAAGGCGTTCTAACTCCAGTGAAGGATGGCCAATGAAACTCGCAGTTGTCGGTGGCGGCTCGACCTACACCCCGGAGCTCGTCGACGGGATCGCCAGGCTCACTGGCGATATCAAGATCTCCGAGCTGGTCCTGGTCGATCCGGATGCCGAGCGGCTGGCGGTGGTCGGGCCGTTC
>Ga0210388_10004028_pt1 | contig 11498 bp, 9 predicted proteins | sample IncBWC19OmetaG_FD_155485 | JGI IMG/M metagenome (GOLD analysis project Ga0210388, IMG submission 155485) | Forest soil microbial communities from Barre Woods Harvard Forest LTER site, Petersham, Massachusetts, United States - Inc-BW-C-19-O ... | reverse complement strand
CGCGCCGTGGCCATGAGCACCACCGAAGGTCTCAAGCGCGGTTACGAAGTAACCGACAGCGGCGGCCCCATCTCCATGCCCTGCGGCGAAGGCGTCATGGGCCGCGTGTTCAACGTCACCGGCGAACCCGTGGACGAACAGGGCCCCGTGAAGGCCGACAAATATAACCCCATCCATCGCGCAGCCCCAGCGCTCGTGGATCAATCCACCACGCCGCAGATTCTCACGACCGGCATCAAGGTCATCGATTTGATCTGCCCCTTCTTGAAGGGTGGCAAGGTCGGTGCGTTCGGCGGCGCCGGTGTCGGCAAGACCGTCGTCATCATGGAGTTGATCAACAACATCGCGAAGCTGCACGGCGGTATCTCGATGTTTGCAGGTGTGGGTGAACGTACGCGCGAAGGTAACGATCTTTACAACGAAATGATCGAGGCCGGCGTCATCAAGGTGAAGAAGGATGACAAAGGTCATCCGGTTCTCGGTGAAAATGGCCTGCCCGTTCTCGAACCGGGGTCCCGCATCGGTCTCGTGTTCGGCCAGATGAACGAACCTCCGGGCGCGCGTCTCCGCGTGGCGCTCTCCGCGCTCGCCGTGACCGAGTATTTCCGCGATGAAAAGAACCAGGATGTGCTCCTGTTCGTCGACAACATTTTCCGTTTTTCGCAGGCCGGTTCTGAAGTATCCGCGCTCCTCGGCCGTACGCCGTCGGCGGTCGGTTACCAGCCTACGCTCGCCGCCGAAATGGGCGACTTGCAGGAACGCATCACCTCGACCAAGAAAGGTTCCATCACGAGCTTCCAGGCAGTTTACGTGCCTGCGGATGACTTGACGGATCCCGCGCCGGCAACCACCTTTGCGCACTTGGATGCGACCATCGTGCTCGAACGTTCCATCGCGGAATTGGGAATCTTTCCCGCCGTTGATCCGCTGGCCTCCAGCTCCCGCGCCCTGGCGCCGGAATTCGTCGGCCAGGAACACTACGATGTCGCCCGCGGCGTCCAGAAGGTGCTCCAGCGCTACAAGGACTTGCAGGACATCATCGCGATCCTGGGCATGGACGAACTCTCGGCCGATGACAAGACGACGGTCTATCGCGCCCGCAAAATTCAACGTTTTCTCAGCCAGCCGTTCACCGTCGCCCAGGTCTTCACCGGCCGCGAAGGCAAGCAAGTGCCGGTGGCCGAAACCGTCCGCGCGTTCAAGGAAATCCTCGAAGGCAAACACGACGACGTGGCCGAACAGAACTTCTACATGAAGGGCGGCATCGACGAAATCAAAGAAGCGTGATCCGCAGGCTTTGAACGCACATTGAAATGGCTGCAACCTTAAAACTTGAAATCGTCACGCCGGAGGCGATGATCTTTTCCGAAGACGTGGAAATGGTCACGTTGACGGGCACGGATGGCGAGATGGGCATCCTGCCGCAGCATATGCTGTTGATGACCGGTCTGGCCGCCGGCGAGATCAACGTCCGCAAGGACGGTAAAAATATTTTTCTGGCCGTCGGTTCCGGCTTTGTGCAGGTCACGCGGGAAAAGGTTTCCATACTGACGGACATGGCGATCAAGGCCGACGACATTGACGAGGCCAGGGCCGAGGAAGCCCGCCAGAAGGCCGAAGCCCGGCTGGCGCAGAAGTTGAACGATGAAGAAAGAGCGTCGGTCGAGGCGTCGCTGATGCACGTCACCGCCCAGCTCAAGCTCAAGCGCAGCCGCCGATAACCAGCGCAACGCCACGATTTTTATTGGCTTTACCCCCAGTTTTTGTTAGCTATTTACCAATCCATATATGGGATCACTGAAAAAACGCCGTAAGGCAAAAATCAACAAGCATAAACGGCGCAAGAAGCTGCGCTTGAACCGTCACAAGAAGCGCACCTGGCAGAAGTAACTGTCGTTGCCGTGTGATTTCAACCGTTCGCGGTGGTGCTTGGTGAAAGCCCGCCGCGAACGTCTTTTTTATGCCGCACCGTTTCGACAAACATTATACCCGCGACGAAGCGCGTGAATTGTTGCCGCAGCTCCGGAAATGGCTGGCGGAATTGAGCCGGTTGCGGGAAGACGAACAGCGCTACGAAAAGCGTTTGAGCAGCCTGTCTGAATCCGGCAATGACATTGGTGGTGAGACGGTGAACAACTGGATCCGGACACTCGCGGCCTTGCAGCAGATACTCGCCGAATTTCAACATCGCCGGATTTTCATCAAGGACCTTTCGCGCGGACTCGTGGATTTTCCGGCCATCATCGCCGGCAAGGAAGTTTTTCTCTGCTGGGAACAGGACGAGGAGGATATCGAGCACTGGCACGATCTCGAGACGGGCTTTGGGGGGCGCGAGAAACTGATGTGATTTGCGAGAGTGTGAGTTGGAGAAGGGGATTTCCATGAACATAGTCAGCGGCTCGGCTAGTGTTCGCGAATGTAGAAATGTGCAACTGCTGTTCCTTCTCCCCAAGGGAGAAGGTCAGGATGAGGGGAAAGGCGACGCTCATTTTAAATTATGCGGGCCTAGAATTTGGATGCTCACTTCCCCCTCACCCCGGCCCTCTCCCTTGGGGAGAGGGAGAAACGCTCGCAACGTCTTGATACTGGACCGCGCCGGGTGGTTTAGGGGTTTAATTTTGGGCCGCAACGGTGAATTGCGCATCCGTCAACGTCTTCAGAAACGCTACCAAAGCCTTTTTGTCCGCATCGGTCAGTGGCACGCCACCGTCGGGATGCTTGGCGAGGTTCGGGTCGAGCGTCGCGCTCCGGACGACGCCGGTGGAGTAGTGCTCCACGACCTCTTCCAGCGTCCGGAACCGTCCATCGTGCATGTACGGCGCAGTGAGCGCGATGTTGCGCAATGACGGCACGGAAAATTTGCCTTCATCCGATATCTTGCCAGTGACTTTTTTGCGGCCGGAGTCCGTAAAATTGGCGTCGAGTCCGTTATTCGCAAAGGCCTGGCTCTGGAACAACGTCCCGCCGTGGCAATGAAAACAATCCGCACCGAATTGCCCGCGTCGCGGGTCATATTCGGTGGAAAATAATTCGAAGCCGCGTTGTTCATCCGCCGTGAATTTCTCCGCGCCGCGCAATACGCGGTCGAATTTGGAATCGAAGGAAGTGAGTGTCAGCAAATAATTTTCCAGTGCGAGTGAAATTTTTTCCGCTGTGATTTCCGGCGAGCCGAAGGCGGCGGTGAACAGGGCGGGGTAATCGTCGGAGGCGGACTCTTCCGCGTGATCGCTGGCTGTTAGTCCGGCCGTCCTCGGAATTCTAGATTGCGAGGCTTCGCTGAGGTTTTGACGCGCCAGGTTCGCGATGGAAAAGCGCCAGAGGACTGGCGCAGTCCAAGACGCTGGCGCGTTGGCGGTGGCATCCTGAGAAACCGGGAGGTTTAGGAATGCGGTGGTCGCGTAGGCGGGATATTCGCCGCAATCCATCGAGATGACAGGGCTGGTAGGGCGCGTCACTCCGTGTGCGCCGTCGTGGTAAACCGGTGCGCGTCCGTTGCAAGAGGCGGCGGGCAGGGGACTGCCCGCCCTACCGATCGCGGCGAGTTTCATGACCAAATTGGTCAGCGGCTGATGCATCTCGATGGCGTTGGTGACGGGTTGCAAGACCTGCTCGCGCAGGCTGTTTGCGCGTCCATCCCAAAAAAATTCCCTTTTCCACGCGAGGTTGACCAACGGCATGGTGTTCCGTGGACCGAAAACGCCTTCCGCGCCGCGCGCAGTTTTACGCCCGTCGGCAAAAGCGTTTTGCGGCAGATGACAATCGGCGCAGGACTGCTGGTCATTGATGGAGATGCGCTTTTCAAAAAACAGTTTTTTTCCCAGTTCGACCCGCTCGACCGTCAATGGATTGTCGGGCGGCAGGTCGGGGATAGGAAAGGTGGCGTTCATCTTGAATTCGTAAGGCGTAAATTTGGCCGGCAGGTACAACGGTTTGGGGTGCGCGACGGCGATTTCCGCGTCGGTAAGGTTGCTGACGCGCCGGACGGAGAATGCCCCGACGAGGTTCTTTTTCAGTGCGGCAGCAATGGGGTCGCCATCGCGGGAATGGGTAGACGAGCCGTCCCTGGCAAAAGACAGCGGCTGCGGTGCGTTCAAAACCGTGGCCAGATCAAAGTCCAGTTCCACCTTGGTTTCGTTGGTGATGTCCAGCGGGGTGGCGAGGGTGATACGTACGGCGTTCGTGTCGCGGGCGAGGTGATAAGCCCAGCCGTCCATTTCGCCGCCGGCATTGCGCCACAATCCTTCGAGCGCGAGAAAAATGTAACCGCCCTGCCAGCTCCAGTTCAGGTTGTCGAGGTCGGGATTGAGCGGATGGGCGGGGGGAAATTTCGCCGGATCAGCATGGTTTAAATTGGTGTTCAAACCGACCAGATAACGGATGGACCGGTATTCGCCCGAAGGAATTTCGACCCGCATCGAATCGCGGTTGGCTTCGAAATCCATCCAGGCCACGGAATTGGAAATCATGAGCCATGAACCATCGTCGCGTTGCAATTCAAAATCGCTAACGAGATAGCTGACGCGGGTGATGGAAAAGGTTTCGCCCGCCGACGTTTGATACCGGAAGGAGGCGGGTTGGAGGTTTTCGCCGGAAACCGTCGGGGTGATCTGGATTTGCAGGGTGGCGGCGAAAGCGGAATGCACGAGGAACAAACATCCAAGCGCCAACATCCAAGCGCCAGAGAAATTCCAAACACCAGTGCAGCCATCGCTAGATTGCCGTGAATGATGTTTGGATATTAGCCGGGACGATTCAGATGAAAAGGGAGCGCGCCCGCCTCGGGCGCAGCGGGTCGCGCCCTCGCGACCCTTGATTGCGTGCGCAAACCTCGAACCGCTTGGTGAGTTTCCGACCGCGCGGGTTCGGCGCGAGGGCGCGCCGAACAACAGCCGGGGCGGCTGTACTCCCAAAATTTCAACTGAATCGTTCAGGTTCAGAAAATTCATTTTGTCTCGTAGCCGGTGGCTGTCCACGCCATGGTTTTCGTTTTTTCCGGCATCGCTTCTGAGACCAACGATGCATTGGCGGTATTCACAAAATTGGTGGTCACGGGTTCATAAATGCCGCGCACCAGCCTGCCGCCCGGAATTCCATGATAGTGGCGGCCCATGGTGTAGGGGTAGATGGGAATGCCGTCAGCATCAATCGTGGTGAAGTACGCATAGGTGCCGCGGGGAAATTCCGGCGTGACACACCAGCGGCCGTTGAGTTCGTCGAGGTCGAAATCGCGACCCTGGTTTTTTCCGCAATCGCCAAGGTAGGCGTAATCTTCCAGAAAATGGCCAAGCGGAAACGTCCTGTTCACATCCGGACCGGTTTGCGAATCGGCGAGCTGCGCCGAGGAAAGATGACGCTCGCGCACTTCCCAGGCGGGCAGGGTGCTGCGACCGTTCACGGCCAGGCCGTCCGTTCCGTTCTTGCCATCGCGCAACGCGAAACCTGAAACCATGCGGCGGATCCCGCTCGTGGGATTGGTTGGGTTGGAATAACCGTAGGGGCCGTAAAGCGGATAACCGTCCTGCAGCCAGCCGAGAATCGGCGAATGTTTGACCGGGGCGGATTGGCTTTCGTGATAGGTCTTGCTCGTGCCATCGAAATCAACATGGTCGCCCAGCAGGTACCGCAGGGCAATCGGCTCGACGTGATAGTGGTAGGTGCCCCGGTCTTGCTGATGAGCGTAGGCGGCATCGAACGTGCGGCTTTCGTTCACGAGCGCGTCGCGGTTCCAGATACGGTCCCCTTGCCCGATGCGTGCGCGCGGGCCGGCGTCGCGGCCGTTGGCATGGGAATACGAAAAGGCGTCGGTCGCATCGAATATCCGCACGCCATCCACGGTCATGCCGATTTCGCCGAGCGGGTTGAAATAATTTCCGGTCTGGATCTGCGGATGGCGCGGGATGGCGTAGATGAAATGCTGGTCCGTGGGCAGGTTCGGAAAATAGCCGTTCTGCCAAGGGCCCATGATCTGGCCCGGGAGCCCGCTGCTGCGTACATAAATCCAGTTGGAAGACGACAGAATCTCCTGTACACCGCAATAGGCCGGCTGGGCCTGGACATTCCGGCCATTGCTCCAGGTGGTGGCGGCTGAATCGGAATTTTTTGCGTCATTGTTGCGGTAGATCTGCGCGAACTGGCTGGAATCGGCGGTGAACCAGGACGTCAGTTGCGGATCACTGGCCAGTGCGTTTAGTGTCGCGGTCAGCGAGAATAGGGCGATGGCGGTTTTCATGCGTCCAGACTGCCAAAACCGACCTTAAGCGGACGTGAAGGTGTCCGAAGCCGGACGGGTATTTAAGGCGGACACTCCTTCCGGAGGGGCGACATGTAAAAATGCAGAAGTGAGAAGGTAAAATGTTGAAAAGTGTTCACCGTCAAGAAGCTGCGTTTCTGAGCTATGGACGCACAGCGAGGTCTTATTGCCAACCATTTTGTCGCGCTACAAATTTGAAACTAAACGCTTCCAAAAAGGTAGATCCCGCTTGGATCATGTAATTCGGGCTGGAGAAACGGATGACAAAGGGTGAAACGCACCACAGATAAATCAAGGGGAGGCTCGAAGTGCCCCGCGTTGCGGTCGATGTCAGAGTTCGTGACAATGAGAATGATGTGTTGACCATATCGTGATGGCGAGACCATTCTGAGCTCGTATTCCCATTCGTGATTGCCGCAGAAAATCGGCCAGGCACCGGTCCTCATTCCTATCCAGCGAAAACGGAAATGCTCGTCCCAAGCGGAATCAGGAATGAGCGAGCGAAATGCCGAGAACTGCAACGGAAACTTGAAATGGGCGCACGCGGCCAACACCGCGGAAAACTTAAGGGAGAGGGGTAGCTCCAAGTTGTTAAATATCTCGTGCATCACCCGGGAGTCACTCGGAGGATCGAGGCGGCTGTAGATTGAGTGGCTGCGACGTTCTGTTTGCTGTTCAATACGATCGGGAATAGACATTAGTAATTATTAAGTGCGCCTACCCTATTATTTGACCGCATAGAGCGGTGCGAATTTTTATCATGGGAACGACTTTAGGTTGGCTTTTTGGGCTTGTCCACCAGATTTTATCCGTAGGATACGAAAAATATGAACCCGGCAAATGCCACACAACGGGGCTGGTTCATTTGCAATCCTGAGGAGACTTTTGCAAAACCAACTCTTGGGCGGTTTGAATGAAAAGCGGCAGAGGACTGCCGCAGTCCAAGACGCTATCGCGTTCAATGGGGCCAACGAGTTTTGCGCCAGCTTTTGGACTGCGCCAGTCTTCTGGGCGCTTTTTCGTCTGACGCACAAGGGTCGTGTTCCGGCAAAACTTACAACTTTTGCAGACATTTCTAAGGGGTGGAAAACAGACTTTTTTTGTCGGGCCCGGGATCAAAACCTGACCGGGTGAATCCTGTCAGTGATTTCCGTTGAAGGAATCCCGGTTTAATGAGTGTAAACAAAAATATTAAATATGTGGACAGAGTTATCATATTGTGGCAGGGTCAAATTGTGTTTTGCGGGTTCCTCCTGCGCCAAGGCTTCCGCCGTCGTTGAAACTATGGCGGGACAAGCTGGAGGACAGGGTTGGTCTTTGACATATTGTTTAAGCGGTACGCGGCGTGAGGCGTTGAGCGCAGGCTGGGGTTGAATGACTCAGTTTGAGTCGTTTCAACCCTGCCCGCCGACGCAGGGGCGAAGCCGTTGGCAAATTTTGCAGCATTCTGGTTGCAGGCGCGGCGCGCAGGGGACTGACGCGCCCTACCACGATGGGTTTGCGGCAGGTCCAAGCGATAGCGTGGCCAACTTTCGGAGTTCGGGTGAAAAATTGCGGCTATTAGCCCTTATTAGCGGATAATTGCGGCTATTAGCGCTTAACGGGGAATTTTTTCACCATTCCTTGTGGATGGCCCCAGTCAAGGTTGGTCAAACATAGTCAAGGTTCGGAGGACCTGAAAACGAAGCTTGTAGTGATGAAATTTTGGTGAAAACGAACCCAAAAATCCCTTGTAGAATATACGTTTTGTTGAATTTGGATACGAAAACGAACCCAAAATCCGAGCCGGGCGGGCATTTTATTTTGGCAGGTGCAAAATGCCGGTTTTTACGCAAGCGTACACCAGACAGAAAGAAACGCCGGCGGTCACCGGAATCGTCATGATCCACGCCCACACGATGCGTTCGACGACGTTAAGTTTTAACGCGCTGAACCGTTTCGCGCAGCCGACGCCCATGATGCTGGTGCTGATGGCGTGGGTGGTGGATATCGGCATTCCGAGCGATCCGGTCACAATGAGTATGGTGGCGGCGGTTGTCTCGGCGGCAAAGCCGTTCACCGGTTGCAGCTTCACCAATTTGTGTCCCATGGTCTTGATGATACGCCAGCCGCCGGCGGCAGTGCCCGCAGCCATCGTCAGCGCGCATAGCACGACGACCCAGTTAGGAATTCCCTGGCTTTTGACGTCCACCGGACCGGGCATATAGCCGAATTGAAGCGCATTCGGCAACAAAGAGATGAGTTCATCGCCCAAGCCGAAGTGCGCGGGATCGGAACCCTGTTTGGTCACCAAAAATCCCGCCCACGAGGGCAGGTCGGCAAACACTCCGCTTGTGGTTGCCGTGACGAGCGCGAGCGTGATGATGCCCATGCATTTGGTGGCGTCATTCATGCCATGGCCGAACCCCATGTAAGCGGCGCTACCGAGCTGCAATTTGCCGAAAACGCGGTTTACCGTCAGCGGCTTCCAATTTCGCAGCAAAATATAAAGCAACGTCATGAAGCCAAAACCGCCGATGAAACCAAACAACGGCGAGGTGAACATGGGCACGACGACCTTGTAAAATATTCCGCCTTTATCCGCGCCTGGTTTATTGATCGTTTCCACCGTCGCGACGCGCCCGCAGAACGCAACCATCTGTATCTGGTTCGTGCCGATCTGCACGGTGTACGTGCCGTTGGTCTTGATGTCAGCCCCGAGGGCGGCAATCGCTTCGGGGGAGGCCTGGACGAGCGTCTTTTCCTTTTTGTCCTTTACCTCAACCCACTTGATGGCGCTCCAGACAGAAACGGGTTTGCCATCCTTGCCGGTAAGCGGCTTGACGTCATTCATGCAGACGGCGAAGGCGATCGCCGCACCTAACAGGCAACCTACCAGCGCGTGGCTGGAACTGGACGGCAGACCGAAATACCACGTGAGCAGATTCCAGCCGATGGCCGCAAACAATCCGCAGACGATGGAACCCTGGCTGACGAACTGCGCGTCCACCAGCCCGCTGGAAATTGTCTTGGCAACGGCCAGGCCGAAGAAGGCCCCGAGCAGATTCGTGACCGCTGCGAGCATGATAGCCTGGCGCGGCGTCAAAACCTTGGTGCCCACGACGGTGGCGATGGCGTTCGCCGTATCGTGAAAGCCGTTCGTATAGGTAAAGAACAGCGCGACCAGGATGACCGTGCAAACAATCAACATGGCCGGTCAGGAGTTTTTGAGGACGGTGTGCATGATCACGACGCCGGTGTCGTGGCAGCGGTCCACGACCTTTTCCATCAATTCATTCACGTCGCGAATGATCATGGCATGAAGCGGTTCGTATTTGCCTCCGTAAATGTCCCGGAGCAGCTCGTTCATGTGCTTGTCTGCTTCGATTTCCACCAGTTGCAGGCGATCGCTAAAGTTCTTCATCTGTTCCACATTTTTGAGATCGCGCAGGGATTTGATCATCTCATGGACCGAGTTGGTGGCCTTGCTCATCATCTCGGCCTGTTTGGAAAAATCGAGCCCGTCCAGATGCTTGCCGGTCATGCTGAGTCGCTCGGCAAGTTTTTCGGCGGCCTTCGGGATGCGGAACAGCGCACGGGCGAGCGCCTCGATGTCTTCGCGTTCGAGTCCGGTGACGAAGGCATTCACCAGTTCGGTGCTGATCTGTTCGGAAATTTTCTTTTCCTTCCGGCGCGCCAACACGAGGTCGTCGAAATTCTGCGTGTTGCGCGGCGACTTCATCAATTCGATGACGAGCCGGACGCTTTCGTGGGATTCCTGGGCGGCGGCTTCAAGCAATTCCTGGAACCGGTCGCCTTTGCTGAAGAGTTGCTGGATGGAGAACATGCATGCGCAGTCTCGCAAAAACGCCCGGATTGCGCACGAAAAAATTCCCAAGGCAACAGGGATGTGATTGTGCCTTGGAGCATTTTTAAATAAGTCGTATCCGCACTATCACCCTAACCCTCTCCCGCTGGGAGAGGGAACAGCCATGTTTGCCTTTCTTTTATTTAGCACGATATTCTCCAATCCAGCCGCTGGTCTTTGTCTGTAGCTGGGAGCGTTTCTCCCTCTCCCAGCGGGAGAGGGCCGGGGGAGAAAATCACTGGAAACCAACGGCTACAACTTATCTTAAGCCTCTACCGCCCTGCCTGCACGTGACGGATGTCCTGTGCCTCGCACAGATAAACAACCTCCTCGGCGATGTTCTTGGCGTGGTCGGCAATCCGTTCCAGGCTCTTGGCCGCGACGATCCAATGCAGGCACCTACCGATGGTATCGGGGTTTTCCGTCATGTAATTTGCCAGCACGTCATGGATCTGTTTGTTCAGCGCGTCCACTTCCTTGTCGCGCGGAATGATGGTGCGAGCCGCTGCCGAATCCTTTTGCACAAAAGAGTCGAGCGAGTCCTTGACCATGGACAGCGCCATCTTGGCGAGTTTCGGCAGGTCCAGGTTCAATTTCACCGGCGGCTCTTGCGACAGATCGCGGGCGCGCTTGGCGATTTTAGTGGCTTCATCGCCGATGCGTTCGAGGTTTTGCGAAATTTTCATCGCCACGGTCACCAGCCGGAGATTGCTGGCGAGCGGGGCCCTCGTCAAAAGCTGGATGGCCATTTCATCGATCTCAATTTCGAATTGATCGATGATGTTGTCGTCCTCGCGTACCTTCATTGCGAGGTCCTGGTTGCGCTGCATGAGGGACTGAACGGCTTCGTTCACGGAGGTCTCGGCGCGGCTGGCCATCAGCAAAAGTCTTTGCCTTAAATTTTCCAGGCCCGCTTCAAAATGGTTTTCCATAGTTCAATAAATCAGCCAAACCGGCCGCTGACGTAGTCCTCCGTCCGTTTTTGCGCCGGGTTGGTAAAAATTTTCGAGGTCGTGCCAAATTCGACCAGTTCGCCCATGTAAAAGAATGCGGTCTGGTCGGAAATGCGCGCCGCCTGTTGCATATTGTGTGTCACGATGACGATGGTAAAGTCCTTTTTTAAATCCAAAATCAAATCTTCGATGCGGGAAGTCGCGATGGGATCGAGTGCGCTGGCCGGCTCATCCATCAGGATGATTTCCGGCTTGATGGCGATGGCGCGCGCGATGCAAAGCCGTTGCTGTTGACCGCCGGACAAGCCAAGTGCGCTGCTATGCAGGCGGTCTTTGACTTCATCCCACAAAGCCGCTGCCCGCAGGCTTTGTTCCACAATGCCATCCAGTTCGGATTTCGCCTTGATGCCGTGCAACCGCAAACCATAGGCGATGTTTTCGAAAATGG
>Ga0210388_10004027_pt1 | contig 11499 bp, 7 predicted proteins | sample IncBWC19OmetaG_FD_155485 | JGI IMG/M metagenome (GOLD analysis project Ga0210388, IMG submission 155485) | Forest soil microbial communities from Barre Woods Harvard Forest LTER site, Petersham, Massachusetts, United States - Inc-BW-C-19-O ... | reverse complement strand
CAGCCGCTGCGGATGACCGGCGACGCAAAGGTGTACTTGTCCGGACCCAGAGCCGGCACCAAGATCAGCAAAAACGCCAGCGGCAATGCAAAAATCCCGAAGGATAACGTCCGGTAGCGGAACGCAATCAACAGAAAGACGGTCGAAATCAGCAGCGCCAGCATCGACTGGACTTCGTGCATCCCAACCGGCATCCATCGATGGGCGAGGGCCAGCATCTCCGCCGAGGACACGACGTGAGAAAACCAGGCCAATCCCGCGATCGGGAGGCAGATCCGCCGCCAGCGCGGACGATCGCCAAAAACCGCCGCAAATACTGACACCGAGGCAAGTCCATAAAGAACCGTCGCCACTCGGAGCCAGATCAGAAACATATTTGCCTTAACCTGAAATTTACCTTTCAGTATAAGCCGTGTTGCCCCATTGGCGCTCCGTCCAGCGACCGGCACTGCAGGCCCCTCGCCGCGAGCTTCCTCCAACCTAGGGTGACCCGCCCAAAAATGCCCCGCACAAAGTTTGACCGGGCGGCAATCCTCGATCGTGCTACGTCCCGCCGCGAAGCTTCGAGGGCATCCTACCTGTGCGGGAAGACAATCCCCGACAACTGGAGATGACATGACAATGGACTATCGCGTAAAAGCGGGTGATTTGCAGGAAGACCAGGTAACCTCATACCTCGAAAGCCAGTCCGCAAGATTGCCCTCAAGCTTCTATCTCGGAGCGGCCGTAGCTTCCATGGCCGCATCCTTGGCACTTAAGGCCGCCGGCAAAGATAATCTGGCTTTATTCATCGGACAATGGGCCGCACCATTCCTCATCATCGGAACCTATAACAAGATGGTGAAGCAGCACGGCAGCGACCCAACGGCACGCATAATCTAACCGGCCGCAGAGTCCGTCCAAGGCCGGAACAATCACAAAACACCCGATACCCATCCTCTCGCGGTCCTGAGCGAAGGATGGGTATCAACACAAAGAAAGGCGAAAGCGACCAAAGGGAGCGAAGCAGCAAACCCCGCGCCAAAGGCGCCCCTGCCTGGACGGCGGTCCCTAGTGCTCCGCGTGTCGTTCGCGATATGCTGGCCTTTCCGTGTCCGATATTTCCTCACCGCAAAACGAAGCCAACCAGACTCCGCTCATGCGTCAGTACTGGGCGGCAAAGCGTCAGAATCCCGATGCCCTGCTCTTCTTCCGCATGGGCGATTTCTACGAGCTGTTCTACGACGACGCCAAGGTCGCTTCGCGCGAATTGCAGATTACCCTCACCGCGCGGGACAAAGAAAAGTCGCAGCCCATGTGCGGCATGCCCTACCACTCGGCCGAGATCTACATGACCCGGCTGCTGCGCAAGGGATACCGCATCGCCATCTGCGAGCAGATGGAAGACCCCAAGCTGACCAAGAAGATCGTTCGCCGCGACGTCATCCGCGTGCTCACCCCTGGCACGGCGATGGACCCGGCGCTCGCGTCGAGTGAGAACAATTATCTCGCCGCGGTTCAGGTCTCGGGTAACGGTGTGGGCCTCGCGTATCTCGACCTCTCCACAGGAGATTTTCGAGCTACGGAATTCACCGGACCAATCGCATTGGCCCAATGTGCCGACGAGCTCGCAAAGCTGGCCCCCAGCGAAGTGCTGGCCAGCACAACCAACCCCCTGCTGAGCGAAAGCAAGGAGCTCGCCGACGCGCTCGCTCGGGCGCGAACCCGCACCAGCGTGGAAGAGTGGGCTTTCACCGCCGACTACGCCATTCCGCTGCTCGAGCGGCAGATGGGCACCATGTCACTCGAAGGCTTCGGGCTTGCGCACCATCGCGCCGCAGCAATCGCTGCCGGAGTCATCGTCCACTACGTTCGCCAGACACAGCAGAATGACGCCGGACACGTCGACGCCATCCGCTACTACGAACGCAGCCAGCACATGCACCTCGACCAGGTGACGGTGCGCAATCTCGAGTTGCTGGAGCCCATCTTCACCGACGCCGGCGCCGACGCTACGCTCTTTCGTACCCTCGATTGCCTCATGACGCCGATGGGCAAGCGGCTGCTGCGCTCGACACTCCTGCGCCCACTGCTCGACACCGCAGAAATTCAGCGCCGCTACGATGCCGTCGCCGAGGCGAAGCAGAATCTCATCCAGCGCGAACAGATCCGTCGCAGCCTTAGCGGCATTCTCGACCTCGAACGGCTGCTGGCACGCATCTCGCTCGACAGTGCTGGTCCGCGCGACGTGCTCGCCATGGCCGCATCCCTCAAACATCTGCCGCAGCTCAGGCAGGACACCGGGCTCCTGCAAAGCGAATTGTGGCGAGCGGCGCTGGAGCGCCTCGACAGTCTCGAAGATCTGTGCAACGCGATCACACAGACGCTGATTCCGGAACCGCCGCTGACCCTCGTGGATGGCGGAGTCATCGCCGCCCACGTCCACGCAGAATTAGATGAGCTGCGCAGCATCAGTCACAGCGGACGATCGTCCATCGCTGCCATCGAAGAGCGCGAGCGCCAGCGAACCGGCATTCAATCGCTCAAGGTGCGCTTCAATTCCGTCTTCGGGTATTACATCGAGATCACCAAGTCCAACCTGGCCAATGTGCCTCCGGATTACGAGCGCAAACAGACGCTGGTGAACGCGGAACGCTTCACAACTCCCGAGCTCAAAGACTACGAGACGAAGGTGCTGACCGCGCAGGAGCGCTGCGTCGAGATCGAGAAGCAGATCTTCAGCGAACTGCGCAAGCGTCTGATGGAAAACGCTGGCCGCATCCGCAAGACCAGCGCCGTCGTGGCTGAAATCGACCTGATCGCAAACTTCGCGCATCTAGCCTCGCTGCGCAACTACACCCAGCCGCAGCTCGAACCATCATCGGTGCTTGAAATCGTGTCCGGCCGCCATCCCGTCATCGAGTGCCTGATGGAAGAGGCCGGCGAAGGCCGCTTCATCCCTAACAATCTCTATCTCGATGCGGAAGGCCCGAGCCTGCTGCTGCTCACCGGCCCCAACATGGGCGGCAAGTCCACATATCTCAGGCAAGCGGCGCTGCTCGCAATCATGGCGCAGACCGGCTGCTTTGTTCCGGCCGAACGCATGCGCTTCGGTATCGTCGACCGCGTCTATACGCGCATCGGAGCCAGCGACAACGTCGCCCGTGGCCGCTCCACCTTCATGGTGGAGATGATGGAGACCGCAACCATCCTGAACACCGCCACGTCACAATCACTGATCTTATTGGATGAGATGGGACGTGGCACATCCACCTTCGACGGCCTCGCCCTGGCCTGGGCCACCGTCGAATATCTGCACGCGCACGTCGGCGCGCGCACGCTCTTCGCCACGCACTATCATGAGCTCACCATCCTTGCTGAACAGCTTGCGAAGCTCAAGAACCTGCGCGTCGCCGTCAAGGAATCTCCGCAAGGCATCGTCTTTCTGCACGCCATCGAAGATGGCCCCGCGAACAAAAGCTACGGCATCGACGTGGCGCGGCTCGCGGGACTGCCTCCGCAGGTCATCCATCGCGCGCGCCAGGTGCTCAAGCAGCACGAGCGATCGGAGCGGATGAATGTCGCCGCAGAAACCGAAGCCCCGCTGCAGATGACCATGTTCACGCCGCTCTCGCAGCGCATCCTCGACCGCCTCGACGAGACCGACATCAATTCGCTCACGCCTCTCCAGGCACTGAACCTGCTCGAAGAGCTGAAGTCCGAGATCAAAGCCGGAGTGGCGAAGGTATGAATCTGCGGCAACAGGTCGGCCAGTTGATCATCGCCGGCGTAGAGGGCACCGCGCTCACATCGCTCGAACGCGCGTGGCTCAAGCTCATCCAACCCGGCGGCATCATCCTCTTTCGCAGAAACATTGAGGAACCACCGCAGATCTTAAACCTGCTGCGCGAGGCTGCGAACACATCCGGCGCGCCGCAGTTCCGCTGCATCGACCTCGAGGGCGGCCTCGTCGACCGCCTGCGTGACCTGATCGCTCCCATGCCGTCCGTTGCCACTGTCGCGGCAACCGGTAAGCGCGCCAACTTCGTAAAGCACGGACGCCTCATCGGTCGCGAGGCCCGCGCACTTGGTTTCAACACAACGTTCGCGCCAGTGCTCGACCTGGCCCTGCCGATCTCGGCAGACATCATGCGCACCCGCGCCGTTTCCGCCGATCCCCAACGCGTGATTGCGTATGCCGAGGCCTTCCTCGACGGCCTCGAACGCGAACAGATCCTCGGCTGCGGAAAACACTTCCCAGGGCTGGGCGGCGGGACACTGGATTCGCACCACGCCATGCCTGTGATTGAACGAAGCTGGAATGATCTTTGGAACAACGACCTCGCCGTCTTCCGCGCGCTGGCTCGCAGACTGCCGATGATCATGGTTGCCCACGCCTCTTATCCCCTCGTAAAGGACAAGCAGCCCGCATCCATCTCACGTTACTGGATCTCAACCGTGTTGAAGAAAAAGCTCGGCTTCACAGGACTCGTCATCTCCGATGATATGGAGATGGGCGGCATCCTCACCCAGGCATCGATAGAAGAGGCCACGGTAGAGGCCGTCGCAGCGGGAGCAGACGTGATCGAGATATGCAAAGACCCATCGCTGTTGCTGCGCGCATACGAGGCTTTGCTCGCTGAGGCCGAACACTCCGCGGCCTTCCGCAGACGCATCGAAACTGCACATCGCCGCGTGCTCGCGCACAAGCGCCGCTCGCTGACGTCGTCTCTGCCAAGAGTTCCATCCAGTGCTGCAATTGATAAGTTGCGCCATGATATTCAGCGCTTCACCGAGGAAGTAGCCGCATGAAGAAGAGCATGATCGTAGCTGGCGTCATGAGCGGGACATCGGCTGACGGGATCGACGTAGCGCTCGTAAGAATCTCGCCCACTTCAGGTCAACCAACGCTCAAGCTGCTTGCCCATCACGCCGTCTCTTATCCGAAGGCACTGCGTACCTCAGTGCTGGCCGCGATGAATGCGCCGCACATCTCCGCCGCGGAGTTGGCGCGCCTGAACTGGCGACTCGGCATTGCCTACGCAGAAGCCGTAGACGCAGCCATCAAGAAATATCCGGTCAAACTGGACCTCGTCGGCTGCCACGGACAGACCATCTATCATCAGGGCCGGCCCGTGCCCTACGCCGGACGCTCCTTTCCCTGCACATGGCAGCTAGGCGAGCCGGCGCTCATCGCAGCAAAAGCAGGTGTGCCCATCGTCTCCAACTTTCGTCCCGCCGATATGGCAGCTGGAGGGCAAGGCGCGCCGCTGGTTCCACTTCTCGACTTCGTTCTCTTCGCTCACCCGAAGCGCGCGCGCGTTCTGCAGAACATCGGCGGCATCGGCAACCTGACCTTCATCCCCGCTGCCGCGAAGCCCGATCAACTGCTCGCCTTCGACACCGGCCCTGGCAACATGGTCATCGACGCTCTCGTGGAGCAGCTCTTTCACAAGCGCTTCGATCGCAACGGCAGCATCGCGAAACGCGGAAGGGTACTTCCATCGGTAATCGATCAGCTTCTTCGCGATCGATATTTCACCGCACCGCCGCCAAAATCCGCAGGGCGCGAACAGTTCGGCAGTGAATTCACCGCGCGCTTCCTGAAGATGTGCAAGGCGCAGAGCCGGAAGCCGGAAGATGCCATCGCCACAGCTACAGCCTTCACGGCCGAAACGATTGCAGCCTCTTATCAACGCTTCGTTCAACCGCGCGTAAACAATACAGCGGTCGACTACATCCTCTCCGGCGGCGGAGCAAACAACTCTGCGCTCGTCGAGATGCTGCGCGAGCGTCTGCAACCGCTCGGCTGCAAGGTCCTGCGCATCGACGAAGCCGGCCTTCCCTCGCAGACGAAAGAAGCCGTCGCCTTCGCCTTCCTTGCGTGGCAAACGTGGCATCGCCTTCCCGGCAATGTGCCCAGCGCCACAGGCGCTGATCGAGCAGTCGTTCTGGGTGAGATTTGCTATGGGTAGCAACCTCGCGCGCGCACTGTGCGCCTCTCTTGCGCTGGCTGGCCTCGTGTCGTGCTCACGCTCGCCAAATCCGCACAATGCAGTCACCATGCTCATCGAGAACAGCCCCACCAATCTCGATCCCCGCATCGGCACCGACGCGCAATCGGAACATATCGACCCGCTCATCTTCGACTCCCTCGTCAGACGCAATGACCGCTTCGGCCTCGATCCATGGCTCGCTGAACGATGGGAGACGCCCGATCCACTCACCGTCATCTTTCACCTGCGCAGCGATGTGAAATTCCAAAACAGCCAGCCGCTCACCTCGCGAGACGTGAAGTGGACGCTGGATTCAATCCTCAATGGCACCGTCGTGACCATCAAATCCGGCTCCTATCGAACCATTCAGAGCGTCGACGCGCCAGACGCAACAACCGTCGTCATTCACATGAAGAAGGCCGACCCGGCGCTCCTCTGGAATCTCTGCGACGGCGCCTTTGGCGTGGTTCCCTACGGCAGCGGCCGCGATTTTTGGAGGCATCCCATCGGCAGTGGACCGTTCCGTTTCGTGAGCCAGGAGATCGATAAGGATGTGATTCTGGAGCGCGCCTCTAGCTATTGGGGACAGATGCCGCATATCGAACATATCCGCTTCGCAGTCGTCCCCGACGCCACCACGCGCGCGCTCGAGCTGGAGAAGGGTTCAGCGGACGTGGCCGTCAACGCGCTTTCGCAGGACATGATCTACGCGCTGCGCAGGAAATCCAACCTCGTCATCGAAGATGGCCCAGGCACAGTCCTCAACTATATCGTCTTCAACGTGCGCGACCCGCTGCTGAAAGATGCGCGCGTGCGCCGCGCCATCAACCTTGCCATCAACCGGCCCCTTATTATCCATTCCCTGCTGCGAGGACTGGCGCGCGAGGCAAACGGTATTCTGCCGCCGGAACACTGGGCCTACTGGGCGTCACCCAGCTCGCTGCACGATGCAGCTTTCGATCCTGCTGCGGCTAATGCCCTGCTCGATACAGCGGGCTACCGTCGCGGAGCGGACGGAATCCGCTTCCATCTCGGCATGAAGACATCAACCGACGAAACCACTCGCCTGCTCTCCGTAATTGTGCAACAGCAACTGGCACAAATCGGCATCGCGCTTGACCTGCGCAGCTATGAGTTCGCCACTTTCTACGCGGATCTCACCAAGGGAGCATTCCAGCTCGCACCGTCGCGCTGGATCGGCGGCAACGAGTCGCCCGATATCTTCCACTATGCATACTCCGCCCTGAGTTTTCCTCCACACGGAGGAAACCGCGGCTACTACTCGAATCCAGAGCTCGATCGCCTGCTCGACGATGCGGCAGCAACGACAGATCAGCCGCGACAGCAGGCGGATTACGCAAAGGCCCAACAGATTCTCGCGCACGATCTGCCATCGCTGAACCTTTGGTATTTGGACACAGTCGTTATCCACTCGCGGCGGCTCGGAAACGTGCACACCTCTCCCTCGGGAAACTTCGAATTCCTGCGAACGGCCGAAATCCAGCCCTGAGCGGCCAGTCGCTCCCTGTTCAAGGTTGTGCTGACTCCCACAGCTCCTGTTGCTCCAGGCCTGTCCAGGCCCTAGAATTCTCTGGTGCTCGAAATCCTGTGTCCTTCGACCGTCTGACGTCATCGCAGGACGCAACATGCGCAGACCATCTCCTGGGATTGAGATACCGGGATCGGAACGTGTAATTCATCCAGTAATTGTTGAGGTTGATCCAGATGAGTACCGCACAAACTACCGTCGAGCCCCGGAATCCCGCAATCTCCTTCACCGAGCGCACACGATGTGCACTTTGCGACAGCCCGGAACGAACCATTTACCGTGCGTTTCGCGATATCCCGGTGGTGCGGTGCTCCCGCTGCGGCTTTCTCTATTCCAGCCGGATCATGAGCGAAGATACGATGCATGCCTATTACCGCGACAACTTCGGGAGTCTCCGGCATATGCAGGGACAGGTCGTGAACGCGCGCACCAACGGAGTTGCAGTCCGGAAGCTCATCGATTTAAAAAATGTCCGCAGCTGGCTGGATGTGGGAGCGGGCTATGGCTTCCTACTGAAATGGCTGAAGGACAATTGGTCCATCCGGGCCGAGGGCGTTGAGATCTCTTCCCAGGAAGCGGATCACGCACGCAACGACCTGGGGCTCAAGATTTCCTCCAACATGAAAGATTTGCCGCGCGAGAGTTTCGACGTGGTTTCCTCCTTTGAAGTCATCGAACACGTTGCGGAGCCTAAACCCTTTGTGCACGAATTGGCGAAGTATGTGCGGCCGGGCGGATACCTGGTCGTAATGACGGATAACTTTGAAAGCGTTGCCGCACACAAGCTGCAGGGTGGTTTTCAAAAGTGGATCCCTCACACCCATATAAGTCACTTTGGACCCGCGACTCTTCGTGATTGCGTGAACAGTGTGGATGGATTGAAGCTTGAGAATGAAGCTTCCTATACACCGTGGGACGTAGTCGGCAGGCAGCTTGTTTCGACCTTCCGTCCTCCTGTTGCCGATGAACAGGCCTACGACGTCCGCGACGCTCTGTCCACGGAAATGCAGCGGAATTACAAGCTCTACCGGCTGCGCTACCTGCTTAATCCCGTGTGGGCCGGAATCGATTTTCACCGCACGATGGAGGGCGGAGCGCTGATGTACGCGGTCTGCCGCAAGCAGTCTTAGAACATTGCTTCAGCACTTCCAGCGCATCGAAAAAACTACACAGATCACGCCCGCGAGAGAGACACACAGCAAGGCTGTTGCCGGCAAAGCCTCCGTGCCAACGGCTATCGAGCTTTCTAACAAAAGCATCTTCGGTGCAGCAGAAATCTCAGCAGCGAACGATTTTCTCCGATGAGATTCCCTTGGTAGCATTGCGCGTGTCCACCACCAGCCTGGATTCGCGCACGATGCGCTCGTAGTCGTAGTCCGAGTGGTCGGTCACAATCAGAACGCAGTCGTACTGCCCCAGGTCATCTACCGGCACGCAATGCATATCGAGGTCGTAGTGCCGCCCGTGGCCCACGTAGGGGAAGAAGGGATCGTTATACGACACGATCGCGCCTTTCTGACGCAGCAGTTCGATGATTGTCAGCGAAGGCGACTCGCGCAGATCGTCCACGTCCCGCTTGTACGACATGCCCAGCACCAGCACCTTTGAGTTCTTCAGCGCCTTAGCCTGGTCATTCAACGCAGCCGTCGTCTGCTCAATCACGTAGTAAGGCATGGCCGTGTTGACCTCGCCCGCCAGCTCGATGAACCGGGTGCGGAAATCGAACTGCTTCGCCTTCCATGAGAGGTAGAACGGATCGATAGGAATGCAATGCCCGCCAAGTCCGGGACCGGGATAGAAAGCCTGAAAGCCAAACGGCTTCGTCTTGGCGGCATCGATCACCTCGAAGATATCGATGTCCATCCTCTGGCACAGCTGCTTCAGCTCGTTCACCAACGCGATATTGACGCAGCGATAGATGTTTTCGAGCAGCTTCGTCATCTCCGCCGCCGCCGGAGTGGACACCGGAATGGTGCGGTTGAAGATCGTCGAGTACACCGCCGAGGCCAGCTCCAGCGCAGCCGGACCCGCTCCGCCGATGACCTTCGGCAGGTCGCGCCGCGCCACCGTGTCATTGCCAGGATCTTCGCGCTCCGGCGAAAACGCCACGTAGAAACCAGCCGCCTCGGCCTCTCGCGCCACGCGCAGGCTCGCGGCGTTCTTCTGCTCCAGGATCGGGATCAGCACCTCTTCCGTCGTTCCCGGATACGTCGTGCTCTCCAAAATGATCAGCTGCCCCTCGCGCAGGTGCGGAGCAATGGCCTCCGCCGTATCGCGGATGTAGCTCAGGTCGGGCTCGTGAAACTCCGTTAACGGCGTCGGGACACAGATGATCACCACGTCCATCCGCGCAATCTCCGCGTAATCCGCAGTTGCGCGGAACCCGCTTCGCTGCGCCGCCGCGATCTCCGTTCCAGGAATGCGGACAATATATGAGCCGCCACCGTTCAGCGTGCTGACCTTCCGCGCATCAACGTCAAAGCCGGTCACCACAAACCGCTCCTCGCTGAAGAGCAGCGTAAGCGGAAGTCCAACGTAGCCCAATCCGATAATTCCGATGCGAGCCGTTCGCGATTCGATCTTCTGTTTCAGGGCATCGCTTTCGCGAATCTTCGCAATCGCCATTTCTTAACCTCGAATTTGCTTGAAATCTTCCCGATCTATGATATCGAAGATGTTGTACAGATTTTTCACACTCAAATCTCAGCAAAAATCTGATATTGTTTACTCTTCAGTAACCGATAAATAGAGCTTCGGTAACATCTCCATAGTACCGTGGTGTATTACCGAACCCTCTGCTAATGTAGCTTCTGTCACGCCTTCCCCACGGCGGATGGACAGGCTTCCTGCCTAAAAACAAACGACTTACACAGCTTTGCGGCCCTGCGTCTCTGCTCTACCTCCATCTCTGCCTAATTGCTTGAAATGCGGCTGAAAGCTGCGGAAAGAGTCGTATATGAACCGATCCCTGTCCCATTCCTGGGCTCGTCACAGCTCCTCGCTTCTTTTCTGGATGCTTGCGACACTGCTTCCTTTCACGTCAAGCTATGCCAGCACAGCGCAACCCTCGATTAAGATCACAGCCGAGAGCGGCCAGGGCGTAAATCCCACCACCGCCTGCCTCGGCCGCAATACAGGCTTCACCGCCACCGTCTCCGGGACTGGCACCACTGCAGTCACATGGGCTTTGAATGGAGGAGGGACGATTACCTCCGCCGGAGCGTATTCCGCGCCTGTGACCATGCCGGCAAGTTCCACCGTCGTCGTCACCGCCACGCTGGTTAGCCAGCCTTCGGTCTCCGCCTCCTATAGCTTCACGCTGATCAATCCGGTAGTTAACCTCACCGGCACCTATCCCACAGCGGTCACGACGGGCACGACCAATTCCGTGGTCCTCAGCGGCTACGGATTCATTCCCGGAAGCAAAGTGCTGGTGAACGGCACCGCCGTCCCTACCACTTACACCTCCATGTATCACGTCACCGCCCAGATCCCGGTCAGCGCTTCTACCGCCGCACCCGTCTCGATCACGACCGTTAATTCAGGTCCCGGCGGCGGCACCAGTAACTCCCTCGCTGTCCCGCTCGCCGCAGCGTCCATCAAGATCACCGCGGAGAGCGGCCAGGGTGTGAATCCCACCACCGCCCTGCTCGGTCGCAATACCGGCTTCACCGCAACCGTTTCGGGATCCAGCAACACCGCTGTCACCTGGAGCATGACCGGTGCCGGGACGCTCACCTCCGCTGGTGCCTATTCCGCGCCCGTGACTATGCCCGGCAGCTCCACCGTCGTGGTCACCGCCGCACTGGCCAGCCAGCCTTCGGTCTCCGCTTCCTATAGCTTCACGCTCATCAATCCGGTAGTCAGCCTCACCGGCACTTATCCCACCACAGTCACCCCTGGAGTGAGCAATTCTCTGGTCCTCAGCGGCTACGGATTCATTCCCGGCAGCAAGGTGCTGGTCAACGGAACCGC
>Ga0210388_10004024_pt1 | contig 11502 bp, 8 predicted proteins | sample IncBWC19OmetaG_FD_155485 | JGI IMG/M metagenome (GOLD analysis project Ga0210388, IMG submission 155485) | Forest soil microbial communities from Barre Woods Harvard Forest LTER site, Petersham, Massachusetts, United States - Inc-BW-C-19-O ... | reverse complement strand
CTGATGTGAAGCGCGCTTTAGAGTCCGCGGTCGCTGACCGTAATTCCACGCGCGCGCAGATCGTCGACCTTGAAGTGCAGCTCAAGAACGCGGAAATCGAACTGAATCGCGCGCGTTCATTGCAAGCTGCCGGGGTGCAAAGCCAGGAGACGCTGGACAACGCGACCACCACCGTGGACAGCCTGAAAGCGAAAATCGTGCTGACCAAAGTGCAAGTGGATGGGGCGGAAGCGCGCATTGCAGAAGCGCAGCAGGCGGTGAACAATTGCGTGATTCGCGCGCCGTTCGATGGCGTAGCAGTTTCCAAGGACGCGCAAGTGGGTGAAATGATTTCGCCGGTATCCGCGGGTGGAGGGTTCACTCGGACAGGTGTTGCCACGATCGTGGACATGAACTCGAACGAAATCGAAGTGGACGTAAACGAAGCCTACATCGCGCGGGTACAGCCGGGCCAGCCGGTGACGGCGATTCTGGACGCTTATCCGGACTGGCAGATTCCGTCGAAAGTGCGCACAGTGATTCCAACAGCCGATCGCCAGAAAGCTACAGTAAAGGTTCGCATTTCATTCTTAAAGTTGGACCCAAGGATCCTGCCGGACATGGGCGTGAAGGTCTCGTTTTTAGGAAGTGAGCCAGACAAGCAAGTGGGGGTTGCGCCGGCGGCGCTGGTTCCTTCCGGCGCGGTGCGTGACGAAAGCGGGCGCAAGATCGTTTTCCTTGTTAAGGATAATAAGCTGGAGCGCCGCGCCGTGACCATGGGCAACACGCGCGGCAGCGACGCCGAGATTTTAGCGGGCCTGACGGCGGGAGATACGGTAGTGGTGAAAGGCCCGCCAGACTTGCACGATGGTGAAGCGGTTCAGATCAAGAAATAGGAGCGCGCAAAATGGTGCGAGTGGACGGCAGTGGCAGCGCGAATAGCCTGATCAAAATCCGCGGGCTCGACAAGAAGTACAAACGCGGCGGCGAGGAAATAGACGTCCTGCAGGGCTTGAATCTGGACGTGGACCAGGGCGAATTCGTCGCCTTCATGGGTCCCAGCGGCTCCGGCAAGACCACTCTGCTCAATTTGCTCGGCGGGCTCGACGTGCCGTCCCATGGCAGCATCACCGTGGCGGGCGATGAGATCACGCACATGTCCAGCGGCAAGCTAACGCAATGGCGCGCGCGGCACGTGGGCTTCATCTTTCAAATGTATAACCTGATTCCGGTGCTCACGGCGTTCCAGAACGTGGAGCTGCCGCTGCTGCTCACGAAGCTCTCGAAGTCCGAGCGCCGCACGCATGTGGAGACCGCGCTCGGGGTCGTTGGACTCGGCGACCGCATCAACCATTACCCGAGGCAACTCTCGGGAGGACAAGAACAGCGCGTGGCGATTGCGCGCGCGATCGTCGCTGACCCCACGTTCCTGCTGTGCGACGAACCGACGGGCGACCTGGATCGAAGGAGTGCTGATGAAATACTTGAACTATTGCAGCGCTTCTCCAAGGAACACAACAAGACCATTCTGATGGTGACACACGATCCGATGGCCGCCGAAAGAGCTCAAGCAACACTTCACCTGAACAAGGGCGTGTTGGTGGAGGGCGGGCGTGTGGGGAGCCTGGCATGAAATTTCTCCATCTAATACTTGCGAATTTGAAGCGCAAGAAATTGCGCACGATTCTCACGGTGGGTTCGTTTGCGGTGGCGCTGTTTCTGTTCGCGTTCCTGGCAGTGGTGAAGGGCGCGTTCGGCCGCGGCGCGGATATCGCGGGCGCGGACCGTCTGGTGATCATCAACCGCATCTCGATCATCCAGCCGCTTCCCCTCTCTTATCGCGATCAGATCCTGCGCATTCCCGGCGTGAAGTCCATCACGCACAATAACTGGTTTGGCGGCGTCTATCAGGACGAGAAGAACTTCTTCCCGCAGTTCGTGATTGATCCGGAAAATCAGCGCCAGGTGATGTCTGAACTGGTGGTTCCCGATGACCAGTGGCAGAAATTTGTGGCGGACCGTGAGGGGGCGGTGGTGGGGGCGCGAACCGCTCAGCGCTTCGGGTGGAAAATTGGCGACCGGGTGCCCATCAAGAATGTCAGCTACGGCACCAGCGGCACATGGGAATTCAATATTGACGGCATTTATCACAGCGCGCACACCGGCGGCGACGAAACGCAGTTCTGGTTTCAGTGGGATTATTTCGAAGAGCGCGTGCCGGAACGCTTTAAGGGCAACACCGGTTGGTACGTGCTGCGGCTCGACAACCCTGACGATGCTCCGCGCGTCGCGAAAGCGATTGACGACATGTTCACTAACTCGTCCTATGAAACGAAAACGGAAACCGAGTCGGCCTTTGCGGCAGGTTGGGTCAAACAATTCGGCAACATCGAATTCCTGATTCTTTCCATCGGCATCGTGGTGTTCTTCACGCTGCTGCTGATCACTGGGAATACGATGGCGATTGCGGTGCGCGAGCGCGTGGGCGAACTGGCCGTTCTGAAAGCCATCGGCTTCAGTGATTTTTCGATTTTGGTGCTGGTGCTGGCGGAGGCGCTGCTGATTGCGCTGCTGGGCGGCATTCTCGGGCTGGGCCTCGCGATCCTGGCCGTGCCAGTGCTCGGCAATGCGCTGAATGGTTTGCTACCCGAACTCATCCTGTCTCCGGAAATTCTTTCGCTGGGGCTTGCGACAGCGCTGCTGATCGGCGCGGCCGGTGGGATATTGCCAGGAGTGGGCGCGATGCGGATGCGCGTGATCAACGCGCTGCGGAGGGTATGAGATGGCGATCCCGGTAATCTACAATCTACGCAGCGTGCGAGCGCGTTGGGTATCGGCGATTGTCGCCGTGCTCGGAATCGCGGGCACCGTCGGCGTGTTCGTCGCCATGCTTTCACTGGCCAACGGATTCCGCGCCACGCTGGTTGCATCTGGTTCACAAGATAATGCCATTCTAATGCGCGCGGGCGCGACTGCGGAAATGATGAGCGGCATCACGCTCGAGAGCATCAAAATTGTTCAAGACGATCCCGGTGTTGCGCGCGATGGCTCCGGCCCGATGATCACTTCCGAAGTCGTGGTCGTAGCTCCCTTCCCGCTGCGTGCTACTGGAACCAACGCCAACGTGCAGGTCCGCGGAGTTTCGGGGAATGTGCTGAATATCCGCCGCAACGTGAAGATCGTTCAGGGACGAATGTTTCAGCCGGGCCTTTCGGAATTAGTTGTCGGTTCGAACGCCAATAAAACCTATGCCGGTTTGACGGTTGGCAATACTGTGGACTTCGGTGGCGGCCACTGGCGCGTCGTCGGCGTGTTTGACGCGGGCGGCAGCGCTTTCGATTCCGAAGTGTGGGCGGACGCGCGCGTGCTGGACGATGTGTACAAGCGGCCGACCAACATCTATCAATCCGCCACCGTACACCTCACTTCTCCCGCGGCTTTGCAGGGGCTAAAGGATTCCGTGAGCGCCGACCCGCGCTTGAATCTGGATGTATTTCGCGAAGTGGATTATTACGCGAAGCAGTCCACCGCGATGACGCGACTGATCACCGTACTTGGCGGCCTGGTGGCTTTCGTCATGGCGATCGGCGCGATTTTCGGCGCGCTCAATACCATGTATTCCGCGGTATCGGAGCGCGGCCGGGAAATTGCCACCATGCGCGCGTTGGGGTTCGGCGGCCCAGCCGTGGTGTTCTCTTTTCTCATTGAGGCTCTGCTGATCGCGTTCGTCGGCGGGGTGATTGGATGCGTGGCGGTGTTGCGGCTGAACGGCCTCACTACCAGCACGATTAACTGGCAGACGTTCTCGAATCTGGCCTTCGCTTTCCGCATCACGCCGGGGTTGCTGCTGAGTGGTTTGATTTTCGCACTGGCGATGGGCTTGATCGGAGGCTTGCTCCCCGCTATCAGCGCGGCGCGACGGCCTATCGCGGTGGCGCTGCGCGAACTGTAACGGTTGGTTGAAGTGCGCGTGCGCGAAACGGCGTCGGTGCGCCGACAACTCGAGAACTGGTGGAAGCACGCCGCTTGCCTAAACACGTAAAGTGAATCCTTCATTTCTCCCGCGTATTTTCTTTATGCACAATTTTGTTTCCAGCTATGCGAACGAGATTAGAATAGGGTCTGCCCCCAGCCCGGTTTTGGTGTTGTAAGTGATTTCGTACGCTTCAGCGAGGGAGGCTCGCGATGGCGACTGGCAATTTTGGTTTCAGTTTCGATCGATATGTACTGTGTGGTTTGCGTGCGGCGGCCGCAATCCTGCTGGGCGTGCTTTTCTTGCCGCTTTCTCCGCTGGCGCCGCGCACGCAACGTACGATGTCCGCACAGGAAGCTCCGCAAGCCCCAGTGGGCAATCAGATCATGGGCGAAGTCGGGTTCGAGGCCTCCACCAAAGCCGAAAAGACCGCGGGCGTTTGGGTGGACGGCCAGTATGTCGGCTTCGTTAAGGAACTGAAAGGCAATAAAAAGGTTCTGCTGCTGCCAGGATCGCACGAAATTTCCGTGCGCCAGACCGGCTACCTTGAGCTGGCGCAGACGATCGTCACCGAACCAGGCAAGAGGACTATCTTGACGATCAAGCTGGACAAAAACCCGCAAGCGCAGTTCTCCGCGATAACTGGCGAGATCAAGCTGGAAGTTACGCCGGATAGAGCCGCCGTATTTGTTGACGGCCATTTCGCCGGAACGGTGAACCAGTTCCGCGGAGCCGGTCGCGCGATGCTGATCGCGCCGGGAAAGCATCACATCAAGATCGGCCTGGTTGGCTATCAGCCGTTCGAAACCGACGTGACGCTCTTAGCGAACCAGAAAATCACTGTCAAGACGGATCTTGCTCCTGGGACAATTCAGCAGGCTGATCCAGCGGTGAAAAATAATTAACCCAATCGTTGAAGTTAACGCCGGGCCGCTAAGTGCAACCGACATAACGTTGAGGAACTTGCGCTCTGGACCTTAAAGAAATACATTAAGAACTAGCCATGGGAGGAAACCGAAAGAAGGACTCACGATTTTGATTTTCTCAGATTTACCTCGAACATTTTCTCTGGGTGCTCCGCGTTATGGTTTTGATCTTTCGCACTAACCTGCAACGCCAAATTTAGCGATGCTGTTCGCCACCCAATCCCCGACCTCACGAGTCGTGAGCGTGCCGCCAAGCTCCGCCGGGGTCGTCCCTTCCTTCAGCGCCGCCCGCACTGCCTTGTCAATTGCCTGAGCCTCCGCCTGCCAGCCCAAGAACTCGAACATCATTCCGACCGTGAGAATCGCGCCCATTGGATTAGCGATGCTCTTACCCGCGATGTTCGGCGCCGAGCCATGCACCGGCTCGAACAGCGAGACCTGCCCCGGATGAATGTTCCCCGAAGGCGCGAGACCCAAGCCTCCCGCCAGTTGCGCTCCCAAGTCGCTCGCGATATCGCCGAACAGATTCGAGGTGACGATCACCTGGAATTGCGAAGGGTCGCGCACCATCTGCATCAGCAGATTATCAATGTATTGGTGGCTGGATTCGATGCCGGGATACTCCGCGCGGACTTCTTTGAAGACACGCTGCCACAGGTCATGGCCGAAGGTCAGAGCGTTGGATTTATCCGACATGCACACCCGCCGCAGGCCGCGCTGCTTGGCGTATTCGTATGCAAAACGAATAATGCGCTCGACGCCTTTTCGCGTGTTGACGTCCTCTTGGATGGCGATTTCGTCGGAGGTTCCCTTCTTGAAGTTTCCGCCCATGCCCACATAGAGGCCTTCGGTATTTTCGCGGAACACCATGAAGTTCACGTCTTTTTCGGTGCGATCTTTCAGCGGTGTGAAGCGCTCGTCGAAAAGCACGCAGGGTCGCGCGTTGACGTAGAGATCGAGCTTAAAACGCAAACCCAGGAGGATTTCCGCGGCGTGAATATTTGTCGGAACTCGCGGATCGCCCATCGCGCCCAGCAGAATCGCATCGAAATCTCGGTGCAGCATCGCAACCGCGTCCGCCGGCAGCGTGGTGCCGTCGCGCAGATAGCGGTCGGCGCCCCAATCGAATTCCGTGAGCGCCACTTCCCTGCCGCCGGAAACCGCCGCGGCCTGCAGAACTTTTACAGCTTCCGGAATTACTTCTTTGCCGATGCCGTCGCCGGGAATCACGGCGATGCGCTTGCGAGCGCCGGACGCAGTCGTTGCATTCATGCCGTCGCGGAAACTAACATGCGGGTCCGGTGCTGTCAACGCAAGCAGCCGCATAAGCCACCAGAATAATTCCGCAACGTGGCGCCGCGCTAGAGCATCGAAGTGAGTCACTGCGCTACAATCAGCGCAGTCGAATACCTAAATCGCACGGAGGAATCATGGCAAAAATGCGCGCAGTGCAAGTTTCGAAAGCCAAGGGACCGTTTGAAATCGTGGAACGCGAAATCCCGCAGCCCGGGCCGGGTGATGTGCGGATCAAGGTGCAGGCCTGCGGAGTTTGTCACAGCGATTCGATCACCAAAGAGGGCTTGCTTCCGAACATCACGTATCCGCGCGTCCCGGGGCACGAAGTTGCAGGCGTGTTGGACGCGATCGGCGCCGGCGTGAACGGCTGGAAGGTGGGCGATCGCGTCGGGGTGGGCTGGTACGCGGGGCACTGTGGATATTGCGATTCCTGCCGCCGAGGATATTTCGGGCTGTGCCTGGTTGACCGCCAGGTCACCGGCATTTCGAGCGACGGCGGCTACGCCGAATACATGATTGCGCACGCCGTGGCGCTGGCGCTGATCCCGGACGACGTAACACCGGTGGATGCTGGGCCACTGATGTGTGCGGGAGTTACCACGTTCAATTCCCTGCGGAATTCCGGCGTGGGGCCGGGTGAGGTGGTCGCCGTGTACGGTATTGGCGGCTTGGGACACCTGGGGGTGCAGTTTGCAGCGAAGTGCGGCTGCAAGACGGTGGCAATCGCACGCGGTGCGGACAAAGCGGAGCTCGCGAAGAAACTCGGCGCGCACGTCTACATTGATAGCGACAAGCAGGACGTCGCAGCGGAGCTGCTGAAACTGGGTGGCGCAAAAACGATTCTCGCGACGGTCACCGGCGGAGACGCGATGACCACCGCATTTGGCGGCTTGGGAATTGACGGCAAGCTGATGGTTCTGGGCGTGCCGGATACTCCGATCCAAGTGAACGCTTTCGCTGCGATCTTCAGCCGCTCCGGGTTGCGCGGCTGGTATTCGGGCGCCTCGATTGATTCGCAGGACACATTGCGATTCAGCGCGCTGATGGGCGTGCGTCCGATGACGCAAGTTTTCCCGCTCGAAAAAGTGAACGACGCGTACGACGTGATGATGAACGGCAAAGTGCGCTTTCGCGCGGTGCTGACGATGGGGTCGTGATGTCCAGGCTTCGCGTCCACTGCTTTTCGGTATCGCTCGATGGCTATAGTGCCGGCCCCAACCAGGATCTTGCCAATCCCCTTGGCGTAGGAGGCCTCGCCGTCTTCGGCTGGCAATTCGCCACCCGTTCACATCAGCAGATGCACGGGGGCGAAGGCGGAGCGACGGGACTGGATGACGACATGGTCCGCAAGGGCTTCGAAGGCATCGGCGCATGGATCATCGGCCGCAACATGTTTGGCCCGGTCCGCGGGCCGTGGCTGGACGACAGTTGGAAGGGCTGGTGGGGCGACAACCCGGTTTATCACACTCCGGTGTTTGTGCTCACGCATCACGCCCGCGCGCCCATCACCATGCAGGGAGGCACAACTTTCCACTTCGTCACCGATGGGATTCACGCCGCGCTTGCTCGGGCGAAAGAGGTTGCTGGCGAGGAGGATGTGCGGCTCGGCGGGGGCGTCTCGACGATGAGGCAGTATTTGCGCGCGGGGCTGGTGGATGACATGCACTTCGTCATTTCGCCGGCGCTGATCGGTTCAGGGGAACGTTTGTTTCAGGACCTGGACCTGCCTGCTCTGGGGTATGAACTCAAAGGCCACACGCCTTCTCCGGGCGCCACTCACGTCAAAATCGGAAAGCGCACTTCGTAGCAGCGCAAGACCGATGGCGCGCTGAAGTGTGCCGCTGCAAATTTAAGGACAACGGCAAAGTCAAAAACGCCGGCCTAAAAACCAAAAGCAGGCGGCCGCTACAAATTCAAGAGCGAGTCCAAACCCCCGCTCGTCCGAGATTTTTTGTCGCACGCTACTCGTAGCGCAAGGCGACCATGGGATCTACGCGCATGGCGCGGCGAGCGGGAATGAAGCACGCCAACAGGGCGACGGCACTTAGCAGCAGGCCAACGGCGGCGAAGGTGATGAAGTCTGTGGCGCCGACGCCGAAAAGTATGGTGCGCAGAAAGCGCGTCAGCGCGAGCGAGAGCACCAGGCCGCAGGCCAAGCCCGTGATTATCAAGCGCAGGCCGTTGCCCAGCACCATGCGGAACACATCAGTGGACTGCGCGCCCAGAGCCATGCGCAAGCCGATTTCGTGGGTGCGCTGGCGCGTGGTGTAGGCGATCACTCCGTAAATTCCCACTGCGGCAAGAACCAGCGCGAGCAAACCGAACGCGCCGACGAACGTTCCGGCGATACGTTGCCCAACGCTAGCCACTTGCACCCGCGATGCCAGCGTGGATTCGTCGTACACCGGCAAATTGACGTTCAATTCGTGCACCGCTTTTTCCACGGCGGCCATGTAGGTGAGCGGTTCACCTGCAACGCGCGCGTGAATGACCACCTCGTCGGAATAATCCTGCAGGACCGGCAAATAAATAAAAGGCACCGAATTTTCACGTAGCGAGAAATAGCTGGCGTCGCGGGCCACGCCGACGATGGTGCGCCACTCGCTTTCCGCGTGCACGCGCTTGCCCACACCTTCTTGGTTGGGAAAATAGCGATGCACGAAAGCTTCGTTAACTATCGCGACAGGCTGCGAAGTTGCCGTGTCCTGCTCGTTGAAATCGCGGCCACCGACGAGCGGAATCTGCATGGTGCGAAGGTAGTTCGGACCAGCGGTGGCCGTAGCAATATTCATGGATTCGTGGGGTTGCGGAACGTAGCCTTCGGGATTCGTAGTGGTGACGTCCCAGCTGTAGCCGAGCGGCACCCAGTCCGCGATGGAAACGGATTGCACGCCAGGCAGCGCTGCTATCTTATCCAGCAGCTGACGATGAAATTGCATGCCGGATTCGCGGTTATACCCCGAGGGAAAAAGGCTGTAGGAAGCGACCAGCACGTGATCCGGGTTGAATCCGGGATTCACAGTTTGCGCGGCGCGAAAACTGCGAATGAAGAGTCCGGCGCAGACCAGCAGGAAGAGCGAAAGCGAAATTTGCGAGACAACCAGGATGCTCGCCAGACGCGCGCGATGCAGTCCACCGGAAACGCTGCCAGAATCTTCTTTCAGGACGGCAATCGGCGCCAGGTCCGACGCGCGCCAAGCGGGCAGCACGCCGAAAATAATTCCCGTGACCAGCGAAAGCAGCATGGTCGCCAGCAGCACACGAGAGTCGGCGTGAATGTCCATCGCGACGGGAATATTTGTGGGCGGAATGAATTGAGAAAATGTTCCGGCAGTCCATATGGTGATGAGCATCGCCACGCCGCCGCCCGCGAGCGCGAGGATTAGGCTTTCGATGAGGAGCTGGCGAATCAGCCGCCAGCGGCTGGCTCCGATGGAGAGCCGAATGGCGATTTCGCGGCGTCGCGCGACGGAGCGCACCAGCAGCAAATTCGCGACGTTGGCGCAAGCCAGCAATAGCACGGCTCCGGCGATGGCCATCAGCATCGGTAGCAGCACGTAAAGATAGCCATTGGCCCCGAACGGCGCGCGCCACAAGGGGTATAGCGTGATGACGTTTTCTCCCTGATGCTCTTTGGGGTACTGCGCTACGAGCTGCTTCATGAGCAGATTCATTTCCGTCTGCGCCTGATCGGGCGCAACGCCAGGAACCGAGCGGCCCAGTGTCACCACCCAGGTATTGCTTCGCTCATGCAGCCGGTCCGAGTTAGACATGATCTGAGGCGCCATCATGATGGGAAGCCACAGTTCGCTGCGCAGTCCGGTCTGCGAGCCCTGAAAGACGGGCGGGGCAACGCCGACGATGCTGTAGGGGTGCTCGTTGATTTGCAGGGTGCGGCCAACCACCGAGCGATCCCCGGAGTAGCGCAGCTGCCACATGCGATAGCTGATGACGACGACGGGCGCGCCGCCCGGCGCAATATCCTCGGACTGCAAAAATCCGCGGCCAAGAATGGGGTGCACGCCCAGGAAATCGAAATAGTTCGCGGAGACCAGCGTGCCCCACGTGCGCTCGGGCTTGGCCTTCCCCGTCAGATTCATAGGTTCGATGGAGAATCCCGTTAGCGCGGAGAAACCCTTGGTGCGCTCGCGCAAATCCAAAAAGTCCGGATAGGAAAGTGGGATGGGATTGCGCGAACTGCCGCCGGAGGTGAAGGCAAGAATGTTGCCGGTGTTCGCAGCGCCGGGGATCGGATTCAGCAGGGTGGAATTGATCCAACTGAAGATGGTGCTATTGGCGCCGATGCCGAGGGCAAGCGTGAGGATCGCCGTGGCCGTGAAGCCCGGCGATTTCAGCAGCACACGCAGTGCGTAGCGGACATCTTGCCAGAGAGCACCCATCAAATCCTCCGAGAGCGACTGACCTTATACAGTGCAATCACCGCGCCAAGCTTCCGCAGCTTTTGCGGCGATTCAGTATACGCGTCGAGCGCGCTACGGACGATCCAGAAGGCCTGCTGAGAGAGCTAAAGGCTCTCCTTTGCGAATCTTGACGCCGGGGAAGAAGTTCCACGCCACCCTGACCGATATGAATGCTACGGAACGCTCCCGCGGCGCAAGATTCGAGCTCGAAGCTCGATGTCCGGAGTTGGGAAGCGCCGCGCGCAATCGGACGCTCGCGCCGCGCGGTGTTCTCCCTGTCCGTGCGTACAGTTTCATGGCAAACAACTCGCGCTTCGATTGCGGTTGCTCGCTTTGCAACCGCCGCATACATTGATTTCAGCGTCTGGCAGCACCTAGCGACGACTTGGAACCATAACCCGGAGGGAATATGTGGAGCAACAACAAGCAGGGCGATTCTCCGAACCCAGCCGCGGCTCAGCCGGCGGCGTATCAACCACCGCAGTCTTCGGCCAATTTTAACTCGAGTCCGGCTCCGGCAGCGTCGCAGTCGTTCCGCACCAGCGCTCCAACGGCGCGCAACCTGGCGATCTTGGGACCGGGGCTGACGGTGAAGGGCCAGATTTCGGGTGAAGAAGATTTGCAAATTGACGGCAAGGTCGAGGGCCCGATTTCGCTGAAGGGCCAGCGCCTCACCGTGGGCCAGAACGGCGAGATTGTTTCGGACGTGCATGCACGTGAAGTCATCGTGTATGGCAAGGTGCGCGGCAACCTGCACGCGGAAGATCGCGTAGAGGTGAAGAAGGATGGCTCGGTGGTCGGGAATATTACCGGCGGCCGGGTGCTGATCGAAGACGGCGCGTACTTGAAGGGACAAATCGAGATCGAGCGCGGCAAGTCGCAGAAGCATGCATCGGCGGAACTGGAG
>Ga0210388_10004023_pt1 | contig 11503 bp, 9 predicted proteins | sample IncBWC19OmetaG_FD_155485 | JGI IMG/M metagenome (GOLD analysis project Ga0210388, IMG submission 155485) | Forest soil microbial communities from Barre Woods Harvard Forest LTER site, Petersham, Massachusetts, United States - Inc-BW-C-19-O ... | reverse complement strand
GTTTCCCCCAGTACATCCGCAGTAATTCCGTATTTCTCCGCTATCTGTTCGATTCGCAGAACCTCACCGGGGTCGCAGGAGAGCACAATCCGGCTCGCATCTTCTCCGAACAACACGAACTCCGCCGGAAGCCCGTGAGCCGAAACATTCACCCTACCACCCACGCCCTTCGCAAAGGCTTTTTCCGCCAGCGCCACCGCCAACCCGCCGTCTGAGCAATCATGGACAGAATCCACAACGCCTTGCTGAATCAATTCGACGATCGCCTTCTGCAGCGCGGCCTCTTTCTCCAGATCGAGTTCCGGAGGATATCCCCACAGCGCACCCAGAATTTCCTTTGCGTATTCCGACGACCCGAACTCGCTCTCTACATCGGTGATATCGGCTGCTTCACCCCCACGCAATAGCACGATCGTGCGGCCCGCCGCCGCGAAATACATCTTCGCAGTTTTACGCACGTCGTCGAGAATTCCCACCACTCCCAGGACAGGCGTAGGATAAATTCCCTCGCCCAGCGTTTCGTTGTAAAAACTGACGTTGCCACCGGTGATGGGGATTTCCAACTCCTCGCAAGCCTTAGTGATGCCATCGATGGTTTGTGAGAACTGCCACATGATGTGCGGCTTCTCGGGATTGCCGAAATTGAGGCAGTTGGTTGCGCCGACCGGAGTCGCGCCCGAACAAGCCACCTTACGCGCAGCTTCGGCGACGGCATGCATCGCACCCAGTCGCGGATCGAGATAACACCAGCGGCTGTTGCCATCGAGCGCCATCGCCAGGCCACGCTGAGGCTCACCCGGATTTGTATTCTTGATGCGAATTACGCCCGCATCGCCCGCACCCGGCGCCTCGACCGTGTTGGTCTGCACCATGTGGTCATATTGCTGCCAGACCCAGCGCTTGCCGCAGATATTTGGGCTGGCAAGAAGTTGCTTCAGACTGTGGGTTAAGTCGCCGTTGCTGTTGAGCTTTATGTGCTCCGGCATTTCGCGCGGCACGGGAGGTTCCCAGCGCGCGAACGGACGCTTGTACACCGGCGCATCGTCCGTGAGCGCCTGATTCGGAATCTCAGCAACCACTTCGCCGTGCTGCAGGACGCGCAACTTATCGTCGGTCGTGACTTTGCCGACCTCGACCGCGTCGAGCCCCCACTTTTCAAAAACGCGGAAGACTTCCTGCTCCCGGCCTTTTTGCGCCACCAGCAGCATGCGTTCTTGCGACTCGCTCAGCATGATTTCGTAGGCAGTCATGCCGGTCTCACGCTGCGGTACGCGGTCGAGTTCGATCTCGATACCCACTCCGCCGCGCCCGCCCATCTCGCAGGTCGAGCAAGTCAGTCCGGCAGCGCCCATATCCTGAATGCCAACAATGGCTCCGGTCTGCATGGCCTCGAGACAGGCTTCGAGCAACAACTTCTCCAGGAATGGGTCACCTACCTGCACGTTAGGACGCTTGGCTTCCGAGGCTTCGCTGAATTCTTCGCTGGCCATTGTTGCCCCGTGGATGCCATCGCGCCCCGTCTTAGCGCCAACGTAGATCACCGGATTGCCTTCCCCGGCGGCGCGGGCGTAGAAAATTTCGTCTTTGCGAACCAGGCCCATGGCGAAAGCGTTCACCAACGGATTGCCCGAATAGCACGGTTCAAACTTCGTTTCACCTCCAAGGTTGGGCACACCAAAACAGTTGCCGTAAGAAGCCACACCGCTCACGACTCCTTCTAGGATGGAGTGGTTTCTGCGGATCTCGGTTGTTCCCACACGGCCATTGACAGGCCCGAAGCGCAGAGAATCCATCACTGCCACAGGCCTCGCACCCATGGTGAAAATATCGCGCAGGATTCCGCCGACGCCGGTGGTTGCGCCTTGAAACGGCTCGATGAACGACGGATGATTGTGCGATTCGATCTTGAAGGCGCAGGCCCAGCCATCGCCGATGTCGATGATGCCGGCATTCTCTCCCGGTCCTTGCAGCACGCGTTTACTGCGTGTGGGCAGACGTTTCAGATGAACGCGCGACGACTTGTACGAACAATGTTCGCTCCACATCACGCTGAAGATGCCAAGCTCGGTGAGCGTCGGCTCGCGTTGCCCAAGAAGCTGCTTGATCTTTTCGTACTCGTCTGAGGTGAGGCCATGCTGCCGGAGAGTCTCCGGAGGGAAGGCAGAGGTCATGGAGGTGGTCATGGGGAAGTTCTATTGTCGCATTTAGTAGGGCGGCTGGATAGGGTCACCTCGACCATTTTTCGACCGTACTTCCCAGTCTCGACGGCCTTTCCGGTAAGATGGCGACCCAGATGAAATCCATTATCGTAGGCACAGCAGGGCACATCGACCACGGTAAGACGGCTTTGGTCAAGGCCCTGACCGGGATCGACGCCGACCGCCTTGAGGAAGAGAAGCGGCGAGGCATCACGATTGACCTTGGCTTCGCGCACATGGACTTGCCCACTTCGAAAGGCGAGACGTTGCGCCTGGGCTTTGTCGATGTTCCCGGTCACGAGCGCTTTGTGCGCAATATGCTGGCAGGCGTGGGGGGCATCGACCTGGTTCTGCTGGTAATTGCGGCGGACGAGGCGATCAAGCCGCAGACGCGTGAGCATTTCGATATCCTGCAATTGCTCGGCGTAAATCGCGGCATCACCGTGCTTACAAAATCCGACGCGGTGGATGCGGAGACGCTCGACGTGGTGCGGTTGGAGGTGGAAGAGTTTCTGCGCGGGACATTCCTCGATCCATCCAGTTTGGACGAACCAAGTTCGATTGTCGCTGTGAGTTCCTTGACGGGTGAGGGACTCAAAGACTTGAAGCTGGCGATAGCTGCCGCCGCAGCCGAGGCCCAGCCGCGGGATTCTCAGGCGCTGGCGCGCTTGCCGATCGACCGCGTATTTACTATGAAGGGTTTCGGCACGGTAGTAACCGGGACACTGGTTGCCGGAACGATTCACCGCGAGGATGAGCTGGAAGTTTTCCCGACGGGTGCTCATACAGATGTACGGCGCGTGCGCGTGCGTGGCCTGCAGGTGCATGGGCAGACGGCAGAGGCTGCGGTCGCTGGTCAGCGGACCGCATTGAACTTGGCGGGGGCCAGCACCGAAGATTTGTCGCGAGGCATGACCTTGGGGCCCCCGGCAGCGTTCGAGCCTACGCGGCGGGCGGACGTGAGGCTGCGACTCCTTCGTTCGGCGCCACGAGCCCTGAAGAATCGCGCACGGGTTCACTTCCATTCCTACACCATGGAAACGGTAGCGGAAGTCGTGCTTCTCGAGCCGAAGGAACTGGGGTTTTCAGAAAACGCAAAGGTGGGGCACGCGCAGCTCCTCGCCGGTCAAGAGGCTTTTGCGCGGCTCAAGTTGCCAGAAGCGGCACTGCTGCTGCCCGGGGACCGGTTCATCATCCGGCAATTCTCGCCGGTAGTAACAATCGGCGGCGGAGTTGTGTTGGATGCGGTGCCGATCGCTCGGATGACGGGGCACGGGGCCTTTCTGCAAATTCTGGCCGGTGGTAATACTGAAGCGATTCTGAGAGCCCGAATCGCGCGACGGCATCATGAGGGAATCTCGATGCCTCGATTGATTGCCGAAACCGGTTGGGCGAAGAACGCAATTGAAACGCACTTGGCTCAGGCAGTGAAGGCGGGCACGGTGGTGCGAGCCGGTGATCTGTTCCTGCATTTGCCCGCGCTGGAGGCGCTGAAGTTGAAGATCGTCCGCACGGCCGGGGATTTTCATAAGAAGAATCCTCTGGTCGGTGGAATCAGCAAGGAGGAGTTGCGGGAACAAGTGGACGCATCGCCGGAAGTCTTCGAGGGGGTTACAGCCATGCTGATTCGGGATAAGCAACTCGAAGTCGTCGGTGATCTGGCGCGGCTCCCAGGGCATGGAGTGGTAATGAAGGACGAAGAGGCCGAATCGAAAGAGAAGATCGAGCAAGCGTTTGCCTCGGCAGGGCTGAAGGTTCCCGCGCTGAGCGAGGTGATCGCGGGACTCAAGGTAGACAAAGTGCGGGCGCAGAAGATTGTGACTTTGTTGCTGCGGGATAAGCTATTGATTAAAGTCTCCGACGAACTGGTTTTTCACCGCAGCGTGCTGGAAGACTTGCGGCGGCAGATGGCGGTTTACAAGGCGAAGTCATCGAAGATCGACGTGGCAAAGTTCAAGGAGTTGACTGGAGTGACTCGCAAGTATGCAATTCCGCTGCTGGAGTTTCTGGACCGCGAACGCGTGACGCGGCGAGTGGGGGATGCACGGGAAATCCTCTAGGATTGGTTAGGGCGCGATTCTGCAACAGCGACCCGATCAGCAAATTAATTCCTCAGATCCGCTCAAGCGGTGTTTCCTCGCCGCATAGCGCGAGATACTTGCCATCCTCGTGCCTTTACCCTTAGAGTGCGCCCAAGGGAGTGGTTTGATGAGAATTATGACTGCAATACTTCTGCTGTCGACCGCGATGGCAACGGCGGCACAAACGCCAGTACAACCGGACGCCGAACAAACCAAGATCCTGGCGCTGGAAAATGCCTGGAACCGCGCCGAAGAAACCAAGGATTCCAAGGCGCTGGAGACACTTCTCGATTCCACTCTCGTCTACATTGATTACGATGGCACGCTGATGGACAAGGCTCAGTTCATCGCCAGTGTAAAACAACCCGCATTGCATCCAGAGCAAATTGTGAACGAATCGATGACTGCGCACTTGTATGCGGGCAGCGCCGTGGTGACCGGAGTCTACCGCGAAAAAGGCGTGAATCACGGCAAACCGTATCTCCGCCGCGGTCGTTTTACTGACACTTGGGTCTATCGCGACAACGCCTGGGTGTGCGTGGCCAGCCAATCGACTTTGATCCTGCACTAACAAACCAAGCAACCGCTTCCTGAGACCGCTAAAGGCTTTTAGTTTCCTGCCGATTGATTCTAGATAGCCCCACGGAACCAGATATTGCAGTGAGGGGGCATCGGTTTCTTGCCATGACGTTGCGACATACAGGATTCCTGCCGCGTTTTGTCAGCATCAGGCCATACACCGCGCAATACTTCAGAATAAGCAGAGCCCGTTTCCCGAAAACGATAATCTGTGGGGTCGCACTATTTCTGGCCGTGTCTGCGTTTGCCGTTGCACAGGCTGAACCAGAACCGGCGGCGGCCGCTCGCCGATCCAAGGTTATGGCCTTCGAAAGCGCATGGGGACTGGCGGAGAAGTACAAGGACGCCAAGGCGCTTGACGCTCTGCTGGATAACTCTTTGACGTACATCGACTACGACGGTACTCTGAAGACGAAGAGCGATTTTCTGGCTGAGGTGAAGGCTTCCGGGCACAATCGCGAGCAACAAATTGTCGAATCCACGGCGGCGCGTGTCTATGGAGACACCGCCGTAGTCATAGGTATCTATCAGGTCAAGGGCATCGATGGAGGCAAGTCTTATCTACGGCGTGGACGTTTTACTGACACCTGGGTGAATCGCGACGGAAATTGGGTCTGTGTGGCCAGCCAATATACACTGTTAAGCCGCTAGGCTTTTCAACCTGCCAATGCTTTCCATTCGTCCTGCTACGATCGATGATGCGGCGCTGCTGCGGGCGTTGATCCGCGAACTGGCGGAGTTTGAGCGCGAATTGGATCTTTGTGTCATCGAAGAGGCGGAACTCGTGCGGGACGGTTTCGGGCCCGCTCCCAAGTTCCGCGCGCTGATTGCGGAATGGAATGGGATTACAGCAGGCTACGCCCTCTTCTTTGATTTCTACTCGACCTGGACTGGCCGGGGTCTGTTTCTTGAGGACCTGTTGGTGAGGGAGCCGTTTCGCAGCCGCGGAATTGGTAAGGAGTTGCTGGCTGCTGTGGCCCGCATCGCGGTCGAGGAAAATTGCTACGGACTGCAATGGGAAGTGCTGGACTGGAATGAGAAAGCCATCGACTTTTACAAGTCTTTGGGAGCAGAGTTCCGCGATCGGTGGCGGCCAGTGCTATTGGCGGACGAGCCGCTGCGGCGGCTCGCGGAGAAGGCATCGTGACCGCGCAGGTCCGCATTATCGGAGCGGGACTGGCTGGGTCTGAGGCCGCATGGCAGTGCGCGCGGCGAGGCGTGGAGGTGGAGCTGTTTGAGATGCGGCCGGTGCGGGCGACGCCAGCTCACCAGACAGCTGATTTTGCCGAGCTGGTGTGTTCGAATTCGCTGAAGTCAGACAGCGAAAATACCGCTCCTTGGCTCTTGAAGGAGGAAATGCGGCGGGCGGGTTCGCTGCTGTTGCAGATTGCGCGCGAGTGTGCGGTTCCCGCGGGCCACGCGCTCGCGGTCGATCGCATAAGGTTTGCTGCGAAGGTGACGGACGCGATTTCGCAGGAGCCTCAGATCACGGTGCGCCGGGAAGAGGCGACCTCGATCGAGGAATCGAGCCACCAGGTCACAGTGATTGCTACTGGGCCTTTGACTTCGGAGGCGCTGGCAGAGGAGATCGCCCGACTCAGCGCGGGAGAGTCAACCGCTGAGCGGGCGAGTCGCCCGCTCCTACATGAGACTTCCCTGCGCGAAGGTACGCCACCAAATCCCCATTTGTATTTCTACGATTCGATCAGTCCGATTGTGGAAGCGGATTCCATTGACATGTCGCGCGTGTACATGGCGGCGCGGTATGACAAGGGGTCCGCGGATTACATCAATTGCCCGATGACGCCGGAAGACTATGACCACTTCTACGACGCCCTTCTAGCGGCGCAATCGGTGGAGGAGCGCGACTGGGAAAAGTTGAATTACTTCGAGAGCTGCCTGCCGATTGAGGAAATTGCGCGGCGCGGCCGCGATACCCTGCGCTTTGGTCCGATGAAGCCGGTGGGCTTGAAGGATCCGCGCACTGGGCGAATGCCCTATGCGGTCGTGCAGTTGCGCCAGGAGAATCTAAGGGCGGATTCCTACAATCTGGTGGGATTCCAGAATCACCTGAAGTTTGGCGAGCAGGCGCGCGTGCTGCGCCTGATTCCGGGACTTGAGAATGCGCGCTTCCTGCGCTATGGGCAGATTCATCGCAACACTTATATCAACAGCCCGGCGCTGCTACGGGAGACACTGCAGATGAAGGCGCACCCCCGGGTGTTGTTCGCGGGGCAGATTTGTGGAGTGGAGGGTTATGTGGAATCGATTGCAACCGGCTTGATGGCCGGACTGCATGCGGCCGCTTTGTCGCTCGGAACCGACCTGGCGCCGCCGCCACGGGCTTCCGCCTTTGGCTCACTTACGCATTATGTGACCCATGCCGACCCCAGGAACTTCCAGCCCGCGAACATTACTTTTGATCTCTTGCCTGCGCTGGAAAAGAAGATTCGCGACCGCAAAGAGCGACACCGATTGCAGTGCGAATTGGCTCTGCAGCACTTTGATGAGTGGCTGGAACGGACCGGGCCGGTGCTCGCAGCGGGTAGGCCCTAAATCGCAGAGGCCCACAGGCGGACGGGAGAGTCCCTCCCTCAGAATTCATTTGACCCGCTCCCCGGTTTGCAGTACTTTCGTCCCCATTCCACTGAAGCCGAGGTGCCTGCTTGCGATTCACCGCCGTAGACGCGATCACTCCCGCCCTTGAGCACACCAAGAAACAGCTCTTCCAACCTTTCCGGTTTGCTCAGTGGACCAGGCTGGCGGTCGTCGGGCTGCTCGCCGGTGAACTTGGCTCCAGCGGCGGCTGTAATACTCACAACTTCAATCTGAATCAACACGGGGGAGGAGTGCATCATTCGGGATTCCCCGGAGTTGATCCCGGCCTGCTGTTCGGCATCATCGCAGTGCTGGTCATCACTGCACTCGTCTTCGGAATTATCTTCATGTACATAAGCAGCGTGATGCGCTTCATTCTCTTCGACAGCGTCATGGCAAAAGAATGTCACATTCGTGCGGGCTGGAACCGTAGGCAGGGTCCCGGGTTGCGATACTTCCTGTGGAAGCTGGTCTACCTGCTAGTTACACTGGCAGGCCTGATTGTGCTGGTTGGAATTCCGGCGGCGATTGCCTTTGCCGCAGGATGGCTCAAGGAGCCGAAGGAACACGTAGCCCCTCTGGCGTTAGGCGCGATCTTCGTGGTTTTTGCGCTGCTGATTTTCGTTTTCGCGCTGGCGCTCATTTTCGTGTTGACCAAAGATTTTGTGGTCCCGCAAATGGCTTTAGAGGATATTGGAGTGATGGAGGGATGGCGGCGCCTGTGGTGGATGATCAAGGCCGAAAAGGGAGGATACGCCGCTTACATCGGAATGAAGATCGTCATGGCCATCGGCGCGGGAATCATGGTGGGAATCGCCGCAGTGATCTTGGGATTGATCATCGCCATACCTACAATAGGACTCAGCATTCTTGCGGTCATTACCGGGAAGTCGGCCGGGCTGACCTGGAACGCCTATACGATTACGCTGGCGGTCGTGGTGGGATGCGTCTTGCTGGCGGGTTTCATGTATGTGATCGCACTCATTTCTGTGCCGGTCATCGTGTTCTTTCCGGCATACTCTATCTATTTCTTCGCGGCGCGCTATCCCGCGTTGAGCGCTGCCCTTTACCCAGCACCGCCCGCTCCGGTGCCTCAGGTTCCGTCGGGCGCTTCTTCGCCTCCGTTCCAGCCTCCGCCGCTGCCGCCGACCCCGGAGCCGATCGGCTAAAAGTGGAAGGTTCACGGCTGCGGGTTCTTCAACCTGGCCTCGCGTCCATGCGGCCAGGTGAAGCGTCGTCCAATAATGCATTTCACAATCAGGTGGTCGGTGGAACGCGTGGCGCCGACACCCACGCCGAAGTTGAACTCCCACTGCGGGCCGAAGTCAACGTCGATCGAGGGGAAGAACTGTTGCTGCTGATCTTTTAGCGCGTCGAAGCCGGTGAGCGAACCGTAAGACGCGTAGTACTCCAGCCCGCCCGCAATCTTCTTGGTGAAATCGTAGCTGAATTTCACGTTGGGCGAAAACGTCACTCCCTGGTTCACGCTCTGGCCGTGCCAGGAGCGGTCGAGCGCCGGATTGAACGCCAGGTACCAGGGCCCGATTTTCTTGTCGATGATGGGACGGATTTCCCACGTCCAGGTATCGGGCGAGAAGGCGGCGCGCTGGTAACCAATCTCATTCGAGAGGCTCACGCCGACAGGCCAGTGCCACGACTCCGGAACGCGGAATCGCGGGCGAATGTGGTCGCCCACCCATTGCCATCCCCCATCCGACTGAATACTGGTGAAGACGTAAAAGCCAACTTCAGCCCAGTCATTGATTCCTTGCGTGATCTCGAGGGTCTCGTGCTCGGCATGGTTTGAAGGCAGCACGCCGTCCACGACCGTCTTGCTGCCCTCGACCGTAAAGTTCGAGTGGATTTCAACCATGGTCGACCGAGGAACAACCGTATCGGAGCCGTACACCTGGATTTCGTAGTTGTCCTGCGCACGGGCAAGCGGACTGAGATCCAAAACTAAGAAAATAGTGGCAAGAAGAGCGAAAGTAGTGCGGTGGGACGTGCGGGCCATAGCCAAAGTATATCTCCCCAATGTTTCACCGCCGCCGAGGGAACCCCCGCCCCACCGCAGGTGTCTGATCCTGCAGACACGCGCGTGCCTACAACGAAAAAGAAAGAGAAGCTGAGGAGCTTTCTATGTCTTTCTCAATGGCAGGCCGTGGTGCGCGCGGTCCCGAGATTAACGTCACCCCGCTGATCGACGTGCTGCTGACACTGATCATCGTCTTTATGGTCGTGGTGTCGATGGACAAGGAACAGGGAGAGACAGCCCAGATTCCGCAACCGGATCAGAAGCAAACTGCAAACACTTCACAGCCAAGAACAGTCGTCATCCAGGTAGTGTGGACGAAGGAAGGTCTGTCACCAACGGTGAAGATCAATCAGGACGAGGTGCGCTGGGAAGACCTCGAGATGCGGCTGGCGGAGATCTATTTAAAACGCGCGGAGAAAGTGGTCTTCGTACGCGGTGATGCCGACGTCGACTTCCAATACGTGGCCGATGTGATCGACTTGGCGCACCATGCAGGCGTGAAGCGCGTGGGGTTGCTGACCATGGATCGGGAGGTGGCGGGGGAGTAAAACGACCCTTAAGCTGCCCGGCGGTATCAAAACGGTCAGCGACAAGCAATCATCGCTTCGTGACCTGACAGTCCGTAAAGCTAAAAGCCATTTCTACCTTACTGGCCGGCAAGCTCGTAGTTGCCGTGACCGTGGCCGGCAGGTTGAATCCTTGGACGTCCTGATGTTCGATTTTCACTGACACTCGCTGCGAGGCGCCGGATGCGGCCTTGTAAGTTCCATCGTACCCGAGTAATACGAATTCGCCTTTATTCTTTGCAAACGTCGGGTTGAGGGTGCCCTCCAATTTGGGTGTCGTAACTTTGATTTCGTCAATCGCGAGATCGTGAGTCATTGAGATAACAACATCGACTGATTTCTCCTTATAGGCGAGACGGTACTTCTCTCCGTCAGTTTCGAATAGATAATCGCCATCGGCCTCAGGGAACGGAGCGCCCATCATGAAGAGTGACCAGGCTTGGAAAAATCCAGTCACCACTTGCTCGAAGCCTTCTGTCGCGGAGCGGACCCGCTCGGCGACTACCTCGCTTGGCGGTGGCACGTCTGACTGATGAGACACCGCCGAAGCGCCGTCGGGACCGACCAATACCTTGAAGTGTGTTTCCTTTAGAATCGGCAACACTTGGCTCTGTCCTATCGCGTCGGGCTTCACTGTCTTGAACATCGAATCCCAATCCATTCGCACCTGGCATCCGAACCCATCCAACCCCTCGCTCTTGAGATCGTAGTACGACCGGCGCGCTTGCCCGACAATTTCGTTTCGATCCTGACCGCATGCGGCGGGGGCAAGCGCAGCAGCTAAGCAGTAGGCCACTGCGAGCATCGCGCGGTAGTTTGATTTGTTCATTGATTCTCCGAATTCGCTCGGCCGATATCAGCTCACGCTTTCGAGGCAGTTCTAGTTCCTCGCCCTGTTCTTTATCCAGATCGGCGTTCCCAGAAAACCGAAGGCCTTGCGGATTTGGTTCTCCAGAAACCGCTGGTATGAGAAGTGCAGCTTCACCGCGCGATTGGTAAAGAGCACAAACGTTGGCGGAGCCACCGAGGCCTGCGTCATGTAAAGAATCTTCACGCGCGAGCGCATGGGGACCGAGGCGCGTTCGAAGTCCACGGTTTCGATGAAGCGGTTCATCGCGGACGTGGGAATGCGCTTGCGGCGCTCAGTCGCAACCTGTTCGAGCAGTGGGAAGATTTTCTCGGTGCCTTTTCCGCTGTTAGCGGAAATAAAAACAATCGGCGCGTAGTTCAGGAACTTGAGATCGTGGCGCAGTCGCTCCTCATAGGCATCGCGGTCGCCGGGACGCTTGCTCTCGCGCATTCGCATCGCCTTCGATGGCCTGCCAGGTTTTAGCGCGCCGCCGGTGACGAGGTCCCATTTGTTCACGACGATGATCATCGAGCGCCCGCTCTCGTGGGCGTAGCCGGCAATGGCTGCGTCGAGCTGGCTGATGCCTTCGGTGGCGT
>Ga0210388_10004022_pt1 | contig 11503 bp, 4 predicted proteins | sample IncBWC19OmetaG_FD_155485 | JGI IMG/M metagenome (GOLD analysis project Ga0210388, IMG submission 155485) | Forest soil microbial communities from Barre Woods Harvard Forest LTER site, Petersham, Massachusetts, United States - Inc-BW-C-19-O ... | reverse complement strand
CTGCGCTATGCGGCGCGGATGCTGCTGAAGAATCCGGGTTTCACAGCGATGGCAGTGCTCACACTCGCGCTCGGGGTGGGAGCAAACACTGCGATTTTCAGCATGGTGGATTGGATATTGCTGCGGCCGCTACCGGTGAAGGATCCCCAGCAATTGACCGTGCTCGCTTTCCAGCAGGGGCACACCGGGTTTATGCAGAACACATTTTCGATCGCCGAGTATCGTGATATGCGCAGCCAGATGGACTCGGCGTTCTCCGACGTTTTCGCTTATCAGATCGGCATGGATGGGTTCAGCGAGAACGGACGGCCCGACCGCATCGTGACCGCGTTCGTCTCAGGAAATTTTTTCAGTTCGTTGGGCCTTCAGCCTGGTCTCGGCCGTTTGATTCTACCCTCAGAGGGAGAGACCGCTGGGGCGGACCCAGTTGTCGTTCTGGGCTATGCATACTGGCAGCGACGCTACGGCGGAGATCCGGGAGTCGTGGGCCGGAAGATTTCCGTGGATGGGCACCCCGTGACCATCATAGGCGTCGCGCCCAAGGGCTTTCATGGAATCCATGCTCTGATCGGCGTCGAGGCTTTCTTGCCGATGGGCATGAGTTTCGTGGAAGGTTCTCCGAGCGATTTCATGACGAACCGGCAGGCCCGCGGCATGTTCGTGCTCGGCCGATTGCGTCCCCACACTGGTTTGGGACAGGCTCAAGCTGCCGCAGCAGTGGTGGGCCAGCGGTTTTCGCAGGAGCATCCGGCGGAAGAAAAAGATTGGGACCTTCAGGTATTTCCCGAGCTGCGCGCGCGTCCCAATCCTACTCCGTCAAACTCGGTCGCAATTGTCGCGGCATTTTTCATGGGACTCGCGGGGCTCGTGCTGCTGCTCGCATGTGCAAACGTGGCGAACATACTGCTGGTGCGCGCGACGGTGCGAGAACGGGAGATGGCAATTCGTGCTGCAATGGGCGCCGCACGCTCGCGATTGATCCGGCAGCTTCTTACGGAAAACGTTCTTTTGGCTCTGGTCGGAGGTCTCGCAGGCATCCTTGTGGGCCGCTGGGGCAGCGCCGCGATCAGTTCAATTCCCATTCAGACGGACTTGCCGTTAAATTTTGATTTCAGCTTCGACTGGCGCGTGTTTGTTTACGCGCTCGCTGCGGCGTTGTTCACGGGAATTGTCGCGGGAATCGTGCCGGCCCTTCGCGCGTCGCGAGGCAATCTCTCCGCGATCCTTCACGGAGGAGGCCGCAGCATGGCGGAAGGAAAACACCGCCTGCGCAGCGGCCTCGTAGTCGCGCAAGTGGCCGCGTCGCTGATGCTTCTGATCGTTGCGGGGCTTTTCATGCGCAGCCTCGGTCAGGTGCAGAAAAGTGATCTCGGTTTTGATCCGAGTCACATACTGAATGTGGCCATGGATCCGAATGAACTCGGGTACAACGACGCGCAGGGCCGCGAATTCTACAGAACTCTTCTGGATCGCGTCCGCGTGCTGCCAGGAGTCGAATCGGCAACGATCGCCAATGCTGCCCCGATGAGCTACTACGGAAATACGGACGGAATCAACATCGAGGGATACCAGCCACCGCCGGGCGAGCCCCCCGCACCGCTGGTACCGATGAACGCGGTTGCAACCGACTACCTGAAAACGATGGGTATTGCCCTGGTTCGGGGCCGCACGATCACCGCCGCGGACGACGACAAAGCTCCACATGTCGCCGTGATCAATGAGGCCATGGCCAAACGGTTCTGGCCCAATCAAGACCCGATCGGCCACAAGTTCACAATGAACACCGATGCCAAGCATTCTATTGAAATCGTGGGTATCGCGAAGGACGCCCGGTATCAAGGGCTTGTCGGGGCGATCAATCCCTACTTCTACATCGCCCTCGAACAGAACTATTCACTGAACACCCTCGCGACGTTGCAAGTCCGCACCTCGATTCCGCCGGCGCAAATGATTTCAGCCATCGAACATACGCTTCAGACACTTGCACCCGACCTGCCATTTTTCGATGTCAAGACGATGACCGAAGCCCTCGACACGTTGAACGGCCTGCTCTTTTTTCAATTGGCTGCAGGACTGGCGGCCGTGTTTGGAGCTCTCGGTCTGATTCTTGCGGTCGTCGGTGTTTACGGAGTGATCTCCTACGCCACAAATCAGAAGACGCATGAAATCGGAATTCGCATGGCGCTCGGAGCGCAGCGGCTTGATGTGCTGAAGATTATTTTCGGGCAAGGGTTGTTCATCGTCGCAATCGGTTTAGCGCTTGGGCTTGCTGCCGCGCTAGGCGTCTCGCGCCTAATGGGGAGTTTTTTCATCGTAAGCGCAACGGATCCTTTCACCTACATCAGCGTTTCGGCGCTCCTGGCGCTCGTGGCGCTCTTGGCTTGCTACATCCCCGCGCGGCGGGCGATGCGCGTGGATCCTATGGTGGCGTTGCGTCATGAGTAAGGCTCGAGCGTAGAAACTGAAACGATGCGGTCGAAAGCGCATTTGAGGCGAGGTACAAGAAAATGGGAACGACAATGCAAGACATTCAGTACGGCATGCGGACGCTGCGGAAAAACCCCGGGTTTACTGCCGTCGCAATCCTCACGCTCGCGCTGGGCATTGGCGCGAACACCGCAATTTTCAGTTTGGTAGATGCGTTCCTGCTCAAGCCTCTGCCGATAAAGGATCCGCAGCAAATCACCACGCTCGCCTATCAACTCAAGGGCGGCCAGCCGCTTAACATTTTTTCCGTGCCGGATTACCGCGATATCCGCGAGCAAACCCGCGACGTATTCTCCGGATTAATCACCTACGAAATCAGCATCGATGGCATGAGTGTGAACGGGAAGTCCGACCGGATTTTAACCAGCTATGTGGGCGGGAATTTCTTCTCGATGCTGGGCATCAAACCCGCGCTCGGACGATTCATATTGCCTTCGGAAGAGGAGACTCCTGGAACCAGCCCAGTTCTGGTTTTGTCTTATCCCTATTGGAAAACACGTTTTGGCGGCGATCCTGAGATCGTCGGGAAAAAAGTTTCGGTGGACGGGCATCCGGTGACGATTGTTGGCGTTGCACCGGAAGAATTCTTCGGTCTGTTTCCCCTGGCGAATATTCAGGGATATCTGCCGCTGGGTATGGCGACGATCGCGGGTAATCCAAGCGACTTCATGACGAACCGGGGATTTCGGAATGCGTTCATATTCGGTCGCCTGAGCCCCGGCGTGAGTTTGAAACAAGCCCAGGCCTCTCTCGACGTCGTAGCGAAGCGACTTGCGCAGGAAAATCCCAAGGACGACAAAGAATTGAGTCTTCAGGTTTTCCCAGAACTTCGATCCCGGCCAAACCCCGATCCAAAAAATACAATACTGGTGATTTCGGGACTTTTCCTGGGCCTGTCGTCTCTCGTGCTACTGCTGGCCTGCGTCAACGTTGCGAATATCCTCTTGGTGCGAGCGACCGTACGCGAACGCGAGATGGCGATTCGCGCAGCGTTGGGCGCGGGCCGCATTCGCTTAATCCGGCAGCTACTGACCGAAAGCGTCCTGCTTGCAGTGTGCGGAGGTCTGGCGGGAGTTGCTCTCGGTAACTGGGGCAGCACTTCGCTGGGCCACATGAATCTCGGCACGGACCTCCCGGTGCGGATGGACTTCGGATTCGACTGGCGCGTGTTTGGATTCGCGCTGGCAGCAGCACTGGTGACGGGAATCATTGTCGGAATCGTGCCCGCAATACGAGCTTCTGGCGGGAACCTTTCGCAAATCCTTCATGAAGGCGGCCGCGGGCTGGTGGGTGGGCGGAACCGGATGCGCAATGCGCTCGTGGTGGCACAAGTGGCCGGGTCTTTGACGCTGCTTATTATCGCGGGACTCTTCACGCGAAGCTTGGGTGAAGCGCAGCGAACGAATCTGGGTTTCGATCCGAAGCATGTAGTGAATTTCTATATGGACCCGAACGAAATTGGCTACAACGAAGCGCAGGGACGCGAGTTCTACAAAACACTTCTCGCTCGCGTACGCGCGATGCCGGGCGTAGTGTCGGCGAGCACGGCGAATTCGACTCCTCTCGGCTATTACGGTAACGCTGACACCGTGGTGGTGGAAGGATATGAAGTGCCCTCGGGCGAGCCCACGCCGGTTTCTTTTTACAACGTCGTCTCATCCGACTACTTCAAAACCCTGGGAATCCCCATGCTCTACGGACGCGTGTTCACCGATGCCGACGATCAGAACACGCAATACGTGGCGATCGTGAACGAGGCCATGGCAAAAAAATACTGGCCGAACGAAGATCCGATCGGACGACATTTCAAGATCGGCGCGGATCCCGAGCATTCCATGACCGTGGTCGGCGTGGCGGAAGACGCTCGCGTCCAGGGCCTGACGGGTCCCATTAACCCATATTTTTACGCACCGATTTCGCAGCACTATGTAAACAATTCGCTCGAAGTTCTCCAGTTGCGCACGGCGGCAGCGCCGGAATCCATGATTCCGGAAGTTGAACGACTCATTGAGTCACTGGCCCCGCAAATGCCGGTCTTCGACGTAAAAACGATGTCGGAAGCGCTCAATACCTTGAACGGTCTGCTGGTTTACCAGATTGGCGCGATTCTTGCGGCGGCGCTCGGAGTCTTAGGATTGCTTCTTGCGCTCGTCGGAGTTTACGGAGTGATTTCGTTCGCCGCGAGCCAGAAAACACACGAAATCGGCGTCCGAATGGCGCTGGGAGCGCAGCCATGGGACGTGCTGAAAATGATTTTCGGCCACGGGCTAATCATCGTAGGAATTGGGTTGGCGATCGGGCTCGTAGCCGCGCTGGCGGCATCCCGTTTGATGGGACAGTTCCTCGCGGTGAGCGCCACAGACCCGGTTACTTACATTTCAGTTTCCGCTTTGCTTGCTCTCGTAGCGTTGCTGGCATGCTACATCCCGGCGAGACGCGCGATGCGAGTAGACCCGATGGTCGCTCTGAGATACGAGTAAGTCGCGACTCGTAAAGCAATCCGTAGGAGGCGCAAGTGCACACGCTCTGGCTCGATATTCGTTACGCACTCCGATTGCTGCGTAAGAGTCCCGGCTTCGCCATCGCTGCGGTGCTAACGCTCGCGCTGGGCATTGGCGCGAATGCGGCCATTTTCAGCGTGTCCAATGCATTTTTGCGGAAGCCCATCTGGTTCCCGGAGATTGACCGCTTGGTGATGGTGGTCAACAATTTACCGGGACAGAGCGGCGACCGGAATAGTGTTTCACCGGCCGACTATCTCGCGTGGAAAGCGGAGAGCCGGTCTTTTGAAAAAATGGGCGCGTACGAATGGTCCGATGTAAACCTCACGGGAAACGGTGACCCACAGAAGCTCGCGGGCGCGAACGTTACGGCGAATTTTTTTTACATTCTTCAGATTTCGCCGCAGCTCGGGCGCGCTTTCCTTCCTGATGAAGAACAGCCCGGTCATGACCAGGAAGTAATCCTCGGGCACGGCCTTTGGGTGCGCCAGTTCGGGTCCGACGCTAACATTCTTGGCAAGAAGGTGACGATCGATGGCGTGAGCGATACGGTCGTAGGCGTCATGGGCGACGATTTCGATTTCCCTACCAGTGTCCAAGTCTGGCTTCCCATGACGCTCAGCGATAAAGAAAAGACCATTCGCACGGACCACTACGTTTGGCCCGCGGCGCGACTACGCCCCGGTGTGCCGCTCGAACAGGCGCAAGCTGAAATGGCTGCCATTCAAGGCCGCATACAGAAAGATTTTCCGTCCGAAGAAAAGGGATGGGACGCACAAGTTCTACCGATTTCCTACTTCGTCTCGGACAGATATTCCCGTCAGTACAGCATGCTCCTGTTGGTTGCGGTAGGATTCGTGCTGCTCATTGCCTGCGCCAATGTCGCAAATGTGCAGCTGGCGCGTGCGACGGCACGCCACAAGGAGTTTGCCGTTCGCGAAGCAATCGGCGCAAGCCGTTGGAGAATTATCCGCCAGTTGCTCACCGAAAGTATTTTGTTGTCGCTGGCCGGCGCGGCGGTGGGCCTGCTTCTCGCGAATTGGGCGATCAAACTCGTGGTTTCGAATATGCCGCCCGACGTGGCTAGGTACATCGCCGCGTGGAAACACATTCAGCTGGATCTCGATGTGCTCGTGTACACGATCGCGATTGCAGTGATCGCGGGTGTGGTCTCAGGCCTTGCGCCTGCTTTTCAGGGCGCGAAGCTCGATCTTTCCGAGCAATTGAAAGAGGGCGGGCGCGGGGGAATGGTCGGCAAATCCCGCCATTTATTCCGAAACGCTCTTGTAGTCGGTGAAATCGCTGCTTCGCTGCTGCTGCTGGTTGGCGCTGGCCTGACCGTGACGGGTGTCCGCGCGCTCCTCCGCGCTCATCAAAACCTCCTTCCCGAATCGCTGCTCACAATGCGCGTGACGCTTCCGGACTCGAAATACATAGAACGTCCACAGCAGCGCGAATTCTACAGCCGCGTACTCGAGCAATTGAATCTCCTCCGCGCTCATCAAAACCTCCTTCCCGAATCGCTGCTCACAATGCGCGTGACGCTGCCGGACTCGAAATACATAGAACGTCCACAGCAGCGCGAATTCTACAGCCGCGTACTCGAGCAATTGAATGCAAGTCCCGGTGTGAAGGCTGCCTCGGTTGCGACTGACATTCCGTTTGGCGATGAAGGGATGAGCGACAGCTTTCGCGTCGAAGGTATCCCTTCGCAGCCGGGTGAAATTCGCTTTGCCACTATCAATAGCGTGAATCCGGAATTCTTCCATACGATGAATATCCCCCTTCGCGACGGACGAGTCTTCAGCGATCAAGATGGAGCGGATGCGCCCCCAGTGGTCGTGATCAGCGAACGGCTCGCTCGTCGATTCTGGCCGAGCGAGAGCGCAGTCGGAAAACGCGTCCAGTCGGGCGCCGAGAGTTCCGGCAAGCCGTGGGCCACCGTCGTGGGGGTCGTCGGAGACATTCGCTATAAGTGGATGGATGAGGGAAACTACCCGGTGATCTATTTCCCGTACCGGCAGGCGCCGCACCAGTCTTCATATATCGCCGTGCGGGCGCAAGGTGATCCTCGCGCGATTGTCCCCGCCGTCCGCGCCGTTATCGCCGCGGTCGATCCGGACCAGCCGATCTATGAAATCAAAACCTTGGACAGGGTGATTTCGGAGTCCGTGGTGGGACTTTCTTATGTGGCCGTAATGATGGGAGTGCTTGGACTGATCGCGCTGGTACTCGCTGCGGTGGGCGTCTACGGCGTGATGGCGTATGCAGTGGCCGAGCGCACGCACGAAATCGGAGTTCGGCTGGCATTGGGTGCCCAGCCTCGCGAAATCATGCGCCTCATTCTTTCGAGGGGTGTGTTTTTGCTGGCGCTGGGGCTGGCTATCGGCCTGCCAATTTCGTACGCGTTCGCGCGGTTGCTGGCGAGCTTGATTTTTGGAGTTAGCTCTACGGATGCGGGTGTTTTCTTCCTGATCACGATTTTCCTCGCTGCAATTTCGCTCGCGGCGTGTTACATCCCGGCGCACCGCGCGATGAGTGTGGATCCCATCGTCGCTCTTCGTTACGAGTAGTTGTCAGGATTCGATCTGGAGGCATTGATGCAGTCATTGCTGCAAGACATTCGCTACGGTGTGCGGATGCTCACGAAAAACGCGAGCTTCACTGCGATCGCAGTTCTCACGCTCGCGCTTGGCATAGGCGCGAATACCGCAATTTTTTCCGTCGTGAACGCCGAACTTCTGCGACCACTGCCGTTTCAAGATCCGGCGCGGCTCGTCCGGGTGGGAATGACCAATTCGCGCACTGGGTGGAAGAGCAGCGCTGTCGATTATCCCGACTTCGACGATTGGCGTTCGCAAAACCAGGTCTTCGAGAAAATGGCAGCTTATGACGAAAACCACTTCACGCTCACGGGCGTTGCAGCTCCCGCACATTTAAATGGAACGACTGTCTCAGCCGATATGTTCGCGCTTCTTGGCGCGACGCCCGAACTTGGCCGGACTTTTCTTCCGGAAGAGGATGATCCGAACCACTACGTCGTAGTCTTGAATCACGAATTTTGGAACGTCGTAGTCTTGAATCACGAATTTTGGAAACAGCAATTCGGCGGCGATCCTCAAATCATCGGGCGCGTGATCACACTCGACAACCGGGCGTATACGGTAGTGGGCGTGATGCCAGCCGGTTTCGAATTTCCTCTCCAGCGCGAGTCTTCTTCCGTATGGATCACGTTCTCAGCCGATCAGGTGTCAGACGACAACACTCCTCCCATGACGAAGGAGCGGGGCACCCACTTCATGAACGTAATTGCGCGACTGAAGCCGGGCGTATCCCTAAATCAAGCGCAAGCCGCGATGGACGTGATTTCTTCAGGGCTCGCGAAGCAATACCCGGACACCGACAAGTATTTCGGAGCGCAGGTGATGTCCGAACAGGATAGGCTGACGCGCGCAATCCGGCCCGCGTTACTCATGTTGATGGTTGCCGTCGGGCTAGTGCTGCTGATCGCATGCGTTAACGTGGCTAACCTGCTGCTCGCGCGCGCCACCACCCGAGGACGCGAAATTGCGATCCGTGCAGCGCTTGGAGCGGGCCGAAAGCGCGTCGTGCGGCAACTGCTGACGGAGAGTTTTTTGCTCGCAGGCATTGCCGGAGTGCTCGGAGTGATGATTGCAGCGTGGGGCAGCGCTCTACTTGTGCGATTGAGCCCGCAAGGTCTGCCGCGCGCCGGAGAAATTCATACGGACGGATGGGTCTTGGCCTTCACGGTAGGGATTTCGGTTCTCACAGGACTTGTGTTTGGGCTTGCTCCCGCGATTCAGATCACTCGCGCGAATTTGGTAGACGCGCTGAAAGAGGGATCGCTGAGTTCAACCGCCGGAAGCCATCGCCATCTTTTGCGGAGCTGGCTTGTAGTGGTTGAAATGGCGCTCGCTCTCGTGCTTTTGGTAAGCGCAGGCCTTTTGATTCGAAGTCTTGTGCGTCTGCAGAATGTGAATCCCGGCTTTAGTCCTCACAACGTTCTCGCGACCGACGTCGATCTACCCTCACCGAAATATACAAATGCGAAACAAGACCAATTCGCGCGCGAATTATTGCCAAAATTGGCTGCGCTCCCAGGCGTTCAATCCGTCGCAGGAGTGTTTCCGCTGCCAATGAGTGGTTCCGAAATGCGAACTACGGTTGGGATCGAAGGCCGGCCGGTGGCGAAGAGTGACGAGGCGCATTCCAATCTTGTCTCGATCACTCCCGACTATTTCCGTACCATGAAAATCCCATTGTTACAGGGACGCGATTTTACGGCGCAGGACGGTCCCGATACGAATCCTGTAATCATCGTCACCGAATCTCTCGCGCGGCAATTCTTCCCCGGCGAAAATCCGATCGGGAAACACATTCGTCCGGGAATATCTGTCGACGATAAGCCCTCGCGCATGCGTGAGATTGTAGGCGTGGTCGGTGACGTTAAATTCAAAGATCTCGCCGACGAATGGTATCCCACTTCATATCTGCCTCAATCGCAGGTTCCGATCGGAAGCATGACCATCGTCACTCGTACGTCCGGTGATCCTTCCAGCGTCGCGCGCCCTATTGCTGAAACCGTGCGCTCCATTGATCCGGATCTTCCTGCATTCAACGTCAAGACGGTCGAAGAGTATTTAGATGGCACGATCGCCATCCCTCGATTCAATACTTTGCTGCTCGGAGTTTTTGCCGGTCTCGCACTGGTATTGACGGCCATTGGCCTATACGGCGTGATTTCGTATTCCGTGGCGCAGCGCACTCACGAGATTGGGATTCGGATGGCGCTCGGCGCGCAACCCGGGGACATGGTGCGCCTCGTTGTAGGCCAAGGGCTTCGGTTGGGTATGATCGGCGTAGGAGCAGGTCTTGTGGCCGCCTTTATCCTCACGCATTTTCTTTCGAGCCTGCTCTTTGGGGTCTCGACAACCGATCCCGTTTCGTTCCTAAGCGTGGTGCTGATGCTTCTCGCCGTCGTGACGCTGGCCTGCTACATCCCGGCGAGGCGAGCAATGCGCGTAGACCCGATGGTGGCATTGAGATACGAATAGCGCGGCGGCGCAAACGCTACGCGCGAGACTGTCCGAATTCGAGACGTGCATTCCCGCTAGTGGGCAAGAACGACGCCTTAAGACCTCAAAATAGCTTGTAAGCTGCTGAATAATATAGTTTTATAATACGTCCGGGCTGGTAGCCTACCTGCCCATATTTGGGAGTCTCCCAATCGCGGCGCATTGAATCAAGCAGCCGGGAGCGCGACCAATGACCACTATGGCGATCGAGATCACTCCCGAAACCAACACGCCTCTTCCGCGAATCCTTATTGCAGACGACCAGCCGGATGTTCTCGAAGCTCTTCGTTTGCTGCTGAAAGGTCATGGGTATGTCACCGAGTCCGTCACTTCGCCTGCAGCAATCATCGATAGCCTCACGAACAAGCAATTCGATCTTGTCCTCATGGATTTGAACTACGCGCGAGACACGACTTCGGGCCGCGAAGGGCTCGATCTCCTCGCGGAGTTGCAGGCGGTCGATGGCGCGCCACCGATCGTCGTAATGACAGGATGGGCCACAGTGGGGCTTGCCGTGGAAGCCATGCAACGTGGCGTAGGTGATTTCGTCGAGAAGCCGTGGGTGAATGTGCGGCTGCTCGAGATACTGAAAAAACAGATTGCGCTGGGCCACGAAAAGCGCGCCGCGAAACAGCAAGCCATCGAGAAAAACCACGCGCAAGACAAAGTCGCCTTGCAATTCCAGCGGCGTGAACGCGAAGTGGAAGAAGCACGCGAGATCCAACAGGGGCTTTTGCCTCAGGAAATTCCTCAGCTTCCGGGATACCAGATTGCCGGGGCATGGCAGCCGGCGCGAATTGTCGGCGGAGATTATTACGACGTACTGCCGTTCGACGGCGACGCGGTGGCACTGTGCATCGCGGATGTTGCCGGTAAAGGGATGCCGGCGGCGATGCTGATGTCAAATTTTCAGGCTGGCGTCCGCGGATTCGCGTCGCCTTCGATGTCTCCAGACGTCTCCAGACACGCTTTGCGAGAAATTGAACGCGCTTATAACTAGAAATATTGCTGCCGATCGCTTCATCACTTTCTTCTACGCGCATCTCGACGGCCCTTCGCGCCGCCTTTCGTATGCGAATGCTGGACACAATGCGCCAATCGTTCTGCATCGCGACGGTTCACACCACAGGCTCGACGCTGGCGGCGGCGTTCTCGGAATATTCAAGAAACAATCGTTCATATCGCAAACGATCGAGCTCGCGCCAGGCGACCGCTTGGTGCTTTTCACCGACGGTGTTACCGAAGCTCACGACGCGGATAACATCGAGTTTGGTGACTCGCGTCTCCTCAGCTTGCTTGAACAATTTCGAGACGTGAATTCACAGGAAATGCAGGCGAGAATCTTCAGCACCGTCGGCGAATTCTGTCAGGGCAAGTGGGACGATGACGCGACGGTGATCGTGCTTACCGTGGAATAGG
>Ga0210388_10004021_pt1 | contig 11504 bp, 7 predicted proteins | sample IncBWC19OmetaG_FD_155485 | JGI IMG/M metagenome (GOLD analysis project Ga0210388, IMG submission 155485) | Forest soil microbial communities from Barre Woods Harvard Forest LTER site, Petersham, Massachusetts, United States - Inc-BW-C-19-O ... | reverse complement strand
CGCCCATGAAAAACTTACCCATTCGACATCGCCTTTGCCCCTACATTCTTGGTCTGGGCCTGTTATCCTGCGCTACACCTTTCTCCGCAGCGCAAGACGCCCAATCCGCGCCAGCCTCGGCGATTCCGGCCGCAGACAAAGTGGATTTGAAATTTTCCTTTGGCCCGCAAGCAATACCGGGCTACACTCAGGTTAAACCGGAGGATAATTACACCATCGCCCGCGGTTATGGCTTTGATCTCAGCTCGACCGTGGAAGTCGTGGATCGAGGTGGTAGCGACCCAACCAAGGCAGGCTACGTCACGGGCGCGAATGGCAAACCGTTTTTCTTTTCGGCGAAGCTCGCCCCGGGGGAATACAATGTGAAAGTCACGCTGGGGGACACCAAAGGCGAATCCACCACCACGGTGAAATCGGAAACCCGGCGTTTGATGCTCGAAGCCGTGCACACCGCCAGCGGTCAATTGGAGACGCGCAATTTTTACACCCATATCCGTGTGCCGCAAATCCCCGGGGCCGCGCCGGGACAAGACATCGTGCGCATGAAGCCACGCGAAAACAAACTTTACTGGATCGCGCTCTTTTGGAAACCGGATCAGCCGATGACCTTCATGGAACTGGATTGGGATGAAAAATTGACGTTGGAGTTTTCCGATGCCCACCCCGCGGTGTGCACGGTGGAAATCACCCATGCGGAAAAACCCATCACCGTTTACCTCGTGGGCGATTCCACGATGACCGACCAGATGATGGAGCCGTGGGGCGCGTGGGGAATGCAATTTCCCCGCTGGTTCAAGCCGCCGGTGGTCATCGCCAATTACGCGGAATCCGGTGAATCCGCGGCGAGTTTCTTTAATGAACTTCGCTGGCCGAAGTTGCTGAGCGAAGTCCATCCGGGTGACTACATCCTTATTCAATTCGGTATTAACGACCGGACTTTGTCGGCGGATATGGTGCACCAATACTTCACCCGCTTCATCACCGAGGCGAGGGCCAAGGGCGCGATTCCAGTGCTGGTTACGTCGCAAAATTTACGGGCTGGATTTTGGGGTGCCGATGGCAAGGGCCAGGAAACGCTGGGCGGATACCCCTACGCCATGTGGGAAACTGCCGTCGCGCAAAAGACGCCCTATATTGGTTTGAATGAGATGAGCACCACACTTTACGAAACCATCGGGCAGGATAACTTGCCCAAAGCGTTTGTGGACAGCACCCACCAAAACGCCTACGGCAGTTATGAACTGGCCAAATGCGTGGTACAGGCCTGCATCAACGCGAAACTGCCCTTTGCGCAATATGTGGTGGACGATTGGAAGACTTTTGACCCGAAGCATCCCGATGCCATGGCCGATTTCAAATTGCCGCCCGACCCGCAGTTGGACACGGCACCCGGGAAGACACCCCTCCAATATACCATTCCGCTGCCCATCGCGGGCAAACCCGGTGAAATGGCTGATCCACCGCCACCCGCCGCACCCGCACCCGCTCGGGGAGGTGCACGCGGAACTGGTGCGGCCACCCCACGTCCGGCGGCAACGTCTGCTACCAACTGAATTCAAACGTTCTGGAATTGTTTGGGTCGAGCTTCCGCAATGTTGTCATTTGGGGTCTAGACGTGAGTCAGGGCAGCGTGCCAGCGGGTTGGGTTTTAATTACTGGAAACCAATGCGCCTTGGCCGCAGCCAAGCCCAGCGTGGTATTCCCACAACGGATGACGAGTGCCTGGTAAAACTTCTGCGCGGCCAATGGGTCGCGGTTTTTCAGCCAGCCACCGGCTTCATTGAGGATTTTCGCAGTGTCCTCGGAGTCATTGGGCATAAGCGAAGCCGCCCACCACGCCAGATCAGCGGCGCGGTAACGGTAATGATATCGCTGAGTCGGAATGGTCGAAGCAGCCAGACGTTTTAATTCATCCGGGGTTGGAGCGAGGACTCCGCCCGCGGCAGTGTGCGCATAATCCAGCCGATCTTGCGCGATCGGGGGAAACAAGTCATAGGTTCCGTCGTCAAAATATTTCCAATCAGGATCCAGTTCTGTGCCGAGCAGTTCCATGCCGCTTTGGCGCGCGGTTTGGGCGGCGTGCCAAAAGGCCGCGGCACGGTTGGTAGCGGGTTGGGATACGTCGAAGCCAAGCCGCACGTTGGAAACATAGGTATGAAAAATAGCCCGCAAATCATCGGGGAAATACGGCTCGGCAGCGTCCACTTGATCGGCGCGGGCCAGGCGCCGGGCGAGCAGGTAACGAATCTCGGCCCGCAGGTCAGCTCCGCCAAAATCCCCCGTATAGCTTGGGTTCGACAAGGGATGCGGTGACGCGCGTATCTCAATTTCAGCCGCAGTGAGTGCGGGGACAACACCATCTGCCGGGCAATGGGCGTCCACAAACGCGCGGAGTTCGTCGAGGGAGAGCACCCGCTCGGCGATATAGGAGGCATCTTCTTCATGGCCCCCGTCCATCCACACCAGCAGGGCATCCTGGGGATGGTCTTGAGCAAGGCAGGCGCGGCCCAGTTCGCCAAATGCCTGCTCGCGCTGGTCGCCAGACAAGCCATCGGCAGCCAAAGCGCCGCGCAAATGCTTTTCGCCTTCGGGGAGGTTCCCGGCATGCAAGGCAAGCTGCGCACGCACCCATTCGGCGATGGCCGATTTTTCCGAAGCCAGCGTAGCCCATTGTTGGGCGAGTGCAAATTGGCCACCTTGATAGGCCATCCAAGCGAAGCGGTCGGCAAATGCCTGGTCAGCGACATTTGCCTGCTCCAGCGCCATGGCCCAGTGTGCGGAAAACAGCGGTTCGCTGGGATGCATATTTGGGTTAGTCACCAAAAAGGCGTTTAGCACGCCCCGACTGGCGGGGTCTTTGGCCAGAGCGAGCAATTGTTCGGGAGAGGCATTATTTGCCGCTTGGTATGCCGCAGTGCGAAGGGATTCCAATGCAGTGGAGTCGCCCAGGGCAAATTGGTTGAAATAGAGATTGAGGGCCGTGGCATAATCTTTTTGAGCCAACACAGCCTTGGCCTCCCACCCCAAGCTGGCCTCAGCCAACCCCAACGGATCGGAAAAACCATCCCCGGCGAGAGTCCGGACTTGGCGGGCATAGCTGGCGGCGGTGGTGGTAAAGTTGGATTTCGCGGCGTTATTTGTGGTTGCTCGTTCCGCCCAATAACGTGCGAGCATATAGGCGGCCCAAGTAGAGCGGTAATGGCGCTGGGCGGCGGGGAGCGCCAATAAGTCGGTCCAGATTTTTTGGGCGTCATCCTTTTTGTCCTGATCCCACGCCACAACGCCTTGAAAATAGCGGGTAAATTCATCGGGTAGTCCCGAAGGAAGAGTCAATTCAGGCAGTGGTGCAGGCTTGGATGTGGTGTCGGAATATCGCGGAGCGGCATGTTGTTGGACATTCCAAGCTTCCAGTTTGGCGCGACAATTCGCATACGCCTCGGATGTGGTTTTAATTTGATCCGGTGTATCGCCTCGCGCCACTAGTGCACTGCGCAGGTCATCCACCTCAGCCCGCAAGACACCCGCACGGTCTTGCTCGGCTGCTCTCGCCTCCTCTATCCAGCCCGTGCCTCCCGGGGTTTGCACTGGCTTAAATGGTGGCAAAGCCGGAGACAGTAGGGGCACGAGCCGGGTGATTTCCGCCTTAAAGCTGCCGGGAGGCGGTTGGAGCAACTCGGTTTCGGGCGTGTTGAGAAACGTGTTGGGGAAATCCGGACCACACGCCATGGCTACGCCGGCCACCGCGAGCGCGAACAGGCCAGCAACGCTAATGCGAAGCAACGATATTGGCAGAGAGGGAAATTTCATGAGCAAAACGCAACCAGGCGATTTTCAGACGTGAACCCGGCGCGAGGGAGACTTCCGGTGACAGTGTGGCGTTCAAAATAATACCGCGTCCTTCATTGTTTTTTATATCAAGGTGGAATCCGCCGAGACCATCGCCCGCAATGGGAACGTTATCCACCGGCCAGGCCAAAGCAACTTGAACCGGTGGCGGTTCGGTGGTTTGGCCGGAATTGACCAGGGAAATTTCGGCCAGGCCCGGTTCGGGCCAATCAACCGCCGTGGTAAATTTCGACACGGGCGTTTTGCCGTCAAGGACAACGCGCAACGTCGCCCAATCCCAATTCAATTGGTCGCCCGCCACCGGCAAGCGAAACCAAATTACGCCGGTGCAATGCGGGGGCGGCGTTTTTGCCAGGGATTGTTCGAGTTGCGCCATCGCAATGGCATCGGCGCGAACGGCGCGGACTTGGGTGGTGGCGGGCCAGTCGGGAGAACGGCCCTCTGCCGCCAGAGCGAAAAATTTGCCTGCGGCATCGAAGGCGACCAAATAACCATACGTTGGCAGGGCGATGCGGAATAGCACTCCCACCTTGCTTGCTTGGGCGGCATAGGCGAGCGCACGCGCTGGGTCGCAGAGGGTAAATGCGGAGTCCGGTCCGCTGGGCTTGTCCAACGAATGGACCTGAAGAATGAATCCATCGGAAGCCTTGGCCAGAGCGGCAAAGTCCGCCTCGTGCTTGAGCCAGACGGGCAGCGCCGTGAATATCAACGGCGTTTGGCCAATGGCAGCCCGCAAGGCGCCGAGCCAAACGCGGTAACCGTCGAGCTTGGACTCGGCACAATCAAAATCAATTTGCAATTCAGATGGAGTCAACCCGCCAGCGCGGGCTTCGGCCAGCAAGGATTTGGCGGTGGCAATGAGCAGCTTGGCCACCGCATCGTCGGCTTGGTAAGGCCCGGAAAATGCGCCAATGCGCAACACCAGCCCGACGGGACGGCCCAGCTTGGCGAGGTGCGCGTAATCCAATTTGGCCCGGAAAATATCCGGTTGTCCGCCACTCCAGGCGATTTCCGCGCCGAGCACATCAAAACCGGCAACGGAGTCGCGCGCCGTATCGAGAGCTTGTGCAAGCGCTGGTGAAGGCTGGCGCTGCCAGACGTACACTTCCTGGGTAAATGCGCCAGCCGTTAAGGTTGAAACCGCATTCAATGCGAATAGGCCAAAAATGATCGCCCGCATGATAAAGGCCTTATTCGGAAAAAATCATTGCGGTGGGGAAGCGGCAGGCTTGTTCGGCACCGCGGGGAAAGTGCGGTTGCGCACTTCTCCGGCATAGGTGGCAAAGGCGGTGCGCATTGTCTCGTCCACATTGGCGTAGGCCTTGGCAAAAGAAGGAGCTCGAACGGAAATTCCCAAAATATCGTGCGCGACCAGAATCTGCCCATCGCAATCCGGCCCGCTGCCAATGCCGATGATGGGAACGCGGGAAAGTTGAGTAAGCTCGGCGGTAAGACGAGGATCGGTCAGCTCGACAACAATCGCAAAGACCCCGGCGTTTTCCAGCGCCGCGACATCGGCGCGCAAAGTCGCGGCCTCGTTGCCGCGCGCGCCAAATTTACGGTACCCACCCATAACATTTACCTGCTGCGGCTGCAAACCGATATGCCCCATGACCGGAATGCCCGCGAGGACGAGGTGCGCAATGATGGGTGCCAACGGCGCGCCGCCTTCGATTTTCACGGCTTCGACGCCACCTTCCTGAATGAGACGGCGGCAGGATTTCACCACGTCACCGGGTTTGAGGTGGGCATCGCCAAAAGGCAAATCGGCCACGAGCAGCGCCTCTGGTTTCGCGCGGGAGACGGCAGCGGCGTGGTGGACAATCATGTCCAAGGTTACAGACACCGTGTTGGCAAAACCCAGCACGTTGTTGCCCACGGAGTCGCCCACGAGAATCAGATCCACGCCGGCTAAATCCGCGCAATGAGCGGTGGGGGTGTCATACGCAGTGACACATACAATGGGGCGCTGGCCCTTGAGGGCGCGAAGGGATTGGGTTGTCATCTTCACTGGGGAGATATTTTCTGCTTCACAGGCTAAAAAGGCAACGCCAAACGAAGCTGTTACTGCGCGCGGATTCGCATATAATGCATCCCATCGATCATGAAACGAACCTGGCAACATTGGTGGAGGGGGTTGTTCCCGCGGCGCGTCGTTTTGCCGCACGCTGGCCGCAGACCAACCGCATCCCAAGGCTCCGGCGCGGCCCGCGGCTCATTTGGGCGTCCACGTGCCGGACGATTCGAGCTTGGCGTCTATGGCCGACGCTGGGTTTGGCGGTTGGCGCTGACGGTGCTGGGGGTTGTTGCGTTATGGGTGGCATGGGAAAGCTGGATCGGGTTGGGAATATTCTCCAAATAGACCTTTGATATTTAACATGGATTCCAGTCCCACCCCACCCACCGCCAATTTCACTGCACCGGCCACGCGCCGCGTGGATGCGGTGGTAAGATTGAATCTCGCATTGGTGGCGGGTTTATGGGTTTGGTTAGCGGGAGAATTGTGGTTCGAATGGTCCATCAGCGACCAATACGGGTATGGTTTATTTGTGCCGTTTTTGACGGCGTATTTGGTCTGGTTGCGCATGGAAGACCGGCCAGTTCCTCAGCCTTGGGGAAAGGATGGCGTGGTATTGGCGTTTTTGGGGCTGACGGCGCTGGCCCAGTATCCCATCGCGGTGTTATTTTCGGCGAATGCGGATTGGCGAATGCTCGCGTGGGGCGAGGCGCTGCTGGCGCTGATGTCTACCATCCTGTTAATCGCGCGCTGGGGTGGCTGGCCATGGGTGCGGCATTTTTTGCCCGCGGTGATATTGTTTTTATTCGCGGTGCCGTGGCCGAGCCTGTTGCAGATCACGCTAGTGGACCATTTGATGACGTTTCTGGCCACGGTGGTGACAGAAATTTTGAACTTATTTGGCTATGATGCCGTTCGCCAGGCGCACCTGATTCAAGTGCACGGAGTCAATGTATCCGTCGAAGAAGCGTGCAGCGGAGTGCGCTCCATTCAATCGACCATTATGGCCGGATGGCTGGTTGGGGAATGGTGGCGATATGGCATTTTCGGACGCTGCGGATTGATGGGGTGGGCCTGCGTGGTCGCCGTACTGTTCAATTTACTGCGCACATTTTCGCTTGCGCTGATGGCTGCGGCGAGCGGCGCGGAAATGCTGGAACGCTGGCATGACACCGCCGGCTATCTCGTTTTTGGCGTGAGCTTCGCCACGGTGCTGTTGGGTGCGTGGCTGGCCCGGCCAAAGAAAAAAAACACCGCGCTCCAAGAATCAGCCAGCGCGGGCATAGCACCACCGCATTGGTTGTCCCGTGGGCCGGTAATTGCATTACTGGTATTGCTCGCAGGCGCCTGGCCCGCATGCATCGCCTGGTATGCGGCCCATGCCCCGGATTTATCCCAGAAAGCCGGTTGGAAGCTCGACCTGATTGCCGCCGCACCGGAGGCCAAGGCGGAAGCTCCGCAGGCGGCGTTGCGTCAAATACTTTTTTACAGCGACGGCATTTTTTCAAAATGGCGGGATGCCAGCGGGCGCGACTGGCAGTTGTTTAATTTTCAATGGGCGAACGCGCGGGCCGCACAATTGGGTGGCGTGCATTCGCCCGAAAGTTGTCTGCCGGACGTCGGCTGGGTCAAGACGCAACAAGGCGACAATCTCGACTGGAAACGGAATGGGCTGGAATTAATTTTCAACACTTACGAGTTCACCACCTATGAATTTGCCGATGGGCCCCGCAGTGTGTATGTTTTCTACTGCCAGTGGGATCCGGCGGGTTACCCGTATTTTGAAAAAACCGGCCGTTACCGCAGTGATCGCCTGCTGGACGCCTGGCAGGGCAACCGCCACGAGGGCAAGCAACTGCTCGAAGTGGCCATCAGCCATGTGACTTCGCTAACGGAAGCCACCCAATTGATGCGGCAATTTCTGGACAAGGCCATTAACGTGCTGCCTTCCTCAGGGATGAAACACTAACCGGCCCAAGGGTTATTTTTTATTTTCGAGGTCGTGCTCGTGTGCGAGATACGGTTGCAAAGCGTCCCACGCCTCATCCAGTTTGCCATGGCGGGCGAGCAAGTCGGCCATCCACCATGAAACAAACGGCGGTGGCGACGGCTGCTTGGCCAGCATGCGCAAGGTGGCCAGCGCGTCATCGAGTTTTTCAGATTTAATCTGCAATTTGACGAGTGCGACGCCAATGGCGAGGTCAGTTTGATCGTTTTGAAAATACGCCCGCAAACTGGCCTCATCCTGCTTGTCGATTTCCAAGGCGAGGTCAGGCAAAGGCAGCGGTGTAAGATGGGCCCGAGCAAGATTGAAGGCGTCACTGCGGTGCCCGCTGGCGGCTAGGGCGATGATTTCAATTTTCCAAGTGTTTTTAACGATTTGCGGATGACTGTGCAAATAGGCCAGAGCGCCAGTACCATCCAAGCTGGCCCAGTGCTCGAGCAAAGTCATGCGTTGCGCCGGAGTGTACGCGGTCAATTCGGGGTCATTTTGTGTTTCGGCGGACATTTCCGCAGCGGCGCGGACGGGCGTGGTAATCCAGTTTAGAAACTCAAAACGAAAATCCGGGCGCGTCTTGGAAAGAATGCTGATGTAGTCGTCTCCATCCGGCCAATTTTGCAATTCATTGGCGATATTGCGCCATAAACCTTCCGGCACGGGGTCCTCGCGGTGCAGGGCTTCGCGCCAGGCGGCAAACGCCCGCAGATGGTTCGTCTTTTCCCAATCCAAGCCTTCGGTGTACGCGACGCGGGCCTGCATGGGCTCCAGAAAACGCGCGATGCGGTAATCGTTCAACGCAGCCTCGGAGTTACCTTGGAAAAATAGCTCGGCGCGCGCGCGTTGAAAATAGGGCCGCCAATTCAACGGCTGAATTGCCATACCCTGTTTGACGGCCGCAAGCAGTTTATCCACGTCCTGACTTGCCAAAGCCTCATCGGACTGGGCGTCGGCACGCTCCACGACCAGATTGCTTTCAAACGGCAGGCCAATTTCCGCCATCAGCCAGAGCATTCCCACAACGCATAAAATTATTCCCAGCCAACGCCAGACCAAGCGCGGCACCATGGAAATTGCCGGTGACGCGGAATCGGGAGCGGCAATGGCTAATAGCCAACCGGCGAGCATCCAAGTGCCAAAGCGGTGGCCCGGCACGTCCACCAAACTATGAAGGAGAAACACGCCCGCACAAATGGCGGCAAGGTGACGGTACGGCCCGCTGGCCCGCCCGTCTTTGCCAATAAACCGGCCCGTAAGCACGCTGACCGCGAGCGCCGCAGCGGCCACCCCAGCCCAGCCGGTTTCGCCCAATAGCCACACCCAATCACTATCCGGATGCCGCACGCTTTGGTAAGTGCGCGAGTAATTACGATATTGCGGAAAAACTTCGGCGAATTGGCCCAGCCCCACTCCGGCAGGCTGCGCGTGGACGAGCTGGAGAGTGTCGTGCCATAACTTGACACGAAAATCTGGCGCAGTCCCCGCATCTTCCGGCGCAGGCGGATTGGCCGCATCGGGTGCACTGACACTGAAGCCTGGCAGACGCGCCAAGGTATCCCGATCCGCAAACATGATCACCATCACCACACCAACGATGGCAAGTGGAATGATAACGCTGACAATGTATTTGCCCGCGTCGCGGCGCAGACGCACCACCACGATCACCAACGTGCCAAGGGCAAATGTCGCCAGAGCCATGCGGGAACGCCCCAGCACGAGCGCGGGAATGCATGGAATAATCAAAATTCCCGCGAGCACAAAACGTTTGCGGCGGCGGTGCAGTCCTTCGACCAACAGGCCAAAGGCAATCAAACCCGTGATACTGTACCAGAGCGCCGACTGGTTGCGGTTGTCAAAAAAACTGAAATTGACCGCTTCCGCGCCCAGCGGGTATTTCCAACCCATTTTATTACCGATAGCGGCAAAGGCCGAAAGGCCAGCCCCCAGCGCGGCCAAACCCCACAGTGCAAGCTTGCGTGATTCATGTTTGAGCCGGAGGTTCCAACATAAATAAAGCCAAAGCAACCCTGCCGCCAATTGCGCCACGGCTTCCGCGGCCATCCACGGGGAGGTCGCATTGGTCAGGGGAAGCACCACGCCATATTGCTGAATATCCGCGCGCCAGGCGGCATGGCCAATCCATGACGCGGGCAAGAATGACGCCAGCAGACCAATGGCGAAAAAAGTCAGCAAAGCGGCTTCAAAAAGACGCGCGGGAGTTTCGCGCGGCGGATTGGTCGCCGCCCATCCGCCAATCAAAATTAATATCAATCCCCGCGCCCAAACTGGCATTCCGCCACCGGCAAGCACCACCACGCCCAAAATCACCGTGATAATCCAGATTACCGGCTGATCCAGCCAGTCTGGCAGGCGAATGCCTTGCTTTGCCGCTGCATGATTCCCGCTCGCGTCAACGGGCGGGCCGGACGAGTGGGGTGTCTCGGCGGAATCGGTCAAACAATTTCCTCGACGACAGGATTGCGCAATACACCCAAGCCGTCAATGTCCACTTCCACCACATCTCCGGGTTGCAGAAAAACCGGAGGCGTGCGACCCATGCCGACCCCGGCGGGAGTTCCGGTGATAATGACTGAACCAGCCGGCAGTGTCGTCGAACCGCTGAGAAATGCGATCAGGTCGCGAACGGGGAAAATCATGTCGCTCGTGCGCGAATCCTGGCGCAATTCACCGTTGACGCGCGTGCGGATGCCGAGATCAAGCGCGGGCGGCAACTCATCCGGCGTCACCAGCCACGGGCCCAACGGGCAAAAGGTGTCGAAACTTTTACCGCGGCAGAATTGCCCCCCACCCCATTGGCGCTGCCAGTCCCTCGCGCTGACATCGTTAGCGCAGCAAAAGCCAGCGACATAATCGAGCGCGTTTTGCGGTGTGACGTTTTTGCAATCGCGCGCGAGGACGATTCCCATCTCCGCTTCGTAGTCCACTTGGTCACTGCGCAGCTTGCGCGGGATTTGAATGGCGGCGCCGGGATTTTGCACTGACAGCGGCGACTTCATAAACAGCATGGGGAACTGCGGAATGGGCGCGCCCGTCTCCTTGGCATGCAGGCGGTAGTTCAGGCCTATAGCGTAAATGACGGACGGGGTGACGGGCGCGAGCAAGGTGTGCGGCGGCGCAGCTTCCTCCGTTTTTTGCCACGCGCCAAATTTTCCCCCATCGCGGAAGCGCCGGGCATTGCCCTGGGCATCCAACCAGCCCCACTGCGGCAGCCCGCCAGCCAAAGGAGCATAACGAATAATTTTCATGGAAAATCACCCAATGAACTGAGGGTATGCCGTGCTTAAATCTAAGCCTGGATTTCGTAGCGGAAATCCTCGATGACCGGATTGCTCAGCAAATCACGCGAAAGCTTGTCGAGTGCGGCGCGGAACTCGGGCGAATCGGCCCCCGGAGCGGTGAACTCAATGGTCTTGCCGACGCGGACATGTTCGCCGGGCAGGCCGAGGGTGGCCATGGCGTGGCCGACGGCGTCGCCCTGCGGATCAAGCAGATTTTTCTTGGGAGTGACAAAGACGGTGACTTTCATCGCGGCCTGTTTTACACCCGGTTGGACGCCGATGACAAGGCAATAGAATCAAGTTATGGGGGTGGTCCGTCGCTGATTCAGGTTCATTGATCAAT
>Ga0210388_10004018_pt1 | contig 11506 bp, 5 predicted proteins | sample IncBWC19OmetaG_FD_155485 | JGI IMG/M metagenome (GOLD analysis project Ga0210388, IMG submission 155485) | Forest soil microbial communities from Barre Woods Harvard Forest LTER site, Petersham, Massachusetts, United States - Inc-BW-C-19-O ... | reverse complement strand
ACGAACCGCGGAACCTCGCAAAAGGCCCGCATCGAGCGAGCCAATGTGTGCCACCCATGACACCGGACGACGCGCCCAACCCCTTTCGCTCGAGATCCGTCGGGTCTCGTTCGCTCGGGATCGCCGTTTGGACGCTCCGGGACGCATCCTGTCCGCTCGCCATCGCGGCGCGCGTCTTGTCCGCTCAGGATCGCGATTCGCGAGCACCGAACCGCGATCCGTAGCGAAGGGAACGCGATTCGAAGGCTCTACGATTCCCTCCTCTACTCCTCTCCTCCCTGTTCTCTGCGTCTTTGCTTGATGGACGAGGGTCGCGCTTGGTCACTCAGGGGTCGTGAAGGACGTGCTGCACGGGCCGCATTCGCAGAACGGCCGTGGCGTCGCCGAGACCGCCGTCGGCCCGCAAGGTACGCCCGGTGACCCAGGTCTCGCCCTCCTCCGTCTGTACCCTCATCGGTTCGATGTGCCGTGGATCCTCGTTGAAGATCGCGGACGCAACCCCGGGCCCTGCGGGGCGGCCCGCGAAGGCCGACGGGCCCAGCGCAACGGGTTGCCAGTCCGCTCCCGGCCGCCGGCGCAGCAGGACATTGTCGTCGTGGCCCGGCCGTCCGGCCACGATCAGCCATTCGCCGTCGTCGTTTCGCGCGTAATCACGCGCCATGCCCGTCGTCCGCGGGGGGTCGACCTCGGCCCACGATCCTCCGTCGAACACGGCCACGAAGGGCGTCTCGTGATCGGGCTGCCCGCACCACCCGTACGCGGCGATGCCCGCGCCGACGGGCGTCACCTCGGCGACGTTGCAACCGTGCGCCGGAACGTGAACGACCTCCGGCTGGCGCCCCTGCGTCCAGCGCTCGGCCACCGGATCGAGCGACGACGGACATGCCGCACCAAAGGCGTAGAGATCCCCGCCTTCCGGCGAGACCAGGCGCGCGTCGGGGAGCAGCCCGATTCCCGGGCGACACTCCGCGCGGTTCGCTCCCTGTGGTGAGCTCGCGAACGCGGGCAACGGTCCCGTCCCGTCGAGCCGGACCATCCTGGGATGGCTCGGGAAGTCGAAGGAGTCGGTGATGCGAGCGAACGCGCCTCCTCGCCATGCGATCGTCTGGACGCCCAGCGCCACGCTGCCCTGCGGGACGTCGAGCACGCGCACCCATCGAGTTGCCGTCCACCGGTAGACGGCGAACTCCCAGTTGCCCATGCCGACCGACGCGTACACCAGCCACGTCGCGTCCGGCCACCTCCCCGCCATCCGGTAGACGAAGCGGTCGCCAGGCAGCCCTTCCGCGAGCGAAGGATCGATGACGAACCCCTCGTCGCGCAAGATCGTGGGCTTGTCGCCGCCGCACGCGAAGACCGCGCCCTCGACCGGACAGAGGGCGAACTGCGAGCCCATCTCCGGGCCCCCTTCCCAGCCTTCCGCTACCAGGTGCAGCGGCGACTCGCTTCCCGCGTCCGGCGCGATCGGCCCGGTCGCGTCCGGATTGCGCGCATAGATCCAGACCTCTTCGCCCGTCGAATGGTGGATGCGACGGCACTCGAGGGGAAACGGCAGCGAGCACGTCGCTCGGAGGACGCGGCTGTACCCGAGGGACCCGTCGGCCAGGTTGCGCAGGAACTCGTGCGAGACCGGATCGCGGTACTGCATCGTCTCGGGCAGCGTCTTCCAGGTTGTAGGCGCCGTGGCCGCGTCGTTGCTCAGCTCCGTCGCGAGCACGATGACGTCGGGTGCGCGCCGGCGCGGATCCATCTTCGGGTCGACGAGGTCGGTCACTCCGGGGATCGTCTGGCGCTCGTCGATCGGCTCGATGCCGGGTCGCGTCGCGACGAGCTGCGCCGGAATGCGGGGCATGAAGATCGGGCCTCCGTAGATCTCCACGGGGGTCCCCGGCGAGAGCCGCGCGAGGAATCCCTCGGCGACGTACCGAGAGTCGGCCAGGAGCGTCGCGTCCATCGACGCGACCCCGAGGATCGCCGGAGCGAGCGACGCCATGGCAGCCAGCGCGATCGGTCTGCGCGCCCGCGGCCAGCGCTCCCAGGCTGCCGCGAACGCCACGCCGGCGTAGGGCAGAAAGAAGACCGTCTCGGGCAGGAAGTAGCGATGCTCCGATTGGCGCACCGGCAGCGTGAAGAAGTACGCGAACGACACAGCGGCCATGAGCGGCAGGAGCGCCCGAGCCCGCGCGAGCCCCGGCCCGCGGGCGACGGCGACGGCGAGACCCGACAGCGCCACGAGGGCGATGGGCCACGAGGTGAAGTCGGTCACTCGGTGCAGCGCGTCTCGCGTCATCGCGAGCGCACCGCCGAGGCCCTTCGGGTACTCGGTCCATCCCTGGCTCGCCGGTCCGAGGAGATGCGCGACCCGGCTCCGGAAACCGACGGGATTCACCGCGGCTCCCGAAACGGCGGCATAGAGCGCGAGCGAGAGGATTGCGCCGCGAACGAGAGGGCGGCGCGCCGCGGGCGCCCGCCGGGCGAGCCAGGGCACGAGCACCAGGTACACGGGGAGCGTCAGGATGAGCGCCGCGGCGGCCTGGTCTTTCGTGAGGACCGCCGCGGTCGCGAGCAGGAGCGCGCGCGTCTCGCGCGGCTCGCCGCAGGCCACCCGATCGAGCTCGAGCATCGCCCACGTGAGCCAGAAGAGATACGGAACGTCGGTGTTCCCCGTATGGGCATAAAGGACGAAGATGGCATTGGTCGCGAGCGCCGCGCCCGCCGCGAGTCGCGCTCGCGGGCCGGCGAGACGCCCCCAGTGATCCATCGTGAAGCGCAGGGCAAAGATGGCCATCGCCGCGGCGACGAGGCGCGCGCTCACCTCGATGCCGGTCATGTAGAGCGGCTTGATGAGCTCCGCGCCGAGCGCGTCGATGCCCGTTCCCACCCGGCTCGCCGCGAGCCCCATCCACGGCAGGGACAGGACGCTCAGGAGCGCCATGTGGAGGGGAGGGTACTTGTGGTAATGTCCAGGCAAGTAGGTCTCGACGATCGCGCCGAGACCGCACGACCGCGGCGAGATGGAGTCGGCCATCCACGAGTCCGAGCCCGGCAGGCCCCACGAGAAGCCCACGGCGATGGCCAGTCCCAGCGCGATTTGCAGGAGGACCGCCGGGTCGCGCATCCGCTGACCCATGGCAGCCCACTTGCCCGACCGCCGTCCCACCGCGCGCGGGACGGTACTCCTCGTGTCCCGACTCGTCTATGCCTCATCCCGAAGTGCAACGGAATGACCTCGAACCGCCGCTCGCGGACGCGGAGCCCCGCTTCGAGCCCAGGCGTGCGGGCTGGCTGAGCGCCGCGGCGGATCTCCCGCGGCGCGCACGGGAGCTCTGGGCGACACCGCTGGGCAAGGTCCTCGCGCTGGCGCTCGTCCTGCGGCTCGCCGGTCCGTTCTGGGGTCTGCCCAACGCCGACGGATGGGACGACGACGGCGTGGCGCCGCGCGACTTCTTGCCCGGCGTCCTGCAGACGTACTGGCCCGGTGAGCACTACACGTACCCTCCGCTCCACCTGATCCTCCTGGCCGTCGCATCCTCGCCGGTGTGGATCGCGAGGCTGGTCCGGGCGCCGGATCTCTCCCCCGCCGCGGTGGTCACGACGTTCATCAACGTCCCGACGATGACCACGCTCGCCGTCATCGCGCGGCTCGTGAGCGCCGGCCTCTCGCTCGGGCTGCTCTGGAACGTCGCGAAGATCGGCGAGGACTTGCGCGGGTCGAGACGAGCCGGCGCGTGGGTCGCGGCGGCGTGCGCGCTCAACGCGACCTTCACCTACTACTCGCAGACGACCAACCTCGACGGGCCGTACCTCTTCTGGGGTATCTGGTCGCTGCGCTGGCTCGTCCACGCCGTGGTCCACGACAAGCCTTCGGCGCTGCGTCGCTCGCTGGTCCTCGCGGCCCTCAGCGTCGCCACCAAGGACCAGGCCTATGCGCTCTTCGTGCTGACCGTGCCGGCCACGCTCGCGGCGTGGCTTCTCGTCGATCGGGGCGCGCGGGCGCGCTGGCCCGCGATCTTGAAGGAGGCGGCGATCGGCGTGGGGCTGGCCCTTCCGCTGCTGCTCCTCATCGACGGGGCCGTCACCAACCCGGCCGGCTTCCGCGACCGCGTCGGCTTCCTCCTCGGGACGGCGAGCCAGGACCACGCCTACTACGCGCAGTCGTGGGACGGCCGGGCGAACCTCCTGCGCGACCTCGCGCGTCAGTTCGACAAGTTCTATCCCGTCGCCTTCGCGCCGATCGCGGCGGTGGGCCTTGTCGTCGCAGCGAGCGCGGGAGAGCGTCGCCGGCGCGTCGCCGGGCTCGTGCCGCTCCTCTGTGCGCTCTCGTTCACGCTCGCGTTCGACATGACCGCGCGCCGGACGGAGAACCGCTTCATCCTTCCCCAATCGATGATGGTCGGCATCTACGCCGGACTCGCGCTCGACGCGACGCAGACCTGGCTGGCCGGACGGACCGCGGGCTCCCGCTCGGCGAGCTGGGGCTTCGCCGCCGTCGCCGCGGCGCTCTCCGGGCTGGCGCTCTTCGGCTGTCTCGCGGTCGATGCCGCGATGTTCCTCGATCCACGCTACGAGGCCGAGGCGTGGCTGCGGGCCCACCTGCGCCCGGGGGACCGCGTCGAGGTCTACGACAACAACGTGCATCTTCCACGCTTTCCCGCGGGGGCGACGGTGGAGCGCGTCGACACGAGCCCGGCGACGTCGCGCAACCCGCTCCTCGGCGTGGAGGAGGTGTCGGACCGCTTCTCGAACGTCGAGGTGCGCAGGCCCGACTACATCCTCGTCTCCGAGTTCTGGGCGGGCAAGTACCTGGTCGAGCCCCAGGTGCTCAGCAGCATGGGCCTCGTGCCGTCGCCGTCGCAGCTCGCGCTCGTCAAGGACACCGACTCGCGAAGGTACTTTCACGCGCTCCTGGACGAGACCCTCAACTACCGGCGCGCCCACGTCTCGGGCTGGACCTCCACGTTCTGGCCTCGCGTCGACCTCCACGCGAGCCTCACGCGACAGGTCTGGATCTTCGAGCGAAAGCCCGGCACCTGACGCGCGCCGCGACGCCACCCCCTCAGCGAGGAGGGGAGGTGGGCTCCGTCGAGACCGTCGTGATCGAGTAGGCCCGTCCGCTGCCCAGGAGGTGCAGGAGCGCGGGGAGGAAGAGCAGCGCGCCCGTCAGGCACGCGACCTCGCCGCTGACGGCGAGCCGGCCGAACGACTGCAGCGCCTGGAAGTCGGCGAAGATGAGCGACCCGTAGCCGACGATGGTCGTGTAGCTGCAGAGCGCCACCGCGCCGCCCACGCGCCGGACGGCGGCCGACACGTCGCCCCCGAGGAGACGTGAGCGGTCGTAGACGTTGAAGGGATACTCGCACCCGATCCCGAAGGTGATCGGCAGCGTCACGAAGTTCACGTAGTTGAGCTTCTCCCCGAAGATCGCGGCGCCACCCACGAGCCAGGTGACTCCGATGAGGAGCGAGGCCATGACGGCGAGCGCGCCGCGCAGGTTGCGTGTGGCGACGATGACGACGAAGGCGACCGCCGTGAGGGAGACGAGCGACGCGCGACGGCCGTCCTTCTCCATCGAGCGCAGCATCTCGGCGAAGATCGTCGCGCGGCTCGCCGTCTGCACGACCACGCCGTCGGGGAGGCGGACGTTGTCGGTGGCCTTGGCGATCCGCAGGAGGTTCTTGCCGTTCGAGAGCATGACGTCGTTCCGGTACTTGACGTAGAAGACCGTGCCGACGCGTCCGTCGTTCTCCTCGAAGCGCCGGCGCAGGAGCGGCGGCAGGTCCTTCGGTTCGAGGACGCGCAGGGCCTCCGGGGGCTTGAGCTCCTCGACGCGGGGCCGCTCGTCGGCCGGCAACGACTCGATGACCGCGGGCGTCAGCCGATCGCGGATGCGATCGAGCGCCTCGAGCTTCTCTCTCTGCTCCTCGGCCGAGCCGGGCATGAGGTCCGCCACGGTCGCGACCTCGGCGATGAGGCGCCCCTGCGGGTCGGCCTCGTCGTTGGCGATGATCTGCGCCTTGAGCAGCGGCACCTGCTCGGGCGTGTCGGCGAGCGTCAGCGCGCCGGCGACGTTGGTCTTTCCGCCGAACACCTTGTCGGCCTTGTTGGACCACTCTCCGGCTCCGCCCTGCTTGCTGCCGCGCGACCCGAGTCTCTCGAAGTCGTACTCCCAGGGGTCGCGGAGGAATGCCGGCGCCTTCCACGCGGCGACGCCGGTGACCGCGAGCGCCAGGGCCACGAACGCGTAGGGGGCCTTCTCGGTCGCGCGGGCGACGGCCTGCGAGACCGGCCCGCGGCCTCCGTCGGCGCGGATCCGCGGGGGCGGGTCGCGCAGGGCGGGCGGCAACCGGGCCTGGATCCACTCGATGACGACGATGAGCGCCGGGACGCACGGGATCATCGCGATCCAGACGAGCATCATCCCGACGAAGCCGATCCATCCGAACTGGTTGAACCCGCGGAAGTCGGTGACGGTCAGCGAGCCGTAGGCGATGGCGGCGACGCACGCGCCCACGAGCTCGGCGCGGAGCGCGTTCTGGACGGCCTCGCGCCGGGCGTCCTCGGGCTCCTGCCCGCGCGCGCGGAACTCGCGATAGCGCGAGAGGAGCACGATCGGATAGTTGACGCCGTTGCCCAGGACGATGGCGCCCAGGAACATCCCGGTCGTGTTCACGTATCCGAAACGGAAGTAGGCGAAGGCGTACGCGCAGCCGATGCCCAGCAGCGCGGGGAAGGCGATCACGATGAGTGACCAGGCCGAGCGGAAGAACCACACGAGGCCGGCCAGGACGGCGACGAACGCGAACCCGCTGGCCCAGGCCGCCTGGCTCACGATCGACTGCTTCTCCGCCGCCGCGTTGGGGATGTCGCCCGCGAAGCCGACCTTCATCGACGGCTCGTACGTCGCCGGGCTGAGCCCCTGCACGAGGCCATCCATACGAGCGAGGAGCGTGTCGTCGCCCGCGTCCCCCATGCCGGTGGTGAAGGAGACGACCCGCAGCCCGACCATCGTCCCGTCCGGGGTCTCGAAGTACCCGCTCGGGAAGTCGTCGTGGTCGCGCGCCTTGGCCTCCCAGCGTGTCCGGTACTCGTCGAGACCGAGAGCCGGCTGTTTGCCCGCGTTGCCACCCTTGGGCGCGTCCTCGTCTTCGCCCAGATCGGGCACCAGGCCGCTCCGGACGGCGATCTGGAAGTCGAGCGTGTCGTACGCGTTTTCCAGGTCCTTCTTGTCGGCGTAGAGCCACTTGTTGGACTCGAAGAAGGCGTGCACGTCCTTCGTGCCGCTCTCGACGTACGCCACGAGAGGCTTCTTTCCCGACGCCTTCTGCTCGGCGATCAGCGCGTCGAGTCGCTTCGCGAGGTCGTCCGCGAAGCGCTCGTTGGCGGCTCTGTCCGGCGATTCGGCGACCACGATGAGCGACGCCCCGCCGCCGACGCGCCCGAGCTGGTGCTCGAACGCCTTCAGGCCCGGGCTATCGCGCGGGAGGAGCTCCCGGAGATCCGTGTGTGGATTCAGGAGCACCCGGAGCGCGAACGACCAGCTCACGGCGAGCACGCAGAGGGCGAGCAGCAGGACGATCAGCGGATGCCGGCCGCTCGCATCGACGATGCCCCCCACGACGCGCCGGACGCGATCCTGCCCGGAGCGGTGCATGGGCGCAGCGCGCAAGTCGAGGCCACTCATGGGAGGCTGGCGTCATACCAGATGACGAAGCCGGCGCGCCGACTGGCGGGGGCCCGATCCCTCGCTCCCGGCGACCGCCAAGCTCTTGCGGGATGCAAGTCCCTGTAACTACTGAGGCGCCATCGGGCGACGAGCCTCGGATGGGGCCATGCGCGCGGGGGGCTCCCTTCCAGGGGCCGCTGGGCAAGCCCAGGCCTTGGCGACCACTGGCTCAGCGGAGGGTGGCGAATCTTCCAGACAACACGCTACGTTGGTACATAGGGCGACGGGGCCGGTCTTGTGGCGAAATTGCTTTGCTCGAAAAACCGTCATCATCGCAATGATCGGTTAGGGACGGCAAGCAGGAGTCGATGATGGTGGATCGCCCGACAGCGACAGCTTCGAAGGAGTCTGCGCTCGACCCGCTCCTCGGTCGCGTGATCGGCGACAAGTTCAAGATCCTGGGCTTTATCGCGCGCGGCGGGATGGGCAAGGTCTACCGGGCGGAGCAGACGCCGCTCGGGCGGATCTGCGCCGTCAAGGTCCTTCACCCGAACTACTCCGGCGAGCACGATCCGGAGTTTCACAAGCGCTTCTTCCTCGAAGCGAGCATGACCTCGAAGCTGCGCCACCCGAACACGGTGACGATCTTCGACTACGGGAGCACCGAGGACGGCACGTACTACATGGCCATGGAGTACCTCGAGGGGTACACGCTGCACCGGGCGATCCGCCAGGTGGGGCACCTGGCCGAGGAACGGACAGCCCACATTGCGCGGCAGATCTGCCGCTCGCTCCGCGAGGCGCACTCGCTCGGGGTGGTCCACCGGGACCTCAAGCCGGCCAACGTTTACCTCCTCGAGCACGGCGACGAGCCGGACTTCGTCAAGGTCCTCGACTTCGGCCTGGTGAAGGACGTCTCGTCGGACAGCGAGGAGCTCACGAAGGCGGGGCTCTTCATGGGCAGCCCCAAGTACATGGCGCCCGAGCAGATCAACGGCGCGCCGATCGACGGCCGCACGGACGTCTATGCGCTGGGCGTCATCATGTACGAGATGGTCACCGGGAAGGTCCCCTTCGACCGCCCGAAGACCATCGACATCTTGATGGCTCACGCGAACGAGGAGATCCCTCCCATTCGCCAGATGAACCCCGCGACGCGGATCTCGCCCGCACTCGAGGAGGTCATCGTGCGTTCGATGGCCAAGAACCCCAACGACCGTTACCGGTCGATGGACGAGGTGCTCGCCGCGCTCAAGCGCCTGGGCGGCGTCGCCATGGCGGCCGAGCCGTCGATGACCATCGATCGCTATTCGGCGACGGGGAGCGGGCCGACGGCGTCTCGGATCATCCTGGGGACGGGCGCGGCGATGGCCGTGCCCTGGGAGCAGCAGGGGTCCACACGAGTGGTGGCCCCGCTGGCGCCCGACGCTCCCCTGGCCCCTGATCTCCTGGCGGCCGCGCAGGCCCCCGCCTCGCCCTCGGCAGGCAAGTCGTATCGGTTCGCGGCGGCGGTCTTCGGGGTCCTGGCCGTCGCGGCGAGCCTGGCCTACGGCAAGCTCCACGCGCCCCCCGCGCGCGCCGACGTGAGCGCCGTGGCTACGGGCGTCGCTCCTCTCCAGGCCGTCCCGACGAATGACCCGAGCGCCGCCGCGGAGACGTCAGCGAGCGCGCCGATCTCCACGCCCGCGGTGACGGCGCCTCAGAAGCCCGTCGCGGAGAGCGAGGCCCGATCGCTCGCCACCGCAGCGGCGACGTCCGCGACGTCGGTGACGACGGTGACGACCAGCACGCCCGGGTCGGGGGCCGTACCCGCCGCGTCGACCTTCGCCGGCCCAGTCGCCAAGCCACGACTCGCGCCGCCGCGGCCCGCGGCCGGTCCGGCGTCCTCCGCCGCGAAGCCGACATCCGACTGCAACCCCAGCTACTATTACGACTTGGATGGGAACAAGCACTTCAAGCCCGAGTGTTTCGGCCACTGATCGTCGGGTCACGCCGTCGACATCCGGGAGCCTCGCCGCTTCGAAGGTCGCTCGAAGGGCAGTCGTCGTGGCCGTGCTCGGAGGCCTCGCGCTCACGGCCCGTCCGGCGCGGGCCTCGGATCCCCCGTCGGTGAGCGACTGCCTGATGGCCGCGGAGGCCTCGCTCAAGCTCCGCGCCGACCACAAGCTCCGGCTCACGCGAACCCAGCTCGCCGTCTGCTCCTCGCCGAGCTGCCCGGGCGAAGTCCGCCAGGAGTGCATGCATCGCATCGACGAAGTGAACGCCGCGGCCCCGACGATCGTCCTCGCGGTGAAGAATCGCGCGGGACACGACCTCTCCGCGGTCCGGGTGACCGTCGACGGTCAGCTCGCGACCGACCACCTCGACGGCAGCGCGATGCCCATCGATCCCGGCCCGCACGAGTTCACGTTCGAGGCGAGCGGCGCGCCCCCACTCACCGAGACGGTCATCCTGCATGAGGGGGAGAAGGACCGTCGCGAGACCGTGACTCTCGCCGTGGGCCCCGCCCCCGATCCGTCGACCGTCGCGCCGCTCTCCGGCACGACGCCCGGAGGGGGCGCAACCGACGCGACCTCCCGGCCGGCGTCGACGGGCAAGGCGCAGCGCGTGGCCGGTATCGTCGTCGGTGCGGTGGGCGTTGGCGGCCTCGCGGTCGGCGGAATCTTCGGTACGCTGGCGTCGTCGTCCTGGAAGACGGCCCAGCGCGAGTGCCCGGACCACACGGGCTGCTCGAGCCAGGCGATGAACGACCGGAGCGACGCAGTGACCCGCGCGACCGTCTCGACGGTCGGCTTCATCGCCGGGGGCGTCCTCCTCGCGAGTGGGGTTGTCCTTTACCTGACGGCGCCGAAGGGCGACTCCCCGCGCGTCGGCTTCGAGGCAAAGCCGGGCGGTTTTGCGGTGAACGGCGAGTTCTAGAGATGAGATCAAGGCTGGTAGCGGCCCTGTGCGTCGGCGCGGGCCTGGGCGCCTCGGTGGCGTGCAGCGCCGTGCTGGGCATCAAGGAGTTCACCCCCGGCGACGCGGGCGACGGCGGGACGGCGGGCGACGCGCGCAGCGGGACCGATGGGGGCGGCGGGACCTGCACGCCCGCCGGGGATGCCGCGGCGGGCGCGACGAGCGGAGTCGGGTGCCCCTGCACCCAGGGGGGCCAGCTCGCGTGCAACGGCAATGCGCAGAAGCAGACGCTCATCTGCAATGGCGGCGTCTGGAGCCTTCGCTCCACCTGCCCCGCCGGCCAGAACTGCGATAGCCGCTTCGGAGGCAGCGCCGGCACGTGCGCAACCATCGACGTGACGTGCATGGGCGCGAAGCCCGGCCAGGCCGTCTGCTCGAGCCCGACCACGGCCGTGCGGTGCGGACCGGATCTCGTCTCCGACACTCCCCTCGCCACTTGCTCCGACCAGGCTTGCGTCAACGGCGCGTGCGGCGGCGCTTGCGTCCCCAACGCGACGCAGTGCTCCGGCGACACCCTGCAGACCTGCGGAGTCGACGGCAAATGGCACGACGCGATGACCTGCGCGGAGTCGTGCACCGACGCGGGTTGCGGTTCCTTTCCGAGCTGCACCGGCGGCGGTGACGGGACGGGGAGCGACTGCGGCGGCGCCGGCGGCGACGCAGGAACGAACGACTGCTGCGCGAGCTTCCCGGTCTCCGGAGGGTCCTTCTTCCGCAGCTACGACGGCGTCAGCCCCGGGGACACCAACCCGGTCTATCCGGCCACCGTCAGCGGCTTTCGCCTCGACGCCTACGAGGCGACCCTCGGCCGGTTCCGCAAGTTCGTGGCCGCGACCGCGAACGGATGGCGTCCCACCGCTGGTTCCGGCAAGCATGCGTATCTGA
>Ga0210388_10004017_pt1 | contig 11506 bp, 12 predicted proteins | sample IncBWC19OmetaG_FD_155485 | JGI IMG/M metagenome (GOLD analysis project Ga0210388, IMG submission 155485) | Forest soil microbial communities from Barre Woods Harvard Forest LTER site, Petersham, Massachusetts, United States - Inc-BW-C-19-O ... | reverse complement strand
TGAATCGACGGCAGCCCGGCAGCGGTGATACAGGTGTTCAAATCGAGGGGCAGCACCGCCAAACCGTGATGCTCAACCACTTTTTCAAACCATTCCTGCGGCGGGTGCGGCAGCTTCAATTTCCCCGGGGCCGCCTTGATGGCGATCTCAAAGCCGCTGATGGCGGAAACATAAACCACCGCTGCCGCGTTTATTTCCTTGAGCGCCGCGCGGCTCAATTTTTTATCACCGCTGGCGAGCCAGAGCAGCGCGCAGGTGTCCAGGATCATCGCGCCGCCTCCGGCCACTCCTCGTGGGAGACCGGCTCGACCGGGTCGTAGCTGATTTTAATTTTACCGAGCACCGGATGCCTTTTGATCCGGCTCATCCGCTGGTGCGGCACCAGGTCGGCGACCGGTTCGCCATTGCGGCAAATCACAAAAGAACCGCCCGCACCCTCCACCGTGGCGAGCAGGCTGGAAAAGTTTGTCTTGGCTTCGTGAACGTTGACCGTTTTCATCGCCGCTATCTTAGTCCGGTTAGTCCATATTGTCAATGCTTTGGCGGGACGCGGTCAACCGCGGCTACATCTCCCCAAACAGGCATGACGCCTGCCGTGCTTTCCACCTCCTCTAGCCGCGGACGTCAGTCCGCGCTATCTGAAACGCCCGTCCGGGCCGGACCGCAGTTGCCGGGAAACTTTTGACTTCCATTACCGAAAAAGGCACAGTCAAAATGCTTTGAGCAAGGCCCGATTCAATGTGATGCCACCGGGCTGAGCGGCAAAGAATATGCGGATCCCCATTTTATTCGCCCCAAGAACTCCGGGCCGTTTCAGAAAGATTCTTCGGCGTTTTTTGGGCGTTGTTCTTTTCCTTTTTGTAATCACGCTGGGAATCAATCTTTATGTCATCTTGAGTGCACGGAAGGCGATGGTCGTCCAGATCGCCGATCTGCCCCGGCGCGATGTCGCGTTGGTCTTGGGGACGGAACCTGTGAGGCCCGACGGCTCGGTCAACCTGCATTTTCTCGGCCGGACAGATTTGGCGGCTAAAATATATCTGGCCGGCAAGGTCCAATATCTGCTCATTAGCGGCAATGCCAACAACCGGGGTTTTAACGAGGTGCTGGAGATGAGGAAACGGATTTCTCAGGAACACGTTCCCGACCAGGCGTTGCAGGTTGATTTCGGGGGCTTCCGGACTTGGGAATCCGTCCGGCGGGCCGGGGAAGTTTATCATCTGCAAAAGCTCATTCTCGTCACCGACTCCTTCCATGCGCCGCGGGCGCTTTTTCTTTGCCGGCATTTTGGCATTGATGCCGTGGCCATCTGTCCGGCACGTGACCCGATTGGCTGGTGGCTGGTCAGATACCAGACCAAGGAATATTTTGCGCGGCTGATTGCCGTCTTTGATACTATCGCCCGCCATGAACCCGGCACCTAAACTTTTGACCCGGCGCTGTCCCCTCTGTCAGGGAACAGAAGCAGACCCGTGGTTGCGCAAGCTGGAGCTGCAGCTCGTCCGTTGCGTCCGATGTTCCATGGTTTACGCGAACCCGGTTCCGGAAGAAATGGCGACCGGAAACTTTTACGACCGGGCCGGCAGTGAATACCTGACCCCGGAAAAATTGGAAAGCGATTACGCCGATGTGCGTTTTGAACGCGAACTCAAATTGTTCCGCTCCTTTTGTCCGCGCGGCTCGGTCCTGGATGTCGGCTGTTCCTCCGGCGGTTTTTTATACCAGCTCAAAAAGCGTTTCCCCGATGATTACACCGTTTTGGGTACGGATGTTTCCACCGAACCTCTGGCGCACGCGGCCAAAATGGGCGTGCCCGTCGTCAACGGAGAATTTCTCAACCAGACTTTCAATGGAAAGTTCGATGCCGTCACGTTTTGGGCGGTCATGGAGCATTTGTCCGAACCAAAATTGTTTCTGCAAAAAGCCGCCGCCATCCTCAAACCCGGCGGATACTGCTTCGTGTTGACCCCCAACCTGAAATCCCTGGCCGTCCGGTTGATCGGGGCCAAATACCGCTATATTTTCCCCGAACATCTCAATTACTTCACCCCACAAACCATGATGAAATTCATGGAACTGGAATTCTCCGTGGCCGGGATGAAATCCACCCACTTTAATCCGCTCGTCATCTGGAAAGATTTTCGCGGCGGTGAACGTGACATTTCACGCGCCGAACGCGTCAAATTGCTGAAAAAAACCACCGCCTACAAACAATCCAAATGGATGCGACCCGTCAAAGCTGCGTATCAGTCTACCGAAGTCGTACTGGCTGCGTTTAATTTGGCTGACAACGTAGCCGCCGTGGGACGGAAGGGCTAAAATTGCTTCGTTTCGCGGGGCCATCTCTCATCTCCGCCTTTCAACAAATTAATCCCCTTCTTAATTCTGGATTCTTAATTCACATATGCCTTCCCTGCGCCTTCACGAGCGCCATGCGCCGCGCATATTCCTCGTCGCTGACCTCGCGCGGGATGGCATGACAGATCTTTTCAAAGCCGGGAAAATTCCAGAGGTTCGGAAACTCCTTGCACTTCTGCGGTTTCACCGGCTGCACGGCGCAATTTTCGCCTTCCAGAAAAATGCACGAGCCGTCGGCGTTTTCCTTGAGCGCCAGTCCGCGCCGGTCAGGACGCAGTTGGGCGAACTGCTGGATGAAATCGTGCTCGCTCAACTTTTTGAACGCCGCGAGCCGTGTGATTTCCTCATCGCTCAACAGCACTTGGCCCGGCCAGCGGCAGCAGGCCGTGCACCGTTGACATTCAAGGAAAACCCGCACGCGAAAAATATCCACCGCCGCCGCGCCTTTGAGAAGCCGGAAATGAGAGTTGAACTCTCAACCACCCGTTGCATTCCAACGACAAGACGCTGCAAGCGTTTCCCCCTCTCCCCAAGGGAGAGGGCCTTGTCATTACCCACATCTTTTTCGTAGATGGTTTAGTAAATGTGATAATATAAGCAATTGGATTTAAACACTTTGCGTCGCAAGCAAAAACCAGCTGAAACGACTTTGATAGTTATACTGGCCAAGCGGGGCCGCGCCGCGTATGGGGTCGCAAATAGTGGTATGACCAAAACACCGCCAATTCAGGGGTTTTTCAGCCATAAAAGAAGAACTGATGTTCAGGGCAAAAAGATGTGGGTAATGACAAGGGGAGAGGGCCGGGGTGGAAGTGGTCGTCCAAATTTCAGGCCCCGCACACTTTGAAATGAGCGCCGCCTTTCCCCTCATCCTGACCTTCTCCCTTGGGGAGAAGGAACAGCAGTTGCACATTTCTACCTTCGCGAAAACCAACCGAGCCGCGAACCATGCATAATTTGCCAAGATACTGGGGTGAGGCGCATGTCCCACCATTGCCGGGTTTATGGGAGGAATTGACTCTCCGCCCACAAATCATCGACTACAGCTTTACCGCCGCCGTTTTTGAAACCGGCTCGCTCCGCTGGATTTCAGCAATGGACGTTGCCCGGTGGAAAACTTCGCACTGGAAGTTTGAAACATCGCCGGCTTTTCCGCCCCGGACTGCGCATGACGCTGCGGTTGTGAGTCGCGCGGTGGTCGCGAATCGCGGGGGGTCCTCGGATCACGCGGCGGACGCGGTGGACGCGAATCGCGCGGGGCTCGTGGATCGCGCGGCGGGCGTGAATCCGGCTGCGATGGTCTGGCCGGGCGTGCATCCTCCCGCCGGGAATTTTTCCACGACGACGGCGGCTGCGGACCGCGCTGGTCGCGCCGTGCCGGTTGCTGCCTCGCACCCTGTTCGCGATTGGATTGTGGACGCGGGTCATACACCTGCGGTTTCTTGGGTTCGCGTCGCTCCACGGCCAGGCAGAAATCCACCTGTTTCCGGGCGGAATCCACCTTGGCGACCTGCACGGTGAGCTTGTCGCCCAGCTTGATCACCCGGCGCGTGCGGCGGCCCACGAGATTGCGGCGCGCCTCGTCAAAAATGTAAAAGTCATCCTCCATCGTGGACAACGGCACCAGGCCGCTCATCGCCAGGCCGGAGACATCCACGAAGAAACCGAAATTGCGCACATCGGTCACCAGCCCCGGGTATTTCACCGGCTCGCCGGATTCCAGTTGTGCGCGCAGGAAGGCATAGAGCTTCACGTCTTTGCTGTCGCGCTCGGCATCGGCCGAATTGCGTTCCGTCAGCGAAATGTGTTCGGCGATCTCCTTCAACGCATTGCCCTTCGCCGGTTGTGTGTCGAACAATGCGCGATGCACCACCAGGTCGGAGTAACGCCGGATCGGCGAGGTGAAGTGCGTGTATTTTTTCTTTGCCAGCCCGAAATGGCCGAGCGGTTCGACCGAATAACACGCACGCTTGAGCGATTTCAAGAACCCGATCTTCAACGCGCCGCCGATGGGCAGCGTTCCGAGTTTCGCCAACAGCTTTTGGATTTCGGTGGGATGCGACAGGTTGCCGCATTGAACGTGGTGCGCCAGAACTTCCTGCCGGTATTCCTGCAACCGGCGCGGATCCGGCTCCTCGTGGACGCGATAGACCGCCGGCGTGCGCTGTGCCATCAGCCGCGTGGCGACGGCCTCGTTCGCCAGCAGCATGTATTCCTCGATGAGCTGGTGCGACTCGTCATTTTCGTTTTTTTCGATGCGCAGAATCTTGCCCTCGGCATCCAGCCGGATTTTGGTTTCCGGAAAATCCAGATCCAGCGACCCGTTCTTGAAACGATGCCGCCGGATTTTTTGTGCGAGCTGGTGCGCCTGATGCAGCATCTGCTCGATCGGTTCAGCCACCGGTTCGCGCCGCAAGATCTCCAGCACCTGCGCGTAGGTGAAACGCCTCTGCGAATGGATCACGGCAGCGTGAAATTTCGTGCTCAACACGCGGCCATCGTGCGCGATCAAAAATTCCACGCATTTGGTCAGGCGGTCCACGTTCGGCTTGAGCGAGCAAAGTTCGTTGCTCAACGCCTCGGGCAGCATCGGAATCACACGGTCCACCAGATAGGTCGAGTTCCCGCGTCGCTTCGCCTCCTCGTCCAGCGCCGTGCCGGGCTTGACGTAATGGGACACGTCGGCGATGTGGACCCAGAGCCGCCATTGCTCCGGTGAAATTTTCTCCAGGCAGATCGCGTCGTCGAAATCCTTTGCGTCATCGGGATCGATCGTGATGACGTTGTGCGCGCGGCAGTCGAGCCGGTCGGCCAGGTCGTTGGCGTCAACGACGGAGCCGATCGCATCCGCCTCGGCCAGCACGGCCTTGGGAAAATGCAGCGGCAGGTTGTATTGGCGCAGCACGGACAGCATATCCACGCCCTCGGCATCCGGCGCGCCGAGCACCTCGATGATTTCCCCTTCGGGATTGGAGTTATGCCAGTCCCATTCGCTCAGCTCCACGACTACCTTGTCGCCGATGCGCGCCAGCCGGCCGGTGTCTTTCGCGGGCGGCACCAGGATGTCATGCGGAATGCGCGGGTCATCCGGCGTGACGTACAGGGATACGCGGCCTTGCTGCAACGTGCCGACAATCTTCGACCGCGTGCGTTCGAGTAGGCGCACCACCGTGCCTATGTCCTGATCGCCTTCGCGGAAATTTTTCCGTCGCGCCGTGCGGCGCACCAGCACGCGATCCTCGTGCAGTGCCGTGCCGGTCGAGCCCTCGGCAACCGCAACTTCGGGAAGCGATGAATCGTCCGGCGTGAAAAAACCCTTCCCCGCGCGGTTCATGCGGATGCGTCCGGGAATCAGGTCCGCATCGCTCGTGAGCGCGTAGCGGGAATTTTTGATCAGCGCGATCTGGCCGTCACGTTCCAGCTTGCGAAGTGCGCGGTCGAATTCCGGTTCACGGTCTGGCGTGATGCGCAGATGCCGCAGCAGGTTTTCCGCGCTCAGCGGGATGTAATCCTTCTCCGCCAGCAGGCTCAAAATGCGTTGCTCCATGCTTAAAGCATGAACGCGAATCACCGGAAGTGCAACCACGCGTTATACCCGTCGTGCTCCAAGGTGGGGCGCGCACTCCCCTGCCCGCCGCCTCTTGGAACGAACGCATTGGATTCACGAAGGCGGCACGCAGGGAGTGACGCGCCCTTGTATCTTGTCATCGACGGCCAACCTTGGATTCATCTCAAAATCAAATCCACCCCGCGCGCGAATGCCGCTTCGGGCGGGCCAGCCGGCGCCACGACTTTCGCCCGCGCCAGCGCTAGTGGCCAGCCATGCGGCATCGCCACGGACATCCCCGCCCACTCGAACATCGGAATATCATTTTCCCCGTCGCCAAACACCACCGCTGTCGTCGGTGGGATTCCCAGGCGCAAGGCCAGCGTTGCCAGGGCGGAACCCTTGGAAACCTCCGCCGGCATGAACTCCAAAAACCGCGCATTGGTTCGCACCGCCTGGACTCCCGGCAACGCCACATCCCCGGGTGCCACCCTTGAAAGGCCGTCCGGCTCGCCCATCCAGATCACCTTGAACATGTCCCGCGCCAGCAGTTCATTCCGGGTCAGGACCACCGGACGGTTCCCCGCCAGATCGGTGTAAAAATCCATTTCGAAATCCGATGTCGAATCGGTAAAAACCCCTTCCACCGTGTAACCCACCGTCGAAAACCCCCGGGCGCGTCCGGTCTCCGTTATTGCCGCCACCTCCGCCCGTTGCAGAAATTGGCGGCTCAAAACCGTCGTGCGCCCGGCATCCGATACTTCGCCGCCCTGGCAGGAAACCACCCATTCAATGCCCGGCAACGCCGCCACGTATTTATGCATCGAGTTAAAGTGCCGGCCCGAGGCCAGCACCACCTGCGCGCCGGCGGCCTGCAAACGCCGCACGGCCAGCGCATTCTCCCCGCTGATGGCGTGGTCCGGCCCCAACAACGTGCCGTCAAGGTCGATCGCCGCCAGTTTGAAACGCTCTAAATTTTCAGCCACGCCGTAAATTAGCCGCTCGCCCGGAAGAATCCCAGAGCGTTTGAAAAAAAACTTCGCCCAGGTCGAAACGGAAGACAGTCGCTGGACCGAATGACTGGTAACACGAAAAATGGAAGGCAATCAAAACCCAGCCGGGCGTGTCATGATCAATGCACCATTTCATTTATATTCGACTTCGTCTCTTGATACGCGTTGGTGACAAAATTTTCCGTATGCGCCGCCGCATTCGTCGCCGCATCACGCACCTCCACCGCCACATTGGTGGCCACGATCGGCGCATTGGTCTCGACCTCTTTGGCCGTCTCCTTCGTGGCATCCACCACATCCGTGGTCACATCCTTTATGGCACCCGCCGCCGCCTTGGAGTCTTCCCTAAACCTTTCCGAAGCGGCCTGGTCATTCCGCACGTGTATCACCACGGCGGCAATCACCGCCACCACGATCAATATTAAAAGTACTTTGAGAGCATTCATAAAATCAGGATGTTTAAAAAGATTGTCGCCGCCCCAAGCTTCACCGGAACAGGCAAAATTTCAACCGTCGGTTTTCACTTCTGCTTCCGCATCGGCATCAGGCCGAAATGCAACGCCAGCCAGATCGGCACGGCAAAAATGACGATGGCCGCCAGCCGTTCCCATGTCCAGACCAGATAATGCGCCTGCATGGGAAAAATTGTGATCATGAAATAATTCGCGAACCGGGTGTGCCCGATGAAGCGCAGGTGCCTCGGATATTTTTTGCGAAGCCCGCTATAGAGCGCCACCACGCCGAGGCCGATGGTCAGGAACGTCACCAGAAAATTCACCGGCAACGTCGCCGCATGGAGGCGCGGGAGATCTGCTGGGTGGGAAAAGTACGGCCACAGCCATTGCGCCCCGGCCCAGAGAAAACTGAAACCGGTCTGGAGCGCCGTGCGGAAATTTGCCTTGTCCGCCGTGAGTTCGTTCAACAACAGGCCAAAGTACAGCGGCACGATGCCCCAGACCAGCGACGCATGTTCAAATGGCGTCTTGATCAGTTCCGAAAACGTGGTCCAGTAACTATGGATCATCTCGATTTTATTCCGGCTGCGGTCGAAATCAATCGGTCGCGGTTGCGTCAGGTGTTTTGAAGGTGATTAGTTGCAACATGGATGGCGGGGGCAACGGCCCCGTGTATGGACGGTCGTGGTTCGCGTCCAACGTTTCCCATCGCAGCGCATAATTCAGCCCCGCCTGGTCCCGGCTGCCGGCGCCGCCAGCCCAATGCACCTTTAAACCTGGAAAACTTCCTTCCACTTTGCTTAATGCGGACGGCACACTTTGATGGTCCACCGTTCCAACCGCACGCAGTGTTGTGGGATCCAGCACCCAGGTGCCGTTGCCAAATTTGAAATGCCGGTAATCCTCCGTCAATTTGCCATCCTTCCCGACCGACACGCCGCTGACGTGAACGTCCAGATGTAAGGTGCCCCAGCCCTCGATTTCGACAGGCACCGGCCAGTCGGTCACCTGATGCATCACCCAATGGCCGTCCTCCAGCCGCGCGATGAACGGTTGCGTGTTTCCCTGCGCATCGTTCTTCGTATAACTGATGGTCACCCGCCCGGCGGCATCAAATCCGAGCCTGACATTGCCGTTGACCATGCCGCCATGTTCCGGAACCGGATCCACGATTTCGCAGTTACCCACTCGCATCGGCAGCGATAACGCCCGGCCGGTGCTGGTTTCCCAATGTTTCAGATCCCGGCTGCGCGCGAAACTTAGATCGTGGCACGTCGCCGCGTCACCGGTCGCGCGCCAGATCCACGCGAGATAAAACCAGCCGTCCGGTCCGCGCACCGGCCCGTCGAAGTACGCGCTGTTATGGTCCTCGCCGTCGTGGCCCTCGCCATCCGTCAACGGCGTATCGAGAAAACGCCACCACGTTTTTGTTTTCAGATCGTAACCATCGTAAATCTGGTTGCCATTGCCGCTGCCGCCATCGCGATAGGTGAAAAGTAGTTGATTATCCGCTCCGCGCAAAAATTGCGGATACGTGCAGCGCAACTCGTTTGTGCCCGCCATTTTATCCACGCGCGCGAAGGTGGCGGCATCCCACGGCTTTGTCGTACGAAAGTAGATCAGCGGCACGTTGTGCATGTCGGCGCACAGATGCAGAAAACCGTCGTCATCCGCCGTGAGCGCGATGCTGTTGTGCGAATCCCATCCGGTGGTGTCCGGCAACCTCGTAAATTGCCACTTCCGTGTGTCCAACCGGCGCTGCGCCACGGTGAGCTGGCGGTGTTCATCGTAATACGCGGCGAACTGATAAGGCGCATGTGTAAGCAAAGCGAAGCCCACCGGATGCCCCGCCCAGACCGGCGCGACATCGAGGGTATCAACCGGCATCGCCCGTGAGTTGGAGGAAGCAACATCGTTCGTTGCCGCTGGCACCCCAAAACCAGGCACAAACAAAAAAAGAATAAGAACGAATTTTCTCATGTCGGTCCCCTGACAGACCAGACTGCGGGTCGTCAGGTTACGCTTTGCGTCCTTTGATATTGATCACAAGAACCCATCCAGCTGAAGTTGTTGGACAATCTTCCTGGCCATTTCACGCATTCTGCGATCCATAAAATCTGTGCTGCCCGAATTGTCTATGGACGCGCGCCAGATCCGCCTTTTTGCGATTGGATCGAATAAACTGACATCATAGACGATCCGCGGATAATTACCGTATGGATCAACCACGTAATTTACAGCCGAGATGGTTAGAATCGCATCGGGCGTGAAGCCGGCCATTCGCGATCTCATCGCGCTTTCATCCAAATCCAGCGGACTGGCAATGGCAATATCCACTTGCGGTGTCCCGTTCGTGAAATATTCCCGGAACGCAGAACTCAATGATTGGGATAAAGGTTTATTTTTCGTGTCACCCTGATTGATCAATACGAAAAGCCGGTTCAATTTCCGCACCGCCGCTGGATCCTTGTTGGATTCCAGCGAGATTGAAGTGCATCCAACGAAGCAGACCATTGCCAACGCCATTCCCGCCAACACCCATACACGTTTTAACAAGGTCTTTTTCATGCCTAAATTCACGCCTTCCGCTCTTTGATGCTCGATAGAATGTCCGCCACCACTTCCGCCTTCGGCTTCGCGCCTTGCGGGCCGCCATGATGCAGGCGCACGCTCACCGCGCCGGCTTCCATGTCCCGACCGCCGATGACCAGCATCGTATGAACGCGGGTTTTTTCTGCGTCCGCAATTTTCGCCTTGAACGGGGTCGCGCTGAAATCGGATTCCACGCGCACCATGTTGGCGCGTAGTTCGGTCACGATGCCCTTCGCATACTCGATGAGCGCCGCGTCGTCGTTGAGCGTGATCACGCGCACCTGGTCGGGCGCGAGCCACAGCGGGAAGTTGCCCGCGTAATGCTCGATAAGAAAGCCGATGAACCGCTCATGCGTGCCCAGCGGCGCGCGATGGATGCACAACGGCGTCTTGTTGGAATTATCCTTGTCGCGATAGGTCAAACCGAATTTCGCCGGCACGGCAAAATCCACCTGGTTCGTGGCGATGGTGAATTCGCGGCCGATGGCGCTCCACACCTGCACGTCGATCTTCGGCCCATAAAACGCCGCCTCGTTCGCGACCTCGACATAGTTGATGCCGGAATTATTCAGGACGTTGCGCACCATGTCCTCCGTCTTCTTCCACAACTCCGGTTCGTTGACGTACTTCTTGCCCAAGCCTTCAGGCGAGGAAGTGCTGAAACGCATCTGATATTTTTCGAGACCGAAGATTTTGAAATACTTCAGATACATGTCGTTCACCGCCTTGAATTCTTCCGCGAATTGTTCTTCGGTGCAATAGATGTGCGCGTCGTTCATGTTGAGCGAGCGCACGCGCATAAGCCCGAATAACTCGCCCGACTGCTCGTAACGATAGCACGTGCCATATTCCGCGAGGCGCAACGGCAAATCGCGGTAACTGTGCGGCTCCGCCGCAAAAATACGGTGATGATGCGGGCAGTTCATCGCTTTCAGGTAATAACGCTCGATGGGGCCCTGCATACTCTGCAGTTTTTTCAGCTCGGTCCGGAGTTGTTCCTCGCGATAAATATCTTCGCCCTGGGCTTCACAATCCTCCTCCACGCCGCCGTCTTTCTTCTTTTTCAGCTCGATGGCCTTTTCATCGGACTCAATGACGCGCAAGCGGGCTTCCAAAGCCTTGACCTGTCCATCGATTTTAGGATCGATCCTGCCGTTCTCCGACATTTCCATGGCGGGAAACATAGACTCCGCATAATACGGGAGATGACCGGAAGTCTTATACATCTTCTCCCGCGCGATGTGCGGAGTTTTCACACGTACATAGCCAGCGGCGAATTCTGTTTCCTTCGCGAGCTTTTCCAGCTCTTCAACCAGCATCGTGCCTTTCGGCAGCCACAGCGGAAGACCCGGCCCGACGTATTCGGTATCAATTTTGTAGAGGCCCATCTCTTCGCCGATCTTGCGATGGTCGCGGCGCTTCGCCTCCTCGATCATCTTGAAATACTCGTCCATCGCGGTCTTGTTCTTGAACGCGGTGCCGTAGATACGCTGCAGCTGCGGGCCTTCTTCGTCGCCCTTGTAATACGCGGCAGCCACGCT
>Ga0210388_10004015_pt1 | contig 11508 bp, 7 predicted proteins | sample IncBWC19OmetaG_FD_155485 | JGI IMG/M metagenome (GOLD analysis project Ga0210388, IMG submission 155485) | Forest soil microbial communities from Barre Woods Harvard Forest LTER site, Petersham, Massachusetts, United States - Inc-BW-C-19-O ... | reverse complement strand
CGTCATCCCGCACCGCAAGGACCCGGTGTATTCGGCCACCATCGTCGGCAAGCCGCCGATGGAAGACGCATGGATGGGCAAGGCCGTCGAGCGCATCTTCCTGCCGCTGATGAAGCTCACGCTGCCGGAGATCGTGGACATCAACCTGCCGGTCGAGGGCGTCTTCCACAACCTGATGATCGTGTCGATTCGCAAAAGCTACGCGGGACAGGCGCGCAAGGTCATGAACGGCATCTGGTCGATGGGGCAGGCGATGTTTACCAAGTGCATCATCGTCGTCGATGAAGATTGCGATGTGCAGGACCTGGGCGAAGTGACGCTGCGGGTGACCAACAACATCGATCCTGAGCGCGACACGCAGTTCACCCTCGGGCCAATCGATTCGCTGGACCACGCCTCGCGCCTCCCCAACTACGGCAGTAAGATGGGCATCGACGCCACCAGGAAGTGGGCTGCCGAAGGCTTCAACCGCCCCTGGCCTCCGATGATCGAGATGGATGCGGCGACGAAGGCGCGCGTGGATGCGATCTGGAAAAAGCTCGGCATCGAGGACTAGCCGTCCAGGCAATCGCGCTTCGCGCCCTAGTCTCGGATCACTCGGCTGTCGTCAGTTCGATCGAAACCAGGCTATGCACCGACCGCGCCGGGCGCTTGTCCTCAGTCACCACCAGTTTGAACGGGCCGTTCTTCGCATCCAGAGGCTTCCCGTCCATGGCATCGGCCACGATTACATCGCCGGGATGGAACTCGGGATCGACCTCGGCGAGCGCCAGCACAGCCTTGTAGCCGTCTGAGCCCGTGGCGACTACGTACTCCGACAGCCCCTTGCCGTGCAGATCTTTCCCATGCGGCGCACCCAGCGAAGCCAGCAGATCGATCAGCGGAACGCCGGAATAGGTCTCATCGGCGCTGGTATGCACATTGTGAAAGCTCACCGTCTTCTGCGGCATTGCCTTCAAAGCGTCCAGAGTGAGATCGGAATGCTTGCCGCCGCACTCGATCTTCAGCGTGGAAGGCGCGCCCTGCGCCCACAGACTGCCTGTGAGTCCTGCGAATAGGACAACAAAAACCGGTATGAGGCGCAGCGACTTCATCGGTTCCTCCACTCAGATCAGACAACATCATAGCCGCCTTTCTGAGGGCGGATTTGAGCTAACCGGATTTGAGCCACCCGGTTTTTAGCGAACCGCTTTTTAGCTACCCGCCTTTTTAACGATCCGCCACTTAGCCGTATACTAGAGCCATGTCGATCGTGCGCAACATCGCCGGAGTCGCCAAGGGCATGAGCATCACCTTTGGCGAGATGTTCAAGCCCACCGAGGTTGAAAATTACCCTGACGGTCCGGGTCCCAACCGCGGCGCGATGCTGCAGGAGCGCTTTCGCGGCGCCCATGTGTTGCAGCGGGACGAGAACGGCCTGGAAAAGTGCGTCGCCTGCTTCCTATGCGCGGCTGCCTGCCCTTCGAACTGCATCTACATCGAGGCTGCCGATAACACGGCCGAGAAGCGCATCTCCAGCGCCGAGCGCTACGCCAAGGTCTACAACATCGACTACAACCGCTGCATCTTCTGCGGATACTGCGTCGAGGCCTGCCCGACGGACGCCATCACGCACGGGCACGGCTTCGAGCTGGCCACCCTGAACGCGACCAACCTCGTCATGCGCAAGGAAGATATGCTCGTGCACAACGTAGGTATGCCCGGCGAACTCGCTGCTCACTCCGATTCGACCAAGTAAATTCTCAGCGTCTGACCTGCGCCGCCTATTGGCGCGGGTCGCCGGTCGAAGCCAGATCCGCATCTGAATAGAGCAGGGAACTGCAATGAATCGTCTCTGGATCGCTGCGCTGGCTGCTCTCTTTTTCGCTCCAATCCTCTCTCACGCGCAGGCGAATTCCGAGTCCGTTGTCGAAGGCACTCCGCAGTACGTTACGCCCGTCCATCCCATTCCGTCCGGGAACGCTCCGGGGATGAAGGTTCAGCTCCTCAGCGACCAGAACGGCCAGAAAGAATACGCCGTCATCTTCTCCACGGGTGACGAAGCCTTCTCCGGCCTTACCGACTTCGCGAAGCAATATCACGTCACCAGCGCGCATTTCACTGCCATCGGAGCGATCGGCGCGGCCACCATCGGGTGGTTCGATCCGTCGCGCAAGATGTACAAGGCCATGCCCTTTACCGGTCAGATGGAAGTCGTCTCCATGGTCGGAGACATCACCCTCTACAACGGCAAGCCTGCGGTTCACACGCACGCCGTGCTGGGACTTCCCGACGGCACCACGCGCGGAGGCCATGTCCTCGAAATGCACGTCCGGCCCACGCTCGAGGTCATGGTCACCGTGGATCCGAAAGACATGCACAAGCGCTTCGATCCGGAGACCGACCTGACCCTGATCGACCCATCTGCGCATCAGTGACCGCGATCGACCCGATCCCCTGAAACCCGCGTCTCCGCGAGCCGAATCCTTCGTGATCTAAAATGAAAACAAGAGAATCCACATGAGCGACCAGGCCCCCTCCATCCTGCACGTTTGCAGCCGCGAGACGATCCTCGATCTTCGCGATCAGATCCTCAGGCTGCATGGCTACACTGTCGACTCGACGCTCCTGCTCGGCGAGGGGCTGCAATATGCCACTGCGCGCGAATACGATCTCGTGGTGATTGACGTCGAGGGCGATGGCCGCATTCCGTCCGCCGAGAAGCTCTGCCATGACATCAAGGTCGTCCGGCCCGGTCAGGAGATCGTCTTCATCTGCAACTATCGCGTCTCCATTGAAAGCGACTGTCCTGACGAGATCATACTCAGCGAATTCAATCCCAAGGCCATGATCGAGAGCATTCAGGCCGTCTTCAAGAAGAAGTAAGCGCGCAAGGCCTGCGCGCCCGTTTCTAAATTCCGCGGCAGAGCACGCGAGCTGGATTTATCCAGCGGATGAGCCGAAGTTTCTAGCTGGCCTTCTTGAGCGCGGGAGATTTCCGGACCTTCTTTGGCGCGCTCTTCTGTTCCGACTTTAATCCTGCTTGGCGGATCGGCTTTTCGTGCAGCAGAAGCTCCGTCGCCTGGAACTCCGGATTCGCATGGAACCATCTCTTGACCGCGTCGTCCGCAAGAGCGTTGAGGCTGGCCATCAGCCCCATGCCCTGGTGATGCGCCATCCACTCCCGCACCACCACTGGCTGCGCAGTCGACTCGGAATAATCCGCCGCCTCGTAAAATCCGTAAGCGCCCACCCACTTCATGCTTTCCATGCGGCGAAGATTCTTCAGCGCCTCAGCCTGCTCGACGTTCAGCGCCAGGAACGTTGAATACGGAGAGATGACCGGTCCGGCGGTCGCATCCCATTTGAGCGAAATCTGAGGAATGCCGAAAGCCTGATAGTGGTAATGGCCAGCGTCGTCCGTTTCGCCAAAGCCCGACTCCGAGATGCCCCACGGAATCCCGAGACCTCGCGCGAATTCCCGCTGAATCGCCACGGCTGCGCTCAGCGAGCGCGAGATAAGGGTGTCAGGATAATTCCGCATCCACAGCGCCGGCATCAGGTACTCGAACATCGTGCCGGTCCACGAGAGCAGGATCGCGCGCCCATAGGCCATGGTATGCACGCGGCCCATCTTGAACCACCCCTGCTGCGGCAGCTCGCCTCGCGCCACCGCAATAAACGTCGCGATGCGCGCCTCTGAAGCCAGCATGTCGTACGTCGCCTTGTGCAGCTTGCCGGTGCTTACCTCGTAGCCGATCGACAGCAGCTGCCGTCCCTTGTCTGCCAGGAATGCGAAGTCCATCTCTTCGGCAAAGCGCAGAGCCTCCGCCGAAGCGGCCCGAACGCCCTCGGCAAAGGTGCGCAGCTGTGCGCGCGCTCCGGGCAGTTCCGAACGAAGCTTCTCGACCATCAATCCCTGCGCCGATCCGGACTCCGTCGTATTCAGCGTTGCCCACGCCCGTGCCAGCCGGTGCTCGAGCTGATCGGCGAAATCTGCCGAGTCTTCGAGGTTGGGAACCAGGTCCGTTTCTTTCACGCCCATCTGAACCAGCTCGTGCAGGGAAGAGTATTCGGGAAGCAGCCAGGGCAAGGCACTTCGCACCAGCGCGGAGATCTGCTGCAGCCGTGCGCGCGTCTCGTGCAGCCACCACGCCGCCTCATCCGGGGATGGCTCGGTGTATTCGGGAATCTCCTGGAACGCAGCCCGCTCCTCAGTCTCGATCACCCAGGCACACCAGTCATAGACGCTGGCGGAAGCGTCAGGCAGTTTGCAATTCAGAATTTCCGGAGGTACGCCATTTTGTAACCGTAACAGTTGCCAATGTGTTTCGAGTGAGCGAAACAGCGCAACCGGCAGCGCCGGCCTGCGCAGGAGTTCGTCCGCGCCGGTTCTCAGCGTATAAAGCGAGGCCACAAGATTGCCGCTGTCCACTGACGACACGGTAATCGGCAGAAGCGGCTCGAAGGTGTGCGTGTTGTACCAGTTGTAGAGATGTCCGCGATACTTCTGCAGCCGCTCCATCGCGCTCAGGCTGCGGTGCGTGAGATCGATGAATTCCGGAAGCGTGATAAATCCAAGCTCGATCGCCGCCTGCCGCGCGTTGAGCAACAGGCCGAAATTCGTGGGAGAGACCCGCGCAGCCTCAAACAACGTCTTCTCCTCCACGTTATCCGGGATGAGATAGTTGTGGCGCTCGCCACCGAATTCATAGAAGAAGCGCCAGATGCGCAGCGCGTGCTGGCGCAGAAAGGCATCTTCCTGTGCAGTTAACTGCTGCTTGTCCTCGCGCGGCGGGCGATTCAGCCAGACTGTGATCGCGCTCTCCAGCCCCCACAACAGCAGAATCGGAGCAGCCACAAAGAGCGACTTCGGATGAAAGAACCCGATCACCAGCGCCAGCGCGAGCGCGAAGACCGGAGTTGCAGCGAGATAGCGATCCACCGGCGTTCTCTTTCCTGCAGCGGACTCAGCCTCTGCAGCGGTCTCCCACTCGAGCAGCCGCTGACCGGTGACGAACCGGCGCACCAGCGATCGGATGATCGCGTCGAGCAGGAGCATGGTCTGGTGAGGCAGAAAGACCAGGTTGAGTAGTGAGACGACGACCGCCTGCACAAAGCCGATGAGCGACTCCCGGACATCGCCTGCCTGTTCGCTCGTAAACGAGCGGCCCAGGCTGAAGGCCAGTTGCACCAGCGTCGGCGCGAACATCAGGAAGAGTGTGATTGCTGTCCAGTACAACGCGCCGCCCGGCAGACCGAGCCATCCGGCCACCAGCAGGATGAGCGTGAAAGGCGCAACCAGCGAGCGGCGCATATTGTCCAGCATCTTCCAGCGTGAAATCGTCGAGGTGGGATTGCGCACGAGTCGTCCCGACTCATCCGGCACGCGCGCGAAGAGCCACTGCGCGATCTGCCAGTCTCCGCGCACCCAGCGATGCTGGCGGCGCGTGTAGGCGCTGTAGTGCGAAGGATAATCGTCGATCACTTCGATATCCGTGGCCAGCCCCGCGCGCGCGTACGCGCCCTCAATCAGGTCATGGCTCAGAAGGGAATTGCGCGGGAAGCGGCGATCGAGCACCGAGTGCAGCGCGGAGACTTCATAGATGCCCTTGCCGGTGAAGATGCCCTCGCCGTACAGGTCCTGGTAAACATCCGACACGGCACGCGTGTAAATATCGAAGCCGGTCTGCCCGGAGTAAATCCCTGCCAGCCGCGACTGCGACGCCGACTGCACGCTCACGCCCACGCGCGGCTGCAGAATGCCGTAGCCCGCCGTCACTACGCGGCGCTCCGGATCGATGATGGCGCGATTGAGCGGATGCGCCATCGCGCCCGTCATAGAATGCGCTGTGCCGCGCGGCAGCTGCGTGTCGGAATCCAGCGTGATGATGTACTGCACGCGCGAGAGCGCCGCCATGTCTCCGGCCTTGACCGGGAAGGCATCGAATACTCCCTTCAGATATTTGTTCAGGTCAAGAAGCTTGCCCCGCTTGCGCTCCCACCCCATCCACACGCCCTGCCGCGCGTTGAAGATGCGATGACGGTGCAGCAGCATGAACGATCCGTGCTTCGCAGAGGGGCACGCATACCGCTTGTTCAATCCGTTGATGAGTTTCACCGCCAGGTCCACCAGCGGATCGCTGTCATTCTCGCGCGGCCGCGCCACGGAATCGGGCAGGTCGGTCAACAGCGCGAAGTGCAGGTTGGGATCGGGATTCGCGAGGAAGCGGACCTCCAGTTCGCCCACCAGCTCGCGCACCTGCTTCTCGTTCATTAGCAGAGTGGGCACCGCAACCAGCGTCGTGTATTCGGCCGGAATGCCTTTGCTGAAATCAAGCTTCGGCAACGCAGTCGCCTTGAAAATCGCGGTGACAGTGTTGTTGATGAAATCCACCGCGGTTTGCGAGACGGGGAGCAGCAGGAAGAAGAACGCGACGGTGAGGCCACCGAAAACGGCATGATAGGGAATAAGCGGCATGACGATTGCCGCCATGAGCAAAATGGTAAGAATCTCGATGCCGATGATGAAGAAGTCGTCCGGATTGCGGCGCAGTGCGATGCGAATTCGATCGATCATGTGCGGACGGTAGCCGATCTGGTGGCCCAGCTCCGTAAATCCGCGGTCGAGCAGGTAATAGCCGATATGCGCCTGGCGGAGATAGAGCCGCGGGTCGTCGATGGTTCGCTGCTGCGCCTTCGCCGCGAGATCGACGGCGGTCTGCGCCACCTGCGATTCGGACTGCTCCGAGTGATAGGCGATCTCCGCAACCCGCTTGCGATAGCGCTCGCGGCTGTCGAAATCCATGCGCGGATAGGCATTCGCAGGATCCTTCATCAGGATCGCGTCGAACACCACCATCGGCTCCGCCAACGAGAGCCAGTCCGCGTGTCCGAGCTCGCGCAGGCTCTTGATGCGCGCGATCAGAAGCTGCGGCGTCCCCGCATCCGCGCTCTGCGGTTGATGCAGCCGCGCGTCGGCCTGCACCAGGATCAGATCGAGCAGCGCGAATTTCAAAAACGCGGGCAGCGCCCACAGCTCGCGCAGCTCCAGCGGATCGGAGAGCTGGGCCTCGTCGAGGTACACACGCAGCGCCGAGCCATTCCACACCGACTTCGCACCATTCAGATACGCGGCTGCGAGCACCGCGGCCCGCGGCTCTTCTCCCAGCGGCGAAAGCACGCGCGGCAGCTTTGGCACCTTCTTCTGGATGGACCGCATCTCCGTGAGCGCGGCGCGGAAGAGACGGGGATTTTCACGAATCTCGAGCAGAGGATTGGGGCCCTGCTCGCCGCCCGTGGGCAATTCGTTCAGCTCCGCCATCAGCGAGTTCAATGCCGACTCGGCTTCCTCGATCCGCGGCGTAAGCGTCAGCGGAGTCTGCGGGCGATGGATCACCGACCACTGCGCAGCGACAGAGCTGGCATGGGTGCGCAGTTCCACGGCGCTGATCGCCGCCTGGTCAAGAATTTCCTGGTCGATCTCGGGAATTTGAAACGTCATGAGTCTCCGTTAGCGATAGCTTGCTGCCTGCATCTCGAACATGCCGGCATACCGGCCGCCCAGCGCCATCAATTGTGGATGTGTGCCCTCCTCCACCAGCCGGCCGCCTTCCAGCACCACGATGCGATCGGCCATGCGTACCGTGGAGAAGCGATGCGAAATCAGGAGGGCCATCTTGCCCTCGGTCAGCTCGGCGAAGCGCTGGAAGACTTCCAGCTCACTCTTCGCATCGAGTGCCGCCGTCGGCTCGTCCAGAATCAACAACTGCGCGTTGCGCAGGTAAGCGCGCGCCAGTGCGATCTTCTGCCATTCGCCGCCGGAGAGATCGACGCCGCCCTCGAACCTGCGGCCCAGCATCTGATCATAGCCGCCGGACATCTTGGAGATCACGCCCTCGGCCAGGCTCTTGTATGCCGCATCCTGAATCTCTTCTTCGGTGTGAGGAACATCGATGCGGCCCACCGCGATGTTTTCGCGCGCCGTCATCTCGTAGCGCATGAAGTCCTGAAAGATCACGCCCATCTCGCGATGAATGTCCTCGAGCGAATACTCGCGCAGGTCCACGCCATCGAGCAGGATCTGGCCCTCGGTGGGATCGTAAAGCCGCGTGATCAGCTTCACCACTGTCGTCTTGCCCTGGCCGTTCTCGCCAATCAGAGCAATGCGCTCTCCAGGATTCAGAGTGAAGTTGAAGTTCTTGAGCACGCGCCGCTCGGTGCCGGGATAAGCGAACGACACGTTGCGGAACTCGAATCCGCGGCGGATTGGACGAGGAGACGGTAGAGCATTCGGCTTGGTCTGCACCGTCGCCTTCATATCGAAGAAGGCGATGAGATCGGTAAGGAACAGCGCCTGATCCGCAATCCCCGAGGCCGTCGAGAATGCCTGCTGGAAATTGGTGCTGGATTGCTGAATCGCAAGCGTGATCAGCGAGAATACGCCGATCGTCGGATAGCGGCCGATGATCGCTTCATAAATGGCAAAGACGTAGGCGCCGTAATAACCGAGTGTGCTGATGAGCGAGAGCAATCCGCCCCAGGTCAGCTTCTTCTGTGAGAGCGCAACGTCTTCCTCGTAGATATTCTTCGATAGGGTCTTGAAGCGATTGGTCAGATAGTCGCTGAGATTGAAGAGCTTCAGCTCCTTCGCTGCTTCCTTGCTTCCACCCACCTGGCGGAGATAATCCATCTGCCGCTTTGCCGGAGTCTGGCGGAAATTCTTGGCATAGCCGAGAAAGGCGAAGTGTGTTTCGCCGAAGAAGGACGGCAGCACGCCGGCGATCAGCAGCAGGATCATCCAGGGCGACCGGTAGATCAGCACGCCGCTCCAGATCAGGGTTAGCACGACGAACTGAAAGAGCCGCCCCATCTGCTGGATCATCGCCAGCCGGTCCGTGGCCTGCGCCCGTGCCCGCTCCAGCCGGTCGTAGAAAACCGGATCTTCGTAGGTAGTCAGGTCGAGCTGTGCCGCCTGCTGCATTACCTGCACGCTGACGTGGTAGGTATAGCGATTGGCCAGAAGCTGATCCGTGTAGTCGATACAGCGGCTCAGAATTCCTGTCAGCAGCGCAAGCGCGACCTCCGCTACCACCAGCCACCAGAAATGTGGAAACTGAGGCTGATGCTGAAGAGCACGAGCGACGCCCGTGATGATCCGGGCGGCAATCACGCCGGTCAGCAATCCCAGGACCGGCACGATCACGCGGAGGATCAGCCCCCAGGTGACCACCGCCTTCCCTGAATCCCAGACAATGCGCAGCACCGCCGGCACGTTCCTGAGAGCGCTGATTCGATCGCCCCACGCGCTGTGGGAGCTTCCTGGCTGGTTTTCGCTCATCGTTCGGGCTTTTCGGAGTAAGGTATTTACCTCTCCCGTCTTGCGACAGGGCTCATGGCACCGTCTTTTCAGGGAGAAAAGGCATTCACTTCGATGCCTGTTCCGGGACCTAATGTTGTTTCCTTCCACCACTTCGCGCTGGTCCGGCGCTATTTTCCCTGAATGAATTGAATGGTATACGCTGTCGCCGGATCGAAGGGGTGCTGGATCACCTTGAGCGTCAGCAATTGCTGGTACATCGCCGTCCAACGCGCCGGGTCCATCCCACCCGCTTTGGAGGCGTCAATCTCAGGATAGATGAAGTGGCCGTCCTTGAGCGCCTGCCACGTAAACTGCATCTGCTCCGCCGTCATCGCCGGATTCAGCTTCAGGATCTCGGCATTCACCTCTTTGGGATCGGCCATGTAATCCCGCCAGCCGCGCAGCGACGCGCGCACGAACTTCGCGGCCACCTCCGGATGTTCCTTCAAATAGCTCTGCGAGGTGAAGAAGACACGGTAAGGATCGTACCCGGTCTCGCTGATGAGCATGGTGTGAATATCCGCGCCCGCTTTGCGCGCAAAAAACGGCTCCGACGTAACGAAGATCTGCTGGAGGTAGTTCGGATCCTGAAGAAAATTGGCGATGGAGTAAGTCGCCGGTGTCTCGTGCACATCCTTCAGGTGATACCGCGCCACTATGTACTCGAACCATGTCGCGCCGGTCTTGATGGCGATCGAATGCCCCTCCAGATCGGCGAAGCTATGCACCGGAGAGCCGGCATGCATCATGATGCCCTGCGGATCGTGCTGCATGGTCGCGCCCACCGCAACCAGCGGCTGCCCCTGCGCGACCGCATCCAGAACCCGGTCGGACGATCCCATCGCGAACTGCGTAGCGCCGACCGACACCTGCTGCTCCGCAATTACATACGGCCCTCCGGGAACGATGGTGACGTCCAGGCCCTCCTGCCGGTAGTAGCCCTTGAGCAGCGCCTCGTAAAAGCCGCCATGCTCCGGCTGCGGATACCAGTCGGTCTGAAACTTGACGGGGATCAGCCCGCTACTGCCGCCGCCATGACAGCCGCAGCAACAAACGAAGATGGGAAGAAGAAATAAGCAAGCCAGCGCAGAGGCCAGGCGCTTCCTAGCGCAAATCATGCCCGAGCTTAACAATGGCTTCTTTGGCGATCAAGAAACTTCGGCAGCGAGTGCCTCGCCGAGCGTCTTTGCGAAGGTCAGCAGCTCGGCATCCCGGCCGCGAGCCGCGAGTAGCTGCATGCCCACCGGGCGCGCCGGCAGCACTACCGCGGGAAGCCCGGCGAGGCTTGCCGGTGTGGTGTAAGGCAGGATTCGCGCGCGAGAGACAGCGTGGTCGGCTCCGGCCACAAGCCGGGTCAGCGGCATTGTCGGGAGCAGGAGAAAATCGAATGCGGTGAAGAGATCGTTCATCTCCGCGACAAATGCCTCCCGCTTCATCCGCCACTCGGCAACTTCCGCGAGCGCCATCGCTGCGCCCCAGCTCAGCCGCTCGGCGATGGCCGGCTCGAATTCGCCGTAGAAGCCGGTGTGCAGCGCCGACGCCTCATGGGCCTGGATGGGCGCATAAATCGTGTAGGCCTCGCTCCAGAAATCGGCATGAAGATCGAATGTCTCCGCTCCGCTCCTGCGAACGCGCTCCTCCCACACTTGCATGGTGTGGAGCACCGGCACATCGCAGCCGTCCATCAGTCCGCCGCGCAGGCAGCCTACGCGGATGGGCGGCGTCTCCAACGCGGCCGCGGAAATGCCGAAGAGCGCATGCGCCAGCAGCGGAAGATCGCGCAGGTCGCGGCAGAGCCAGCCGATGGTATCGCACGACGGCGTCAGGTGCGCGCCGCCGCGCCAGTTACCCACGCCCAGCGAAGCCCGATATCCGGCCAGCCCGCACAGCGCAGCCGGCGCGCGCACCGATCCGCCGGTATCCGTGCCGATCGCGGCCAGCGCGGAGCCCTCCTGGATCGCTGCCGCCGAGCCGCTCGAAGACCCGCCCGTCAGCAATGAAGCGTCGTCCGGCTGCAGGCAGTTGCCGTAATCGCGATTCTCGCCGGTGATGCCGTAAGCCAGTTGATGCAGATGCGTCTTCCCGGTGATGACCGCGCCCGCCGCCTTCAGCCGCTCCGCAACCCAGGAGTCCGCGCTCGCCGCCGGCAGATGTCGGCGGGCGCGGTC
>Ga0210388_10004014_pt1 | contig 11508 bp, 10 predicted proteins | sample IncBWC19OmetaG_FD_155485 | JGI IMG/M metagenome (GOLD analysis project Ga0210388, IMG submission 155485) | Forest soil microbial communities from Barre Woods Harvard Forest LTER site, Petersham, Massachusetts, United States - Inc-BW-C-19-O ... | reverse complement strand
TCGACAGAATTGCTCGCGGATGCCGGCGGCAGAATTACCGCATTCGGTCCCGCCTGAACCTTCGCATTCCGATCGGGAACAATGCCATCGACGACCAGGGCAAACAGGCCGGATACGCGCTCGGGTTCCTGCGGCGCGATCGCCTTGTAGGACTGCACCGTACTTGCAACCTGGGTCGCGTCCGGCGTCAAGACGTAAGCAGGAATCGCGCTCACGCGCAAAGCGTAGGAGATATGGGTCTTTTCTCCCTTCGATCCCTGTGGACTATAGTCGGCATTGCGCTTCAGTGCGTAGTAAACCGCGGGCAATTGCACCCACGTCAGCGCTTCGATTACAGGTCCACGTGCGTTCACCCAACCCCGATAGATCGGTTCCCACGGGCGATAGCCGCCCACATAGCCCTTGAGGGCACCATCTGGTTGTATCGTCAGATCAATGCGCGCTCGCAACAATTCTAAATCTCGGTCGTACGCCGGATTGCGCAGCATGATATCGGCGGGGCGGGTTGAAATGATTCTGCCATTAACGGAGCGAGCGGGCACAATGCCCTCGTACTTCGCGTGCGGTTTGATTCGGAAGGAGTAATCGCGGGCAACGTTGCCGTTGCCGTCCTTCACCATCTTATCGTCGCTCAGGTAAAAGCCGACTTTGACGTTACTGTCGTTCATCGGATCGGTGCCCTTACCGGATACCACGATGACCATGGTCCATGAGCCGTTGCGCATCGAGTCGTTGAATGTCAGAGCGCCGCTTGAAAGCCGCGGCGGTCCGCGATAGGTCTTCCAGCACCCGAGAGCCTTGTAGAAGTTGTTATCGATGCCTTTCTCGCCGGTCGGACTTGTAAAGCCGGTCTTCACGTCGCCATCCAGATTTAGACCTTCGGCAATCGTACCGGATACACCGACGAGGCCGGGATCAGGCGTCGAGGTTGGATTCGTGTAGACGTTTGCACGATCTTTGCCGCGAAACGCCATTTGATTCTGGCCGTGAATCGGACTGCGCGTCGGGTTCGCGGGATTGCGCAACCACAGCGCCTCTTCGCGCGTGTATCCGGCATCCATGAGCACCTTGATCCAGTCGATTTCCGGATTCGTCCCTTTTGGACAATCGGTTCCTGGCTCGATGACGCCGCTGTTCGCGCCGTAGTACATCGCCGGTTCGTTCCACTCGACCACGTAGGTCTTGGTCCAAGCCGCCTGAGCGGGACCAGCGAAAGCGGTGGCCACCATCAGGGCGGACATGAGCGCCGTGAAATGACGCCCCGTCCTCATGCCATCACTTCCGTGATTGGCCGCGAAGTTTTCATGGTGCCCGTCCCAAACTCGCCCACCGGCGCGCCCATCAGTTGCATCGCCGTGAGCGAGACGCGCGTAACCGAGTCGCCCGCAGTGTGTATATGCTGACCTGCCTTGTGCTTGCCGCCGGCTCCGCCCGCGAGGAACATCGGAATGTTTTCGATGGAATGAATTTTCGCGTAGCCCGTGTCGCTGAATCCCATGACCAGCATGTGATCGAGCAGCGTGCCGTCGCCTTCTTTGATCGAGTTCATTTCGACAAGGAAATCGCCAAAGGCTTGCATGACCAGGCCCGCAATCTTGCTGGTCTCGGGCTGATAACCCAGCTGCGCATCGGTCGGTTCATCGTGCGTGATCTGGTGATAGATCTTGCTCTGGCCCGCCACGTAGGTTTCCGAAGACCCTGCCGTGTGAACGAACGTGAACACCCGCGTTTGGTTGCACACGAGGCCCATCGCCAAGAGCTTGGCCATCGTCTTGGTGTTGGCGTTCACCACATCCACCGAGGCCGAGCGCGGCCCCTCCTTCGGCGCAGCGGGAATGACACAGGCCTCGCATTTATCAGGCTTCTGCAGTTGGACGGCGAGTTGATTCTCCATCTCACGCACGGAATTAAAATACTGATCCAATTTGACTTGATCAGCCTTGCCGACACCCGCCATCAGCGCTTCGCGCTGATCCTTGACGGCCGATAGGACGCTCTGACGCAACATGATGGCAGGATCCGGTTTCCAGTTGTCGCTGTTCGGATCCTGGAAACCGGGCCCGAACAATCGGGTATATAGACCGAGCGCGGTCGTCTCCGGCGATGCAAACGTGGTTCCTGTGCGGGTGGAATAACTCACCGGGTGGCGTGAAAGAGACGCATCGACGTCGATCATTTTGTAGCGCGTCGAGGTTCCAATCGCATCCGCGATTATCGTATCGAAGGTCGGCCCGTCGAAACGACTCGCCGACGCCGGCGCGATGCCGCTCAAGATGGACGCGTGACCGCTCCAATGAACCTGATTGGCCTTAGCATCGGCGATGGCGCGAAAGCCCGAAAAGACCGAGACCTTGTCCTTCACCACCGACAATGACTCGAGTTCGGGCATGATTTCATAGCCCGGCCCCGTCTTCGTCGGCACCCAGCGCGTGCCGCCCGTCGGTGTATCGGTGAGCCCGAGGCCCCAAAAATAAGTGCCGAATCTCACGGGTAACTTCGCACCGCTGGCGTACGCCGAACCGTTGCTGTTGAGGAAGATGTCAAGAACGGGCAGGCCCATATAGACGGCGGCGCCGCCCAACATGCCGCGCAAGACTGAGCGGCGATCAAAGCGAAAGCTCATGGATGGACTCCTTGCTCGTTCCTGGCTGACTGTCGCACCGGTATCGTCGCGGCTGTGGGCATCACAGCCGCGGTTCGCGTTCCGCTCGGAGCCGCCACTTTGAAGAATTCGGGACTCGAGGCGATCTGCACCATCAAATCCGGCACACGATATCCATTGCTTGCGAAGATTTTGGTTTGGTCCGCCAGATAGTCCTCCTCTCGAATACCTGTCTTGCGACCCACGCCATACGCGTAGACGTTGCGGACCAGGCACGCGGGGACTTTCGGATCATCGTGCAGATACTTTGCAAGCCCTGCTGCGCCGGTCAGCTTCACGCCATTTAGATCGGCGCTTACATCAATCGGCACGCCGTTCTCGCTGGTCCGCAGTTGCCCCAGTCCGTCAAAATGCTCAAGTGCGAGTCCGGGCGGATCGCTGCGGCGATGGCAGACGGTGCACCCGGTGTTCTCCATGTGATCGAGCAAACGCCCGCGAATCGTGCCATTGGTGCTGTCTTTCACCTTTGAGAAATCCACGTCCGCCGGCGGATTCGGTGTGGGCTCGCACTTGAATATCTCATTGACCTTTATACCGCGCTTGGTCGGCGAGGAAGTCCCCGGATGCGAGAACAGCGACAGAAAGCTGACCTGTGTGAGAATTCCAAAGCGCTCCGACGATGGCGAGAATGTGTACGGCGTCCAATCGCCCGCCGACAGAAACGGCACGTTGTACACCGAGGCCAGAGGACGATTGATGAAGGTCTCGTTCGATGTAAAAAGATCTCGGTAATCCCGTTTTTTGGTGATCAAGAGATCGATGGTCGTCCTCAGGGTCTGCTCCATCGCACCGTCGGCAATCGATTGGTTGAACTTGGGATAGATCGCCGGATCCTTGACGACATTTTCAAACCCATCGAGCTGCAGCATGTCCGTGAAGAATGCGCGAGCACCCTGCTCATAGCGAGGAGACGAAATCAACCGCGTGAGCTGTTGTTTGAGTCCGGCCTCCGTGTGGATGGCGCCGCTGCGCGCTGCGGCGAGGAGTTCCTCGTCGGGCGACGTGTCCCACAGCAGGAACGATATCCGCGAGGCCTTGCTGTAGGCGTCGAGTCGATATAGCTGTGCATTGACGGGATCCGGTTCAGCGGTCTCGACTCTGAAGAGAAACTCCGGGGCGACCAAGAGACTCGTTAGCGCCAGCTTGAGTCCGGCATAGAAATCGTTGGATTGCTGTGCGCCCAGCGATGCCGTTTTGAGGCGGGTTGCCACTTCAATGTCGTTCAGTGGACGCCGAAACAGCCGTGCGCCGTACTTCGCAATGAATTTCCGCGCACACGCGTCGTCGGCCTTCGCCGTGTCCGCCGGCTTGCAGCCGACGACCTCATCTCGAGTCTTTTCGCTCAGAGCCTGTTCCGCGATTGAGCTTGCCAGCGCAAAGTATTGCTCGAAGCCCGAAGAGGTCAGTGAAAGCTGCGGAGTGCCGATCGCCAACAATCCCTCGTCGCGCTTTTCCGGCTCAAAGCGCGAGTTGATTTTGATTTCGGAACCGAAAATGTCGGCAATCGTGTGCCGGTATTGGCTTTCAGTGATTCGACGAAATGCCACCTTGATCGGTTTGCGCTCCGGGGACGTTTGCTCCGTAGCCTGGATAGTTGGCGCGGCCGCGATGGCAAGCGTTCCCGTGGGCGCTCCCGCAATGAAAGTTGCGCAGAGCACGCCTGCCGTCTTAAGACATTGATATGTCACAGTGTAGCCCTGCCTCACCCGATTTGGACGGACCGTACCCACTATTGGGGCCCTAGTCAATAGCGATCGAAGACCGATCGGAGCTGCGCAATTTATTGTTGCAACGCCGCAGAAGGGCCCACGAAATTTTGCGAACCAGTTGAATTGCTCACCAACGGTTATTGGAGGGATCGTCAGTCTGTGCGTAAACTTGATCGCGACTCGATGGCTCGGCGATCACGGGGACGAATCGAATGTTTACTGACAAACCGCATACTGTCTTCCTGCTCGCAGCTATCTTTATCTCTGCGAGCGCTGTTGCCTGGAACGCCCGCGCCCAGTCTCCTGCCAGCACGGCAAGCACAGCAGAGACTGGCCTTTCTGGAGATGCCAATGCGGGTGCTGAGCTCTTCGATGCGGTATGTGAAGAATGCCACGGCGCTGCCGCGACCGCCCCGACGCTGCGCGGCATCATCGGTCGACCCGCCGCGAGCATCGAATCTTTTGATGGTTACAGCGAGGCGCTGAAGGCTAAGAAGTCCCTCATTTGGACGCCAGCCAATTTGAATTTGTTTCTAAAGTCGCCAAAAGACCTTGTGCCCGGCACCTTGATGTATAAAACCGTTCCGGACGAGAAGGATCGCGCGGATATTATCGCTTATCTTGCATCTTTACCGCCGCCGCGAAAATAGTCAGATTTTATCTGCGCTTTCGAAAACGATGCTTGCATGAAGCATATTCCGGTCAGGGACTGCTTGCCATTGCGCTCCACGAAGTGCAGTGTCCTGCGGCGCTCACGCGCCCACTAAGAATCTGGCACGTACCGCATCCTCCGGTACCGGTTTTGAAAAACGTGCAACCACGACATGTCTTTTTGTCATCCGATGACAAGTCCGTATATTCGACAGATTTGCGCAAAGCCAAATCGGCGCCGCTGAGATCATCCGGATCGGTGCAGCTCTCCGCGACCACAGTGCTGCCGTGAGCGAAAGCTATGGCGAGCGATACGCGGATGCCAAACGTCAACAGCGCTCGCCGTCCGGCGTCCGCGCCATTCGCACCTGCCGAACTGAGCGCCAGTCTTGATTTAATCACCCACACAATCCTCTCAAGTCCTGAGCGTCGTCGCTCGCCGCGGCCACCGCGCCATGAGACGATCATACCTAGTACTGACGATGTCACCTAAGATTGTAGGCACAACCGAAGCGCCGAGCCGCGATCCTTGCGAGCACCCCACTCCCAAGCTATAACCCAATCATGGCAAAACAGCGCTTATCCGGCGGCATTGCTCGCGCAGACAAAAAACCCGCGGGCGTTGCCAAGCCAAGAAGGAGACTGACCCCGCAGGTGCGTCGCGAACAAATTATGGACGCTGCCGCGGAGTTGATTGTAAAACAGGGGTATCTTCCGCTTTCGATCGAGGCACTTGCTCAGGCCGCAAGCTCCAGCAAGGCCCTCATCTATACGTACTTCGCGACACAGTATGAGCTTTTTAACAGGTTGATGAAGCGCGAAATTGCCGGCCTTGCCGGCGCGGGAGTCGAGACCGCGGCCCGACTAAGCGACTTGGAGCCGGCTGCGATTTTATGTGGGATGCTCTATTTCGAATACGTGGCGCAACGCGGTCCCCTGCTTCACATTCTCATGACCGACCTGTACATGACCGAACATATCGACCCTGAGGCAACGCGCCTTGGCCGGGCAATACTCCGACGACTCGTTCGGTTGGCGCGCAAGACTCTCAAATTGTCCGAAAGACAAATCCTGGCCGCAATCGAAATGATTGCGGCGATTCCCGAGGAAGCGGGGAATCTTGCATATCACGATGAATTGGACTCGGCGACCGCTCGACAACTATGCCATGCTTTGATGTTGAGCAGCGTGCGAGCCCTGCGATCGCCTGGACGCGTCACGATAAGCCCCAATCACGCCGCGTGATCCGCGCAGCACAATCGCAAGACACATACGCTCCGCCGGTTCAAGCGCTATTCTTTTATCGGATATGAGTTTTGCAGCGCGTCCGCACAATCGCGACAAGATCACCGTGCAGCCGACCGCAACTTTCCAAGGTATCCCATACAATTCAACCAAGTGTTGAGCATGCACGTTGCGGTCGGTATTGCCCAGTCTGCGGTTCTCCTCCCTGAGCCCCGCACGAACCTGCGGATTTCTCAGCAACATTTGCAACAAGTCGCCGCGGCGATCGATCTGCCGCAGATACGTCCGCGTTGAAGCTATCACTTGCGCATAGTGGTCTTTGAATTGCGAAACGTCGGCGATCTGCGCCGAGCGTATTTTGGCCGTTTCGCCGACTGCCAGCGCTACGAACAATTTCTCTTGGCTTCCAAAATAATTGTAAGCCTGAGTTTCGCTAACACCTGCTTGCGCTGCGATTCGTTTCATCGTCGCAGCATGCATGCCTTCCTTGAGGATGATTTCCTTTGCGACGTCAATCAGTTGCTCACGACGCACGGATGGTTTCAATCGCGTCCTGGTTCGGCGCGATGCGGCGCGTTCCGATGAAATCGTAACCCGCCGCATATTGACTTCGGGCGCGGCGGGCAACGACGGACGGGCAAGAGCTTTGCCGCCGGTGACCTTTGCCCAATGACCACGTGAAGGGTACGGCACCATCAAACGACTGCAAATTTTCGCCAATGCATTACTGCTGACGCCGACTTCTTTTGCGACGAGGCTCAGTGGCTTCGACCAAACACGCTGATAGAGCTGTTCTCTAGTGAACGCAACCGTCGATTGGATGCTCATAAATTACCGAAATGGACACGAACCTTAGTTAACCGCAGGCGAGACGCGAGTATAGCAACTCTGGCATTTGGAGATTTGGAGCGGGCGGAAGGGAATCGAACGCAAGTAGTTGCCCCTTCAAAGCCTCGAATACGCGGGTTTGCAATGCGTGGAAGGCTGCGTACCATTGGCGTGCGAATTTCCCCGCGTGCGTCAAAATGTGATCAGTCCGGAACGCCCGCCAAGCGCAGTCCGTCAAACAACGGCTCAAACCCGTAGAGATCGGCGAGGGGATTCATCCACTTTCTGATGGCGGTGAGCGTCCTCGCCTCAGGCACCGACCTTTGAAAATCGGCCAGGGCGGCTGCAGCGCGGTTAGGGTGTCCTAATCTGGCTTCCGATGCCGCCAGCGTCAGCCTGATCGTGCCATCGACTGAGTTATGCAATCCCACCTCGCTCATGCGTGCCACGGCGCCACGCGCGAACTGCGCCGCAGCGACGTAGTCTGCCAGAGCGAAGTGAATGTCAGCTGCATGCACCTCGAGCCACGGCCACTTGTCCGGGACCTCGCCCGCCAGTGCGTCAGTGATTGGCTGCGCCTCGCGCGGACGGCCGAGGCGTAGTAACGCGAGGGCTTTCCAGTCCAGGACGTGCACTTCATCCGGTTCGCGCTGCAGTATCGTGTCCGCGATCACCAGCGATTCCTCGAATCTGCCGCGCAACTGCAGCAGTAGTACTTTGAATTTGAGGGCAACGAGATTACTGGGGTCGGCACCCAGAAGCTTCTCGAGGGCGGCGGCACCGATCGCGCGTTGTTCCTCGACATTGCTCGACCAGTCCTGCGCGCAATCGCACAGGTTGATCTTGACGGTGAGGTATGTGGCATACAGATCGTCGGGCGCGAGCGCGACTGCCCGCTTCAGCAGCTCCGTCGCCGATGCGTAACCCTGCTTTGCCTGAGCGTCACGGTGGTTGCGCCATTCGGAAAAAGCGCGGAACGACAAGTCACGGACATCGAGAGCATCGACCGATTTATCAAGTGCTCGTTTGACTTCGGCCTCCACAGCCAGTTCCACCATACCAAAGAACGCGTCGAAACCATCGACGTGACGAGGTCGTGCAGCCAACTTTGCCGGAAGCAAAAAGGAGCGCGTGCCGAGCACCCGCTCACTGGCGCCGTCAACGAGCAGAACGTTCACCGTGTAATCAGGTGGGGTGTTTTCGATCCTTCCGCGAATCAGAAAATGCACGTCCAGCGTCCTGGCGATGTCTTTGAGACTGGGTAACTGCGCCACTGCCCCTTCCACAGTGCGGCGGGGCGCAACGTGGCCCCAAAGAGCATTGTGCTCAAAGGACGTTTCCATAACTTCGAAGGCGGATCTGGCCATTTCCTGTCCCAGCGCATCGCCCCGTGGTGCTTGAAAAGGCAAGATCGCAAATGTCATGCGCCGATCTTCGGGAGAGTAGGGAACGATGCTGCGGGGATGTAGGAGGTAAGGCCAGCTGAGAAAACCTGCGAGTCCAACTGCCGCGACGGCGAGGACACCCGGCATCAACGCTCTGAATCGAAGGCGCCTCGGCGCGGCCGCGATCCGAGATGTCGACAACGGTGGTGAAACGGAACTGGCAGCCGGCTCGGACGCGGTTGGAGCAGGAGTGGAACAGGAGCCGATGAAGCGGTATCCGTGCCGCGGTACGGTTGCAATGAAGCGCGGGTGATCGGCGTCCTCGCCGAGGACCTCACGCAGCTTTGTGATGGCGGTGTGGATGCTGTGCTCAAACTCGACGATCGTGCCCGACGGCCACAGCAATGCGCGCAGTTGTTCGCGTGTGACAAGTTTGCCAGAGTGTTCGAGTAGCAGGGCCAGAATGTCGAAGGGCTGGCCCCGCAAGTTGACCGGAAGCCCATTCTTGAGTAGCTGACGATTGTGCAGGTCAGCTTCGAACGGACCGAATCGAAAGACGCGTTCAGGCTGTATGTTTGCCATGGTCGCCCACGATCTTCTTCATTTCAGATTAGCACTAGCACCGATCTGAGGGAATTTCGGCCACGCACCAGTCTAGGGATCAGCCCATGTTATTGATTTTCAGGAGTTTATCGGCATGCGAATTAATTGTGGATTCTTTGTGCCGCAAATGTGTGTGCGTGCATCGCCAGTCGGACTCATGCGGGTAAGTTGCGGGGGCGGGCCACAAGATCGACTACGCGCCAATCGCGGCGTGCCCAGTTTTGTTGCCGAGGGAGGCACGCACCAGTCTGCGTGACAACACGATGCAATCGATGACATGCCGTCTTATTCAAGTGCTTATTGTGTTCTTCGGGTTAGCCTGCTCTTGGTCGGTGCAAGCGGACCAGGAGCGGGAGACTAAAGAGCCGATCGTTGGGCTGTGGTTAATTGCAGTCAGTTATCAGGGAAACGTCGTCGACAACGTCTTCTCTGGCTGGACCAGCGACGGCCTGGAATTCGACCAGGACACTGGGTCGCCCATGCTCACTGGCTACGTCTGTTATGGAACTTGGATCAAGTTGGGGGACCACAAGTACGCACTTACTCATCCGTTCTTCGACTACAACGCCGGCACTATTACAGCTTTACCATGGGACGGCGCGACGCTTGGGACATGGGATGGAACGTCGGGATATTTCAATTACGTTGTAACCGTTTCTGACGATGGCAAAACCTTCACCGGCAAACAGAATGGAACATCGGAGGTTCCGGGCCCCGACCCCTACGTCGGAGCGGTAGCGCAGCCCGCATTGGTTACGCTTACGGCGAGGAAAATCGAGGTGAACAGAAGCCTACTCCCGCAACCGTGAGTCAATAGCATCGTCGCATCGATACTGCGGGGCGGCTCTCGAAAGCCGCCCTGCGTGTTTCGCGACCGCCGAGATACGCGAACATCAGCTGAAGGCACGGTGAAGCGTGTCGGAAAATCTATCGCTGCAACTGTTTGATCAGAAGCTGCCTGACCCTGGAGAGATCGTCCCGAGGTGGTCTCTCCTTTTGTTGTAGGCCTCCTCGTCTCGCAACGAGCGATGGTTGGATACCGCGAGGGTTTAAGGTGGTGAAGCCAAGCCTGTCACATGAGAGTAATGCGCGAAGCATCGCGTAATGCGCGAAGCATCGCGGCGGGGACGCTCATTGCTGAGCGCCCCCCCGCACAGATCCCGGCGGGCGTAATTCACGCACCGGGCTCCCACCTGGGGTGTTTGAAAGGACCCGCGGCATGGACCAAGTAGGCCGCCCACAACCGCGAGATTTCGGGCGGCGCGTACTTTTCGGTGTTTGGCGTCTGGATTCTATCGCAAAAAGATTCGACAATAGATAAATGCAGTTAATCAAGAGGTGTCACATGAAAGCTATCATTGTCCAATTGATGTTTGCTGCCTGCGTACTTGGTTTCGGAGTTCGCGCCGAAGCTCAAGGGGCGCCCACAGAGCACAGCATGACCGGATGTCTGGCGAAGGGAGATGATTCCGGAACCTTCAAGCTCACGGATTTGGAGAAAGGGCCGAAGGAAGTCGTGATTGCAGAGACGACAGCGAACCTAACTCCTCACCTCGGCCATAAGGTCGAAATCACCGGCGTTGCCGTCCCTGGAAAGGATAAAACTCACACAATGAAGGTGACGGCGGTCAAGATGATCTCCGCTACGTGTCCCTAGGCTTGGGTCTGGTCAAGGGCCCGAGCGAGAGCGAACGATCGTTCGGTAACTGACCAAGATTCGAAGCCCCCACGTAAATCAAGCGGGGTTTGACAACGTCGCGCAGCAACGTTGAACGCCGTCGGTCCCTCCGACGGCGGCCCCAACGGGGCGTGGTTCGAGGCGACAATTCATGGCCAATCGCAAATATTTGGTTTTAACCGCGGCAACCACGCTTATTTTTGCAGCCTGCGCCGAAAATGCACTGGCGAACGATGAAAACGCCATGGCCGCGATTGTAACGCTTGAAAAGAGCGCATATGACGCTTGGAAATCCAAGGACGCGAAGTACTGGGACTTGTTCCTGTCCGACAAATTTGTCGGTTGGGGACCGTCCAGGCTAGACAAGGCGTCAGCGACAAAGGAATACACGGGCGCAGATTGCGACATCAAGAGCTACGCGCTGTCCGATGAAGAGATCAGTTCGCTGGGTAAGAATGCTGCGCTGATCACACACAAGATAACCGTTGACGGCACATGCGGGGGACAAAAGATCCCGGTTGACAGTTGGGCAGCGAGCGTATTCGTGAGCGACGGCGATAAATGGAAGGCGATCTTCCACGCGCAAGCTCCGGTGGTTGATCCAAAAGTCACTGTCACGATACCCGCGAGTAAGCAGGGCGCGGCTAAACCCATCGCTCGAGATTCTCACACCGACGCCATGCTTGCGGTTGAAAGGGCCGTGTGGGAAGCCTGGAGAGAACACGATGCCAAAAAACTCGCGGACCT
>Ga0210388_10004013_pt1 | contig 11509 bp, 9 predicted proteins | sample IncBWC19OmetaG_FD_155485 | JGI IMG/M metagenome (GOLD analysis project Ga0210388, IMG submission 155485) | Forest soil microbial communities from Barre Woods Harvard Forest LTER site, Petersham, Massachusetts, United States - Inc-BW-C-19-O ... | reverse complement strand
CACTCGATCCCGTGTCGTCGAGCGTCAACCGCTTGCCGTCTTTCAATAGGGTGGCCTGCAGTGAGCCCGAAGGAAGAAGTTGGAACTCAGCCCTCTTGGTAGTTACAACGACTGGCCCTCCAGCGTGCACTTCCACCTTGATATCCGAAGGAGGCGAGTAGACGGTTTTGGTTTGGACCGGCGGCTTTGAGCAGCTGAACATCAAACCTGCAGTGACGGCAAGGGCGGCCACCGCTGCACGAGAAGATAAGTTAGCGAGGATAGTCCAACGACCGGATCTGACAGGCTGCATAGTTCCCTCTGCGGATTCGTTATATAGCGAAAGAAAACACAATCTTTCGTAACTATAACATGTAAGAGTTCACGCGTCTCGCTCGTGCATCCCGCCACGCTGAACAAGGATAGTGCCGTGCTTGAGGTGGACGGCTTCATTGCCATCGAGTTCCAGGTCGCTTTCGCCGGACAGGATGACGATGAAGTCCACCGTTTCCGTAGGGTGGGTAAATTTCTGGCCAGGAGCCATTCGGTTCGGCACGCCTGAAGCAGCCGCATGTATTCCGCTTCCACGACGGCGTCGCACCAGTCGACATAGGAAAACTGGATGATCGAACCCTTTGGCTTGGCGTCGTCCAAACGGAGCGGGATGAATCGGCGCTCTTTGTTGAGTGGATCGCGAAAGCGAAATGTCCGACTCTCGAGTGTTGCCCGATCGGAGCCGAAGGCATTCCCAGACATGCGTAGAACAAGAACGTAGGAGCGTTCGAGGCCTTCCTCTGATTTTGGCGGGGATGTTGTTGCCAGCGCGAATTTCCCAGGCGTCGAGCCAGACGCGGAAACCGTCAGACTTCAGTTTTTGCGCGAGCTGGTGAACGACAGCCTTGTCTTTCGAGCTATGGCTCGGGAAGACATCGTAGGTGAAGGCAGCAGAACTCCTAACGAACCGCGATTAGCGTACTCGCTGGAGGGCATGCCTCAAGGTCGATTCGTGATAACGATCCCACGGGGTGTGCTTCTCAGCGCGGACTAGGTTGGGTCGGCTATAGCTGACCTGGCGCTGAAACAATGGGCTCATGGATGGTGCCCGTGCTGTGTCTGGCCCGATTCTGAGTAGGGGACTAATGTCGCGTACCGCAGCAAGGAAAGGCAAGAGGGGCGACGCGGGTTAGGTCGGCTCGAAGAGATGTGCCATTGATCGCCCCGACGCCCGTCTGGATAGCTTGCAGTTTGCTGGACAACCTGGGAATGAAGCACGACGAGCAGGGTCTCGATACTAATCCGACACACCCTCGATCAGCTCCGGCTTTTTCTGATTCGATTGAAAACATTGGAAAACTTCTGACGTTCTGTCCGCGAACTTTCTGGGGGCCTATTTTCGGAAGGTAAGTTGATGTTCGATTCGCGAGTAGGTGGCGCGAACGCGTTCAGTCTCCACGGTTTAATCCGAGCTTCGGCTGGCGAGACGAATCGAATCTCTTCCGACCAAGCCCGCCCGCGCTGGCCCGCTCTCCGCTGCCAGGCTTGTTACACGTCCTGAAGTCGACCCGGAAGATACTTGTGTTCTCGCTTGCCCTTCGTTCTTGGCCTCGCTCTTTGAGAAAATTCTCGCCGTAATTAACATTCCGGTAATTGTAATGGTCAAAAGTGCGAATTGTTGCCACCCGCTCAGCATTGACGCATTGCCCATCAGCGTGAGACCTGCGAAGCAAAATAGAAGATGTACGCAAAACACTTGCAGCGAAGATTGTCCTAACAGCACCAGAGGCCTTACGGCTGCCGTTTTCGTGATCGATTGCGAAAGGATTAGCAACGCGGCCACGGCTGCGAAATCGAGCATCCTGATGAGCCCGAGGTGCCACTTGTCAAAGAGAAACTCCAATGCGCCCAGTTCTAACCCGTGCGCGAGCTTTCGCCGCATGATGAAACAAAAAACAGCGATCACCACGGCCGGAACAATCCCCCGCCGGGCCCACGTTTCAATCGCCAGGTTTTCCTGCGCCCAACGCACGCCCAGCCACACTCCCACAAACCAGAGAAACTGCCAGGCCCACAGGTCGAATGACCCCATCTCGTTCAATGGAATCCGCGTAGGAACGTATCGCATCATGAACGTGTGCTCGGCGCTGCGAAAACCGAACTGAGCGAGCACCCAGAACGAGAAAGATGTCCACAAGATCGGTTTCCATCCAATGTTCCGAGCCAGCGGAATCGCAATTGACGTGAACAGCAGAAAAATGATGTACATCGGCAGGATATCGAGCAGCGGCGGCCGATAAATCAACAGAGCGGCTTCCATCACTGCTTTCTTAGCCCCGGCCATGAAGTAAAAATCCAGGAGGTTGTGAAGCCCTGGTCGATCGCCATGAGAAGCAATGGGCACTGCGACTAAGAACGCAAAAGCCAGCAACAGCGCGTGGTAGCCATACAAGCGCAGCGTGCGCGCCCACAACTTTCGCGCCATTGCGGGATAGCCCTCGCGATCTGCGATACGGAAGTAAATCCGTCCGGTAAACAGCGCAGAAAGAAAAATGAACCCCTCCGCAGCTCCCACAAAACCAAAAGGTTGATTCACCCACGCACTCGCAGCGGTGGGCAGATGCGTCAGAGCGATCCAGACAAGCATCACTCCCCGCACCGCATCCAGTTCTAATCGGCGTCCCGTGCTCACACCATTTAGACGCCATCTGACAGCCAACGGTCACTCGAATTCGATGCGGAATACAAAAGCCCACGCGACTTTACGCAAAATTACACGCTAAATTTAGCGTCGCAGGAATTAGTGGCGCTCCAGGCGTCCCAGCTCTTTGGACAGGTTAGACGGAGCGAGGCTCAGCCGCTCCGCCAAGTCGCGCAGCTGGTGACGGGCGGGCGGGTTTGTGAAGTAATAAGCCAGCGTTGCTGGGGCGCCTTAGGGCGAAAATCAAGCCTGTGGTAGAGGCACACCGCACGTGTGGTAATAACTGGCAACGGTAAAGAAGATGAAGATAAGGAGCTCCTTCGCGTTTTCAACACGAGCGATGCTTCCCAGAACGGGCTGAATCCTATGTAGACTCAATTTCTATCTAGTCCAATGCACAAAAAGGTGGCCGGAAGGATTGCTGCTTTGCGCTTTGGTCTCTTTTGGCAGACCCTCGGTACCGTCGGTGGCGTTTCCCGCGAACCTTGAATTCATACCAGTAAAATCGAGAATCTTTCTTTCGAAACAGCTCCACGAGTTTCCTCCATTGCAGCCCGCACGGAGGCGCTCGTGTGCTCCGTTTCGAGGGAAGGAGAACAAGAAGATGTTAGCTTAGGCGGCTTTGCCTTTGGCTAACGGTGAAGTGGGGGAGGAACATTTACTCGCGTCGTCAATGCGCTACGGGATTTGTTCATCAAATACGAAGACACGCGGGGGCGGGAACCACCGGCAAAACCGTGACCTACAAACGTCCCTGTCGGCAAAACAGTAAAGACCACCCTCCCCCCCATCGCTGATCAAACATATGCGGTGAGCGGCAGCGACGCGTTCACGGCCGGGGTTCACATCGTGGACCTGTCATTCTATGGACCCTCAATGTAAGGACCGTCCTACCTGCGCCAGGGTCTGAACGACTCTTCAACAAGTCGCGGAATTGATCGTCAGACTGCTATCTCTTTTGCCATCAATTCCTTGCAGAAAGTCAGAACGAAATATTCAATCATAACAATTACTACTTGTTTTGTGCATTAAAAAATGGTAGTGTTCGCGACTTATTAGCGGGTTTTGCGAGCAGACTACAACTTTCTCTGGGCATTGATTTACCGGGCCTCTTAACACTAGCGGAGGCATGACAGAAATCCCGCGTCTTTGCGGAACTCGTCCCTGGAGGTTTTGCCATGCGCGTCCATCGCCAGATTTTTCCTTCCCTGTTCTTCTGTTTCCTGCTTTCAGCCCAGCTCTGGCTGAGCGGCGCTGTGGCCACTTGGGCTCAATCGACATCAACCGGTACGCTCGCTGGAGCGGTGACTGATCCATCGGGTGCAGTGGTGTCGGGCGCCAGCGTGACCCTCACCGACACTGCTACCAAGAACTCCCGTGTCGCGACCACGAACGATGCGGGACGATACATCTTCGTTGACGTTGCCCCTGCCACGTACGGTCTTTCGGTCAGCAAGCAAGGTTTCTCCATCACCAAAACCCAAACCGAGGTTGGTGTCGGCAATGCCACCACCGCGAACCTGACTTTGCAAGTTGGCGGCAGCAATGTGGTATTAGAGGTGAGCGCTGCAGGCAACGAATTGCAGACGATGAATGCGACCGTTGGTAACATCATAACCAGCACCGCGCTGGACGCACTGCCCAGCATCGGCCGCGACGTCAGCACCTTCGTCGAATTGCAACCGGGAGTTACGCCCGAAGGCAGCGTGGCCGGAACGGTAAACGACCAGACGTATTTCTCGCTCGACGGCGGCAATAACACCAATGACATGGACGGCAACATGTCCACGTACACAACCACCTATGCCGGCGACCCAACCGGTGGCGTTGCCGCGCAAAATACCTTCTACCTGACAGGGAACCCGACCGGTGTTATGCCTACTCCTCAAGATAGCGTGGAGGAGTTCAAAGTAAACACCGCCGGGCAGACTGCCGACTTTAACAGTTCCTCGGGCGCGGAAGTGCAAGTCGTGACCAAACGCGGAACGAACGGGTGGCACGGGACAGCATACGAGTACTATCTCGACAACAACTGGTCTTCGAATTCCTGGCAGAATAATATTCCAGGTTCCCACGTTGGCCTTCCGGACTTCCACTACAGTCGCTTTGGAGGCGCCGTTGGCGGCCCAATCATACCCAAGCAGATCTTGGGCGGGAAGACCTACATATTTTTCAACTACGAAGCCTTTCGCTGGCTCGATAACTCCGTAACCATTCACCGAGATGTTCCCTCGCCTGGCCTGATAGCGGGCAACCTCACGGATCCGGTGACTGGTACCGTCTACAACCTCAAGACCCAGGATCCGCGCGGAATTGGGCTCAATCCGCTGGTATCGCAAATTTGGAATAAGTATGAGCCAGCCTCAAATTCGCCGTGCTTTAGCGGCAACCCTATCTGCGACGGGACCAATGTGCTCGGATTCACGGCCAACGTCGCTGAGCCCCAGAAGACCAACTTCATGGTGGGCCGTCTGGATCATGACTTCGGGCAGAAGTGGCACTTCATGTCCAGCTACCGCTATTTCAAGTTTGGAACCAATTCCACCGCGGACCAGGTCGATATTGGCGGCTTCTTCAGCGGAGACAAACTGGGCGTCCCGGCCTCGCAGTCTGGCGATCCGCAGCAAGCCTGGTATTGGGTGGCGGGACTCACGACCAATATCACGCCCAACGTCACGAACGATTTTCATTACAGTTTTCTACGAAACTGGTGGCAATGGGGTAGAGCCGGGGACGTGCCTCAGCTGTCTGGGCTAGGTGGAGCGCTTGAGATCGCTTCTGGTGAGAGTAATGGTCATACGGACGACCTCGCTCCCTTCAACGTGAACACGCAGCAAACTCGCACCCGCTTTTGGGATGGACACGACCAGATGATTCGTGACGACATTTCCATACTGAAAGGCAATCACCTGTTCCAGTTTGGGGGTCAGTATCAGCACAATTTCAACTGGCATCAACGCACCGACAACGGCGGTGGCATCAACTACCAGCCGGTTTATCAACTAGGCTCGTCTTCCGGTTCGGGACTTTCCGCAGACTTGCCGATGTGCGCATCCGGCGATATTCCCAACTGCAGTGCCCTGACTGCGGCGGCGCTGGGGATCGTCTCGATCTCGCAGATCGCCTACACTCGCTCCGGCCCAAATCTGAACTTAAATCCGCCACTGACCCCTGCCTTCGACCAAAGCACCATTCCCTACTACAACGTGTACTTCAGTGATACGTGGCACATGAAAAAGTCCTTTACCCTGACCTACGGTCTGGGCTGGACGCTCGAAATGCCACCCACCGAGGCCCAAGGCAAGCAGGTGGAACTGGTAGATTCGAGCGATCAACCGGTTGATGTAAATAGCTATTTAACCAGTCGCAAACGCAATGCACTCCTGGGTCAGGTCTATAACCCCGAACTTGGTTTTGCCCTGGTGGGCAACACCGGAGCCGGATTGAAGTATCCTTACGATCCCTACTACGGCGAATTCAGCCCCCGCCTGGCCGCAGCTTGGAACCCCCACTTTGGCGGCGATTCGTTCGTCGCAAAGATTTTCGGGAATGACGCCTCCGTCTTAAGAGGTGGCTATGGCCGGGTTTACGGACGGCTGAATGGCGTGGATCTGGTGCTGGTGCCGCTATTGGGAACTGGACTAATTCAGGCCGTACAAAATGGAGTTACGGTAGCGCCAGGCGGCGGGGTTGGTTGTGCGGCGGGTGTCGCGACCTGTGCCGGCAACGCCTTCCGTATCGGAGTGGATGGTCTCGCCGCACCTCTTCCAATTCCGAGCGCAACGCTGCCGCAACCAGACTTCCCCGGTTTCAACGCCATCGCAGCCGGCGCCGGCGAAGCCTTGGATCCGCATTTCCGGCCCACCGTGGTCGATTCTTTTGACCTCACGCTGCAGCGCCAGTTGTCGAAGAAGGTAACGTTGGAAGTCGGCTATATCGGACGCAGAATTACTCATGAATATCTGCCCATCAATATCAACTCGGTTCCTTACATGATGACGAAGGGTGGACAGCAGTTCGCCAACGCCTACAAGAATGTGGTGTTGCAATATTGCGGCGGGTTTGCGGGAATGGCGGGTGGCGGCTGTGCCCAAAATGCGTCGGCCGTGACCCCCCAGCCGTTCTTTGAAGCGGCCTTAGCAAATACAGGCTACTGCAATGGCGCCTCCAGCTGCACGGCCGCGATGGTAGCCAAGGAAGGTGGTGCCACCGGTAACCTGACCGCCAACCAAGTCTGGTCGCTGTGGAGTGATTTGGACAATGGCGGTTTCAACTTCCCCCGCACTATGGCGCAAACCCCTATCAACTGCCCCACCGGCGCCGAGATCGGCTGTGCAGGTCAGTTCAGCTCGGGCGTTGCCGTCAATGCCAGCGTCGGCCATGGGAATTACAATGCCGGTTTTGCTTCGCTCAAAATGGCCGATTGGAAAGGCCTGACGATGCAATCGAACCTCACCTGGTCCAAGGCGCTGGGAACGGGAGCCTTGGTGCAAGCTACCAGCGGGTTCACCGCGGATGATGCGTTCAACTTGAACGAGATGTACGGCCCCCAGTTCTACAACCGCAAGTTCGTGTACAACGTGTTCTTCGTCTACGCCCCGCCGTTCTACAAAAGCCAAACTGGAATGATGGGACGCCTGCTGGGTGGGTGGACCTTCTCACCGATCTTCACCACCGGGAGCGGCCAGCCGCTTCAGGTTTGGCCGGGACCGAATTTTACAACCCAGGCGTTTGGTGAGGGCGATTCCAATGACAACTACCTTAGCCTTGAGAGCGCGGTGCCCATCGGGCCGCTCCCCGCACACGGCCACGCCTACTATAACGCACCCGGCGCTGGCGGGTTTCCCAGCATATTCAAGAATGGGACGGGCGCGGCAAGCAGCTACCGCGATCCGATTCTGGGTTTGGACACCCGAGATACCAGCTATCTCACCGGCCTGCCCTACTGGAACCTCGATTTCAGCATTCGCAAGAGTGTGAGAGTCGCCGAGTCGGTGTCTACGGAATTTCAGGCCGTTTTCGTCAACGTTCTGAACCACAACCAATGGCTTGATCCTGGTCAGCCGTGGGGACTTGCTTTCGGGTCGTCGTTCGGCACTCTGTTGGGCTCTGCCCAGGAGAACCTTGGTGGCAATCGCGCCATCCAGGTTGCTGCTCGCGTTCGCTTCTAAGTATTCCGTCGCGAGTGCGCTTTGGCGCCTCTCGCAAGTCAAGGGCCGGCGGTTGCAGGAACCCGCCGGCCCACTTTAGTATTTCAGGGGCACCACCTTCTCTCCTCACTCTGTGGTGGCGGAATTAGTTAGGCTGCGCGGGAAAGGCTGAATGCTTGCCGCTATTTGATTGAGTAGCGCGCTCCGCGTCCCCTGCCCAACTGCACCAGATAGTGTTGCTCGGCCAGCTTTTTCAGATGTACCTTGATGGTATTGCGGTTCGCGCCCGTCGAATGCTCGATTTCCGTGATGGTGATTTCGCCGCGCCTCTTCGTCAGCTCCAGTATCTGACGCGAGAGCGCGGGTAGGGACGCGCGAAGGGCCTGTTCGTCGTTCACCTTGGAGGCAAGGTTATCTTTCTGCTTTGCCATCGTTTTGAAAAAGAACACCAGCCAGGGCTCCCAGCTTTGGTCCTCTTTGCGAATGGTTTGCTGGGTGCGGCGCAGTGCAAGGTAATAGCCGTCCTTATTCACCTCGATGATGGTTTCCATCGAACTGTAAGGTACGTAGCCGTAACCGGCGCGCAACAGGAGCAGCGTCGTGAGCACGCGCGAGAGCCGGCCGTTGCCGTCCTTGAACGGGTGGACCGCGAGGAATACAACGATGAAAATCCCAATCAGTATCAGGGGATGTTGGCTCTCCTCCTGTACGGATTGATTGAACCACTCGACGAGCTCCTTCATCCATCCGGGCGTTTCAAAGGGTGTGGCGGTCTCAAACACCACGCCCAGACTCTTGCCGTTTGGGCCGAATGCCTCGACATGGTTAGGCACTTTCTTATAGTGCCCGCGATGATCCTCATCTTTGGTGCTGTACTTCAGGAGCACGCCGTGCAGCTGCTTGATGTGATTTTCAGTCGGTGTGATGGCGTCATATCCATCGAAGATCATTTCCATCGCATCGGCATAGCCCGCTACTTCCTGCTCGTCGCGGCTGGCAAAGGACTTGGTTTCCATCCCGGAGAGCAGCTTCTCCACTTCCGCATCAGTGAGCTTCGCACCCTCAATACGGGTGGATGAACCGGCGCTTTCAATCGTGGCGATCCGCCTGAGGCTGGTCAGCCTTTCGGGCGCAAGGGTCTCAATAGCTTTCCAGCGGCCCTTGAACTCATCGATATCGGCGATGAGCTTCAGGATCTCCGGCGTAATAATGATGTTATTGATGGCGTGCATAACCGAAATACCCAATTTCACCCAATGTTACCCAATATTACCCAATTCGCACCCAAAGGCAAGACAATACCCAATTTTACCCAATTTCACCTGATTTCACCTGTTTAATCCAGACAGATCGACCTCGGCTCAAGTTACTAACCGGTTCATTTGGCGGACTTTAAGATTTGATTAGCCTTGTCCTCCCCGCTCGTTTAATAAGGTGGCGAAGTTCACGGAGGCTATGTGTATCTAAGGTTGCCTTCCGGGAGACACCCCTGGGGAGTGTGCGCACCGGCAATCACCGAAGGGAGTGCCGGCAGATTTTCTGAACCAGGAACCGTCACGCCGTCCGACCAGCCCCCGCCCCGTGTTTTCTGGTTGTCAATGTTTCTGATAACAGAACTTATCGGACACATCAATCCGCAAGGGGAGATAAAGGAAAAAATTCCAGACAAGCAACTTTCAGGTTGCACGTCAGCGACGAGACGTGGTATTACAAAAGAGCAACCCATAGGTTGCTCTTAACCAGAAAGACTTTTTATGAATACCGATCGCATCGAAAAGAAGATTGTCTTGCGCGCCTCTCTTGAACGCGTCTGGAACGCTATCAGCGACGCCAAGCAGTTCGGCAGCTGGTTCGGCGTTGACTTTGACGGATCGTTCGTCGAGGGAGCCCACTTGACCGGGAGAATCGTTCCCACGACCGTGGACGCAGAAGTCGCCAAGCTCCAGGAACCCCACTCCGGAAAGAGGTTCGAGTGGACCGTGGACCGGATAGCACCCATGCGCAGGCTCTCATTCCGATGGCATCCGTTTGCCGTGGAACCCAACATCGACTATTCCAAAGAGCCCATGACGCTAATCGTGTTCGAGTTGCAGGAGGTTGCAGACGGCATACTTCTCACTATTACCGAGTCGGGCTTCGATCAAATTCCCCTGGCTAGACGCGCGAAGGCATTCGCGGCCAATGAAGGCGGCTGGGAAAAGCAGACTCAGCTCATTCAGAAATACCTTGCCCTGCAATCAAAGGGTTAAAGCGTCTGACTCTGTCATATGTCAAGAAAACGTACCCCGAGTTCCGGACTCATATCCTACGCGCCTGTCTTCGCCGCTTTGGGCGATCAAGCCCGCTTGCGGATTGTCGCTCGCCTATGCGACGGCGGGCCATTATCAATCGTTCGCTTGACCGAGGGTGCCGACATTTCACGTCAGGCAATCACGAAGCACCTGAGTGCGCTGGAGAAAGTTGGGCTACTTCGTAGTTGTCGCACAGGCAGAGAACGCATTTGGGAGTTACAAACCCGGCGGCTTGCCGATGCTCGCCGCTATCTCAATGAAATCTCGGAACAGTGGGACGACCGACTTCAGCGTCTCCGCGCCTTCGTAGAAACAAAGCGCTAAACCACAAACTGCTCTGCCAGACATATAGCTGTCTTCTAACGCGATAATGTGTTTTATCAAGTTAGGAGTCAAGCCTGGTTAGGGGCTCTCATCTCTGTCGGTTTGCGAGGTAACGGCCCCGGCAAATCGCTTTGGAGAATGCCGCGAGAACGCGGTGATGCTCCCGGTTTTCAGGATCGAAGCTAACGGATTCGTGTCATCTCGATGAGATATTCTTCGACACCCTTTAGGTTTTTCGATTTTGCGTTCATGATTCTCTCAAGCCATACGCCATCTGCCGCAAATCTTACGACACGAAGCTCGATTCTCGAATCAGTGTTCGAATGTCTCTTTAGGCGCTCGCTCAGCCAATTATTCCAAACCCATCCGATCTGATCTTTAGAGGCCATCAGACTCAAGAGCGCGCCCCAAATGTTACGTTCAGCTGCACCTTCCGAGAATGCGGCCCTAATGTATGCACGAGTAAAGCATCCGTCGGAATTCTCTTCCTCCGCCATCAGTCGGTCAAACTGGTTGTCCAGTCGGGTCAATAGCATCTGCATCAACTCCGTCACCAACGTCTCTTTGCTATCAAAGTGATTAAAGAAAGCCCCCTTGGTAACGTGTGCCAATTCGCTCACTTTGTTGACGGTGACATCAGCCATGCCCTTGGTCGCAGCGAGTTCGAAGGCGGCATTTAAGAGGGATTCTCTAACGAAGAGAGGGTCCTTCTTTTTCATGTACGCGTTTTTTACTTTAGCCGCCTTCATTTTCGAAAGTCTCCTCAACGAATCGGTGCGCCCGGTGAAGCTGTCCGGGTTCATGGCTAGTTCGTGGACAGCCGTTTACTCGATGCGCCTGGTAAAGCGTTCGGGGGCGAAATAGCCTCGGGCCTTCGCGTGGCGTTGCAGCGTCACCGGCACATGGGGCACGGAACCGGCGAACAGATCACTAAATTGCGTGGCTACTATAAAGCGTTATACCGTTCCCATCGGGGTCCTTTATGCAAAAAAGATAATGTCCAAAAAAAGTTTCATCAGGGATCTCTCCTGCTGGGATTCCCCGACCGATTAGCTCCAACCGATATTTTT
>Ga0210388_10004011_pt1 | contig 11511 bp, 10 predicted proteins | sample IncBWC19OmetaG_FD_155485 | JGI IMG/M metagenome (GOLD analysis project Ga0210388, IMG submission 155485) | Forest soil microbial communities from Barre Woods Harvard Forest LTER site, Petersham, Massachusetts, United States - Inc-BW-C-19-O ... | reverse complement strand
GAGGCAATAACTTTCAGAGTCTTAAACTGCGCGATCTGTGCCGGCGTCGTGACCTGCGCGTGTTCGATGCGCAGCCGGAAGTCGTCGCCGCCATTGGGCGCTCTCACGTGCGCTTCGCGCGCGGCCTTCTCGGCGCCGGCAAAGGCATCGAGGGCCATCTGCACACCCTTGTCGCCGATCGCGTGGAAACCAATCTGGAAGCCGGCCAGCACGCGCTCCTTGGTCATGTCATTCAGCTTGGCCGCATCGTATCGCGGCAAGCCGGAGTTCTTGGGATCATCCGCATACGGCTCCACCAAGGCCGCCGTGTGCGATCCCAGCGAGCCATCCATGAATCCTTTGAGCATGCCGGTATGCAGCATCAAGTCATATTGGGGATGCGATTCGCGCTTGCGATCCAGCTCTTCGATGGAGTCGTCAAACGGCAGCCACTCGGACACGCGTGCGGTCAGCTTGCCTTCTTTTTCCAGCTCTTCGTAGATCTGAAAATTCTCCCAGTTCGGGGAGTAGTCCTGCGCGGAAGTCACTCCATGTTCGGCCAGGTCGGCGAGCGCGAGTTCAAGACCCTGGCGGCGCAGCTGGTGCGTAGGTTTTGGAATCACTCCGAGAACAGCGTCCTGCGCGGTCTCCCGCAGAATGCCGGTTGGCTCGCCATTTTCGTTGCGGTCAATGTGTCCGCCCTGCGGATCGCGGCTGGCTAGGGAGACACTGCCCAACTGCAGCGCGCGCGTATTGGCCACGGCGATGTGCCCGTCGATACGAACGAGGAAGACCGGATGGCCGGAGGATACTTCATCCAGGTCCCAGCGGGTGGGGACGGCTTTCACCGGCCACAGCGTTTCGTCCCAGCCGGAGCCGAGAATCCATTCGCCGGCTTTCGCGGTTTCGACCTTTTTCGCGACTCGATCGCGCAACTCATCCAAAGACTTCACACCGGTTACATCGACACTGAGCTTGGTCATTCCCGCGTCGTCGAGATGCACATGCGCGTCGTTGAATCCCGGCATCACGAAATGTCCGCCAAGGTCGATCACTTCGGTCTGCGGGCCTTTCAGCTTTTGGATGTCCAGAGTCTTTCCTACGGCCTGGATGCGGTCGCCGCGCACTGCGATGGCCTCTTCCCGCAGGACCGAGCTGAATGGAGTGTTCGCGGGCACGCCGGTGTAAACGTTGGCGTGCATGAAGATGATGTCTGCCTTTGGCTTTGGAGCTTCCGGGGCGGCCTCGCCCGCAGTCGGCGTTTGCGCCGCACAGGGCAGGCCAAGCGCTGCAAGAGAGAACATGAGAAGCACGAATGATAGAGACCGAAGCTGAAAAGGCGCGGCTTCGGGCGTCCCGAAAAATCGAGCGGGCTTTAGTCCACGAGCCAATCCGCGATACTCTCGCGTCGACATCATAAAAAATCCCCCTGAGCTCTGACTCATTCCCCCACTCCAGCGAGCGCCAGCATGGTAAGCAAGATTCGCTTCAGCCCCAGCTCGCGCCCGTTGGAATCGAACCACTCCTGCAAAGTGTGCGCTCCGCCACCCGACCCGCCGCCACCGATGGCAATCGCTTCCTGGCCCAGCGAAAGTGGAATATTCGCATCGGTCGAAGCACGTTGCACTTGCGCGGCGTTACTCAATTGCGCGTCCACCGCGCGCACCACCTGCAAAATCCGTGCGCCCGCCGACAGTTCCCCCGCCGGACGGTTTCCGATGACCACGATCTCGCAGCTCACTCCCGGCCGCTTCTGGGCCGTTGACCGCATCTCCGCCGCCATGGTTTCTTCTTCCACGGCGCGATTCAGCGCCAGGCACAGCGATTGCTCCAGCCGTTCCATCTCCGTCATCGAAGTCGATCGGATGTCGACTTTCATGCTGGCGGATTCGGGTATTGAATTCACCGAAGTGCCGCCGCGAACCACTCCGATGTTGAACGTAGTTTTCGGCGTGGTGGGAACCGGCGTCGCGGTAAAAGTCTCGATGGCTTTGGCCAGAATCACGATCGGGTTCGGCGCTCCGAAATCGCTCCAGGAGTGGCCCCCCGGCCCGCGCACGATCACTTCAAAGCGCCGGCTGCCGAGTGCCTCGGCCACAATGGTGTCGGCGCCGGCGCCGTCGAGAACCAGACTGTAGGCAATCGAATCTTTCCAGCGCGGCGTGGAAAAAATGTGGCGCATGCCGCGCAGGTCGCCTTCACCCTCTTCTCCGACGTTGCCGATGAATACGAAGGGCAGCGAATGGCGCAGGCGCACGGCCCTCAGCAGAGCGGCAATGCCCAGCATCGCCGCTACCCCCGCGCCGTTATCAGAAACTCCCGGCCCGTAGATGCGGCTTCCCTGCTGACGAATATTCAGCGGCGTGTTCGCCGGAAAAACCGTGTCAATGTGGGCGCTGAGAGCCACATAGCGGCGGCCAAATCCGGGATGGGTGCCGAAGACGTTGCCGACGTCATCGATTCGGACGTCATCCAGCCCGACTTCGCGAAAGCGTTCCGCCAGCCAAGCCGCCCGGGCCGACTCGCCAAAAGGGGGCGCCGGAATCCGCGCCATCTCCATCTGCCACTGCGCCAACTGAGGCTCCTGCACGCGAAACCAGTTAAAGGCCGACCGGACCTCGGGTGAGGCGGCCAGACGAACCACTTCCTGCTGCACCTGCTGCGGCAGTTGCGGTGACACTCCGGGCACTGGGCCCGGCGAATCCGCGCGCGGAGGAGTAGGGCTCATGGGGGTTATCGTGCAAGTTTACAACGCAATGGCGGGAATTAGGATTGGCTAATGTGGAACGGAACGTTACGGGAGGGTGGTAACCAGGTGGCTCAAAGAGCCGCCACCTTTGGGGATTGTTTTCTCCGTATGCGCCGTCGTCCTGAGGGCAGCAAGCGGTTCGCGAAGCGAAGCGCATGCGAAGTCGAAGGACCCCGACAGGCCGACAGGGTTGGCGGCGTCGCGGGGGGTATCTTCTTAAGGCGCTAGCTCCGCAGAGTATCGGCGATAACTCCCTGCCAGGCCGCCGACTTTGGTAAGAGGAAAGGGATCCTTCGACTGCGCAGGATGACAACGGTTCTACGCCAGCAGACTCTCGGCAAAACCTGAACGGCGTTCAACTTCTTCAACCAGTTTCTTCGTGGCCGGCACGGCGATTCCATGCCGTTGTGCGCCGCGAAGGATTGGGCCGGCGATAGCGTCGAGTTCGGGGGTCTTGCCTTGTTCCACGTCCTTCTGCATGGAGCTGCGCATGTTGCCGGGCATCTTCAGGACTCCGGCGATTACGGCCTCCGCATCAATTTTGGCGCCCTCGGCGACTGCCACGGCACTTGCTTCGCGAATGCAGGACAGTCCCATGTCCCGCCAGGTGGGATCGGCGAGGATCTCGCCAGTCGTCTTGTCAGACGCACTGGTCGTGAGCGCGAAGGCGGCCAGGAAGACGAGTTTGCTCCACATCAGCGTGGGTTCGTGGTCGATGAAGCGGCATTCGAAGCCGAGTTGCTGCAGCTGCGCCACGGTGCCATCGAGCAACGCGTGTCCGGCGGAAGAGATGTTGAGCCGCGCAAACGGAGTGCGGTGGACAATGTGTCCGGGGGCGACGCGCTCGGTCTCGACTGCAACGGTGGCGGCGATCACACGCTCCGCGCCGTATTTCGAACGGAGCAGAGAAAGATGGTCGACGCCATTCAGCAAAGGGACAATCGCCCGCACCGAGGCCGGATTGGTGATGGCAGCCAGCGCCGGCTGCAACTCGGTCGCCTTCACCGTGATCCAGAGCACGTCAGCCGGCGGAACTTCGGCGGCGACAGCAACGTCCACGGTGAAATTGCCGAACGCGCTTTCGAGACGCAGTTGTCGCGGATAGTTCGCCAGCGACTCGCGCCTCACTACCAGGGTGACGGAATCGCCGCTATGTGCGAGGCACGCGCCCATGAGGCCCCCGACCCCGCCGGCGCCAAGAATGGCATGATGCAATCGTTCGGTCATGAGAATCAGACTTTCTTAGCGGATGCGGGACTCACGCACTCTAATATTTCCGCTTCGCTGAGCGTGTGGTCGCTTTGTTTGGCGCGGGAATAGATGCGGTCCACCACTTCATCGGTCGCCGGAATGCCGCGCCGCTCCAGCCAGAACCGGACGTTCGACTTGCCGCTCATGGGGCCGACGTCGATGATCTGGTCCATTCCGAACTCGGAGGAAGGCACACCCGAATACACCAAATTGGCCAGCATGACATCGTTCTTGCGGTAGGCCTTGATGATCGCCGCTGCGTGCACCCCAGTCGCGGTGCGGAACGCGTCGTCACCGACGACGGGATAATTCGCGGGGATCGGCACACCCGTCGCGCGCGACACGGTCTGGCAATATTGTTTCAGCTTGGTCAGGTCCTGCTGGTCCCAGGGTGCGATGCCCATCAGTTTCAGATTGACCAGCATCTGGTCGATCTGAGTGTTGCCTACGCGCTCGCCCAGACCGATCGCGCAGCCGTGGACGCAGTTCGCGCCTGCGGCGATTGCCGCCAGTGAATTCGCGATGGCCAGACCGCGGTCATTGTGGCCGTGCCAGTCCACGCGAATCGTCTCGCCGGAAGGCTTCACGCATTCCTCAATCACGAAGTGCACCAGCGCCATCGCACCCGGGGGTGTGGCGTGCCCTGCCGTATCGCAGATGCAGACCGACCGCGCGCCACAGTTGATCGCAGTCGCATACAGACGCTTGACCGTTTCAGGATCGCAGCGGCTGGTGTCTTCCGTGACATACATCGAGTCGAGGCCGAGTGAGACGGCATACTTGATGGCCTTCTCGGTGGTCTGCAGCAGGAAATCGTCGGTCCAGCCTTCGGTAAATCGGCGGATAGGACTCGACCCGATGAAGGTTGCCGCTTCGATGCGCAGCCCGGTTTTCTGCACGATCTCGGCGATCGGACGAATATCATTCTCGTGCGTGCGTGCCGCGCAGTTCGCGCGAATCTTTAACTTGTTCGCAACGATTTCGTGAGCCAGGGCCGTCACCGCTTCGACGGCGCGCGGCCCCGCGCCGGGCAGTCCAAGATCGAGTGAGTCGATCCCCAGCGCCTCCATCAGATGAAGGATTTCAATTTTCTCGGGGATCGAAGGATCGCGCACCGACGGCGACTGCAACCCGTCCCGCAGACTTTCGTCGTTGAGCAAAATGGGGCCCGTCGGCTTCGATCTCGCCAGATAGCTATTGCTCGAGTCGATCTTGTTCCAGTCGTAGATGAGGTGGGAAACCAGCTTCTAGCTCCTAGCCTCTAGCTTCTAGCAAAACTTCTGGCACTGCACGTCGGTGGGCCAGAAGCTAGCAGCCGGAAGCCAGCAGTTTATCTATTTCTCTTTCGGCGGCAACGTCAGGCCAAAAACTGAGATCATTCCCTGCCCCGCGACGTTGACCCGTTCTTCCGAAGGCGCGGGCAGATACAGGGTCTTGCAATGTTCGCAGCGGTAGACTTCGGCCTTCGGTCCCCAGGCCTTTTCGACGTCGCCGCACTCGCGCTCAACCGCGTCGGTCATGTACGACCACAACTTCAAATGGCCGCCGCAGAATTTTCCCTTCTCATTTTTTTCGTTGCAGGCGCGCTGCCCCGGCTTCTTGATCTTGACCTTGTGGTGGGGGAGCTGCGGAACATTCTGTGTGCCGGAAGTGGCCACTTCGCTGGTCGCCAAAGGACGTACCCCTCATTCGAGCGGCTCCAACGCCGCCGGATTCGGCCTTACGCGGTCATTGTAACCGAAACGCCCTCGGCGCCAACATGCGGGCCGAAACCGGCGCGACAATGGCGTATGCTAGGCAGGTTCGCCACCAGCCTTCATCCGACCGAGATTCTATGTGGATTCCTAAGACTTCGCTGACTCGCGCTGTCCTTACTTCGATCTCCATTTTATTCGCCCTGGCTTGGTCCTCGCGTGCACAGACACCGCAGAAGAAAAGCGGCGTCGAGCAGGAACTGGTTCGCACAGAGATTGGATTCTTCGAAGCCTGGAAGACGAAGGACGAAACCTACTTCCGCAACCACATGCCCGCGAACGGAGTGTTCTGGGGTGAGTCGGGGACGCTCTCGCGCGACCAGCAACTGGAAGAACAAAAAGAGTGGGCAAAAGAGTGCACGGTGGAGGGCTACAGCCTCACCGACTTTGGCGTGCTGCCGCTGGCCGGCGGCGCTTACCTTCTTACCTACAAGGCCGACCAATACGGCAACTGTGGCGGAACGAAACTTCCGGTGCACATGAACGGCAGTTCGGTTTACATCCTCAAAGATGGCCGCTGGCAGGCCGTCTACCGCGCCGAGATCGAACTGAAGAATCGAAGCTGAAACGGTCTGCTAGTCTGTAGGATCGAAATTTATTCGTGGACCGGGAATTCCCGCCGTAAAACTTCCTGAGGAGAATGGATGATCACGATCGTGTCGGGACTGCCGCGCTCCGGCACGTCTCTGATGATGCAGATGCTGGTGGCCGGAGGTATGAAGCCGCTGGCTGATGGCGAACGCCAGGCCGATGCGGACAACCCGCGCGGCTACCTGGAGTGGGAGCGTATCAAGCAGTTGCCCAGCGACCCGGCATGCATCGCAGAGGGAGAAGGCAAAGTTGTGAAAGTGATCTCGCGGCTGCTGTTGTCGCTTCCGGCAGGCCACGAGTACCGGATCATCTTCATGCAGCGTCCGCTGCCGGAAGTGCTGGCCTCTCAGGATCAAATGCTCCGCCGCCGGGGAAACTACAAAGAGGGGGCAAATCCGGCGATCATCTCCGCCGCGTTTGAGAAGCACCTGCGCGAGGTCTACGCCTGGTTCGAGGGCAAGGCTTACGTTAAGTCACTTCGCGTCCCGTATCACGATGTGCTCAGCGAACCGAAGAGCGTTAGCCAGAAACTCGGGGAGTTTCTTGAAGTCTCACTAGACGTTGATGCGATGGTGCAGCAAGTCGACGCTTCACTTTACCGGAATCGCTCCAGGTAGTTGGTCACGCTCAGAACTCTCGTTTGGGTGCCGCTTGATCCGCTCCCACGCGTCCGGCCTCAATGTCAGCAATGTAATAATTCTCGCCCTTGACCGGTGCGCCAGCCACACGTCGCAGGATCGCAATCTGGCCAACATGCGAGAGCGCATCGGCGATCGGGCCTTGAAACAACTTCTCCAGCGGGGCCTGCACCGGTTGATCGGAAGCCAGGTACTGATCGAATTTTGTCAGCGAGGAGAAAAATCTCTCCACTTCCTGTTCCCAGGGCAACGGCTTTGAGTTGCTCCAGGTCTCCTGACCCATGGCAATCGATAAAGCCCAATCAAACAAATCACCCATGTGAGCCAGAATCTCGCCGGGGGTACGCAGGCCGGTTCCGGAATGAAAGTCTGCGAATCCCGCGGGTGCATTGCGCACGGCCTTGCCGCCGCGATACGCCAGTGTCGCCAAAGTGTGCCGCAATAGTTCGCGTTGGGCATCAGTACCCGAGTAATTAGGAGCGCTCATGCCGACCAGATTACACTGGTCCGGGGGAGACGAAAAGCATGGTCAAGAGAGTCCAGCCTGCCTCTGCCCGGCAAGGCTCCGCGAGAAAAAACTCGGGCCAACCGGGATTGGTGAGCCGGGAAAACGCCGAACACTACCGGTGGGGAACCGACTGCGACGCGTGGTATCTGGTGAACGAAGAGCAGCTCAGCGTGATTGAGGAATTCATGCCTCCGGGCGCCGCGGAGATTCGCCACCACCACGAGAAGGCACAGCAGTTTTTCTACATCCTTTCTGGTGAAGTGCTGATGGAAATTGAAGGAGAAACTACGCTGCTGGCCGCTGGGAGCGGCATCCGGGTGCTGCCGGGAAAACGACATCAGATCCGCAATCCATCGTCCGTCCCGGTGCGTCTGCTGGTGGTTTCACACCCGCGAAGTCACGGCGACCGAACCGATGAGTGATTTTTGGGCGGAGATACGGCTCGAAGCGAAGCCGATCGCGTCGGTTACAACTGCTTCCGCCGGACCACGCCGGCTGCCCGCAACCCTCCATGCAGTCGTGCTCCCAGCCCGCGTGCGAACTGCATGTCCAGAAAGCCTTCCATCTGCTGCGCGAAAGTCTCGCCGTAGCTGTACCACCAGACTTTTTTCATTCCGGGCATGCGGTCGACATCGAGATATTTAAGCCGCACCATTTCATCCAGACCGAAGCGGCCGTGGGTGCGTCCCACGCCGCTCGACTTCATGCCGCCGTGCGGAACCTCGCTGATGCCGAAGCACGAAATCACATCGTTCACCATGACGGTGCCGGCCTGGATACGGCGCGCCAGATGTTCGCCGCGCTTCGAGTCGCGAGTCCACACGCTGGCGGCGAGACCGTATTCTGAATCATTGGCCAGACGGACGGCTTCGTCATCGCTATCGAAGGCCGCCACCGGCAGTACCGGACCAAACGTTTCGTCCCTTGCGATGCGCATCCCTGGCGTGACATCGGCCAGCACGGTGGGGCGATAGAAATTCCTTCCCAGTTCCGGGCATCGCGCGCCACCCGCCAGAACCCGGGCCCCGTGGGCTTTCGCGTCCTCCACCTGCGTCTCAACCAATTGCAACTGGCGCTCGTGAATCAGCGGCCCCACATCAGTGTCGCGGTCTTGACCGTGCCCCACCTTCAGCCTTCTGGCCTTCTCTGCGCACGCCTGGAGGAATTTTTCGTACAAACTGCGGTGGACGTAGCAACGCTCGACCGACAGACAAGCCTGTCCGGCATTGACAAACGCTCCCCACACGGCAGCGCTCGAAGCCACGTCGACGTCGGCGTCTTCGAGCACAAGCATGGGATCTTTGCCGCCGAGTTCCAGTACGACAGGCAGCAGACGCTCCGCGGCGGCCATGGCGATCCGCTTTCCGGTGGCAACACTGCCGGTAAACACCAGCTTGTCGATTGGCGACTGCAGCAGTGCTGCGCCGGTGCCACCGTCGCCGACGACGACCTGAAAAATATCTTCCGGAACTCCGGCAGCCGAGAGCAGACCGCGCAATTCCAGAGCTACCAGCGAGGTTAACTCGGAGGGCTTCAGGATTACCGCGTTTCCCGCAACCAACGCCGCCAGCGTTTCTGTTGCGGGAATGGAGAACGGATAATTCCAGGGGGAAATAATTCCGATGACACCGTAAGGCTCGCGCACCAACCGTCCACTCTTCAGCTTGGTGGCGAGGTTACCGTGGGGCACCGGCTCATCAAGCAAGAGGCGGTGCGCATCGTCGATGAGAAAGCGGACAGCATCGAGCACGACGAGGACTTCGGTGGTCAGGGCCTCGGCGCGGGGCTTGCCGGCTTCCTGGGTGATGGCGTCGGCGATTTCAGATTTTCTCTGGTGCAGCCGCTGCTGAAAATCTTTCAGGATGGAAACTCGGCGCTGCACACCCAGCTTGCGCCAGGACTCCTGAGCTTCGCGCGCACGCGCAACGGCAGCTCGTACCTCGTCATCGGTCGCGCACTCGAATTCGCGCAGCACTACGCCAGTCGCGGGATTTACCGATGAGACCTTGCGGACGGCAATGTGCAGATCGGACATGTCGGGATTCTAAATCCCGGAGGGAGAAACCAGTGTGGCAGGGAGAAGATAATGTGGCGCGGGCACTTTTGCCCGCGAGTTTTTGTCCTCTGTCGGCAGAGCGGGCAGGAGTGCCCGCTCCCACACCCGAAATTAGTACTCGACGTTCACCAGATATAAACCGGCGGCAGGAGCGGTGGCTCCCGCTGCGGAGCGCTTGCGTTCGGCGAGGATGCGGGTTATGTCGTCCACGTGCAGCGTTCCCCGGCCCACAAGAATGAAAGTGCCGACGAGATTTCTCACCATGTGGTGCAGGAAGCCGGAGCCGCGCACGGTGTAGACCAGCTCGTCCCCGCCGCGCAGCCAGGTGCAGGAAAATATTTTTCTGACATTGACGAGCGGCTCATCTTCGTGACCTCGTTCCGGATCAACCGCCGCAAAGGAAGTGAAGTCGTGCTCCCCCACTACGGCTGCCGTAGCGCGCGCCATCGCCTCTTCGTCGAGCGGATACGGATAGTGCCACACATATCGGGCGAGAAATGGCGGGCAGATCGACTGCCGGAAGATGCGATAGCGATAAGTTTTGGCCAGCGCCGAATACCGCGCATGAAATTCCGCCGGCGCTTCGGCCACTTCGAGCACACGCACTGCCGGCGGCAGAATGTCGTTCATCGCCTTGAGAAAATTCGCGGTGGGGACGGAAGACTCCGTGACAAATGTCATGACCTGTGCCAGTGCGTGCACTCCCGCGTCGGTTCGTCCAGAGCCCTGGGGCAATACCTTTTCTCCGGTGATGCGTCCAATGACCGAGGCGAGTGTGCCCTGCACGGTGGCAGCATCGGGCTGGACCTGCCAGCCAGAGAATTCTGCCCCGTCATAGGAGACCGTTACTTTGAGATTGCGCATCCTGCGATTCTTTCGAGTCCCGCACCGACGTGGCATCATCCAACGAAATTCAGGCTTTGCCAGCAATTTATCAGTTCCAGGGGCGTTACGCTGAAGATGGAGTCAAGTACCTGTCAGCTATACTGGGTTGTTCCTACAGAATTGTGGTCTCACTCGTGCAAAAGTGTGGCCCGCTTCGTCCTGTTAGTGCCCGGGTGGGGAAAGCGGAACCAGCAGTGGTAAGGAGTGTCCCGAGGGGAAGGTCGTTTTCTCCCAGCTTTCAGGAACCTTCCGCCTCTCCTTTGCGTACCAATGCCTGAGCAGGACTTTGTAAGGCGGTTAGCTGGCTCGGGTCAAAATCCAGACGTTTTGCTGCAAAATCTTAATTCATCGGTCCTAACCAACCGGTACCAACGAACGGAGAAGAGTAGATGCCATCACGTTTAGCCCTGACTATCCGGTTCACCGCCGCTGCCAGCCTGTGCGCAACGCTGACTCTCGCGTGCTGGGCGCAGGACGCGCCCGCGACCCCGACCCCGCAGAATACGCCGGAAGCGCGTCCGCTGCCGGTCCTGAACTATACGAAGCCGGTGTCGCATTTTCCCAATCCGATTGGACCGTACACGCCGCGGCATCTGTCTGCGCCGAACCTGGCCAACACGGCGCGCATTGATTCGCTGATGCACGATGGCAAGCTCTATCTGTCGCTCGATGATGCCATCGCGCTGACGCTCGAGAACAATCTCGACATTGCCATCGCGCGTTATAACCTGAACATCGCCGACACCGATATTCTCCGCGCCAAAGCTGGCGCGCAGACCCTCGGCGTGAATACCGGCGTGGTGCAGAACACTCCCGGCGGCGGCGTCGGCGGGCTCGGCGGACAAGTCGGCTCCGGCACTGGCGGAACCACGCTGGGCGCAGGCGGTGCGGGCGCAGGCGCGGGCGGATTGGTCGGCTCGACCCTCGGCATTGGATCAAACATCACCAGCTTTGACCCGATTCTTACCGGCACGCTGCAAGAGGACCGCTTCAACATCCTCCCTGCCAGCACTTTCAGTCCGGCATCTCCCCAAAACACGACGACCGGCAACTTCACTTACCAGCAAGGATTCTCCTGGGGAACCAATCTGCTGGTGGGA
>Ga0210388_10004010_pt1 | contig 11512 bp, 11 predicted proteins | sample IncBWC19OmetaG_FD_155485 | JGI IMG/M metagenome (GOLD analysis project Ga0210388, IMG submission 155485) | Forest soil microbial communities from Barre Woods Harvard Forest LTER site, Petersham, Massachusetts, United States - Inc-BW-C-19-O ... | reverse complement strand
CAGCATCCGTGTGGCCAAGCATGTTCAGATCGAACAACAGCCCGGTGAGCGGGCCGCGGCGATCCGCATCCACCAGGAATTCCGCAATCACGATGGTCCCGCCCGACGCCATCGCGTCATACGTCTTCTTCAGCAGCTTGCGGCTGCGCGCCTCCCCTTCGCTGTGCAGAATGTGGCCGAGCGTGGCGACATTGTGACCTTTGCCGAAATCGGCGGAATCCAGATCTCCGCCGGTATAACTGAAGCGGTCGGCAACCCCGCACTGCGCCGCAGTCTTCCGCGTGATTTCGAGGACTTTCGGCCAATCCACGGCATTCACCGTCACCTGTGGCGATCGTTGCGCCAGCGCGATTCCGAACACCCCCGATCCCGCTGCGAGATCCAGCACTCGGATCGGCTTCGTAGCTTTAGCAACTCCCAGCGCGTCGGCTGCCGCCACGGCCGAGCCGTAATTCATGGCGAAGAGACCAGCCACAAATTCCTCGAAGAATGCCGACCCTTCATCGCGCTGATTCACCGCCTTGACCGGGACGCCAGTCTGCACCGCCTTAGTCAATTCCAGCCAACCGGGAATCAATTGCCTGCTCACATGCTGCAGGAACCCGCCGAAGTAAGACGGTTTCGAACTCACCAGGTAGGTTGCGCTCTCCGGAGTCAGTGCGTACCGTCCGGCATCGTCGCGCGTAAGGAACTCGAGGCCGACCAGCGCGTTCATGATGGCGGACAACCCCCGCTCGGACGCCCGTGTGGCGAGACTCGTTTCGGCAATCGTTTTCGGGCCATCCTCCATTGCGTCGAAAACGCGGAGCCGCACCGCCGCCTCGAGTATCAGCGGCGGCGCGTAGCCCCACGCATAACGCATGATCTTCTCGGGCGTCGGCGCCGGCTCAGGACTGGTCGCAGGTTTGCTCATGGCTTTATGATCTGATGCAACCGCTCATCCCACGGGCTGCCGATCAGCGGCTGCATTTTTTCCCGAAACTCTTTCGTGTAGGGAGCCGAATCATGCGCATCGAACGCCTTCTGATCTTTCCAGACGGCAACAATGGTCAGATGATTGGGACGCCCGTCCTGCTGCAGCACTTCGAACCGCACGCAGTTTTTCTCTTTCAGCGTTGTGGCCGCGAACTGCTGCAGCAGCGGAACACCAGTCGGCACGCCAGCGGGCATGAGATCGATGTGAGTGACCACGTAGACAGGCTCCTGAGCCTGCACGACGCTCGCCATCAGAAGAAACAGTACCGGAAGGAATCTCATGAAACAGATTGTATCTGTTTACTGTTGAGGGCTTCCCGGCACTCGTCGCGATACTCTTCCATCTTCGCCGTGATGTAAAGGCTCAATCCCGAGCCCTGCTTTTTCCGCCCGAGAAACGCAAGCGTCGCCGCCCAGGCCTTCAGCGCGTCGGCGTAACGCCCTTCGCAATGCCCGAGAAATGCGGCGATATTATGCGGCGTTACCGGTTTACGTATCTTTGCCGCCCGCTCGACCCAGGCCCGCGCTGCAACCGGATTGTGGCGCGGCATCGCGCTCGAGCACGCCGCCTCCGCGAAACACCAGTACCGAACCTGCCGCCCGCAATTCCCGGATGCCGCGAGCGCTTTCTCCAGGTGTTCCAGCGCTGCCTGCCGGTCGCCCTGATCGTTCTTCCGGCAGAAGAGGAGCATGTGACGGAAGGCTGTCGCCACTCAGAGGGTTGTATTGCAACATCTGAGCAACCAGTTCCTCATCCCAGTCGCGCGGCCGCACGCCAGACGACTCTTCGGTTATGAGCTGAAGCAAAGCAATCCATGACCGGGATTCCTCTCGGTTCCGGAGCAGCATCCACAACCTTGCCCCATCCGATTTGTTCACTCCCGCCACAGGAAGCAGCGTACCGGCAAACAGAATCACGTTGAGCCAAAAGACCGAGCCCACCCATTCCAGCGCGCTGCCTGTCTTCCAGAACACGATTCCGGCGATGACTGCGAGCACGATATTGGTCAACGGGCCGCCCGCGACCATCCACGCGAACCGCGCGGGATCAAAATCTGTTTTCCTTGCCAGCGGTCTGGCAAGTCCGCCCGAGAGGATCCGGCGGTAATCAAAGCGGAAACGCCAGCGCCCGCCTGATTTGAAAAACATCAGCCCGCCAACCACAATTCCTCCCGCTTCCATCCCAACGAGCTTGCCTGCGATCAGGTGGCCGATTTCGTGAAGAGCAACGCTTGCATATAAGATGGGGAACCACCAGAAGCCGCTAACGTGGTCAGGGAGCACGAAAGCAACCACCACAAGGAACAGTGCCCCAACCGACGTATGCATTCCGAAGCGCCGCTCTCGCGGCGGGTCTTGTTCAAGGTCAAGAATGGGCGTTTCGGACACTTGGCAGCCTCCAATTACGCCGATGCGGCCTCGGCAAGCGCGGCAGCATCTGGCAACGTTTCGAGATTCCAACACAGATCCATCGCCCGGCGCGCCTGCGTGGCAGGCAGCACGCCCTCCGCCTGCGCGGCGAACTTCGCTTCCAGATCCTGATCGCTCATCGGAGCGTCTACGCTTCCAACCGCATGCTCGATGAATTTCTCCAGCCTGCGGCCATCCTTGAGCGTGATCGCGATCCGAACCTGATCTTCTTTGATGGCAGGATCGACCACTGTCGATACGCGGTCTCGCAGCGCCGTCACCACCGGATTGCGCACCGCCATATCGGAAAACTGCTGCTCACCCGCCGCGTCTTCCACGATTGCGATGGCCGCGGCATGATAAACGCTAAACTTCCCTTCGAGGCCGGTTTGCGGAGTCTTCTTCCCCGTCAGTTCCAGCACCAGCGGATGCACTCTCAGCTCGACACGATCGATCTGATCCGGCGTGAGCTGATACTGCCGGCGAAGCTGGATGCAGCCGTCAATAGTAGGATGCATCACGATCCCGCACGGAAAGGGCTTGTAGCTGTTCAATGAAATCTCGTAGGTCCGGCCCAGCTTCTCGGTAATCTCCGCGTAGTCGCGTTGCGTGCTCAGCACGTTCGCCCAGCCTGACTTCGCTTCGATCGCGTGATCCGAACTGGTGAAATTCTTCGCGGCGAGAAAAGCCGCGGTCAATCCGTTATGCGCCGCGCGCCCCGGATGAAAACTCTTCGTCATGGTTCCGAACATCTCGCGCAATCCCACCGGCTGCGCGGCCGCGAGACTGAGGGCCCACACCATCTGTTGTTCCGAAAGGCCGAGCAGTTTGCCGCACGCCGCCGCCGCGCCGAACACTCCCGCAGTCCCGGTGATGTGCCAGCCAACATCGTAGTGCGCGGGGTAAACGGCGTTGCCGATACGGCATTCGGTCTCGACCCCCAGCACCATCGCATTCAGAAAATCGCCGCCCGAAACGGGCTGATACTCCGCCAGCGCCAGAATCGCGGAGAGCACTGGACCCGCCGGATGAAGCACCGTGCGCAGATGCGTGTCGTCGAAATCGAGCACGTGTGAGCTGATTCCGTTGATCAGCGCGGCGTTCAGAACATCGGTGCGTTCCTTTCGCCCGAGCAGCGATGCCTGTGCGGGCCCGAAGAATGGTGAGAGGGCGGAAATCGCAATGCCAACCGCTTCATTTTGCGATCCCCCCAGCACGCATCCGACCCAGTTGAGCAGAGTGCGAGACGCTTCTTTGCGGACCGGCGCCGGAATATCGGCAAGCTGGCCGCCGACGATGTAGCTCGCGAGAATGCGAGTCACATCTTTCGGAGGCGCGAGGATTTTGGCCGGTGGATCGGGCGGGGCCGCCAGCGCAGAAGATCCGGCCAGCACCGAGGCGCCGATGAATCTGCGGCGATCGATCACTTCAGCCCCATCGGTGCCAGTTTAGCGCTTCTTCGGAGCCTTGCCGCCCTTGTCCTCGGTATAGTGCCCCAGATCATTTTCGCCCTCGAGGCACGCGTACTCCATCTGCTCGTAGGGATGGCCATCGGACATCTTCCCGCCATTAGCGTTATTGCGGCCGATGTTCCAGTGCGCCGTCCACGGCTGCGTATAGATCGTGGGATCGGTGACGGTAACCTCGTAAACGATCGTGTTCGCGTCCTGCGGAATGAACTTCTCGGTCACATGCAGCGCTTCCGTCTTGAAGTTGCCTGACGTATCGAACCAGGTTTTCGTGTTCTGATTCGTCGTATCGACCACCAGCGTGTCGCCTTCCCAATGCGCCACCGGATCGCCCTGGAACAACTTGATATTGGCGTCGATATGCGGGCGTCCGTCGGTTGGAATCACGCGCACCGTATGCATGAATTCAGAAAGCTGCACGAAATATCCGGGCGTCTGAATGATCTGGACGCCGAACTGATTCGATTCGCTGTGCGGAACGCCGGACTGGTAACAATGCAGCTCAGGCTCGTCCGCCATGTGGTTCATGAGGATGTCCTGCTGCTTCGCACGCGCTTCCGGCTTATAAGGAATCTTTCCGTCGGGCGGATCGATGATCCGATTGCCTGGCCCTGCATTGCCGCCAAACCCCGCAATTGCCCCACCGCCACCTGCGGGAGGCGCACCACCAGCGGGAGCAGCGCCAGCAGGAGCTCCGCTCAGAGCACCACCGCCTCGCGCCCCACCACCGCCGGCCCGTCCACCCCCGCCGCGTCCAGCTGCAGGTTCAATATCGGTAATCGCCGGAGGATTCCAGAAACCCTGCATGTCCGGATGGCCGTCAGGCAGCCTGGGCATGGGGCCCGCCGGAACTGCGGGAGCACCGCCTCGCCCGCCACGGCCTGCGCCTCTGCCACCACCGGGCGCGGCAGGCGGTGCGCCGTCCTGTCCGGCAAGCGGGGCCACGAAAGCGATGGTCGTTCCAACCACAAGCGCAAATCCAAGAACCACGTTCTTCATTCGGGTGTGCTCCATGTGATGTGCCTTACTGTCCAAACGCCAGGTCCTGGCACTCATGTTCCATGATGCGGGCAGTGGTGCCGGTCTTCTGGGTCATCGGAACTGCGATCTTCCAATCCTTCGTAAACGTGTCGGGATCGCTGATTGTCGCTTCATAAAGCAGCGACGTCGGCCCGGTGCGCGTGAATCGTTCCGTGAGGTGCAGCTTATCGCCGTGATGGTTGCCAGACTTATCCAGCCACGTCTTGTCGTTGAAGTTGATCACGTCGGTAACCAGGCTGTCCCCGTCCCACTTCCCGCGCGCATCGCCATTCCAGAGGCCCGGAAAATCGATATGCGGACTGCCATCCAGATAGATCATCCGGTAAGTGTGCGAATATTCGGAAACGATCGAGACGTATTTATCCGTTTCAAAGATCTGGAACGGTTCGCCCATCGTCATTAACCGCGGCAGGCCCGGCATATAGCACCGATTCACCAGATCCGCCGTTTTGGCGTTCTTCTCATTCTGATCGCGCTTGGCCTTTGCGCTGGCAATATACGGGATCTTGCCGTTCGAGGGGTCTTTGATGTAACCGCCCTTCTCCAGGTTGTCAACCGGTTTCGCCGGCATCCAGATTCCCTGCAAGTCAGGCTGGTTGTACCATCCTTTGGACGGCGAGAAAGCCTGCTTTTGGCCGAATGCCGGCGCCGCGCATAGCGCTACAACGCACAGGAACCCGGAGAATCGAACTGTCATCTTGGACTTCGCTCCTTACTCTAATGACTTGTCTGGAAAATGCCCGAGCTACGGCTGAGGAGGACCGCCGGCACCGGCCCCACGACCGCCGCCACCACCGCCCCGCGCCGGTTGAACGTCCGGCGATGAGTTCAGCGTGATGCGGCGTCCGTCGGCGAAATCCACGCTCTGCGCCCACATCAGGTTACTTCCATCCTTCGCCAGGAATCCATTGACGGTTAGCACCTCGCCGCCTTTGATCATGTTCTGCCGCCAGCCCGCGCGGTACAACCCGTTGGGCGGAGGCGTTTCCGCGGCCCACTGCTCCGTCTTGCCATCAGGCGTGGTCACTTCGAACACGAGGTGGGAATGAGGATTCACCCAGTCCATCCTGACCGCCTTACCGGTGATGCTCACCGGCTTCGAGTTATCATACTCGGCGGCGAACGAATGATGTGCCGACAGGGGCAGTGCGATCGACAGCAGACCCATGCAACCGGCGAGAACCACGAACTTGGCTTTCACGTCAGAACCTCCAGGCTTCTTCGCTTGTGCCGCCAGTATATCAACCTGTCTCTGAAAGCACAAAAACCACTCGGGCCTGAAATATTCGCCGAATTGAGGCAACATTAATGAAGTATGAGTTGCCCGGAAAAAGAAGCGCTTCAGCGCAGTTGCACCGAGGCCTGGAATCAGCACAAGGCCGCGATCAGCGACTTGGCCATAACGAAGGTGATCGACCCCATAGCCCGAATGCTGGTGACTCCAGGCACCGGCGCCTTTCGCCTCCATTCAGAGCATCTCAGAGCTTCCCACGCGCTGAGCAAACATCTGGTCACTCACCGCTGTTAACGACCTACTTCAGGTGATGCGCGTCTCGTTCGTTCTCGGCGCAGTAGTAATCCATCAGGTCGGTATCGAGAACAATGAACTGATTCAGCCGGATCGTCCACGGCTTCGTATAAGCCTTCGGATCATCCACCGTTAAATCGATTTCCAGACGCCCGAAATTCACGCGATGGATTCGTTCGGTGATCTTCGCCGCCTCCGTCAGCGGACTGCCGTTCCGATCCAGCCACATCCCGTCGTGAAACCCGGCCGTTCGAACCACCAGCACATCGCCCTCCCACTTTCCCGTCGAATAACCGTTGAAGGTCGGCTGCATTTCCTCAGGCAGCGGCCGCCCATCGGTAAAGATCTGACGCCGGCTGCCATCGAATTCGCTCAACATCAGCAGCAACCCAGGAGTTTGCACGAACTTCCGGAACAATGGGCTGGTATGGAGTTTCACCAGGCCCACTGGCGTGCAGTGCGAACTCGGATCGTCCTTCCCATTTGCCGCCGTCCGCTCCTTCACCAGTTGCGCCGCCCACGGCTGGTAAGGCAAGCCTCCCTTCAGGCTCCAACCGATGTCGAAGAAATCCAGGCCAACGGGCATGTCGTTACCGATGCAGCCCTCAGGCGGGCAAATGCGATTATGCTCGATGTCCCAGATTCCGGACAGATCCGGATGGCCATCAGCGGCCCGCGGCGCAGGCGCGGAGAGATTGGGCTTCCCATCCCGCGTTCGAGGCACTCCGGGCGTAGGATAATGCAGCCACTGTGCCGAAGCCGTGGCGCAAACGAAATACAACAGAAAGCGCATTTTCACTGACCCGGCAGGTGACTTACATCGCGATTGTTCTCATTGCAGATGAACTCGATCAACTCCGTCTCGGGCAGCAGATGCACGTCCTCCGTGACATTCCACGGCTTCGAGTAAGCCTTGGGATCGTCGATCGTGATCCCAATGCTCATGTGCCCGAAATCCTTCCGGTGAAATCGCTCAATCACGTGGAGCGCATCTGTGCTCGGCTTCCCCAGTTGATCCAGCCAGGCCTTGCCATTGAAGCCACGCGAATCGACCACCAGCGTGTCGCCGTCCCACTTTCCTGTCGAGTAGCCCATCCAGCTCGGGTTGAGGTCCCGCTCCAGCTGCCGGCCATCCATGAATACCTGCCGCCACAGGTTGAACGCCTCATAAATGATCACCAAAAATCCAGGCGTCTGAACCACCTTCCACGGCGCCGGCGCACCGTCGATCTTCGGGACGCCCTGCGGTAGGCAGTTGGCGTCCGGATCCTCCTTCGAATGCGATCCATCGACTCGCGAATCGTACAGCGTCTTGGCCCACGGCAGGAACGGCACATCTTCCGGTTTCAGGTCCGCTGCCAGGTCACGAACATACTTGTTCGCGCTCGGCTCCCAGATGCCGGAGAGATCGGGATGGCCATCGGCACTCCGCGGCGCAGGCGCTGAGAGGTTCGGCTTCCCGTCCGCGGTCTTGGGAATGCCCTTGGTGGGGAGATTACGCCATTGCCCCCAGACTGGCTCAAGAAAGCAGGGCGCCAAAGACAGAGGCAAAAGCAACGCGGCAACTGGGAGACGACTTCGTATGCGCATAAGCGCCCTCCGGCCCGGGGCGATTGGATATGCGCGATTATATACGCAAAGGCAGACGACTGCGCGCGCAACCCCTTGCCACGGCTGTCTCCCCCGAGATCTGCCGCCGGAGTCACGCGCCAGCCAATCCGTTTCATTGTTGTATCGTGAGAGAGTTTGGCGTCGCCACCATTTCAACAACTTTGTTGTGGGAAGGTTGTGGAAGACTACCGGAAGTTTGTGAATAAATCGGACGCCGCATGATCTGTTTGGCAAAGAACGCCGACACCGGCTGGCCCCTCACCATCGATTTCGACACCACCATTGAATCGGTAAAGCCTGCGGAAACCGATCCCGGGAATCTTTACGTCGCGCCCGGTTTCATCGACCTTCAGGTCAACGGCTTCGCCGGCATCGATTTCAACGATCCGAAATCTTCCGTGGAACAAATCGGCAAAGCGCTCGACGCGATTCTCGCCACCGGAGTGACGCGCTGCCTCCCGACCGTCATCACCGGACCGCCCGCCGCAATGCTCGCCAGCCTGCGGAACCTCCATCGGGCAAAGACCTCCTTGCCGCGCGGCCGCGCGATCGTCGGTTTTCATGTCGAAGGCCCCCACATCGACTCGGAAGACGGCCCGCGCGGAGCCCATCCCGCCGCATGTGTACGCCCCCCGGACCTCGACGAATTTGCCCGATGGCAAGACGCCACCGAAGGAAACATCCGGCTCGTGACCTTGTCGCCGCATTGGCCCGGAGCGCCCCGTTACATTGCTTCATTGACGGAAGCGGGAGTCGTGATCAGCATCGGCCACACCGGCGCCAATTCACAACAGATCGCAACCGCCGTGGACGCGGGTGCAACGCTCTCCACTCACCTCGGGAACGCAGCCCACAAATCGCTTCCGAAATTTCCCAACTATCTCCTCGATCAACTCGCCGAAGATCGCCTCAGCGCCAGCTTCATCGTCGATGGCATTCATCTCGACGACGCTTTCCTGCAGGTCGCGCTCCGTGCCAAAACCATCGCCCGAACCATTCTCGTGACCGACGCCGCCGCCCCCGCCGGAGCCACTCCCGGGCGCTATCGCCTGGGCGAACTTGAAGTCGAGCTCACTCCAGACAATCGCGTGGTATTGGCCGGCACCACGAAACTTGCGGGCTCCGCTCTCCGCATGGATGCCGCGATTGCGAACCTCATGCGCATCGGCAAACTGACTTTGAGCGACGCAGTGCGAACCGCCACGGCCAATCCTGCCCAACTGCTCGGCTTACCTACAGGCCTCGCAGTCGGCAAACGCGCCGATCTCGTTCTCTTCCGCCAATCCCCTGCCATCGAAATCGAAGCTGTCTATCTCGACGGCGAATTAATGTAGTGGCACCGAATGGTACATGCGGCTTTCAGCCGCGTTCCCTTGAAGGTTGCACAACGCGGCTGAAGCCGCATCTACCGTCGGGTAGTTACTACTCCCGACGCCCGAAGTGATAGCTGAAGGAAACACTCGCGTACGAAGGAATGCGCACTCCCACGACCTGCTCAACCTCTTCCAGCACTTCAGTAGTCTGGCCGCTATAGCCACTTGCGACCTGAAAGTGGACGCCCGCATCCAGCTTGCCGTTCATGAACGGGCGCATCAGCGCAGCACGGTATTCGCGAACCGGCACACTAACGAATCCATCACCCAAAGGTTTACTCCCGACTTCCTCGAATTCCGCACGCGCCCGCAGCCGGAACGGAAGCCGATCAAGCGTTCCCAGCACGTCGACAATCAGCCGTGGCGCTTCGGGAACCGGCGTGCCATCGGCAAGATCGCGCGCGTCCGCTTTCGACACCGACGCCTGGAGCAAACCAGCTCGAAAAGAGTGTCGAGCTGAACCGGTAACGTATCGGTTGCGGCTGGGTCCTTCATCGAATTGCAGGCCCGTGTCAGAATCGATCTTAGCCAACGACGCCGCCTGCGTAACATGCCCCAGAGTCACCCGAAAATCGGTCTTGAGTACAGTCTTGCTTACAACCATCTGATAGGCGTGGGCCTGGCTGACCAGGCTGCCTTGCTGTACTCCCGTCCCGATTCTCGGATCATTCGTAAAAAATGTCTCTCCCCAGCTAAGTGACACCGAAGGCAGTCGCCACGCATCGGGTGGAACGAACGCAAGCGTTGCTTTTGGAGAATTGATACCCACCCAGCGATCGAACGAGTTCACTGGAAAGAGCAGGTCCTGATTATTGAAACTGATCTGATCTCTGCGCCAGCCCAGATCGTAACGGATCCAGCGCAGTATCTTGCCGTCGATAGCAACGAAAGGACTAACAAAGTTCAAGGTGATGTTGTTAGCCGTAACCTTCTCGAACAACGGGTCATACCGATCGAGGTCATCGCGACGCGGGGCTTCGCGGGAGTAATCCATTCCCGCCATAACCGTGAAGTGTTTGTTGAAAGTTCGAATATAGGTGGCATCCCCGCCGGTCACCGTGCGGAACTCGCTCTGACGGATCAATCCGTCGCCGAAATTCGAATAGAGCGCGAGATTGTAGGTTCGAAAAAAGCCCGAAAGCTGCAACTCACTCCGCTCACCGAGGTGCCATACATCGTTTAAGGCCAACTCGCCGGTATGTGTCTGGTCACGCTGGCGCGGGTCGATGGTGTCGTGAAGGTCGGGCACATTGATCGGAACCAAACCCGGAATCATTGACCGCCCGTAATAGCCGATGAACAACAAACTGAGTTCATGCGCGCCGAGCTGCCAGGTTTTAACCGCGTTGATCTTGTACTGTTGCCGATGCTCGGGAGTCTCCAGAAATCCATTGCCGACCGATGCCTCAATCGCGAGCCAGTTCCAACCAGCGCTCAAATTCACATCCCGGGAATCACCTGTCAGACTGGCGAACGGATCAAACGCGGTCCGCAACCCGTAGGTCACAGCCAGATCCACGGCATGATTTCCTTCGCGCACGTTGAACGCGCCGCCATCGGTTCCAACACTCTCGATAATCGCGGGAACCAGAATATTCGGATCGGAATACCCATTCCCATGGGCGTTGGCGCTAAGATTATTCGGCACCGCGAACGCCCCCACCTGGATGTAGGATGCTATCGGTTCGCCGTGGTCGCCCGCGACTCCCGGTGCGAAGTATTGCGGCGCCTTGATCCCGCTCGATGCGGTCTCGATCGGCAATCCTGGAATTGAAACCGGAGCGCCCGGCCGGCCCGGATTCGCGTCCAGCATTTCATCGCGCAGCAACGTTTGCCGCGCGGGATCGGGACTTTGAATATCCAGGTTATTCACGTCGGCAGTCACCGTAACCGAATCAGTACGCGATTCCACCGGCTGCCCACTGACAGCCCCGCAGCAGGACAGGAACAAAGCGAAGTGGACGAACGACTTCATCTTTCCCTCAGAAGTATCGGAGTCCGTTGGCCGCTGGTACACGTGGCTTCAGCCGCGTTATCTCAGGAGCAAGAGAAACGCGGCTGAAGCCGCATGTACCCTGTCACTGGCGCGACGCCACGGTCTGGTT
>Ga0210388_10004008_pt1 | contig 11514 bp, 9 predicted proteins | sample IncBWC19OmetaG_FD_155485 | JGI IMG/M metagenome (GOLD analysis project Ga0210388, IMG submission 155485) | Forest soil microbial communities from Barre Woods Harvard Forest LTER site, Petersham, Massachusetts, United States - Inc-BW-C-19-O ... | reverse complement strand
GCAAGGCGTCAAGTCAGTGGCGATCGTCTCGATCGACATCCCTGAGGCCATCGCGGTGGCGGATCTCGCCTTGGTTAAACCACTCGTGGCGCTCGGCATCAAGGCCGTCGTGATTCCGGCCACGGCCGGCGCGGCCGATATGACGCCGTACGTGGAGCAGGCGCTCAAGGCCAAGCCCCAGATGATGATCATGCTCCAGGACGAGGCCGACGACATCCGCGTCGCCCAGGCAGCCGAGCAGCTGGGCTACACCGGCGAATTCTCGCCAGCGGGCTACGGCGCGTCGTACGACAAGGAACTGAGCCCGGCCGCCGTCAAGAAGTCAGAGGTCGTCACCAGCCTCGACTTCGCCAGCGTCAGCCCGCAGCAGCAGATCTTCGTGTCCGCCCTGAACGAGTACCAGCACGGCACGATCCTCAACGAGTACAGCGCGGACGAGTTCTCCGAGGTGATGACCCTGCAGACCATCTGCAAGAGCCTCGGCGCCGCCAACTGCACCGCCGCCGGGGTCCTCAGCACCGTCAAGGCGCCCCACAACATCCCGATATTCATGGGCAAGGCACTCGACGTCTCTACCCCGGTCACCTTCGCCGGCGTGCCCACCCACGTGTACAACCCCTGGCTCCGCATCGACACGCTCAACCCCAACGGGACCTACACCGACATCGGCGGTGGCTGGGTCGAGGGGTAAAGCCCAGCCCCAACCTCGAGGCCGCCGGGTTCTCATCCCCGGCGGCCTCCTGCGCACCGACGGCCAGGCGGCTCGGCCCAGGGCAGGGGCTACCGCAGCACCCACCGGGGCACGACGAGGGCCTCAGTGGCGTCGCTGGTGAGGTCGAGCGTCACCCGTGCTCCGATGTGTACCTGGTCGCCGGAGACGGAACCAACAGCCGCGCCGGGACGGGCGACGACCGGGCCGACGACGCGCGCGCCCGGCGCGTCGTCCAGTTCCACGAGCGCGGTGACATACGGGGCGACCTCGGCGAACTGCCCGACGAGGGGCGGGTGAACGACGACGTAAGACCAGATCGACCCGTGCCCGCCCACCGCCACCCACTCGGTCGGCCGGTGCGAGCCCCACGGGCTGGCAGGCGCCGGCGGGAAGAAGAAGCGCCCGGTGTCCGGGCACCGCGACAGCCGCAGGACGCCGTCGGCGGTGGCCCGCCAGAACTCGTCCGCGTCACCCCACAGCAGCGGGACGATCTGGGGCACCGGCCCAGTGCTCTTGCTTGTCATGGTCACCGCCTGAGGAGGATTGCGCTCGTCGGCACCGTCTCGGAGCCGGTGACGAGGCACGTCTCGGCGCCGTCCACCTGACTGGTCGAGGTGCCTCGCATCTGCCGGACGCCTTCGGTGATGAGGTTGAAGCCGTGGACGTACGCCTCGGACAGCGAGCCGCCGGACGTGTTGACCGGCAGCCGCCCGCCCACCTCGATCGCCCCGTTCTCCACGAATGAGCCGGCTTCGCCCTGGCCGCAGAACCCGTAACCTTCCAGGCTCCACAGCACGAGCGGGCTGAACGCGTCGTAAATCTGGGCCACGTCGATGTCCGCCGGCCCGATGTCGCTGGCCGCGAACAGCTGACGGGCGCAGACCCGGCTCGGAGTCAGGAGTGGGTCATCGACGAAGTAGTTGACCTGGGGCACCATCCGCGCCGGCATTCCCTGCGCCGCGGCGTGCACGTACACGGGCGGCTGGCGCAGGTCTCGCGCCCGCTCGGCCGAGACCATCACCACCGCCGCTGCGCCGTCGCTCTCCAGGCACGCGTCGAACAGGCAGAGCGGCTCGCTGATCCACCGCGCGGCGAGGTAGTCCGCGAGCGACAGAGGCCGTTCGTGCATGGTCGCCCGGGGGTTGGCGTTCGCATGACGACGGAACGCGAGCGCGACGTTGGCGAGCTGCTCGCGCGTGATGCCATAGGTGTGCAGGTAGCGGCGGGCGAGCATCGCCACCTCATCAACGGGACGGAGGATGCCGGCGGGCCGCGTGAACTCCGCGGCGACCGCGACGAGCGGTGCGGAACCGCCTTGCGCCCACGGCCGGCCGCCGCTCCCGCGCTTCCTCGACCGCCACACCACTCCTACCTCGCAGCGCCCTGCGGCGATGGCCATCGCCATCAGCCCGACGCAACCGGGACCGCCACCCCCGCCGTAGCCGACGTTGGCAAAAAAGCTGAGGTCGTTCGACCCCACCAAGTTGCTGAGCGCCGTGTCGAGCACCGACTCGACCGAGTACGAGACCATGCCGTCGATCTCGCCGGGGGACACGCCAGCGTCTTCGCACGCGTCGAGCACGACGCGCGCCGCGAGGGCGGCTTCGGTGTCGTCCAGGTGCTTGGCGTACCGCGTCTCCCCCATCCCGGCGATGGCGGCGCGGTCCTGGAGTGCGACGGTCATTAGGCGCGCTGCCTCCGTTCCTGGAGCTCGGCGGCGAGCAGCGATGTGATCAGCAGCCGATCTTTCTTCAGCATGGAATTGAGCGGCATCTCATCGCGCCAGCTCACGAGTGCGGGGGCCATGTAAGCCGGCAGCCGGTCCCGCACCGCACCGATCAGCTCATCCTCCGTGGGCAGCCCGGTGCCGTTCGTCACGACCAGCGCGGCTGGCACCGCGCCGAGCCGGTCGTCGGGGAGGCCAACGACGCACGCGTCGAGCACTCCTGAGTGCTGGAGCAACGCCGCCTCTACCTCGGGCAGGCTCACCTTGAAGCCGCCGCGGATGATCACGTCGTCGCTGCGGCCGAGGATCCAGACGAATCCGTCATGGTCGATGCGGGTGAGGTCGTTGGTCGACACCCATCCGGCGGGCACGCCCTTGGCGCGCCGGGGCGAGTCGACCTCGAGATTGCCCACCTCATCGGGTCCCAACGGCTTCCGGGAGACGCGATCCACGACGCGCAGCTTGATGTCAGGCAGTGCCCGCCCGACGCTGCCGCGTTTCAACTGCCCCCATTTCGCGAAGAGGTCGCCAGACCAGCCGGTGACCCCGCCGAGGAACTCCGTCGCACCATAGCCCTGCAGGATCGGGATGCCGTAGGCGCGCTCGAACTCGTCGGCGAGCTGCGCGGGGAGCGGGGCCGATGCCGTGTACACGGACTCCACGCTCTCGAACCACTCGGGCGGGATCTTCGCGTCGAGCACCATGCGCAGTACCGTCGGCGGTGCGCCAGCGCGCCGAGGCCGGTGATCGCGGATCAGCCCGGCCCACTCCCGTACGTCGAAGCGATCCATCAGCGCGATCGGGCGGCCGCCGAAGACGGTTGTGGCGATCGCTCCGACGCCCCCGATCGAGAACAGCGGCAGCGTGTTGATGACTACGCCGCGGTCGCTGGAAGGTTCGCGCACGACGTTCCGTCGCAGATCGTCCCAGGCCACCGCGAAGCGCTTCGGCGGACCCGTGGTCCCGCTCGTCGTGACAGATGCCGCGTGATCGGCCGGAACGGGAACGCCCGGCCGCATCTGACTCGGCCTCGCGCGATACGCAGTGACCGGCATGCTCGGCGTCGCGCGCAGTTCGACGCCGATCGCATCGCCGCAGGCGCCGGCGAATCCAGGACGCGCCCAGTCTTCTGTGTCAGCCACCACGATGGCGGAGCCGAGCGCCGAGATCTCCTCGGCGATCGCCTGATCGGGGCGGATCGGGGACACGAGGGTGACGCAGCGGCCGTTTCCCCAGAGCGCGATGGTCGCCGCGAGACAGTTCGGCCGCTGCCTGAGGACGAGCGCGGCGGGCACGGCCGGGTCGACGCCCTCCAGCACCTCATCGAGGAAGCGCTTGATGTGCCCGACGTAGCCCCACGTGTAGGTATCGCCCTGGAACAGCGCGAACGGCTCGTCACTGAACCTGCTCACGAGGCGTGCAACGCAGCGCTCGATCAGCTCTTTCGTCCCGTCGGCCGCGAAGCCCCCTGATAGCGGGACCGGTTCAATTGTCATATTATCTATATTATCTCATTACGAGCGTGTTCGTGAAGCTCAAGAGAGCCCCACGAACACGATCTTCCTGGAGAGGAATTCCTGCACGCCAGACCGCCCGCCTTCGCGCCCACTGCCACTGCCCTTCACCCCGCCGAACGGCATTGCGACGCTGCCACGGGCGGCGGCACCGGCACCGGCGTTCACCGACACCGAGCCCGCCTCCAGCCGCCGCGCCATGACGTGCGCGCGGTCGAGCGAACGCGTGTGAATGTACGCGTAAAGCCCGTAGTCGGCGGCGTTGGCGATGACAACGACATTGGGTTCTCCCGTTCATGGTGATGGGACGTAGACGGGCGCGACCGATGATGCGTCCGCGCGCTCGGCCGCGAGCTCGGCGCGCCGCACCTTGCCCGCCTCGTTCCTGCTGAGCGCGGTGACCAGTTCGTAGCTCTTGGGCACCTTCACGCTCGACAGCCGTTCGCGGCACCGGTGGTTCAGGTCCGTCACGAACGCCTGCGGGTCCAGCGGCGGGCGGGAAGTGGCGACGATCGCGTGCACCCGCCGACCCCACTCGGGATCGGGCACGCCGATGACGACTACATCGTCGACCTCGGGGTGCTCGGTGATTGCCGCCTCGACCTCAGCCGGGTACACGTTGACCCCGCCGGTGATGATCAGATCCACCCGCCGGTCGGCGACGAACAGGTAACCGTCGTCGTCGAGCCAGCCGAGATCGCCGACCGACACGAACCCGTCCGGCGCGGGCGGCACCGCCGATCCCCAGTAACGGTAGGTCGCGCCCTGGAGCGAGGACCCGACCGAGCCGTCCGCGGGCCGCCAGCGCATGAAGATCTCGCCGACCTCCCCCGGTTGCAGGTTCGCGCCGTCAGGGCCGCGCACGACGACATCCGTGGTCGCGCCGCGACCCACGCTGCCGGGGTGCGCGAGCCACTCGTCGCCGCGGATCACGAGCATTCCCACCGCTTCGGTCGAGCCGAAGCCCTCGTACACGTGGTCGGGGCCGACGAGATCCATCCAGCGCCGCTTGAGCCACTCGGGGCAGGCGGCACCCGAGTGGTACAGGCTCACGAGGCTCGACAGGTCGCGGGACTCGACGCCGGGCACGCGCGCCATGCGCTGCAACTGGATAGGCACGGTCGGCATGACCTCGACCGCGTACCGCTCGACCGCGTCGAGCGCGGTCGCCGCGTCGAAGCGCGTCATCAGCACGAGGTGACCGCGCTCGAACAGCGTGCCGAAGACCGTGCCGAACGGCAACGCGTGATACGCCGGCCCCATGACCAGGGCCGTCTGGCCCGGGTGCCGCCCCAGCAGGTCGGCGAGCGGATTCGCCGCGTCGGGCTCGGCCACGAGCGGTCGCGTGTCGACGATGATCTTGGGCCGCCCCGTAGACCCGCCCGACGGCAGCGCCCGGCCGGGGAACGGCACGACGTCGTGCTCCCGATCGCCCGGTGCTACGGCCCGCCGGGTCCGCGCCTTGTCCAGCAGCACGGGCAGGCCGATATCAGTTCCTCGGGCCTGCTCGCTGTCGGCCACGATGGTGACGATCGGCCGACCGGAGTCGGCGGCCGCCGCCAGGACCCCGGCCCGTTCGGCGGCGACGAGCTTCGTCGAGAGAGGGAGCACGCAGGCGCCAAGCCACCACGCGGCGTAGGCGCAGGCCACGAACTCGACGCTGTTCGGAATGGCGAGCAGGACGAGCGAGTCCGCCGTGACGCCTGCGTCGGCGAGAGCGCCTGCGAGCGCCAGCGAGCGGTGATCTAGTTCGGCGCGCGTGACTGACACGCTCGCGCCGCCGGGCTCGACCACCGTCAGGGCCGGCGCGCCGGGTTCCTCCAGGGCCAGGTCGTGGAGCCGGCGGGGGTAGGTGACCGGTGCCATCAGAGGCGGAAAGCGCGCTGCGCGTTGAGCTGGCAGATCTTCCGGGCCTCGTCGTCGGGCACGTCGGCGAGTACCCGCTCGAGGTTCGCCCGGCTGCGGGGGTACATCCCGTCACCGTGGGGGAAGTCACCCTCCCAGGCGAGGTTGTCGATGCCGATCGCGTGCCGGCTCTGGATGGCGAACTCGTCGGTCACCATGCAGGCGAACATGTTGTCACGGAAGATCTCGTGGGGCTTCTTGCTTATTCCGAGGCCGGCGAGGCTGCCTCGGACGTCGACGAGCTTCTGGGCCCGCTCGAGAATGTAGGGAATCCATCCGGCCCCGCCTTCGGAGAGCAGGACCCGAAGCGACGGGAAGCGATCGAAGATCCCCGAGAAGATCCAGTCCGCCATCGCGAGCATCGAGTTGATGCCGGTCGCCGTCCACTGCACGGCCACCGGCGCGTCCGGTGAGCTCGTGATCAGCACTGACGACGACCCGATGTGCATGCATAGGGCCAGGTCCTCGTCCGCTACCGCCTCCCACAGCGGATCCCAGTGATCCGTGTGGACCGAGGGCAGCCCCAGCACGGTCGGGTTCTCGGTGAAGCCGACCGCCTTGACCCGCCCGCTCAATCGCCTCACCTCGGCGACGCTCGCGTCCACGTCCCAGAACGGGACCACCATGAGCGGCACGAGCCGGTCGGGCGCGACCGCGCACCATTCGTCGACGATGAAGTCGTTGTAGGCCTGGATGCTCAGCAGGCTGAGGGTGGGGTCCGTCGTGGGGAAGAACCGATGGCCGGCGAAGCGGGCGAAGTTCGGGAAACACACCTGCGCCCACACCCCGTCGAGGTCCATTTCCTCAAGACGCTTCGCGGGTTCGTAGCAGCCCGGCCGCATCTCGTCGAAGTTCGCCGCCTCGCGATGTGGCGTGACTCCGGGCAGGTGGCGCACGGTCGAGGGCATGATCGGCACCACTTGGTCCTCATAGCGCCAGACTTGGCGTCCGTCGGCGCGGCGCTCGATACGCGCTGCGCGGTCGTGATAGCGCGCCGGCAGGCGATCCACCCACGTGTGCGGTGGCTCGATGACGTGGTCGTCGACCGAGATCAGCTTGGTGTCAGCGGTGAGCATTGGAATCCTTTCCTAGTTCGGCTGCCACGGCGAGGACGTCAACGGCGACGGCGCCGCTCGGCGAGGCGATCAAGGGATTGATATCGAGTTCCGCTAGCCGCCCGGCCGAGCCGGCGACGAGAGCGGCCACTGATTCGATGGCGGCGGCCACGGCGTCGATATCGACGGCAGGCGCACCGCGCGCGCCCTCGAGCAGCCGGTAGCCGCGCAGGGATCGCAGCATCATGTGCGCGTCCCTCGTCGTGAGCGGTACCGGGCGAACCGCCGTGTCGGCGAGGATCTCCGCCAGCACGCCGCCGAATCCGACGGTGACGGCGGGCCCGATGACCGGGTCGACGGTCGTGCCGACGAGGAGCTCGATGCCCGCCTCCAGCTGGCGCTGCACGATCACGCCTTCGATCGCCGCCGACGGGTCGAGGAAGGCGGCGCGGCCGACCAGGTCCAGGAACACCGCCGCGGCAGTATCGGCGTCGTCCACGTCGAGCCGGACGAGACCGTGCTCGGAGCGATGCGGGAACGCGGGCGAGGCCAGCTTCAGGACCGCACGGGCGCCGATCGAGCGCCACGCCGCGGCTGCCTCCGCCGCGCTCGTCACGAGGTGCTCCTCGCAGGTGGCGACCCCCGCCAACTCGAGGAGGCGACGCGCCACCGCTTGCGGGACGACGCCCGCGCGCTCCAGCATGCCGACGATGTCCGGCCTCGGCTCGGGGGCCGCCGCCCAGTCCTGATCTCGGCCGCGGCCGTAGTCATGCAGCGCCCCGAGAGATCGCATCGCGCCGCGCGCGGACCGCACGACGGGAATCTCGGCGTCCCGGAGGCGGCCAAGCAACGTCGGGTTGTCGGCGGGCGTACCCCACACGCAGACGATCGGGACGCCGAGCCCCAGCGAGACGAACGCCGTCAAGTCCTCGACGAACGCGTCCGCGACCGGGCCTTCTGACATGTTGTTGCCGGCCACGATAACGTCGATGCTGGGGTCCTCGGCGATGGCGCGGAGCACCTCTACCCGGTCGTCGAGCGAAGCCTGCATGAGGAACTGCATGCCGTTGTCGACGGGATTCGCACGTGCCAGATAGCTAGGCAGCAACGCGGCCAGCCGCTCCTGGGTCGCCGCGGTGAGGACGGGAACCCGCAGGCCGTGGCGCTGCGCGCTTTCCGCGAGCAGCGTGGCCATCCCGCCGGACGCCCCGTACACGCCGACGCCGTCACCCCGGTGTCCCGCCAGCTTCGAGAAGACGTTCGTCGTCTCGATCAGCTCATCGACGTCGAACACGCGGGTCACGCCGTACTGCGCGAACAGGCCGTCGATCACGGCGTCGCTGCCCGTGAGATGGCCGGTGTGCGAATTGGCCATGCGGCGGCCGGCTTCCGTCTGCCCCATCTTCAGCATCACGACCGGCGTACCGGACTCATGAGCGGCGCGCAGCCCGGCCCGGAGCTTCGTGCCGTCCTGGAACCCTTCGACGTACGCGCCGACCACCGCCGTCTCGGGGTCGGCGGCGAAGTACCGGACAAAGTCGGACACATCGAGGTCCACCTCGTTGCCGGTGGCGATCCACCGGCTGAGCGCGACGCCGTAGGGAGCCGCCTGCACGAACGGGCGGCCCTGGTTTCCGCTCTGGGTGATGAGGCCGATCTTCCCGGTCCGCTTCGTAGGGACCGGGGGCATCGGCTCGAACGCGTTGGTGTTGGTGTTCGGTCCGAGGACGGTGAGGCCGAGGCGGCGAACGTGGGAGCGAAGCTCGGCCTCCAGTCGTTTGCCCTCGTCGCCGGTCTCGGCGAATCCGCCGGTGAAGATGACCACCCGCTCGATGCCGTTCGCCGCGCATTCCTCGAGCGCACTGACCACGCGGGTAACGCCGACGCTGATCACCGCCAGCTCGACGGGCTCGGGGAGCGCGGCGAGCGACGGGTAGACCGGGACGTCGCCGACGCTTCCGCCGGCCGGGTTCACAAAGTAGAAGCGCGCGCCCCATCGCGAGCGCTCCCGGGCGAGCAGCTGGTCGGGCGTCATCGTCTTCATTACGCGCCCGATTAGCGCGACGCCGTCGGGCTGGAGGAAACGGCTGATAGCCGATGGCTCGATGACACGGGTCATGTCGGTCACTCGCTGATCTCGGCGCGACGTGCCAGGCGCCGGTAGAAGCTAGTCGGGTACGTTCCAACTATTACCTAGATTATCTAGATCTAATGGCCCGACGTCAACTGGCGGGCCGATCCGCGCCGGGGAAGCTCCATCGCTCGGCCGGATCGGGCGATTCGGTCGCGGGCGGCGTGGGCAGCCGCATCGGCCCGTGCTCGCGCGAAGCCATCAGGATCGTCGCCTGGCCGATGATGTTGTGCTCGCCGCGCTGGCTGGTGGCCGTCAGTTCGAGGTCGACGGCCGGTCCGTGCTGGTGCAGGTAGACATCGCGCACCGTGCCGTCGATCCACGTGGTATCCCCGAAGTAGTTGAATTTCCGGAACTCGCCGCGCAAGCGGAACAGCCAGGCATCGTCGCCCATCCAGTTCGTGCAGTACTGCGTGAGCCACGCCCACCGCATCGGGCCGATGTCGTACATCAGGGGCACGCCCACGTCGCGCGCGGTCTCCTCCTCCCAGTGGACCCGCTGAATGACGTCCCACGCGCCGAAGCGGTTCTTCGTGTAGAAACCCCGCATCCGCTTGCGGTTCTCGTACCCGAGCCGGAGAGCGGGGTTGCCGTAGCCGAACCACCCGCCGCCCATGTGCATGTTGATCATGTCGGTCACCGTCAGGGGACCCTTGACCATGCGCGGGAGCCGCTGGCCGGGCTCGATGTCCTCGAAGTACCTGGTGTCGGCCCCGCGGCGGCACTCGGCGTCGTACGCCGCCTCGATCTCGGCGAGGTCCTCGTCGGTGTACGAAGCGGGCTCCACGCTCGGGCCCCGCGCGGGCCCCTCGGGCGAGTCCGTGACCGCGCGGCGCTCGGCATGCACGAACCAGTTCTCGCCCTCGGAGACGAGCTCACGGTTCTGGTTCCAGGCGCTGTGCCGGTTCGTGACGATGACCGACCGGCCCGCGAACGTGGACGGCTTGTCCTGCACGTCGTACACGTAGCCGCTCCCCATGCACCAGTCGCCGATACGCACGGGGCGGTACCAGCGGATGTCGTCGCCGGAGTGGTACAGCTGGACGCCGCGCAGCGCCCGGCTGGTCTCGCGCTCCTCGTCCGGCGGCAGCTGAGGCCCGGGGCGGGATTCGGCGACCGTCCGCTCGAAGCCGGGCGGACCAATCTGTCCGCCCCAACGGGTCGCTGCCCCGTACCGCGCGTCCACGTAGAGCGGGTTGTCATCCCCGTAACCCCGCGTCCAGTGACGCATCGCGTCGTGGGAGGCGACCGTCCAGTGCGGAGGCTGGCGGACACCCGAGCGTATGGTCGGATTCGAGTAGCCGATTCGCCGGCGCATGAGCTGCACGGCCTCGTCGGTGATGCGACCCCGCATCATGCTCTCGGTCACGGACGTCTCCTCTTCGGGACAGACCGACCGGGTAACCCGGTCGACAAACGCTGCTTGCGCGCCATAACATCTTAATTATCTATATCAAATGGCATCGACGGGGCAAGGCTGGACGCAAGAAAGGGTGCGTTACGTGGGTGACGACCAGGAGCTGTTGCTCGAGCAGAAGGACCACGTCGCGGTGCTTACGTTGAACGCTCCGGAGCGGCTCAACGCGCTCAGTCCGCAGATGTTCAGCGAGCTCGCCAAGACGTGGGCGGAGCTCGACGCGAACCCGGTGATCCGGGCGGTGGTGCTCACCGGCGCGGGCCGCGGCTTCTGCTCGGGGGCACACACCGGGGGCCTGGCCAGCGCGGCGTCGCTCTCAGTGGATGAGCAGCCCGCGTCGTACCCGAGGTTCACGGCTCGCCATCTCAAGTTCTACAAGCCGGTCATCACGGCGGTAAACGGCGTCTGCGCGGGCGCCGGCCTTCATTTCGTCGCCGATTCAGACCTCGTGCTCGCCGGCGCGTCGGCCCGTTTCGTCGACACTCACGTCGACGTCGGCCAGGTGACGGCGCTTGAACCCATCGGGCTGCTGCGGCGGATGTCGCTGGAGCATGTGCTGCACATGGTGGTGCTCGGCCGGGCCGGCGGCTTCGACGCGACCGAAGCGGTCCGGGTCGGCCTGGCCAGCGAGGTCGTACCCGACGATGACCTGCTGGCACGGGCACTCGAGCTCGCCGAGGTTGCCGCCTCGGTCTCGCCCGCCACCGTCCAGGCCTCTCTCCAGGCGATCTGGGAGTCGTTCGATCTGCCGCTCAGCGAAGCGTGGGACAGGGGCTACGAGCTGATCCGCGCCCACCGCGCCCACCCGGACGCACGCGAGGGTGCCGTCGCGTTCGGCGAGCGCAGGCGGCCCCGATGGTCATGAGTTCCACCGGGCCCGATCTACGCGAGGTATGCCAGCGGTTCCTCGGCGACCGGCATCCGATTACGCTCCTTGATGCCGGGGTAGCCGGGCAGCGGGCGCTCTGGGACGAGCTCGTCGCCATGGGCTGGGCGGCGACGCTCATCCCCGAGTCGACGGGCGGCATGGGATGGGGTTGGGGGGAGGCCGGCG
>Ga0210388_10004007_pt1 | contig 11515 bp, 7 predicted proteins | sample IncBWC19OmetaG_FD_155485 | JGI IMG/M metagenome (GOLD analysis project Ga0210388, IMG submission 155485) | Forest soil microbial communities from Barre Woods Harvard Forest LTER site, Petersham, Massachusetts, United States - Inc-BW-C-19-O ... | reverse complement strand
AATATTCCCGACTTTGTCGCTCACACGCCAGGATTTCATGTCCTCTTCAGGATAGGGTCTGAGGAGATCGAATGGCAGGCTGTGCATCTCTCCCGGCTCCAGCCATCGCTGGTAATTCTTCGGTTCAATGATGACGCCCATTCTGTCGTGGTATTTCGCCATCCACTCATTTGGCTCGACGGTCACGATGGCAAAGGACTCAAGGATCTCGCCGGTCTCTTTATCCTTCCATCGGTCCCATAGGCCGGCGAAGGCGAAGGGGCTCCCGTCTTTCAAGCTGAAGGCACGAGCCTGTTTCTCACCATCGATTACCGGCCACTCGTAAAACCATTCGGCGGGTACTAGGCACCGGCGATGCTTGAAGGGCTCGCGCCATACGCCGCTGGTGGTGAGGTTGTCGGCATTCGCATTGATCGTCGAGTATTTGAGCTTGACGTTCTTTGACCAATACGGCACCAGGCCCCACTTCATGAGCGCGATCTCCCGTTCGCCCGTTTCGGAATTCAAGCGGATCACGGGTTGAAAGCTCTGGGGCGCAGCATTGTAGGTTGGTGCCAGCTCAGGATCATCGAAAACATTCGTATTGTGGGTGCGAAACCATTCCGCAATCCGCTGTTTGTCTGCCCGCCGTCCGTATCTGCCGCACATGGGATTATCCTACTTCCCGCCAGGTGTACGGCCTCGAACGGAATATTTCTGGAAGCTAAGAATCTGCGACTTAGAGCATATTTGCACCAGTTCATGTGCAGAGTGGGTTTGACTAGCCGGTGCATCTAAAGGCGAAAATAAGACGAAGATCAATCTATGCCTTCCGCCGCAACAATCCGGCTGCAAATCGAAGCGGCGCTCGCTGACAGAATTCCCTCGGCGCTGACTCCGATTCAGAGAGCGATCCGACCGGTTGCGCCAACCGGCGTGGCTGCGGTGGATGAGCTTTTGGAGGGCGGGCTGCCGGTCGGCGCTATCACCGAGTTGGTCGGTCCGGAATCGAGCGGACGGACCGCCGTCGCGCTCTCATTCCTGAGCCACCTTACTCATGCGGGCAGAGTCTGTGCATGGGTGGATGTTTCGGATGTCCTCTCTCCCGAATCGGCAGCCGCTGAAGGCGTCAACCTCTCGCGTCTGTTGTGGGTCCGATGCGGCGTTTCCGCAGCGAAACCGCAACTGCCGCCCGCATACGGATTTGTCCTTCCCGACAAGTACCTCATTCCTGCGGCAGCCAAGAAAGGACTGCACGGTGGAGGCTGTGGGGGGCATCCGCGCAACGAAATCAAGGGGCTCTCTGCGGCTGTGAGCAGTCTACTGCGGCCCGCGGCCCTGGCGCATCGCTGCACGGAACCGCAGGGGAGAGTTCATGCAGAACACGAAACCGCTCCGGCTCAATCGCAGGCCCGTTTATGGCAAGGGAACGCGCGCACGAGTCCGAACAAACCGTGGGCGCGCATCGAGCAGGCATTGCGTGTCGTGGATTTGCTGTTGCAGGCAGGCGGGTTCAGCGCCATTGTGCTCGACATGGCGAGCATAGCTGCGGAGCAGGTCGCGCGCGTGCCGCTGGCTACATGGCTTCGCTACCGAGCCGCTGCCGAGCGGACACAGGCGAGCGTGCTCTTGTTGACGCAGCACCCGTGCGCAAAGAGCAGCGGAGAATTGCAACTCCGGTTCGAGCCAGGAGAGGCGCGTTACGACGGGGCCACGGTTTTCAGCGGAATCGAACATCGCCTGGAAATAGAGCGGCGACGGTTCGCGCCGACAAAGACGAACGTGATTCCACTGCGCAAACCGCCCAAGAGCGTGAGCGCGGCGCACTGGAGAAGTGAAACAACCTGGGTAGGTCCGCGATGACCAAATCTGCCGAAATATACGCCTGTGTTCATGCGACAGAGTTTCCCGCGCAGGCATTGCTTCGTTTGCGACCGGAGTTGCGGGACCAGGCGTGTGTGGTGATGGAAGGTGAGCCGCCGTTGCAACAGGTCTGCTCGCTAACGAAAAAGGCACGTCACCTCGGCTTGATGCGCGGTATGACGCAGGTCGAAGTGGACACGTTTTCCGGCGTCACCGCATTGCGCCGCTCGCACAGTCAAGAAGCAAACGCGAGGGCAGTCCTGCTCGAATGCGCGGGCGGGTTCTCGCCGCGTGTGGAAGATCGCAGTGAAGATGGCGCGTTTCTGTGTGCGATCGACATTGCCGGGACTAGGGGACTCTTTGGCCCGCCCGAGAAGCTGGCGCAAAGCCTTGTCGCTCGTGTGCGCGCATTCGGGGTCACCGCCTGCATTGCCGTCAGCGGTAATTTCCACGCGGCAGTCGTCGTCGCCAAAGCGCCATTGCCGTTATCGGCGAGAGTCATCCCCACAGGTGAGGAAAGTACGGCGCTGGCGTCGTTGCCCATCACGGTGCTCGACCTCAATGAGAAGCAGGCCGAGACGTTTTCCTTGTGGGGGATTCGCACTCTGGGAATGTTGGCCGCGCTGCCGGAAAAAGAACTGGTCGCCAGGATGGGACAAGCCGGCAAACAGCTTCGCCAGAGGTCGCGCGGCGAGATGCCACACCTGTTTCAGCCCGTTGAGCCGGTGTTCTCGCTCGCAGAACGAATGGAACTGGACAGCCCTGTAGAGGTTCTCGACGCGCTGCTGTTCGTGGTGAACATGATGCTGGATCAAGTGATCCGCCGCGCGGCGGCACGGGTCCTGGCATTGGCTTCTGTCACCATCACACTTACGCTGGAGGGCGGCGCAACTCACTCTCGTTCCGTTCGACCCGCACTGCCCACGAATGACCGCCAACTTTGGCTCAAACTGCTGCATCTCGATCTCGAAGCCCATCCATCGCCGGCCGCGATTCTTGCTGTCGCTCTCGATGCGGAGCCGGGGAGCACCAGCAAGGTGCAACTCGGCTTATTCTCTCCGCAGTTGCCGGAACCATCGCATCTTGATGTGACGCTGGCACGCATTCGCGCGATCGTAGGGGACGAGAATGTTGGCTGCGCCGTGCTCACCGACACGCACCAGCCAGACGGCTTCCGGCTCGACCCATTCAATCTGGAACCGTTCAGCATTTCACCCCCTCAACTATCGGATATTCGGTCCACTCCGGTGCGTCCGGCGATACGCCGGCTTCGTCCGGCAGAAGCATCCTTCGTCACATTGCAGGACGAGAGACCTAAGGCATTCTTCTTCAGAGAGCGCAGATATGCTGTGGAGCGGGCTTTTGGCCCCTGGCTGACGGGCGGCGAGTGGTGGACTCCGTCGATTTGGGGATGTGAGCAATGGGATCTCGTAGCACAGGCGCACGACGGCGCAATGCTCTGTTGCTGCGTGATTCATGACCGGCTGCGGAACGAGTGGCAGATAGCGGGTCTGTATGACTGACCAATATATCGAGCTGCACGCCGCCAGCGCCTTCAGCTTTCTTCAGGCCGCATCGCAGCCGGAGGGCCTAATCGAACGAGCCGTTGAAGTCGAGATGCCGGCGATGGCGCTGCTCGATCACAACGGTGTCTATGGCGCTGCGCGTTTCCATACCAGCGCGAAACGCAACGAGATTCGCGCGCACGTTGGCGCGGAGATTTCTGTGTCGAGCTTCGGGCCGCGATTAACTCCTCCGGCATGGCTTCCTCATCAGCACAAGGGCGAACCCGCCCGCTTGCCGTTATTGTGTACCTCGCGCACCGGCTATCAGAATCTCTGCCAGCTAATCACCCAGTTCAAGATGCGTGAGTTCACAAAAGGCGATGGCGCGGCCACTTTCGATGATCTCAGTCAATATGCATCCGGGGTGGTATGCCTGACAGGGGGCGATGAAGGCCCTCTGGCTACGGCGCTCATGCGTGGCGGCGAAACGGCAGGGCGCGAGACAGTTGAACATCTGATGCGCACTTTCGGCCGCGAAAATGTTTATGTCGAGCTTCAGCGTCACCAGGAGCGCGAGGAGGAGTGGCGTAACCAGGCCGCGATCCGCATTGCCCGCTCCCTGAACCTGCCTCTGATCGCCACCAACGGCGTTCGCTATGCGACCGCGTATGACCGCGAAGTTCAGGATCTGTTCACGGCCATCCAACATCATGTCGAACTAGATCAAGCTGGCCGGCTTCTCGCTATCAACAGCCAGCGTCACATACGAAGCGCAAAGGAAATGGCTACTCTTTTCCGCGATGTTTCCGGAGCGATCGAGAACACTGTTCAACTCTCGTCTCGGCTCAGCTTTGAGTTGAGCGATCTCGGCTACGAATTTCCGCGCTACCCAGTGCCGGACGGGGAGACAATGGACAGCTTCCTGCGCAAGCGGGTCGCGGAAGGGATCGAACGACGCTACGGACCAAAAAACAACCGGAATCTGACGGAGCGGGCAAAGAAACAGGTGGAACGCGAACTGGTACTAATTTCCAAGTTCGGCTTTGCCGGATACTTCCTCATCGTTTGGGACATCGTCTGTTTCTGCAAACGGAACGGCATCCTGGCCCAGGGCCGAGGAAGCGCCGCCAATTCTGCAGTCTGTTATTGCCTGGAAATCACAGCGGTCGACCCGGTTGAAATGGAACTGCTCTTCGAGCGTTTTCTGAGCGAGAGCCGCAACGAGTGGCCGGACATCGATCTCGATCTGCCATCGGAGGACAAGCGGGAGCAAGCCATTCAGTATGTGTATCAGCGGTATGGTGAACTCGGCGCCGCCATGACCGCAAACGTCATCACCTATCGCGGCAAATCGGCGGCGCGAGAAACAGGCAAGGCGCTGGGCTTCGACGAAGACACATTAGGCCGGCTTTCGAGTCTGGTGAGCCAGTGGGAATGGCGCGGCAAGACAGATACGATGGCCCATTCTTTTCATCATGCAGGGTTCGACATCCAGCATCCGCGCATTGCGAAGTACCTGGAACTGTCGATGCGGATTCAGGATCTGCCGCGCCACCTTGGGCAGCATTCGGGTGGCATGGTCATCTGCAAGGGGAAGTTGAATCAGGTCGTGCCGTTGGAGCGGGCGTCCATGCCGGGCCGCACGGTGGTCCAGTGGGACAAAGAAGATTGCGCCGATATGGGCATCATCAAAGTAGATTTGTTGGGGCTGGGTATGATGGCGGTGCTGAAGGACTGTCTCGAACTGATCCCCAAACACTATGGCGAAAAAGTCGATCTAGCACAGTTGCCGCAAGATGATGAGGTCTATCGAACCCTGCAACGGGCAGACACAGTGGGCATGTTCCAAGTCGAGAGCCGCGCCCAGATGGCGTCGTTGCCGCGTAACAACCCTACGCGCTTCTATGACCTCGTGGTGCAGGTTGCCATCATCCGGCCCGGCCCGATTGTCGGCCAGATGATGCACCCTTACATGCGGCGGCGCCAGAAGAAAGAAGCAGTAACCTATTCGCATCCATTACTCGAACCCGTTTTGAGGCGGACCTTGGGAGTGCCGCTTTTTCAGGAGCAACTGCTGCGCATGGCGATGGTCGTCGCCAATTTCTCCGGGGCGGAGGCCGATGAATTGCGGCGCGCTGTCGGGATGCGCCGGTCCTGGGAGCGAATGAAGAATCTCGAAGGCAAACTGCGTGCGGGCATGGCTGCTAATGGGATCGATGTGAAGACCCAGGACACCATCGTTCAGAACATCAGTTCCTTCGCCCTGTATGGGTTTCCAGAGTCGCACGCCGCCAGCTTTGCCCTGATTGCCTACGCCTCCGCATACTTCAAAGTGAAATACCTTGCCGCGTTTTCAGCGGCTATCCTCAACAATCAGCCGATGGGTTTCTACTCGGCAGCAGTTCTGGTGAAGGACGCACAGCGGCATGGCCTGCGCGTTAAACCGATCGATGTGCAGGTATCGGATTGGCCCTGTACGGTAGAACACGAGGGGGATGGACTGCTTTCTCTTCGTATCGGTCTCGGTTACGCGAAGAGTCTAAAGAAGCACTCCGCGGACGCTTTAGTTACATCGCGCCGGAACGTTGGGCCTTTCCGTTCCGCTGAGGATCTAGCCCAGCGAGTCCCGTCGCTCAATCGAAAGGAACTGAACCGGCTGGCGGAGATCGGCGCACTCAATCAGCTCGACGGCATCCAGCACCGCCGCGACGCACTCTGGCAGGTCGAGCGTGCCGGCAAACTGGAGGGGCCGCTTTTCCGGCAGGATAGCGAACTGTTGCAAGAAGACTCTGAGGCTTTACCCCTGCAGCAGATGAATGTAGAGGAGCGGCTGGTGGCGGATTATTCCGGAACCGGCCTGACGGTGGGAAAGCACCCGATGTACTACCGTCGTTCAGAGCTGCAGCGGTCAAACATCCTTTCCTCCGCAGAACTGCGAACTCGACGCGACGGAGAATTGGTGCGTGTGGCAGGATGCATCATCGCGCGGCAGAGGCCTGGCACGGCAAAAGGCTTCATCTTCATTTCGATGGAAGATGAAACCGGCATCGCTAACGTTATTGTGACGCCGGATCTCTACGACAGAGACCGGGTGGTTGTCACGCGTAGCAGGTTTTTACTGGTGGAAGGCCCGCTTCAGAATCAGGACAACGTGATTCATGTCAAAGCGACTCGATTAACCGCATTATCGGATCGTGCTCTGGAAGTTAGGTCGCATGATTTCCATTGATTTCATTGGCAGGCGCGAAGCTACGGTCACCGTGCAATAGAGTACTTCCACGGCCGGTACAGAACGGGCTACGCCTCTATTCCACTATCATGAAGTTCGGCATTCGTCGGGAGTCTCTTTAAACGTGAACCGTCGTCGATTCCTCTTTCTTTCGTTAGCTGGAGCGGGCCAACTGGTCGGTGGGGCTTCCTCCGCATGTCCGGAAATCGGCATGAAGAAAGTGCAGATCGTCATGGGAGAGGAAAGCCTAGGCGTGGTGCCCATCAATTACACCGGACTTAGCTACGAGGCCGCGCAGCTCTACAACCCCGCTTACTTTTCCGCAGCCAATACAAGCCTGGTTGGTGCCTTCCGCGGACTGAGCTCGCACGGAGTGTTGCGCCTGGGTGGCAACTTGAGTGATGTGACCCGATGGGAGGGGTCGAGCGGGGATTATTCCACGGTCAAGCAGGCCGCTGGTATTGAGTACGGCAAGACCTACTGGGAATGGAAGCTGACCGACCCTAGTGTGCGAGCGAACAGGGACGGTGCGATCACGCCTGAAGCGATTCGAACCCTCGGCCATTTTCTCCGTGCCACAAACTGGAAACTGATATACGGCTTGAACTTCGGTTGCGGTTCGCCGCCGCGCGCTGCCGACGAGGCCATGTGCGTCACGCAAGAGGTCGGTGACCGTCTCCTGGCCTTCCAGGTCGGCAATGAGGTTGACTTCTTCGGAGGTCGGCCGCCCTTTCGGCAGAAGCCATACGAATTCGATCAATACTTTCGGGAGTACCAGGAGTTTGTCGACGCCGTGCGCGCCAAAGCCCCGCAAGCTCCCTTTGCGGGACCGGATACAGCGACTAACATGGACTGGGTCGACCGTTTTGGCCAACGCGCTGGAACCACGGCCGTGATGCTCTCAAGCCACTTCTATGCGATGGGCCCGGCAAAGGACCCCAGCATGAATGCAGCCCTTCTGCTTTCGCACAACAAGAGGCTCGACCAGCAGATCCAACAGGCGAAGCAAGCCTCTGCACACTCAAGCGGCTTGCCTTTCCGCATGTCGGAAGGAAACTCCTGCTTTGGAGGAGGAAAGCCGGGAGTCAGTGACGCATTCGCCTCGGCGTTATGGGGGGCGGATTACATGCTGACGTGCGCATCGGCAGGATACCGCGGGGTAAATCTGCACGGCGGCGGTCATGGTCTCTACACTCCGATTGCCATTGGTGAAAATCTTTCGACCGAGTTGCGACCGCTCTACTTCGGCATGCAATTCGCTGAACAGTTCGCCGGATGGGAACTCCTGAATTGCACCGTTGAAGGAGAGGCAAATCTCACAGCCTGGTTCGCCCACAACGGTGAAGAACATCAGCTGGCATTGATCAACAAGGAAGGCGCGCCGATCGAGGTGCAACTCAAAGGCGCCTTGGCCGCGCACCGTGCCGGGCACGCCATGTGCCTGAGCGGACCGGGACTTGATGCGAAGGATGGCGTCACCCTGGCCAAGGTGAAATCGCCATCTGGAAGCACCTTCTCCATGCGCGGCTATACGGCGTTGCTGCTACCTTGGCATTAAGTATCGCGAACGGACCTGTGCGCAAGAGTGTTTCTACTTTCACGCAAAATCGACGGTGGTCATTTCCAGAGAATTCAATGTTGGAGTCCTGCGGGGAGCGGCTGGCATCGTCGCTTGTGGGTGATTACTATCTCAACATCTCCAACAAAGCCGCGTCGCGCCATACGCACGTTCAGAATCTCATCATGGCCTGTGTTGGAGAGGTTAGCCATCTGGACATAAGTACGGATGCGGCCGGTCTTACGTGCCATCACTCGGTCTATAGAATGTTTACAGCGCGAGCGGCAAGAAGCGCCACGGTCGCGAAAGAGATAAGCGATTGCGCCATCATCATAACTTTCGCCCATCGCGACAGAACCGGCGAGTCCGTTGGCGAGAACGCGGTGCTGGTATTGAATGCGAGAAACAAATAGTCCACAAAGTTGGGGCTCCAGTCCTGCTCACCCATGCTCCGTTTGGTCTGCTGATCGAGGGTCATCTGCGGAAACAGGAATGCTCCATCGGTATGCACCCCTCGCAGTTCGCGGGCGCGGGGGCCGCCGGCGTCCAACCTCCAGTACCACGAGGCGAACACGAGGATATTGGTGACCCATAAGGCTGCGGCCGAGCGCAACAGATCCTGGGGTGGTTCTTTATGCGAAGGCAGCGCGGCAACGAGCGAGCAAAGTGACCAGATCATATCGAGCGTGACGACGCTCGTGACGAAATAACCGAGCACCTTATTGAGTTTGTCCAGTCCACTCAGACGCGACCAGACAATAGGAATCAACAGCAGTCCTACCAAGACAAGGAGCAGCCAGTCGGGACCTACCGACAGGGATTCTGGAAGGGCCAGGCGCAATCCACCCACTGCCAGCAGGGCAAGGAGGGCAGGCCAACGAGGTTCGAGTTGTTGCGGAGCGTTTGCCATGCTCCTATTCTCCAACACGCGAGCTGAACCGTTGGCGGCAATAAGCCCGATGCTGACTCATCATTTCCGAGTCGCGCGCTAATCCGGGATTATGTCGAGTGCGTCAACGTGAGTTGATGTTCAATCGACAATGGTCATTTCGCGAGTCTTCGATGTTGGGAGCCTGTATTGAGGAGCTGAGGTCATCGCTTGTGGCTGATGGCTATCTCTACGCCTCCCACAAAACTGCGTCCGGGCATGCGAACGTTCAATATCTCGTCATAGCTGGTATTGGAAAGATTGGTCATCTGGAGATAGGGTCGGACGCGGCCGGACTCACGCGCCAGCGATTCATCCCACACCGGATAGGCAGTCTGCTGGTATCGCTGGACGACTCCGAGACGCGACTCAAGCAGGAGAGAGTGTGTTGGAGTCCACCTCCATTCCGCTCTTGCATCGTTGACAGGGTAGTTGAATACATATTCCGACTCGAGGCCGTGGAGAGCGCTCTGCGCTCCGGTAAGGAGCGTCCAGCTGAATTTGACCTCGCTGATGCGGTTCACCCGCCAGTCCACGGCGCTTTCAGCTCCCGCCAAGTGCAGCCCAGGCAGATTGCTCGCCTGCCAGGGGTCTGAGGACGACGGGCGCGTGTAATCGATCGTATCTTTCTGGCGCGAGTAGAAAACGGTAAGAATCGCCCCAATGCGCGGCGTGGGATACCAGTCCACACCACTTTCAAAGTTCCACGCCGACTCCGGCCTCAGGTTCGGATTGCCCAGCGTCGTCGGATCGCTGTAATAAAGGTCAATGTAAGTGGGGATGCGAAAGCCGTATCCGGCGGATGATCGCAGCTTGAACGAGTGCGGCAGCCAGAGGGTGGCCGCTGCCATGGGGCTCGACACCCAGCGACCGCCGCTGAACAGTTCCTCCCGGAGGCCGGCTGAAATCGATCCTCGACCGGGAATGCGCCACTCCACCTCGCCATAGCCTGCGCCCCGGTTGCGACCATGTTCGCCGAGGTTCGTACTCTGAATGTGATCGGTCGTCTCTTCGAGTCCCGTCAGTAGTGTCGTATTCCGGAAGATCTCATGACGGTCGCGGAGAGATCCTTCAAATCCGTCGTCGATATGCTCGTTCTTGTAGCCGGCGGGTTGATTCCGTTCAAGAAGGAAAATGTCTGAGTGTCGGCGGTATCCCATAGCCGCTCCGACGTGCGAATCAAACTGCTGCGTGAGGCCTGCGAACCAGCCTTTGGTCCTCTCCCATGAGTCATAGTCTCCATAAAACTGTGCCGCGCCAAATGCTCGATCATTTCCCGCGAAGAGCAGTTCCGTCGAACCTAGTGGTGAGGTGAGCCGCATGTCGACGCTGGCGTCCACCGTCCTGTAGTTGCGGTCCGCGATGAAGCCGGTTGAGAAGTCGCGGTCCCCGGCGATGACTTCGCTCCAATGTTTTCCGAGGAGCGCTCCGAGGATGCTCTGCTGATTCTCACCGAAGCTCCCCGTTCCCGCGTGCAGGCGGAGAGTGTCGGTATCCGGTTTCCAGGTTGTAAAATCAACCACGCCTCCGATCGCGTCCGAACCGTAGAGGGTGGAACCAGAACCGTGCAGCACATCGATGCTGCCCAGCGCGCCCAATGGCACGGGGAGGTCAAGGTTGAAGTGCGATGTTTCAGCGCTATCCATGCGCAGGCCGTTGAGCAGAACCAATGTCTGTTCAAACGAAGCTCCCCGCACTGAAATATCTGACAGCACTCCGGCTGGCGCGCGTTGCTGAATGTCAACCGAGGCGTCGGTGCGCAGATAATCCTCTACGTCCTGAAAAGCCAGAGGATGTCGCTGCGCATCAAGAACGATGACGGTACGTGCCGATTGGCCGAGACTGATAGGAGCCGAGCTCCCTAGGACCGTCACGGTTGTGCTGATGGGAGCGACCGACGGAAAACTTTGCTGCGCGATGGCGATGGGTGTGCTCATGCCAGTAAGAATTAGGGCCAAGTACCAGAGCTTAATCACGCCAGGTAACCCGATACACGAGCGAGGCACCTGAATTCGCGCGATGTGATCGCAAATAACGGAATAGGCTCTCGAGAGAAATTGGAAGCAGGGAAGTGTTGCTGGTGCAGAACACCGAAGTCGATTCGATCGGCCACAGGAATGAAACCTCAACGCGATCATGGAGGAACTCGTGGGTTCCGTCAACGATACTTTTGTCTTGTGCTAAATGATTGATTGAGTAAACTAAGTCCATCCGATGATGCGCATTCAAGCCTTTCTTCGCGAGAGTCCAATGTTCACGGTGAAGCGTGCAGCACTGCACTTCGACCGGGTAGCGGCCGAAGCCTTTGTCGCGGATGAGCTCGGGTTCATGGAAGGTCTGGTGCTCGCGGCCATCTTCTTCGAAGCGCCACGCCCGATCAAGCCATCTGATCTCGCCGAGACGTTTTCGACAACGCGTGGCAACATCAGCCATGCCATATCTTCACTGGAGGT
>Ga0210388_10004003_pt1 | contig 11524 bp, 9 predicted proteins | sample IncBWC19OmetaG_FD_155485 | JGI IMG/M metagenome (GOLD analysis project Ga0210388, IMG submission 155485) | Forest soil microbial communities from Barre Woods Harvard Forest LTER site, Petersham, Massachusetts, United States - Inc-BW-C-19-O ... | reverse complement strand
ATCACCGTCCACCTCGTCTGAGAGCCATTCAGCGGCGGTGTCTTCCCTTTGGGTGACGTGGCAAGCTTCCTGTTGATCTCAAAGCAGTGTGCGCAGAGTTTCAGTTTTCGCAAGCCGGCACCCGATAAGGGATTTTCGACGGCGCGCCTTAGCGGCTGGATTACGAACCGCTTCATTGCTCCCTTTGGAATGCGATCGCCTCCGCAAGCCGCCGCCAATCTTACTTTGGCGTATAAATCATCCGGCATTTTCATGTTTATGTTCGGCATTCGTACGCTCCAAAAGTTCTTCCGCTAGCTAATTCGCGGTCCACCCGCCGATACCGTGACTGTGTCTGCCTTTCGATGAGAAATGCTGCGAATTTTATCGTCTGTTGATCACTCGTAGATTTCTTAGCTCTGCTAAGAAATCCGTCCCCCCCGACGTCCCCTCCAGCAAAACAATGGCCTTCCGGAACTGGCTCGGTTATTGGCCATAAGGGCGTTTTATTCGTGACCGATTCGGTGAAACTTCCTACAAGCCGACTTGCGCTAAGACTTGTCGTTATTAATACGGCCAACGTCCTCGAAACCCGTACTGGTTAGTTTCTCGTTTCCGGCAACTCAGAAGTTGTGCCGCTTGGTCTCATGGCTCTGCAGAGGGTATGTTTGCAAGCCACTGATGTTCATCAGGCAGCAGTAAGGAACTTTTCACAGTTGTAATTTTGGACATTATCGAACTCTAAGCAGGCATGGCCGCATAGCGTCGCTGCCGGTTCTCGACCACTCCTCAAAAGGCGCTGTGGATGGCCGCAATCGTCCCGGGTTCATGACATTGCCCGGGTCGAGCCCTCCTTTGATTGCAGCTAAGGCCATCACACCCACGGGCGAAATGTCATCAGTGAGCCACGGCAGGTGTTCGGTACCAACCGCGTGGTGGTGTGACACAGTAGCCCCGTGATCGATGAACGATTGCTGAACAGCTCGCTTCGCGTGTAGATATTGTTGCATTTCGCGCCCACGCTGCTGTCTGCAGGCGAAAGTCAGGTAGAGGCTTGCCCCGGAGTGATAGGTGTGGCTGATATGACATCCGACCCAGGGTTTTACCCCGCTCTCACCATCTAAGATCGCGGCGCGGAGAGCTGTGGTTGTCGCTCGATAGAGAGGGACGAGGTTGCTCCAGACCGTTGAAGTCTCGCTCACATCGGAGCTGATGCCGCGATCCAGGAGAAAATCGCGGATGTGGGGAAAATCATACTTGGTCGCCTCGAAGGACTTACCAGAACCGGGGCCCAGGTCCACCGCGCCGAAGCGACGGTAAATGGCGCTCACTTGACTGTGTTTACGAGAGACGTCGGCTTTGCTCCCCTCAAAAGTTGTGAGCATAAGGCAAGCCCGCGTGAGATCAAAACGCTTCAGCCGAAGGAACCCCTTCATAACTCCGCTCACCGCCTGCGTAAGCCGCGATGATGGCGGTTTGAAGGCCAGCGACAGTGCGGTCTTGTCAGGGTCATTCAAGCGCATCATTGAGGGTACGCACTCTTTTCGCACGCATTCATGCATGGCCTCGATACCCGCTTCGAAGTCGCGAAACAGGTAGCCATGAGTGCGGCGTAACTCCGGCTGAATATGAACTCGCATCGTGGCTTCGGTGATAACTCCCAGAGTTCCCTCACTGCCGATGCACAGATGGTTGACGTCGATACCGTTCGAGGACTTGGGAACGATTCGCGTTGCCAGCACGCCTGCGGGCGTGACCATGCGGAGCGCAATGACCATATCCTCAATCTTGCCGTACTTATCGCTCTGCATTCCGGCAGACCGTGTAGCGATCCACCCGCCGAGAGTAGAGTGCAAGAAGGAGTCCGGAAAGTGGCCGAGCGTCAGGCCGTAGCCCTGCAGTTGCTCTTCAAGATCGGGACCAAAGACGCCGGCCTCGATCCGCGCCGTACATGACTCCGTATCTACCGCCAGCACGCGTCGCATACGTCGCATATCAAGCGATACCACCATGCGTCGGGTTTCGGTCCGTTCCAGGCAACCGGCGATATTCGAACCTCCGCCAAATGGGATGACCGCGACATCATGGTGCGTCGCTACTCGTATCGTCATGAGCACGTGGTGCTCGTTTTCAGGGTAAACCACCAGATCAGGAGCACCCTCGGCTATGCCCCGCCGCATACGAAACAGGTCACGGAAGCCCTTGCCGTAAGCGTGGACCAGGCGCTCGTGACGACTATCGCAGATCTGATCGGCGCGCATCCACAAGCGCAGCTCCGATAAAAAGCCGTCAAGACGAATTGCCTCGCGCAACTGGACGGCTTCAATCGGCACGGGCGGCGTGTCTACGTCTTCTTCCACACCGAGTACTGCTTTGGCATAGGGCCACAAACCCGGATGGGCACTGGAGTTGAAGCGGACCTCTTCACCCCCCCATCCCCACCATTTCATATGCTTGGCCGTATACATGGCACCCCCTCGGATCTACAGGTCTGGACTGTGAAGCGGCGCACGCCAGACGCATCAAATGTCGCGCGGATGTTCTGCCTTCGACCTACCCACTCCAACACTCTGCCCCGGCCCATGATTTTTTGTCTTCTGGCCTCCCTGCACTACAGCAGAGATGGAAATTGTCGCCTGCCCTTCTTCTACAGACTGTTCAGGCAGTCCGATCACGTCTCCACGAGGAGGCCTCCGGCTCAGCCCGTGGATGCGCTGTTCGAGCAATTCGACAGCAGCCCTCCGAGCCCCACGTCCCCACCGAGAATCGAACTGATTCGATTTGAACCTAATGGCTTCTCCGAAGCGGACGGTGACGGTTCCCGGCCGTGGAATGAATTTTCCCTTTGCCAGAATGTCATGAGCACCCTCGATATGCGCAGGCACAACGGGTACCCCGAGGTCGATCGCAAACAGTCCTGCACCCTTTTTGAATGTCTGGATCGCGCCGTCACACGACCGCGTACCTTCTGGATAGAGAATCAGATTGCCGTGCATCCGCTGTAGAAACTCCTCACACATCGTCAAACTCCGCCGCAGCGATTTGTGTTGCCCATGGCGATCGATCGGTATGACATTCATGAAGCGAGAGACTAAGAATCTTCTCCTCCAAGAGTCAAAGAAATAATCACTGGCACCGAGCATTGCAAATGCAGAAAAGGGAAGCCCCGAAGCTGTCATCAGAACTGCACTATCGATATGGCTCGTATGATTGCTGCAGATGATGAACGGGGAGGCCGGAAGGTGATCCTGCCCGGCAACCGTCAAACGACAATAACAGATGAAAAACAGTCTACAAAATGCTTGAAACATGGCACTACCCGGTATCGGCGCGAAAAGCATGTCCTCCGCTCTGCCCCGGTCCGTCATTGGATGTCCAGTGTTGTATCGTTTGCTCCTGGTCAGGGGTGTGGTTCGTTCGCCAGAATCCGAAAGAATTTCTTGCGTTCCAGAGGCGACAATGACCTGCGAAAAACAGATGAGACCTCAGAGCGCGCGGCCGGCGGTTATTCTTCTCTCACACCTGAAGGAGTCCCCACGCCGTTTACTGTAGCTCGGTCTGCGATGTTGAGCAATCAGGAAGGCATGTAGGATACCTGTCACCTGAGGCGCACGACGCTCCTGAAAGCTGCCGGGCTACTTGAAATTCTCCCGCCAGGATCAGTGGGCCTCTAAAGCGCCATGCCGCCGGAAACTTCAATTCTCTGTCCATTGACCCAGCGATTTTCGTCACGAGAGAAGCGCCGCGATCATGGGTCCGATATCGTCGGGCACGCCGGCACGCCCTAATGCAGTCATTCCCGCTACACGCTTATTGACTTCGGGATTGTCTCGTACCATGCCGCCGCTGAAGTCAGCTTGAATCGCGCCGGGCGCGACCACATTCGCGGTGATCCCCGTGGACCCAGTTCTTTGGCCAGATACCGGGTCAAAACCTCAACTGCTCCCTTCGCCGCTCCGTAAGCGGAGCTGCCCGGCAGAGCGAAGCGGGCAAGCCCGAGGAAATGTTCACATGAGGTCAAGCCCACTGTAGCCGTGGAAGCCTAAATCAGAGCGACAACCGCGCCCAGCTTCCTCCGCAGCGAGCCACACGACCGAGTGCGAATTCAGAGTTGCGGAACAGCGTGTTGCTCCTCGAAACAGGACTTCAGATTCTTGAGGTCCACGGGAACACGGGCTTGGGCTCCTTCTGGACCCGCTCTAAGATATTGAACAGGCCACGATTTTGCCTGCCCTAGCTCCCGTGCCGCTCGCAGCGGCCAATACGGATCCCGTAGCATCTCGCGGGCGATAATAACGGCGTCCGCCTGTCCGGTAGCGAGGATGTGCTCGGCCTGAACCGCAGAAGTGATCATCCCGAGCGCGCCGGTCATGACTCCGCTTTCCCTCCTGATCTGCTCTGCAAAAGGCGTTTGATAACCCGGGCCCACCGGAATCGTGGCTTGCGCGACGTTGCCGCCGGAAGAGCAATCGATCAGGTCTACTCCTGAGTCCCTCAGTTGCCGGGCAAGCTCAATCGACTGCTGAATGTCCCAGCCGCCATCGACCCACTCGGTGGCCGAAATCCGCACGAACACCGGCGCCCGCTCCGGCCACGCACGTCGAACCGCGGCGACAATCTCCCGCAAGATTCGAGTGCGATTCTCAAAGGACCCTCCGTAAGCATCGGTGCGCTGATTGCTGAGAGGAGACAGAAACTCATGAATCAGATAACCGTGAGCGGCATGAATCTCAACCACTCGGAAGCCAGATTCGCAGGCACGACGTGCCGCCTCCCCGAAAGCTTCGACGATCGCCTGAATCTCTTGCTTGGACGCGGCCTCGGGCAAGGGATAGTGATCGGCAAAAGCGACGGCGCTCGGAGCAACGACTTTCTTCCATCCACCCTCGGTTTCAGGAACCTTGCCTTGCCCCTCCCATGGCCGGTAGGTACTTGCTTTGCGTCCAGCATGCGCCAGTTGCATGCCTGCGACGCTGCCCTGCTCGTGAATGAAGCGCACGATCCTGGCCAGTGGCTCGATGTGATCATTACTCCAGATCCCGAGGTCCTGTGGGCTGATGCGGCCTTCAGGGAGAATAGCCGTCGCCTCGGTAAGCACCAGCCCAGCGCCGCCAACCGCGCGGCTGCCTAGGTGCACGAAATGCCAGTCATTGGCATATCCGTCGGTGCTCGAGTATTGGCACATCGGAGAAACGAACACTCGATTCGCAAACGTAACGTCGCGAATCACGAGCGAATCAAGCAAGTGAGCCATACCCTTCTTTCTCTCCCTTACCCGCTAGATACAGGCAGTGTGGCCGAACGCCAGCGCGCTCGGTTCGACTCTATTCTATTGGCAAGCACGGCCTCGTCCACATAACCCTTCTCCGAGTGCTTGTCTGAGTTCATCAGGCAGTGTCGAAGGCCGGTACCCATAATCGCCAACTTAGGACTCGGGGAACGAGATCCGAATCTCCCACAAGCCCGTTTCTGGACCACTTTCGTGTTGCGGGCAGGGTGTTCCCCAGTTTTAATCACCCCACTTGCACTGCGAGCATCGAGACCGAACCGCCATCTATGCCCTCAACAGGAAATGTGAGCGGCTCGGATGGTGTGCGAGTGCCGGCAACGTAAAGCAGCGGCACATAATGGTCCGGCGTGGGCACTGCTAGTTCCGCTTCACTGCCGAGCTGATCCTCGTAATTCACGAGCGGCTTGTACTCTCCCGCGAGGAGCAGCTCGCGGACTCGAGTTTCAAACGAGATCGCCCAATCGTACGGCTCCGGTGCGTGCCGTCCCCAAGCATAGGCATGCAGGTTGTGCACGATGTTGCCGCTACCGAGGATGAGAATGCCTTCTTCTCGTAAGAGTGCCAGGCGCTTGCCGACTTCGTAATGGAACGAGGGCGATCGCGTTTCGTCAATGCTGAGTTGAACCACTGGCATATCGGCTTGTGGATAGACGTGGCGCAGAACCGACCAGGTACCGTGGTCGAGACCCCAGCGGTCGTCGCGACGCACCGGCACATGAGCAAGCAATTTCTGGACGCGCGCAGCGAGGTGGGGATCACCGGGCGCGGGATATTGCACCTGATATAGCTCGCGCGGAAAGCCGCCGAAATCGTGGATCGTCCTCGGCGCGGTGCTCACGGTGACGGCTGCGTCCTCGATGTACCAGTGGGCTGACACCGAAAGTATTGCCTTCGGCTTCGGCAGGGTCGTGCCGATCGATGACCACCGCTGCGTATAAGGGTTCGCCAGCAGCGCATTCATCGGATTCCCGTGCCCAATAAACAACGCTGGCATCCGCTCGGCCATTGTTGGATCGCTCGTCGTTACGCTGCCTTTTGCTCTTGGGTCGGCATCACACCTATTTGCTTCAGCATGCCCATGAGATCGTAAAAAAGATTCTCTTCCACTATCTGACCTTGTTCGTTCCAGCGCGCAAAGCCCGATGTCGTACTCGGGCAACACGTCATGAGCTTGCCCTCTGGGCACCTCGATTGACGTACAGGAGTTGTGACCTCCGCTGCTGATAGCCTGCAAATTCGTTTGTTTGGGCGTGGTGCGCATGGCTCGATGCCAGAGGCGAGCATTGACCCTGTTGTTATGGCCGCCTCCACCGTCATGAGGCTGCAAACCATCGTCTCGCGAGAAGTCGCTCCAACAGATTCCGCCGTGGTGACGATTGGGGCGCTGCAGGCGGGCACGAAAGAGAATGTTATTCCTGACGAAGCGATTATCAAGTTAAACGTGCGCACCTTTGATGAGGGGGTGCGCAAACATGTGCTTGCAGCGATTGAACGAATTGTGAATGCCGAAGCAGCAGCTTCAGGTGCGCCGAGGGTACCGGAGATCACTCCACTGGACCGCTATTCAATGGTAACAAACGATCCTGACGCGACAAACAAGGTCGTTGACGCGTTTCGCCAAAACTTTCCTGACGGCTCCGTAGAGCAAACTAAACCTACGATGGCGAGCGAGGATTTCGGATGCTTTGGAGCGGAGTGGCACACTCCGGCGGTGTTCTGGTTCTTTGGCGGCGACGATCCCGAGGTACTTGACAAGGCGAAGAAGGATGGCACGCTCAATTCGCTGCCGACCAACCACAATCCACGCTTTGCACCGGTGATCCACCCAACTCTGGAGACAGGCGTGAAGGCCCTGGTTGTTGCGGCGTATGCGTGGCTGACATCGTGAACAACATCCAGATGCACGGGCATCAACTAGCGGGTGCCTTTCTGGATGCGGTGGATCTGCTTGGCACATTCGTTTTCGCACTCAGCGGTGCAGCGGCGGGTGTCAAAAGCCGGTTCGATCTGTTCGGCCTAATGGCACTCTCGTTCGCGGCCGGTAATGCCGGCGGGATCACAAGGGATGTGCTGATTGGCGCGGTGCCACCAGCGGCCATCAGCGACTGGCGCTATCTCGGGGTCTCTCTTCTGGCAGGATTGGTGACGTTCTTCTGGTATCCCAACATCGATAAACGTCGCAGGCTGGTGTTGTTATTCGACGCCGCGGGACTCGGCCTGTTTGCCGTCGCCGGCACACAAAAGGCGCTCATCGCAGGACTCAATCCGGTGACGGCGATTTTCATGGGAGTGCTAACCGGGATTGGTGGTGGCATATTGCGCGATGTGCTTGTTAACCAAACGCCGACGGTGCTTGAGGCGGATATTTATGCTGTTGCTGCGCTAGCCGCCGGCGTTGTAGTGGTGATCGGATATCAATTGCATTACCCGGCTTTTGTGGTGTTGACCGTGGGCGCACTACTTTGTTTCTGGCTGCGAGTTATGGCGATATACCGAGGATGGCATTTGCCCGTCGCCCAGTCGCAGAATCGGCGGGATTGAATCATCGTTTGCAACGTCGCTTAAGAGTTTGAGCCAGAGAAGCGAGCTTTCCGATCTAGGAGCTTGTCGGCTAAGCACTTTACCCTAGCACATCAGAACATATGATTGTCAGCGAACTCGTCGGTCAATATTTCGGAACGAAGTTCCACGGCTTACGTTCCCGATATTGATCCCCAGAAGTCGGCTTCGGGGAAGCGGTGCCCAACGGGCCCCGCCCAGCCTTGAGTTCCCCCAAGCCCGTTTCTGGATAACTTCCGTATTGCCAACGACACACCCCGAGTTGTCGCATCCTATCCAACTGCCGCACAGGCTATAATTGCGCCCACGGATGGCTCTAACCTCTGGCACAAAGCTCGGGCCCTACGAAATTCAGTCCCCACTCGGCGCCGGCGGTATGGGCGAGGTCTATCGTGCGAAAGACACGCGCCTCGATCGCACCGTTGCCATCAAGATTCTCCCCACTCATCTTTCCGCCAATCCTGAATTCAAGCAGCGTTTCGAGCGCGAAGCTCGTACCGTTTCCTCTCTGAATCATCCACACATCTGCCATCTCTACGACGTCGGTTCGCAGGACGGCGCCGACTTCCTGGTTATGGAGTTCCTCGACGGCGAGACGCTTGCCGATCGCCTGCGCAGGGGCGCGTTGCCTTTCCCTGAGCTGCTGAAGATTGGAATTGAAGTCGCAGAAGCTTTGGAGATCGCCCATCGCGCAGGTATCGTGCATCGCGACTTGAAGCCCGGCAACATCATGCTGACCAAGGCCGGAACCAAGCTGATGGATTTCGGACTAGCGAAACCCGCCTCACTCGGCGCAGCCGGGTCGGGATCGGCTCCGCTTTTATCCGCCGCCCGTACAATGAGCGGACCTACTCCGATCAGCCCGCTGACCACCGCCGGCAGCATTGTCGGCACCATCCAGTACATGTCTCCCGAACAAATCGAAGGCAAAGAGGCCGATGCCCGCTCCGACATTTTTGCGTTCGGCGCCGTCCTCTACGAGATGGCAATGGGCAAGCGCGCGTTCGAGGGCAAAAGCCAAATCAGCGTAGCCTCCGCCATCCTGGACAAAGATCCCGACCCGATCAGCGCCTCCAAGCCTTCCACGCCACTGGCTTTCGACTATCTCGTCGCCGCCTGCCTCGCGAAGGATCGCGAAGACCGTTTTCAGTCCGCCCACGACGTCCGCCTGCAATTGAAAAGTATTTCGCAATCCCCGCCAGCCCCAGTCGCTGTCACACCAGCGCATTCTCCACACACATTCTTCCCGGGCGCGTTGCTGGCTGTCGCCGCTCTCCTACTCGTCGCCGCGGTAATCATCTTTTATCTATCGCGACAGGCCCACAATCCACCGCTTTCAGTACGCGCCTACATCCCACCTCCACCGCAAACCACCTTTCGCGCTTCCGGCTTTGACGCAGGCCCGGTGGTCGTCTCGCCAGACGGCAAAACCCTCGCCTTCTCCGCCGTCGACGACAAGGGCCGCACCGACCTCTGGCTCCGACCGCTTGACGCGCAGCAAGCCACGATGCTTTCGAGCACCGAAGACGCCGCCACGCCCTTCTGGTCTCCCGACAGTCGTTACCTCGCCTTTGTCGCCGACCGAAAACTAAAGACGATCAGCGTTTCCGGAGGAGATGCCCAAACCATCGCCGACGATGCTCATAGCGGATGTGGCGATTGGAACGCCGCAGGCATCATTCTCTTCTGCAAACAAAATTTTGGCCCGATCTCGCAGATCCCTGCCTCTGGTGGTCAGGTCTCGCCGGCCACGCGTCTAAACCAGAATGAATTTGATAACGCCTCTCCAACCTTCCTCCCCGACGGCCAGCACTTCCTCTACACATCCAGTCAGCTAAATCAGCCATCCCGAATCAAACTGGGAGTGCTTGGCAAACCCGAACAAGATGGAATCGAGATTGCCCCAGGCGCTCATGCGGCATTTGCTTCTGATCATCTGCTGTTTGTCCGTGGCGGACACATTCAGACGCAGCCCTTCAATCCGCGCACCTTCACGGTCTCCGGCGATCCTCAAACCATCGGCGAAGCGCGCACTTTCTCCGTCTCGCAAAACGGCGTTCTTGCCTACCACGAAAGTTCCGCCGAGTCCGAGCTCAAGTTATTTGACCGAAACGGGAACCTGATCGCCACGCCCGGTCCGCCGGCTGTTTATTCCGATCCGCGTTTTTCTCCCGACGGTAAATCCATCGCGGTTACCATCGCCGACCCACGATCCAGGGCGGACGATATCTGGGTACTTCCCGTCGCAGGCGGCCAGCCCACGCGCGTCACCTTCGGACCCGATGATTTTTGGCCGGTATGGTCGCCCGATGGAAAGCAAATAGCCTACGGTGCCCGTGAAAATGGAAAGAACTCGATCCGCCTCCGCTCTCTCGACGGTAGCCAGCCCGAAGAAGTTCTCTATCAGAACGACGCTTACATCAATGGCTCGCCCATCGACTGGTCGCCAGATGGGAAATACCTTTCCCTCGATCTGGAATCGAGAGACGGAATCTTTTCCAATTGGATTATGCCGCTGACTGGCGACCCCAAGCTCCTCCAGCCGCCCGCCGCCTCTCACATGACGGTCAGCCAGTACGACGGACGCTTCTCTTCCGATGGCCGCTGGCTGGCTTATTTTTCCTATGAAACCGGCAGGCCCGAAGTCTACGTCGTGCCGTTTGAAGCTGGCGCAAAAACCCAAGTCTCCAACACCGGCGGATGGAATACCCTCTTTAGCCGCGGCCAGGAACTCTTCTACGTCTCCATGGGAAATCGCCTTATGGCCGCGCACTTTACTACACAAGCCGGTTTCCACGTCGACTCCATTGAATCTCTCTTTCAACTCGATCTGCCAAACTTCACCGCGATCAGCTACGACGTCAGCCCCAACGGCAAACAGTTCGTAGTCCAAACCGCCGACCACACCAAATCCACCTCCATCACTTTGCTGACAAACTGGCCAGCGGAACTCAGGAAGTGAGCCCTGCCACCGGCCGCATCAAGCCCGAAAACATCTCCACTAGGATGACCGGCAACTCTGAAATCATGATCCAAGATCGATTCCCAGCGGGCCAGAAGTCGGCTTCTTCGAGATCGCCATTGAATCTCCTCCAAGCCCGTTTCTGGATAACTTCCGGTTGGCCGACCAACCGGAGAGAACCCGGAAAAAGGGCACCTCGAAGGCTAACAGGGACGAAGGCTCGAAACAGACTGGATTATTTCCGCGTGGCCGACCATCCGGGGGAATCGCCGGCTAAGAGGCTAGTTGCGTTTACTTGCTTAGTCTGAGTCGAGCAAGAAGGAGCGACGGTTGAAACGCTACCGCAATCACTCTAGAACGGTTTGAGCAGTAACGAGAGATATTGATGCACGAAAGCAATGGCCATGCTGCCTTCTCCTACGCTGCTGGAAACGCGCTTGATTGAGTTGAAGCGAACGTCACCCACACAGAAAAAGCCCGGAAGATTTGTTTCCAGCAGAAATGGAGCACGATCTGCTGCCCAACCTGGCTGGTCGCTCACCTCGCGCCCCGTGCGGACATAGCCGTTTTCGCGTTGGAGTTGAGGTGGCAACCAATGGGTTTCTGCGTCGGCGCCGATCATGACAAACAGTGCATCTGCAGCTCGCCGCATGACAGGCTCCCCCGTTTTCCGGGTTTCTATTGCTTTCAAGTAATCCACGCCGTCTGCAGAGACCACCTGAGTTTCCGTCTCC
>Ga0210388_10004002_pt1 | contig 11524 bp, 8 predicted proteins | sample IncBWC19OmetaG_FD_155485 | JGI IMG/M metagenome (GOLD analysis project Ga0210388, IMG submission 155485) | Forest soil microbial communities from Barre Woods Harvard Forest LTER site, Petersham, Massachusetts, United States - Inc-BW-C-19-O ... | reverse complement strand
CCGGCCTCACCCTGCAGGCCGATCGAACGACCGTCCGCAACGTGGTGCCGAAGTCGCCGGCCTGGCGGGCCGGGCTGACCTTCAACGACGAGATCGTCGCCGTCGACGGCGCGCGCGTCACGCCGTCGACGTTCGCCAAGCGGATCGCCGATCGCCCACCCGGCGCCCGCATACGCCTCGCCTACTTCCGGCGCGACGAGCTGCGCGAGGCGCGCCTCACGCTGGCCGAGAGCCCGGAGCGCCGCCTGTCGGTCACCGTCGATCCCCACGCCGGCGCGCGCGCGAACGCCGTCCGCGCCGGCTGGTTCGGGCTCAAGGGGTGAAGGTGATCTGATCGGTCGAGAGGCCGGTCAGCTTCTGGGCCGCGTCGTTGAACCCAACGTTGCCGAGATCGATGCCCGGGATCACCAGCGCCGAGACGGTGAGCGTGTCCATCCCGCCGGCGGTGGCCAGCGGATTGGGCGAGAGGCCCGGCAGCGTGAAGGTCGTGGAGCCGTCGAAGATCGTCACCGACCAGGTGCGCGCGCCGCTGTTGGGGTCCTTGAACTCGGCCGAATGGAGGCTGGCGCCGGCGACGGGCACGAACGAGTACTGGCCGCCCGACGCCGCGATTCCCGTCGGCGCCGGCAGCCAGGGGGTGAGCGCGACCGGCGAGGTGACGCTCACCCCGTGCATCCAGGTGAGCGAGGCCGGCTCGGCGGCGTTCATGGTCGCCTGCGCCGACGCCAGCAGATCGTACGATCCGCCCGCCAACCCGACCGTCGTGGCTCCGCCCAGCTTCGGCAGGCTGGTCATCGTGACGTTTGGCCCCAGCGTCGGAACGACCGCCGGGATCCGGCCGGCGCCGCCCGGGAGCTCGATCGCCGGGTAGGCGTTGAAGTAGGTCATGCCGGCCGGCAGCGCCGGGAACGTCGCCGAGAAGCTCACCAGGTCGGTCGCCGCGACCTGCGGCAGCGTCTCGTTCACCGCCGCCGCCCCGGCCGTCAGATCGAGCCCGGTCAGAAGCGCCCAACCGAGCGGCGTGATGATGTCGTCGGTCATGTCATCCGGGGTCCCGTTCGGATCTTGGTCGACGATGATCGCGAAGTGCGCCTGCGGTCCCGTGCGGGCGATGAGCTGCCAGTTGCAGTCATCGGCCAGCGCGTTCCTGACGCAGGCGTTGGCGGGGATGGTCGTCGTCAGCGCCGTGCTGGCGATGGAGATCGTGCGCGTCGGTTGCGTGATGTTGTTCGCGAGATCGCCGAGGTCGGTCGTCTGCGAGGCCGCGACCAGACCGATGGTGGTGTGACCGGTGGCCGGCGCGGGCAGGCTCTCCCAGCCGGCGATGGTTCCGCTCACGGTCGCCGTGTCGGGGGTGGGGCGCACGGTCGCCTGGATGTCGAGGGTCATGTTCGCGCCGTTGGCGCCGATCCAGGTGCTGGGGGCGTAGCCGGTCGCTGAAGCGGTCACCGTGACGGCACCGCGCAGCGTCGGGCAGCTCATCGGATCGAAGGTCACGAGGCCGGTCGAGTCGGTGAGGGCCATGCAGGGCGCGGAAGCCGACGACAGGCCCACCTGCACCGCCGCCCCCGTCAGCGACGCGTTGGTGTCGGCGTCGATCACGTAGACGTTCAGATAGCCGTCGATCGCTCCCCCGCCGATGCCGCCCCCCGGGACCAGCACCGGGGCGGGGTGATTGTCCGACACCGACCCGCACCCCATCACCGCCGCCAGCACCCCGATCGCCAGATAGACCGCGCGCGCGCTTTTTCGCATCTCCCCGCTATCGACACATCAGCGGGAAAAAGAAGAAACCGGTCCTACGGCACCGTCACGGAGAAGTCGGTGACCTCCAGCCCGATGCCGCCGTTCCAGATCTCGAAGCCGGCGAAGACGTTGGTCAGGTACCAGCTGCTCTGCACGTAGCCGCGGGTGACGGCATCCTGGATGAAGTCGCCCAGGCTGTAGGAGAACGAGTTGATGCTCGTCTGCGCGGCGTAGGTGACGCAGGGCTTCCCGTTGCCGGAGTTGGTCCCGTACCAGATGTTCCAGTTCTTGCCGTCGATGGTCGTCGAGGCGATCATGCTGCCGATCGGCTGGTTGGAGGTCGGCATGTGGTACCAGACCATCAAGAAGCCGCCGCTCGGCGACGAGGCGCTCGGCTCACCCGCCGAGCTGGTGCTGAACCAGACGTCGTAGGCGGCGTTGTAGCTGCCGGTGGCCCCGTTGTCGGCCCAGGTCCAGCTGGTCATCACGCTCCCCTTGGGGATCGAGGTGACCGCCCGCGGGAGCATGCTGGTCGACCCGGTGTTGTTCCCCGAGTTGGCGCCCGTGAACACCGAGGGGAACCCCTCCGGGTTGTTGCTGGCGCCCGTCCCGTTCTGGACCGTCACCTTGAACTTCGGCCCCGAGCCGTAGGTGATCGTCTGCCCGGCGGTCGAGCCCCACTCGTTGTTCTGGACGATGTACTCCTTGCTGTCGCAGGTGACCACGCCGGTCCCGTACTGGGCGCTGATGGTCCCCGACCCGGAGGTCGAGCTGCAGCTGTTCGTCATACCGCCGCCGGTGGTCCCCCCCATCGGCACGATGCTGGTGACGCAGAGGTTGTACGTCCCGACGCTGGCGGCGGTCGACCCCGCGGAGACCTGAATCTGCAGATCGTACGGCGTCCCGGGCATCCCGGCCGGCTTGCTGCACTGGGCGGTGGTCGCCCACGACGGGCAATTCGCGTCGGAGAAGCAGACTTGGCCCGACCAGCCGTTGGTGAAGGCGGCGATCGAAACGTAGGGCGCGACCGCCGTCGTCGACATGGCCTGCTGGGTGAACCCGATGCGCACCTCGTTGCCGCCGCTGGATCCGGTCAACGTGATGTTGAAGCAGTCGACCGAGCCGGTGTACGCCATCTTGACCGGGTTGGTGCCGCCCGCGTCGTCCAGCTCCATGCCGATCCCGCAGCCCCACTTGGCGCTGGTCGGGTCGACCACCGTCGTGCCGTTGATGCAGCAGCCAGCCGAGGCCGTGCAGATGTTCGAGGGCTGCGGGCTCGCGCACGACGAGCCGTCGCTGTAGCCGTAGATCGCCCCCTGGATCCCGATCGCGGCGACGTCGCAGTTCCACCCGGCGGCGTTCACCAGCTGGGTCGGATCCGGCGTGCAGGCGGTTCCCGTCGAACCGCCGGTGGAGCCGGAGCTGCTGCCGCCGGTCCCGGTGGCCGGGCCGCTGCCGCCGTTGCCGGAGCTCTGGCCGCCGCCGCTCCCCGACGTCTGGCCGTCCCCGCCGCTGCCGCCGTTGCCGCTGCCGGAGCTGCTGCCGCTGCCGGTCGCGCCCTCGGTGATTGGCTTGGCGCAGCCGAAGGCAAGCAGGGAGCCGAGGACAACGAAGCGAACGAGGGATCGGCGCATGGGGACCTCCTAAGTTATGGGAGCGCGCGACGCGATTCGGGGGTGGAAATCATAACCCAACTCAGGGCGCGACGACAGCCGGACGCGCCCGGACGCCCGGCTTTGGCCTTGACTGGCAGGCAACACGAGTTTTCAAGACGGAAGCGAAACCGTAACGCCCTTGTTAGACAGCGCGGTCCGCCGATCCGATATCCGTCGTGCATGTTCAAAATTCGACGAAAAGCGATTGTCCTTGCCCTGTTGTCAGCTGGGTTCGGCTGTTCCAGCAGCTCACCTTCGACCGGAACCGGCGGATCCGGTGGCGGCGCGGGGAATGGAACGGGCGGGAGCGGAACCGGCGGCAGCAGCGCGGCGGGCGCGGGCGGTAGCAGCGCGGCGGGCGCGGGCGGCAGCAGCGCGGCGGGCGCGGGCGGCGGCAGCGCTGCGGGCGCCAGCGGCAGCCAGGGCAGCGGCGGCACGGCAGGCTCGGCGGGCGGCGCGTCCGGCGGCGGCCTCGCGGCCGACGTCCAGAACATCGTCATCATCTTCGCCGAGAACCGGAGCTTCGACGGCCTCTTCGGGACGTTCCCCGGCGCCAACGGTCTCAACAACGCCCCCGTCGCAGGAGCGGCGGGCGCGGGTGGCGCCGGTGGCGCCGCCGGCGCGGGCGGCGCGGGCGGCGCGGGTGGCGCCGGTGGCGCCGCGACGGCGGGTTACATCCCGCAGAAGGATCGCGACGGAAGCGTGCTCCCCAAGCTTCCGCAGACCTGGGGCGGCGTCACGCTGGGCGGGAACCCGACCGTGGTGACGCAAGCTCAGAGCGACGGTGTTCCCAACGCGCCGTTCCCGATGGAGACGATCTGGAACACCATCAACGGCGCACCTCTGCTGACGACCTTGGACGTCTCGCGCGACATCGCCCACCGGTTCTTCGAGCACCAGATGGAGCTCAACGGCGGCACCAACGACATGTTCGCAGCCTGGGAAGACGGCGGCGGGATCACGATGGGGCACTGGGACTACAGCAAGTCGAAGCTCTGGGCGCTCGCCCAGCAGTACGTGCTGGCCGACAACTTCTACATGGGCGCCTTCGGCGGCTCGTTCCTCACGCACCAGTACCTCATTTGCGCCTGCGCCCCGTCGGTGACGGCGGCTTGGGTCACCAGCAACAAGCCGTCGGTCAACATGCTCGGGACGGCGAACGCCAAGGGCGTACCCCAGCTCATGTTGAACGCGGCCGCGACGACGCCGACGCCCGCCTCGGCGCTCGACGGCCCGCCGGCGTTCCTGACGGGCAACATCGCCCCGCTCGACTACTTCGGGACCGGCGACGGATACCGCGCCGTGAACACCATGCAGCCGTACTTTCAGCCGAGCGGCAACTCCCCGGCGGTGGGCGCGACGGATCTGCGCTATGCGGATCCCGGCAACGCCACCACGCTGCCGGTGCAAACCCAGACGACGGTCGGCGACCTGCTGACCGCCAAGTCGATCAACTGGGCCTGGTACGCGACCGACTGGGACGCCGCCACGCTGGACGGCGAGACCCCGTCCGGCTCGACGCACACGGTGATCTACGCGCCTTCGGGCCCGCGGCAGGCCCCCGACTTCCAGACGCACCACCACCCCTTCAACTACTACGGGGCGTTCGACCCGGCGACCCACGCCGACGCGCGCGCCGCGCACCTCAAGGACTACACCGATCTCCTGGAGGACATCGCCAACGGCACGGTTCCGGCGGTCGCCTGGTACAAGCCGACCGGCAACCTGAACCAGCACCCGGGCTACGCCAACCTGGATGACGGCGACGCCCACATCGCCGACCTGGTCGCCAAGCTGCAGGCCGGCCCGCAGTGGCAGCACATGGTCATCATCGTCACCTACGACGAGTACGGCGGCCAGTGGGACCACGTCCCCGCGCCCAAGGGCGACCTGCTCGGCCCGGGCGAGCGCATCCCCGCCATCATCATCTCGCCGTTCTCCAAGACGGGGACGGTCGACCACACGCAGTACGACACCGGGTCCACGCTGCGCCTCATCACCAAGCGGTTCGGGTTGAGCACGCTGCCGGGTCTGACGGCGCGCGATACGGCCCTGACCACCGCCGGTGGGAAGGCGATGGGCGACCTGACGAACGCCCTCAGGCTGCCGTAAGCCAGCGGGGCCGGGAGCCCACAGAAGGACAAGCAGCCGCCGCTCCTCCGAGCGGCGGCTGTTTCTTTTTCCGGTCGGCGTCGCGTTCTATTGCTTCTCGAGGTCGGCGTCCGTCAACGTCTTCAAAAAGGCGATGACGTCGCGGATTTCCTGTCTGTTCAGGGCCGGCGCGGCCCCCGGCTTGCCGCCGAACGGTGGATCGGTGTTGACGTTCTTGCGATAGGCGACCGGCAGGTCGTCGAACGGCTCGACTTTGCCGCCGGCCTTGCCGTACCAACGACCGGGATCGCTGTCCCGGGTGACGTAGAAGGCGAGGACGTCCTCCAGGCGGTGAAAGACGCCGTTGTGAAAGAACGCGCCTCGGACGGTCACGTTGCGCAGCGGCGGCACGCGGAACTGGCCGCAATACTCCTTGTGTCCGCGCAGGTCGGTGCGGATCGGACCGCACAGCCCCAGGTCGTGGTAGCTCCCATCGGCGTTCGCCGGCAGCGTCCGGTTGCGGGGGACGGCGATGGCGTTGTAGCCGAAGTCGGTGAAGTTCGGGAAGCCGCCCTGGCGGATCCCGCTCGGGTGGCAGCTGACGCAGTTCCCCTTCTTGGGTTCATTGAAGAGCGCCAGCCCGCGCTGCTCGCTCGCGCTCAGCGTCCCCTGCCGCCGCAAGTAAGCGTCGTAGCGGCTGCTGTAAGGATAGAAGTCCTTCGGGCTCTGCTGGAACACCTCCAGACACTGAAGGAGGGCCGTCGATCCGCGCAAAGCATCCGTGAAGACGTCGTCGCCGAACACGGTCCGGAATTGGTCGGCGAGGGGACCGTGAGCGACCCGCGCCACGACGCTGTCGACGTCGGGATTGGCCATCTCGAACGGCGAGGTCAGCGGCAGCCGCGCCTGATCGTGGGTGGTGTCGGCCCTGCCGTCCCAGCCGTGCCCGCCCGTCGGCCCCTGGTCGACGCTCTCGTCGACCGCCTCGTCGAAATGGTGCTGGGAGAACGGCGGCACCGCCTGCAGGTAGCGCAGCCCGGGCGCGGCGCGGAGACCGACGCTCTCGAGGTCGGGGCCGCCGAGCTGGGTGGAGCGCGCGTTCGGCGGGCCGTAGCCGAAGCGGGGATCGTGGCAGGTGGCGCAGGACATCTTCCCCGAGACGGAGAGCCGGGGATCGAAGAACAGGCGGCGCCCGAGCTCGGTCATCGCCGCCGGGGACGGCCGCCGGCTGAATCGCCCCGCCGCGTAGAACGACTTGGCGGCCGCCGTGGTGGCGACCGGTTTCGGCGGTGAGGCCGGCGCCGGCGGGGTGACAGGAGGCGGCGATGGCGGCGGCGGCGCTTCCTTGGGGACGCAACCCGCCCCCGCTGCAACGCTCGCGACGAGCAACGCGACGCGGACCATTGACGGCGATCTGAAGCGGCAGCGCACGGTGCGCGGATTTTGCACGAGATCGCGGCTCGGCGCGGCGCTTGATCGCCGGAGGTTCACGAATGTTGCCTCAGCCCCGGCGGACCGAGATCGCCAGCTTGGCCACGCTCTTGACCACGTGGGGGACGCGCTTGAGGAGGTTGATCGACGGCGGGCGTTTCTCGCGGACGGCGAAGGGGATCTCGACCACCTTCTTCCCTTCCCGGTGGGCGCGGATGACGAACTCGCTGGCGAAGACGTCGCGGTCGAGGACGCAGCGGCGCGCCGTCTCCAGCAGCGCCTCGCGCCGGAAGGCCTTGAGGCCGTGCGTGTCGGTGCCGGGGAAGCGGCAGACGACGCGCAGCATGCCGTTGTAGACGCGGGTGGCGGTGCGCCGAAACAGCGGGCGCTGATCGTTGGAGCCGACCATCGCCTTCGAACCGACGACCAGATCGGTGTCGCTCCGCTCGAGCAGCGCCATGGCGCGCGCGTAGAACTCGGTGTCCAGCAGATCGATCTCGTCGGAGATGACGTAAGTGCCGCGCGCCTCGAGAATGCCCTGCTTCATGGCCAGGCCGTAGTTCGGCTGGCCCACCGAGAGCATGCGGACCTGCGGGTGCTCGACCTCCAGCTCGCGGCCGATCTCGATGGTCCGGTCGCGTGAGCCGTTCTCGCACAGCAGGAGCTCGTAGCTCCAGCCGAAGCGGCGCAGCTTCTCTTCCAGCTCCAGCACCGACCCCCGCAGGATCCCCTCTTCGTTGTAGACCGGAATGACGATCGAGACGTGCGGTGCCTCGCTCATGACGCGCTCCCGGCGGCGTCGACCAGCGCTGCCACCTCGCGCCCGGCCAGCACGCAGTCCTCCATCGCGTTGTAGGTCCAGGCGCCATAGCGCCCGCGCGGGTGAATGGCGTTCGCCTCGAGAAACGCGAAGATGGTGCGCGTCGCCTGGTAGTAGTGCTGGTCGAACACCACGTAGGCATATTCGATCTGCTTCTCTTCCGCGAACAGCACGTCGTTCGCGCTGCCGATGGCGCCTGCCTCGACCAGCGCCGCCGCCGTGTCGCGCGCGGTCGCCTCGCCGATCGGACCGCGATCGGCCATCTCCACGCAGATCGACGAGCGCCCCGCGGGGGCCATGCTGGCCATGGCGGTCGAAAAGACGTTCACCCGGTAGAACGGATACCTCTTCTCGGGGACGTAGATCCAGTGCCAGTCGGCGGGCGGCTTACCGCGCGCGCCGATGTTGAGGTAGCGCAGCGTCGTGCAGCGCAGGCGCGCCGCCTCGCGCTCGATCTCGGGCGGCAGCTCCGGCATCCGCTTGAGCAGCTCGGGGAGCGGGATGGTGGCGACCAGCGCGCGGTAGGGGATCCGCTCACCGCCGACGACGACCTGGCGGCGCCGCCAGTCGACGGTGTCGGGGTTCGAGCGGGTGTGCACCTGGCCGCCCGTCATGCGGGTGGTGAGCGCACGGGTGAAGGTCTCGATCCCGCCCGCCTTCGGGTAGAGGAAGCTCTGGTTGTAACCCATCTCCGGCGGCCCCGCGCCGACTGCGCCGGCGATCACCTGCTCGAGGTTGGGCAGCGGCACGAAGCGGGAGCACCACTCCGCGGTGATCTCGCGCGGGTGCACCCCCCAGATCTTCTCGTTGTAGGGGATCATGAAGTGCTTGGAGATCCCCGCGCCGAAGTGCTCCAGGCAGTAGTCTTCGAAATTCGCAGGCGCGACGACCGGCGCGGCCGACGCCGTCACCCCGCGAGCGCTCGCCACCCGCGCCTCGATCACGCCGAGCAGGCACTCCTTGATCACCTCGGGCGGCAGCCCGTGCAGGTTCGCCTGGTACGGATAGCGGGTGAGGACGCCATGGGAGAAGATCCGGGCCTTGCGCGCGATCGGCGTCATCTGGTCGGGGAGCAGCTCATCGACCAGCTGTTTGACAGCCGGATCGCGCAGGTGCAGCCAGTGGCCCGTCTTGTCGAAGCGGTGACCGTCGCGCTCGTCGGTGCGGGCGTGCCCGCCCAGGCGCTCCTCCCGCTCGAACAGCACCCAGGGCGCGCGCAGATGGATCGCGGTGGAGATGCCGGTCAACCCGCCGCCCAAGATCACCACCGGCCCCGCGCCGGGCGCCGCCTGCGCGCTCTGCGCGTCGCTGGTCACGGGCCGTCACTTAGCACGAAAAGCCTCCGTTCGGGCGGGGCGCGCCGGGCTGCTTTACTTAGTAGTATCCGCGGCGTGACGCGCTCCGATATCTCGGCCGCGCCGCTCCCCGCGGCGGAACGCGCCCGCGTCCTCGACTTCGAGCACCGCAAGCGTGAGCGCAGCGTCTGGCCGCGCGTGCTCTCGCTGCGCTATCTGACGACGGCGCTCGGGCGCCTCGGGCGCGGCACGGCGGCGGTCGACGCCGCGCCGGTCGCCCGCCCCCCCGCCGGTACGGTGTCGATCACCTTCGTCGGCCACGCCACGGTGATGCTCACCACCCCGGCCGTGCGCCTCCTGACCGATCCGCTGCTGGAGAATTCGTTCTACGGGATCCGGCGCGCCAAGGCGGCCGGGCTCGCCGAGGAGGACCTGGACGACGTCGACCTGGTGCTGGTGACGTCCGCCCACCGCGATCATCTCTCGCGCGCCAGCATCATGCGCGTGGCCCGCAAGGCGGTGCTGGTGGTGCCGCCCCGCTGCACCAGCTTCGTGCGCGGCCTCGGCTTCGCGGACATCGTCGAGCTCGACCCCGGCAGCAGCCACCGGCTGGGCGACGTCGAGGTGACCGCGGTGCCGGTGCGCCACTCCGGAACCCGCGGCCTCGGCGACTACCTCCGCCGCGGCGCCTGCGGCTACGTGGTGCGCGCACGCGCCGGCTCGGCCTCCGCCTGCGCCTACCTGGCGGGCGACACCGGCTACTTCTCGGGCTTCACCGAGATCGGCCGCCGCTTTCACCCCGACGTCGCGCTCTTGCCGATCGCCGGCTATGAGCCGGCCGCGTTCCGCGAGGAGCACCTGTCGCCGCTCGACGCGCTCTACGCCTTCGACGATCTCGGCGCCCGCCTTCTGGTCCCCACCAGCTACGGGTCGTTCCCCCTCAGCTACGAGCGGCTCGACGCCCCGCTCGCCTGGCTGCAGGCGCTGGCGCGCGAGCGCGGGTTGGCCCGCCCCGACAGCGATCGGCGGGTCGCGATCCTGGACCACGGCCAGACGCTGCACCTGCGGATGCACGCTTGACCCACCCGACGGCCCGAGGTCAAACTGCGGCTCCTTTCATTAACCGGAGGTGAGGCGATGAAACCATTGAAATTTTTGGCTGCGGCCGTTCTTCCTTTGCTGCTGTTCGCAGGATGCAAAGGCGGCGGATCGTCCACCCCGACGACGGTGACCGACTTCTGCGGTCAGTACGCGGCCGCGGTCTGCCAGATCAACTGTGGCCCGCCGCTGGCGACCTGCACGACCTATCAGGAGGGCGTCTGTCAGACCATGGCCGCGCAGGCGACCGCCGACGGGAAGCGGATCTTCAATACGAACAACATGGGCGACTGCATCAACAAGATCAAAGCCGCCTTCAGCAGCACCAACCCGATCACGCCGTCGACGCAGGCGAGCATCGACCTCGCCTGCAACTACGTCTTCCAGGGGAAGTCCGCGGTCATCCCGACCACCGACACCTGCACGACCCAGTTCGACTGCGCGGGCACGACCAACGGATCGATCATCTGCGACCCTGTGCAGGGCCAGTGCGCCCCAACGCTCGCGAAGAGCGGGGGCCAGCAGTGCAGCGACGTGGGCTCCGTCTGCGCCCAGAATTTCTACTGCGCGACCAGCGGGGGTGTTTCGATCTGCACGGCGGAGGGGACCAGCAACGCCGATTCGGCGTGCAGCGCGACCGTCCCCTGCGACAGCAACTCGCGCTGTGCGAGCGGTGTCTGCATGCAGCTGGTGGCGTCCCACATGGATTGCTCCAGCACCAGCGATTGCACCTCCGGTGGCTTCTGCGACCCGTTCTCGAGCCCGGCCGTCTGTGACACGGGGCTGACTTTCTCCACCAACTCGCCCTCCTGCCTCTGCGTCAGCGAGGGGATGGGCTGCCCGGCGGGTCTCGGAACGCACTGGGGCATCGGCATCAGCACGGGCGGCAACCCGACGGGCCAAGGGGGCCAGGGCGGCGGGGCCGGTCAAGGCGCCGTCTCGGGTGCGGCGGGCGCCTCGGGCGCAGCCGGTTCCTCGGGCGCGGCGGGCGCCGGCGGGGGGCTCGCCGGCACGGCAGGCGGCGCGGGCGCCGGCGGCGTTCTCAACGACAACTGAGCCCCGGACCAATGATCGAGCGCGTTCGCGCGGCGCTGGGCCGCGTCCCCGACTGGGCCTGGGCGCTGGCGTTCGCGCTGGCGCTCTGTCTGCCGCGGCTCGGGGCCTCCGGCTTTTGGGATCCGTCGGAGCTCAAGCTGGCCGAGCAGGCGCGCGACATCGCCCGCTCGGACAGTCTGTTCGATCCGACGGTGGCCGGAAAGTATCCGGCCCGCCCGCCGCTCGATCTCTCGCTGGCCGCGCTCGGCATTCGTCTGTTCGGTGCCAGCGAGCTCGGCGCGCGCCTCTTCTTCGCCCTCTGCGCGATCGGGGCGCTGATGGCGATCTACTGG
>Ga0210388_10004001_pt1 | contig 11525 bp, 7 predicted proteins | sample IncBWC19OmetaG_FD_155485 | JGI IMG/M metagenome (GOLD analysis project Ga0210388, IMG submission 155485) | Forest soil microbial communities from Barre Woods Harvard Forest LTER site, Petersham, Massachusetts, United States - Inc-BW-C-19-O ... | reverse complement strand
CGAGACGCGATCGAGGTCCGAGTCGTTTTCTTTCGCGATCTTTACCGCATGGATTTCGATGACGTCGCGATCCCATCCTTCCACCTGGACGGGGCCGTTGACGTTCTGCAGCTCAAACGTGCCGCCCGGCTGCAGCGGATAGGACTGATTGAAGTCTTTGCTTCTTGCAAAGTCTGGCGCCGCGGAAACCAACGCCAGTAGAAGGATGGACAACACCGCTCGGCGCAAACCAGGACGTAACATCGCGTTTTACCCCCTTCGAGTACACCTCACGAGCAAATGCTCGTTGCTGCGAAACGACCGAGAACCCCCGAGACCAGCACAAAACTCGCACGCGATTCGAGCGCCCGACTGGCCGTCAAGGCAGCTCAAAATCAAACGTAACCGTCGAAATAGTCTCCACGCGCGTGCCATTGATCGAAGCCGGATTTGCGCGCCATTTTTTCACCGCCTCTACGGCTGCGTCGGCCAGCACCGGCTCACCCTGCAAAATCTTTTCTACCTCGACACGCCCGTCCGTTTTCACCTTCACTTGCAACTTCACCACTCCGTGGATGCGTGCGCTCCGCGCGAGTTCGGGGTAGGCCGGGCGCGGCGCGGCAATGAGCCGCTTGAAAAAATCGCCGGAGTCCTCCCGCAATCCTCCGAGAAGGGCAATCTCAAGCTTGTCCATCAAGCTTTCGAGCCAGTCGCTGGTTTCTCCGGGTGGGGGAATTTCGTTGGCGCGTGGCGCCGCCCCCGACGACTTGACCGGAACAATGTCCGAGTCATGCTTGCGGTCGATCCGCTCGCGCTGCTCGCGAATCAGAGAATCGCGCAGCCCGGTGTCTGCGTCGAGGAAGTGCAGCCGAATCTTGCCGACGGTCGTGCGCAGTTTCAGGACCTCGCCTCCGCCGTTCAGCGCTCCAGTGGCACGCACGGCGCCGGCGCCGCGATTTCCCGTCGGCTGGATATTCAAGAACAGCGCCGGGTCGGCATCGATCCGGCTCAAGCCGCCGTTCTCAACCACGGCGTCAATGTTGGCCGCGAGGTTCCGAGGCAAGAAAACAATGATGTCGCCTGCACCGGAAGAAAGTTGCGAGGCTCCCGGAAGGCTCACCTTGCCTCCCGAGGAAGTCGCATCCGGGTTTATCCAAGCCTGAATGGTGCCGCCCGCGGTGGCTGCCTGCACTGCGCCTGCCACGCGCGTCAGGCAAATGCTTCCGCCGTTCGATTCAACCTCCATCGGCCCGGAAACGGTAATGATGCGGATGCCGCCCCCGCCGGTCTGCGCGCGAACCGAGCCGCGCACTTCGCCGAAGTCGATCTGGCCGCCTCCGGTGCGCACGCTGACGAAGCTTCCCGCTTGCTTCAGGGTGATGTTGCCGCCGTCGGTTTCCAGTTGCGCTCGTCCGCTGATCTGTCCAGCGCGAATGTGGCCGCCGCCGCTGCGCAACACCGCGTCGCCGGAAATGTTTCCGGCAACAATGTGCCCGCCGGCCGTGAAGGCATCCAGGTTGCCCGCAACCTCTTGCACCTGAATGTGCCCGCCTTGCGTCGATAGCTTGGCGATCGGATGGCCCTGCGCCGCATTGCGAAACCCGATGAAGCCTATGCGCCCTGTCCGGATGTTGCCGCCCTCGGTGACCAGGCTCGCGGTCCCGCCGATGTCTTGCGTTTCTATGTCGCCCACGCCCGTATTGACTTCCAGGTTGTAGCCTGCCGGGACAGCCACTTCATATTGCACGTAAAATTGCGCGTTGGCTCCCGTGCGGCCCGTTTCGGCCGGCGACGCGCCGATAATCTCCACGCCGGTCGCAGTTGCTCTGGCCGTGAGCGAATAGTGATCCAGAAGACTCTCGGCCACGGGCGCGCGAGCATCGGTCTCGATATGCACGGTATAACGAACTGCCAGTGGAGCACCCGGCTCGAGAGCAACGATGCGTACTGAACCGACGTCTGTGGTCAGATGCAGTGTCTGGCCGTCTCTGGTTTGCAGCGTTCCCGAGCGGTCAACAGACGCGCGGGGGCCCGGCTCAGCGGGCAGGGCCGGGTCCCGCGGACCCGGCTCGATGGCGGTCGCGCCAAAACCCAGGCTTGGCCAGAGGGCGCCGGAGACGGCGAGTGAAAAAGCGATGCGAGAAAGGACTGTGAATCGGCCGCTCGTGGTTTCCAGATTCGTGACGGTGCTCATCTACGGTAGGCGTCTCGTTTCAAATCGCTCGACTGCTTACTGTATTTCGCGCGGGCCAATCTGCCGCAAAGCCGCAGCGCTCCGCAACCGGACATAGCGGTTGGGATCATTGCGTTCTAAATCCTGGAGAGTGCGCACCACATGGTCCATGGAGGGATCGAGGGGACGTTCGAATCCTTCCGGCCGAAGAGCAGGCGCAGCATTGTCGGCATCGGGCGCGCCCGGCTCTAGCGAACGAACCAGCAGGTTGACGGCCTCGACGCGCACGCCGGGATTGGCATCGTGCTCCAGAGAATCGATCAGCGTTTCGCGCACGGCCGTATCGGCCACGGCGTCGCGCAGAGATTCGAGCGCCTTCATGCGCACCGCGGAGTTCTGATCCTTGCGCGCCGCAAAGAGCAATGCCCGGCGCACGTCCAGATCGGCGTTGCGGGCGCGTAGAGCTTCCAGGCAATCCAGCCGGACTCCCGCGTCTGTCTGATCGCCGTTCTCGACCACATAGGTCAACACCCGGCGAAGGTCCGGGTCGTCCACGCTTCCGGAAAGCACTAGCGGCTCTTCTGTGCGCATGTGAACTTGCAGAGTTCCCGGTGCCCCTTCCGTCGTTGGCGTCCAATTGATGCCCGCCACCGCCATCTTCCGGAGCTGGTCATCGGTGAATCGCGCCGAGGGTGAAACATTCACAGTCTGGCCGTTCGAGGTGGAATCGAGGCGCGCAGAAATCCATGGCAAAAGTTGCATGCCGAGGCCTGCGCCAAACAGAACAAGAAGAGCACCACTCAACACCGGGCGGAATGCCATCGAGCGCCGCAGCCACCCAAACGGCTGCCAGCGCTCTTTGAATGGCGGCGCGGATAGATCATCGAGCGCTTCGGCAAGTTCACTCCGGCACTGCGAAAGAAGAACTCCACCGGTATCATTCTGCTCAGTCGCTTGCAGCGCTTCCATCAACGATTCGTGAAGCCCGCGCTCCTCGGCAAGCTGTGCGGCACAGGCCGGGCATGCTCGAAGGTGCGTCCCGATCAGCGCATTCTCTCGTTCGCTTGTCTCGCCGCACGCGTAGAACACCAGCAGCGCGGCAACCTCTTTGCACTGGAATGGCTGAGGCGCGCTCATCGCAAGCCTTCCAAATGGCTGCGCAACTTCCGCGTCGCGCGGAAAAGCGAATTCTTCACCGTTTCTTCCGTCGTGCCCAGCGCGTCGCCGATAGCTCGCAATTTCAATCCTTGATAGTGCTTCAATTCGAAGACAACGCGCTCGCGCGGCGAAAGCCGTTCCATTGCCGAAGCGATGCGCGCTTGAATCTCTTTGCCAAATAGCTGTCGCTCGGGATCGAGCGTCGGGCGGTATTCACGCTGGCGCTCAAAGAAATCCGTCATGCCTTCCTCATGATTCCCGGAGCTAGACTCGGGCGCTTGATCCTCGGGCCGGGCCTGACGTCGTCGGAGCTGATCGAGGCAGACGTTTGTGACGATGCGGTAGAGCCAGGTGTAAAAGCTGCATTCGAAACGAAAACGGTGGAGATTGCGGTACACCTTGAGGAACGCCTCTTGGTAAACGTCGCGCGCGTCTTCCGGGCGCTTCATCAGATTTAGTGCCAGCCGCAGCACATCCCGGTCGTAGCGATGAACAAGCTCTTCAAAAGCCGTCCGGTTGCCGGCTTGAGCTTCCGCTACCAGGGTGCGCTCACTGAGGTTGGGCAAAGAGTTCACCGCGGCCAGGGAGGCACCGGTGCCACCTGCCAGGCCGGAATCATTAGCCAAAGCTAGAGCCAATCTTGGAAGCGGCATATTTCGCTTTCTCTTCCCGTGCGGGGGTGTTGCTGCTTATTTAACAACACCTTAGGCCGGATCTGCCAGCCCCACCACACTGAGAACATTACGCGACCACCCAATTTGGACGTACTAAGATACCCTGGGTGAGCACCACTTCCACTTAGAGAACGATTATCGAGGCCTATTTGTTTCGGATTTCCACAGTCGGCCAGAGGTTGCCCCGAACCCAGGCGAAAAGGCGACATACCGGGCCAATCTCCGCCCATTCTCAGGCATCCAGGATGATTGACCTTTTCCGAGGAGACCATTTGTGAAGATGACAGTCAAAATGGCGATTCTCACCCTGGCCACGGTGGCCTTCCAATTTGGGCTGGCTGTTCTCGGCTGGGACGGATTTGCGGCTTTCTTCTCCCATCCGCCCCTGGTTGCCGTTGCCATTGTGACCGTTGTGCTGACCTTCGTTGCCTTATTCAGCGCCGGCAACCTGAGCGCCGGCGAGCAAGAGGATCGCGGCAATCGCTGGGTTCTCATCGCCTTCGGCGTGCTCCTGATCCTGATCTCCTTCCTGCCGGCCTACTCGGATCGCAAGGACCTGGTCACCTTCGATGGGGATACGATTCGCTGGCTCGGGGTTGTGCTTTTCGCCGTCGGCGGCGCACTGCGCTTATGGCCCGTCTTTATTCTCGGCCGCCGGTTTAGCGGCCTGGTCGCCATCCAGCCTGGACATACGCTGGTCACCAACGGCGTCTACGGCGTCGTCCGCAATCCAAGCTATCTGGGAATGCTGGTCAGCTCGCTGGGTTGGGCTCTTGCTTTTCGTTCCTGGGTCGGCGTGCTGCTGGCGGCGCTTCTGATTCCTCCGCTGGTGGGGCGCATGCGCGCCGAGGAGAAACTGCTGCGCCGACACTTTGGCAGCGAGTATGACGTGTACTGTGCCCGCACGCCGCGGCTAATTCCCGGAATCTACTAAGCTTGACGATCGTGATCGCTCGCTGGAAAACGCAACCGCCAGCGTCGCTTCGCTCGGTGGACTGATCACAGCAACCCGAAACGCTGCACTACTAACGGGTGCACTTAATCGGTGACTGACGCTGGCATTCGCCAAACGGCGAGCGGCCAGAGCAGCAGCAGCAACATCATCACAATCACGGCGTAGCCGTTTTCGCGATAGAACGCGTCCGGTTGCCCCAGCAATTGAGCGGCAGCCGCGAGCAATGTGAGCAGGGCCACCACCAAGAGACAGCCCAACACGTTGAACCGCATGACACGCCGAACAGCGAAGACCATCACGCCCAGCAGAATCGCCTCGGCCAGGAATTGTTTCGCAAAATCCGTCCCGTTTCCCCAGCCACTTCCCGTTAGAAACATCGCGCCTAGCAAGAAGAGCGCAAACCGCAGCCAGCGTGCCCGGACGACCGACGCCACGAACGCCGCGACGAAGGCGATGACACCGGTAAGGAAAAGGCTGCCGATCAGCGCGCCTCCAAACACGGCGCCGGAAGGAAGAACGGCGTCGAAGTTCTGAAAGAGAGAGAAAGGCAAGCTGCGATGGGCGGTCTGCCAGTGCAGGGAGATAAACTCAATCAGGCGTCTCGCTCCGAGAAACCCGGCCGTCCCGCACACGCCGATCCACAGTGCATCCCGGTAATAAACGCCGGGCATTGCTCTGCCAACCGGAAGGCGCTCCTCTCCAAACGCGCGATTGCTGAAGTACGAGGCAATTCCAAACAGCGCCGCCAGGCCGCCGGCGTAAAAAACCGCCCCAAGCAGAAGGCCGATGACGATTCCGCCCAGCATAGTCTTAAAGGGAATCGCGGTTTGGTAGGCGTTCAGGAAGGATTCGAGACGGTTGCCAAGAGCGACGACCAGAACGTAGGCCACCAGCCCCAAACCCGCCCACAGGGCCAAGCGACGCCAGGGAATTGCGCGCATAGCTTCCGAGCGCAGATTTTTGAAGAAAAAGACGAGCGCGGTTACGCCCAGTCCGCCGAACAGCAAAATCGGAACTGCGAAACTGTATATGGTGCGGGAGAGCGTCTGTTCTTCCTGTTGGCGGCGCCACTCGTCGGGGATCTTGATGAAGGTCCAGAAGGTTCCTCCCTCCCGTTCTTCAAGCTCCTCTCGTGCTTCGGGTTTCGAGTAGTAGGCTCCGCGGTAGTCGACGACTTCATCGCCGAGGACCGCAACCTTGGTCCGAACATACGCGTGGCTCACCGCGTCATTCGAGGAGGTCGAGCCGGAGTCGATGGGAGTGCGTTGTTGCCAGGTAAGCTCGTGGTCCGTTCGGTGGATACGCTTGTCGGAGTATGTTTCGACGAGATTCCATTGGCCGAGATTGAGTTTTTTTACTTCGCTCAGATATTTTTCGGCTTTGGCGACGGCCGCTTCCTTGGTCAGCGAAGCTCCGGATGCATCCTCCGCCAGCTTGTGATGAAAAGCGAGCAAAGAGCCGTCGGGCTTTAGCTTGATGGAATACTCTTCCGGCTGGCTGTCTCGGAAATAACGCACCTGCCAGACCGCCCCGGGCACTTCCGCGGCATAAATCTCGTTCAGGCGATGGATGCCCACGCGCTGGCGCAGAAATTCGTTCGTGACCGGGTCCGTAACGTCTGCCAGGATGGTTGCAGAGCGATAAGAATTTGGATCTAGTCCGTGCTGGCGAAGGATTTCATCGGCGCGAACCTTCACCGTCCGTGCATTTACGGACAGCTGCAGATAATCGCCAAGCGACGGAGTTTTGAAGCGCCATGCGGCCACGCCGCCGAGAACCAGCAAGACCGCGAGGAACATCATCGTGGCAGGAGTCAGAGCGTCATAACGGCGCGTAGCCCCCGCCGCGGCTGCTGTTTCCGGATCGGACTCCAGGCTGACCTCGTTGATCGGCGCGGCGCTGTTGAGCAAATCTTCATCCGGCTCGAAGCGCCCGCGCGTCAGATAAGAGACAGCTGCAAAAATCAGCGGAGCAAGCGCCGCCAGACCGACGACCACGCCGGAAATCTTGAAATACAAGCTGTTCGAACGCACCAGCAACAGCCCGACAAGCGAAGCGTCCACCGTGTAATGCCAGATCAGTGTCGCCAGAATGCCCCAGCGCAGCATCACGACGCCCACTACGATTCCGATCAATCCGACTTCGAGGCCGCGGATATACGGCGGCTCATTGGGATAAGCGGAATGCAAGAAACTCCAGCAAAACGCCGGAACAATCACAGCCACAACGCTCGAGCCCGTTAGCCGCTTCAGGAACGGAACCGCAAACAGCCGAAACAAAAATTCCTCGCTGGTTGCGGCCAGCATCCCGATCGCTACGCCGGAAATCCATGGGAAGGTGGTGTTCACGGAATTCTCGTAGTTCAACTCCTCGGGCGCCCACGCGCCGAAGTGTCCTGCGACGATGTAAAACGCCACGATGAACCCGATGTGCGCTGCCGCGAGCGACAACCCTACGGTCGCTGCCGAGAAAAACTCCTTCGAGCGCAATCCGCGCAAGGTAAGCGCTTTGGCGAGTTGCAGCTTGCCCGGCTGCGACGCCCGATACAGCGGCTCGGCCCCCGGAAGGATCAGAGAAATCGTCAGCGCGGAAAACACGCCAAAGAGCAGCGCCTTCAGAACCTCTTCGAACACAAAGCTTCCGTAAGCGGAGTTTGTGTCATAACCCATGCGGTCCAGGGGCCAATTGTTGAGCTGCATAAACGTCAGCAGGATGGCCACGATAATCCCCAGCTTGATGGCTCCGCCCCAGCTGGTTTGCCCGCGCTTGGTCAGCAATATTCCCAGCCACAGCGCCGCTCCCATCAGCAACAGATAGGGAATGATGGCCACCTGGTTGTAGAAGATATTTGTCGAGCGCAGATGCGCGTAGCTGCGTTCCCAGGCTTCCGGCACATGCAGAAATTCTTCCGCACTTCCCGCGCGGTCGCCCTGTAAACCTACTCGTAGCCGATAGGGCGCATCCTTGGCCCGGAATCCGTGCTTCTCCCAGGTGAACGACCAGTCGAGTCTGTTTGGCTTCTTGCTGGAGTTGGCTTCTTCAGAAAGAAAATCCCACTGGCTGAGGTCCAAACCCATTTTGCTGCTGAGAAAGCTCCGCGCGGCAGCTTCCGCCGCGGCGCGATCCAGCGCCACGCCCGCGCGGGCCTCTTCGATCCTGTGATCGTAGCCAACAATCTCTCCAGCCGGGCTAACCCGGACGAAAAATTCCTCCTCCTGCTTCGGCCAGAAAAACCGCACGTTCCAATACCAGATGTTCAGCTCGCTCGACATCAAGCGGTTGGCTTGCTCGAGTCCCACCTCGCGCTCGAGATACGTTTTCGCATTGTCATCCACATCGAAAACGATCGCCGATTGGTAAGCGCTCACGTCTTGACCCAGCCCGCCAACAAATTCCTTTGCTCGCGCGAGGGCTTCCGCGCGCGAAATCTTAAAATCCACCGATGCCTCGGGAAACGCCCGGAAAAAATACTTCTGCGCGAACACCAAGCCCACGATGCCCAGCAACACCCACAGCAGCAGCGTGCGCTTATCCGAACCTGTCAGCCGGTCTTCCGCCACCAAAGCCTCCCGCACGATTCGCGACCGCAATGGCTCGCTCTAATGATACGCAGCAGCATAGCGCAAGTATCGCCGCCGCAGTGTGTTTCCGCCCGGCCCGGTGTCTTTCGCCGAGGAATGATATAAAGAAATTCTAATGTTGCTGAGTCTTCGAACCGAAGTGCGCATGATCAAGGGGGTGGGCCCGCAGCGCGCCGAGCTTCTCGCCAAGCGCGGCATCCACACGCTCGAAGACCTGCTCGCTTATTTGCCCTTCCGCTACGAAGACCGCATCCATTTTTCCAACATTCGCGATATCCAGCCGAGCGGCACCTACACCATTCGCGCGCAGGTCATGAGCGGCCAGGCCATCCCCAACAAATTCAGCTACAACGCCATCTATCATCTGCTCGTGCAAGACTCCCTGGGCGGTCTGCTACCGTGCAAGTTTTTTCATGGCGGTTATCTCGAAGGCCGCCTGAAGCCCGGCCAGCAGCTGGTTCTTCACGGCAAAGTCGAAATCGACAAGCTGCGCCCCGCGCGCCTCGAAATGATCAATCCGCAGCTGGAGCACCTCGGCAATGAAGAGCCGGACTCCAGCGAAGTCGGCCGCATCGTCCCCATCTATGAAGCCATCGGCACGTTCAGCTCGCGCGCCATTCGCCGCGCGATGTACGCCGCGATTCAGCTCCTCGACGCCAATATGCCGGATGTCCTTCCCGAGAGTCTGCGCGCCCGCCTCGGCTATCCTTCGCGCACGGAAGCCCTCATGCACGTGCATTTTCCGGCGCCCGAAGAATCGCTCGAAGCGCTCAACACGTTCGGCACTGCTGCACAGCAGCGCCTGATCTTTGAAGAGTTTTTTCTTTACCAACTCAGTCTCGCGCTCGACCGCAAAGCCGCGCGCAAGAGAAACGCCGTCGCCTTCCGCATCCGCGAGGAAAAAGTCCGCGAAGCCCTCAAACGCATCCTCCCCTTCAAGCCCACAACGGCGCAAAAACGCGTCCTGGCAGAAATCGCCGTGGACCTCGAAAAGCCCGCTCCCATGAACCGCCTCCTCCAAGGCGACGTCGGCAGCGGAAAAACGATCATCGCGCTCCAGGCCGCGGTCATAGCTATCGAAAACGGATGCCAAGCCGCTCTGATGGCGCCCACGGAAATTCTTGCCGTGCAGCACTTTCTTTCCGCGCGCCGTATTCTCGCTCCCGGAGGCTATCGCGTCGCGCTGCTCATCAGCGGCCTCAAGGCTGCCGAAAAAACCGCCGCTCTCGAGCGCATTCGTTCCGGCGAAGCCCAGCTTGTGATCGGCACGCACGCGCTCATCGAAGACCAGGTGCAATTCGCGCGCTTGGGCTTTGTCGCCATTGACGAGCAGCACCGCTTCGGTGTCCTGCAACGCAAACGCCTCATGGACAAAGCCGCGTCACACGGCCACGCGCCCCACGTCCTCGTGCTCACCGCGACGCCCATCCCCCGCACACTCTCGCTGACTCTCTACGGCGACCTCGATGTCTCCGTGCTCGACGAACTCCCGCCCGGCCGCACGCCCATCCGAACGCGCATGAGTTCCGAGCCCCATCTTCCCGGCGTTTGGGAATCTCTTCGCCGCGAGGTCGAGGCCGGCCGTCAGGCCTACATCGTCTATCCCGTCATCGAAGAATCGAAACTCGAACTGAAAGCCGCCATCGATGAGTACCAGCGTCTCTCCAAGGAAGTTTTTCCCAAGCTCCGCCTCGGTCTTCTCCACGGACGCCTTTCCAGCGAGGAAAAGGAAGAGGTGATGCAGCGCTTCCGCAAAAATGAAGTGCAAATCCTGGTCGCCACCACGGTCGTCGAAGTCGGCGTCGACGTCCCCAACGCCACCGCCATGGTCATCGAGCACGCCGAACGTTTCGGTCTGGCCCAGCTTCACCAACTTCGAGGACGCATCGGCCGCGGCGCCGAAAAATCGCACTGCATCCTGGTCGCTCCCGCACGCATGACCGAGGATGCCCGCGCCCGCCTGGAAACCATGGTGCGCACCGCCAACGGCTTCGAAATCGCGGAAACCGATCTTCTCTTGCGTGGCCCCGGCGAGTTTTTCGGCACCCGCCAGTCCGGCGACCTTGGCTTCCACATCGCCAACCCCATGCGTGACAAAAATCTCCTGGAGGAGGCCCGCCGCGAAGCCTTCTCTCTTGTCGATGAAGCCCAGCAATCCAGCGCCCTAGAGCGACTCCTCGGTATGCTCCCCGCAGAATGGCAACGCCGCTATCACCTGGCGCGCATCGGCTAATTTTTCTTTTCTCTCGGCGCTCCGCTCTCTCCGTGTGCTGTGTTAATGTTTTTCCTAATGCGCATCATCGCCGGCAAATATCGCAGCCGCATCCTCAAAAGCCTCAAAGGCCCAGCCCTCCGTCCCACAAGCGATCGCCTGCGCGAAACGCTTTTCAACGTCTTGGGCCCAGCTATCGTGGACTCGCGTTTCGTCGATGTCTTTGCCGGCACCGGTGCCGTAGGCATCGAAGCCCTCAGCCGCAGCGCCGCCGAAGCCATCTTCATCGAAAATCACGCCCCCGCGACAAAACTGATCCGCCAAAATCTCGATGGGCTCAAAATCACTTCGGGCGCCACCATCCTCACCGCCGACGCTCTTCGCGGCCTCGAAATGATCGCTGCGCGCCACAAATCCCCCACTTCGCTCGTCGATTACGTCTTCCTCGATCCTCCTTACGCCGCTTCGGTCGACTACGCCCGCACACTCGAATTTCTCGGCTCTGCCACGTTTCTTGCGCCGGACGCTTTCGTCATTTTCGAGCATCACCACAAATTCGTTCTCCCCGAACAGTTCGGCGCCCTCCGCCGCACGCGGGTCCTCAAGCAAGGCGACGCCACCCTCACGTTCTTTCTGAATGGCGTCTTCTCCGCACAGCAAACGCACCGATTTTTCCGTCGCGCGGGCTCACTCTCGCCGAGCACCAAGGAATAGAAACCGCGCTTGACATGATCTCTATATATGTAGACTTTATCTTGTGAAGACTCCCCGCCTGTCCCCGCACACTCTGTGC
>Ga0210388_10003999_pt1 | contig 11526 bp, 13 predicted proteins | sample IncBWC19OmetaG_FD_155485 | JGI IMG/M metagenome (GOLD analysis project Ga0210388, IMG submission 155485) | Forest soil microbial communities from Barre Woods Harvard Forest LTER site, Petersham, Massachusetts, United States - Inc-BW-C-19-O ... | reverse complement strand
CGCGGCAGGGAGGGCAAGCAGCACAGCGAGGTTCCCCGAGGGGGGGAGGCTCGCGGGGGGGGTGGGCGGGACCCAGTACCAGTCGATGGCGATCAGGACAGCGACCGCTATCGGAATGCCGTATGGGACGCCCCAGAGGCGAAACGAGACGGCGACGACAGCGACGTAGACCGCAACCAGGAGGGCGATGAGCAGGTCAGATGCTGCCGCCACAATGGTTACGGCCACCACGGCGAACGAGGCTGTCGAGGCGAGCAACGCAAACGCCACCTCGACGCCCATGGAGAGCGGCCGCACGCGCCTCAATGCCGTCACGAGGCAAGGCTAGCCCACAGTCGTGGGTATCGCCAGGGCAACGCAGTGCTCACTGCGCGCGACGCTCCGGAAGGGCGGAAGGTAGGGCTGACCCGACCCGGAGCTCCGGTCCGGCGGAACGATGTCTCGGGGACGGGGGCATGGCGGACTGTCCGTCCCGGCGCGAAGGTGTGCGCATGCTCTTTCAGCGACGCCAGTCGGACCAGTGGCTGCAGGAGCAGCTCGTCGACGAGGCGTTCGCGCGCTACCTCGACTGGCTGGCGGAGTGCGAAGCGGTAGACGCGGCGTATGGGGCGTGGTCGATGGCGCCGCGGAGCAGCCGCGCGCTGCCGTTCGCGGAGTACGGCGCGGCCCTGGACCGCGAGCAACGCGCGGCGGGCGTTTACCGCTCGGTCATCGATCGGGTCGAGCAGCTGTTCGGCCGCGAGGAGCGCCTCGCCGGTGCCGGGACGGAAGTGACCCGAGCATGAGACACGCGCCCTCAGCCGGCCGGCTGAAGTCCGAGAACAGCACCCGGACGCGCGCAACGCGGTCGCGGAGGGCGGCAGGTCCTCGTCGCGGCGGAACGCCCCCGAGGAGCCCCCGCACGGCGTTCGTCCTGTCAGGCGGCGCGAGCCTGGGCGCGCTTCAGGTGGGCATGCTGCGCGCCCTCTACGAGCGCGGCGTGACGGCCGACCTGCTCGTGGGCACCTCGGTCGGCGCACTCAACGCCGCGTTCATCGCATCACGTCCCCAGACACCGGAGACGGCACGGGAGCTCGCGCGAGCCTGGCGCGGTATCGAGCGCGCGGACGCCTTCCCGGTCAGCCTACGGACGATGGTGGGTGGCCTCGCGGGGCACCGCAACCATCTCGTTCCAGCCCACGGGCTGCGCCGGATAGTCGAGCGGCACGTCGAGCTAGATGACCTGTCGGACGCCGCGGTGCCATTGAGCCTCGTCGCCTTCGATGTCAACGCCGGCACCGAGGCCATCCTGCGCGCCGGACCAGCCGTCGACGCGATCGTCGCCGCGTGCTCGATCCCAGGCATTTTCCCTCCGGTCGCGATCGGCGAGCAGTTGCTTGTCGACGGCGGTGTCGTGAACAACACGCCCATCCGCCACGCGGTCGAGCTCGGTGCGGAGCGCGTCTACGTGCTCCCGACCCAGGAGCCACGCTACGTCCAGCCGGCGCCACGAACCGCGCTCGACGCGGCGATCTACGGCATCGGTCTGCTCGTGGGGAGCCGTCTGGAGGCGGACATCTTCCGCTACCAGGGCGAGGTGGAGCTGATCGTGCTCCCGGCCACAAACACGCAGCACGTCCAACCCACCAACTTCGAGCACTCGAGCCGGCTTGCCGAAGAAGCGCACGCGGCCGGCCGAGACGCGCTCGCGAGCGCAGCCGCCAAGCTGAGCACGCGTGCACGAGTTGCGGCGTGAGTGATCCGGCCCCCGATGACCAAGGAGAGGAACATGAGTACCAGCGATCTCCGCGTCGTCGACCCGGTTGCGTGCCTACCGTTCGGCCGTACGCGACTCCGAGCCGCGCGCTGCCTAGTGCGCAGGGTCGCGCAGATAGGTCACCGCGGCCATCACACGTCGATGCTCTGTCGGGCTCGCATCGAGCCCCAGCTTCTGGAAGATGCTGGTTATGTGCTTCTCCACCGCGGCCGTGGTCACGACGAGTGACTCGGCGATTCCCTGGTTGGACTTGCCTTCCGCGAGATGGCCCAGGACGTCACGCTCGCGCGGGCTGAGCCCTTCGAGCGGCCCCTCATGGCGACGGCGACCGAGCATGCGTCCGACCACCTCCGGATCGAGAGCGCTGCCGCCGCTCGCGACGCGCGCAACGGCATCCGTGAACGCATCGACGTCGCCCACGCGCTCCTTCAGCAGGTAGCCGACACCCTCTGCACTGTCGCCGATCAGGTCGAGGGCGTAGCCCTCCTCGTAGTACTGGGAGAGCACCAGCACACCGGTCTCGGGCAGCAGGCGTCGCAGCTCGATCGCGGCGCGCAGGCCGTCATCTGCCCTCCCAGGCGGCATTTGGATGTCGACAACCGCGACATCCGGCTTGTGCGCGAGGGCCTTGCGCAGGAACGCCTCCGCGTCGCCCGCCTGGCTGACGACGTCAAACCCGGCATCCGCGAGAAGGCGCGCTATCCCCTCGCGCATCAACACGTCGTCCTCCCCGATGACTACGCGCAAAGACCCCGACACGACGACACGTTACTCCCCCTCAGGCGATCGACGCTACCACGACCTCAGGAGGCTCGGCAGCCGCCCGTTCGTGACATCCTCCTTGGCGATGAACGGCAGCGTTGGGCGGCCATCACGGACGTCGATCGCGTAGCCGGCGTCGCTGTCGGTCGAGGTCAACACCACCCGCGGCCGCCACGGCAGCTCGGCCAGCTCGTACGCAAGCTCCACGCCCTCACGGTCCGGCAGCCCCACGTCGACGAGCGCCGCGTCGGGCTTCGTTGCGTTCGCCGCCGAAACTGCCCCGGCGGCGTTCTCCGCCGTAGCCACCACCTCCAGCCCGGCCTCGGTGAGTATGCGAGCCGCGAGAGACAAAAAGGTCAGGTCGTCGTCGACAATCAGCACTGAGCGACTCATACATTCCGATCATCGCACCGCCCAGGCGGGGGCGTGGTAGGGAGAACCCGAGGCGCGCCGGGGGTAGGGAGCGCCCTACCTCGGCGTGTGGTCGCCCGTAGGCGTCTCTCGGGCCGAGGGGTATGCCTGCACCGGTTCGCGCGCGGCACGATACAAGGGCGTTACGCATACCCAGATCGGAGAGACGATGACCAACAGCCTCCTCAATCCGCGACAGTCCGCTCGTGCCATGGGTCGTGAGCGGAACCTCGTCCTACTCGGGCCCGCAAGTGCACGGAACCCTGGTGCGGGCCCCGCGATCCGGGTCCTGGTGGCGCATGGAGACCGACTGGCGCGTGCCGGGCTTGGCGCGCTGCTCGATGCGGAGCCGGACGTCGCGGTGGTCGGCGCGGCGGCCGACGGGATGCAAACCGTCGCCCTCGCGAGAGAGGTTCACCCGGACGTCCTGGTGATCGACATCGCGGTGCCCGGCATGGATGCGCGGATGGTAACCGAGCGCATCATGGGGGACGCGGACACCTCCTCGGTTCAGGTGCTGGTAATCGGCGCCTCGGACGACGATGAGAAGATCTTCTCCTCTCTGCGCGCCGGGGCCGGCGGATTCCTGATCAGGGACGCCGCGCCCGCCGAGCTGACACGCGCTGTACGAGCCGTCGCCGCGGGTGAGGGAGCGCTCTCGCCGAGAGGCGTTCGCCGCGTGATCGATGAGCTCGCCGCGCAGCCCGACCCCCGGCGAGCCAGCCCAGAGCTGCTCGAAGAGCTGACCGCACGCGAGCTCGAGGTCATGGCTCTCGTAGCGGGAGGATTGAGCAACGACGAGATCGCTGAGCAGCTCGTCGTGACCCCGGCAACGGCCAAGACGCATGTCAGCAGGGTGATGACCAAGCTCCGCGTCCATCATCGTGCTCAGGTCGTAACGCTCGCTTACGAGAGCGGGCTCGTGCACCCGAGGCGTCCTGCGGGCGCCGGCATCGGCGTCGCTGCCGCGAGCTTCGCGCGCGCCTAGCGCGCCGTCACACTCAGACCGCGAAGGCTGACACGGCGCGCTCGAGCACCGGGGAGCGCTCGAGCCAAAGGCGCGTCGGGGCCGCGGCGACCACGACCGCGCTGGAGCCGGCGCCGGAGACCAGGCACGCGATCTCCTCGTAGGTGGTGACCGAGGTGGTGTAGGTGTCGATCACACATGAGCCGAGTGCGGCGCGGAAGTGCGCGTCGCCGGTGGCGGCCAGCAGGCGCACGTTCCGGGCCCCCTCGGCACTGTTTTTCCGCGGACGGAACCGGCTCCAGTTCGCGAGCGTCTCGGCTCCCTGCTTGGGAGTCACGTTGAGATAGCCGTCGATTCGGCCGCCGCCGCCGCGAAGCGCCACCGATGCCGTGCCCGGATCCGTCTTGATCGCGGTCCACCCCGGCGGATACGCAAGCACCGCCCCGTCCGGGGTGCGAGTGACGCGCCAACCCAGCGGCGGTGAGGCCGGCCGGAGCCACACAAACGGCCCAGACGCGCGCCGCGGACCGGCACCGCCCGTGCCGACAAGCACGATGATCAGCACCACCACGCCGATGCCGACAGCGGAAAGTCCTATTGCGGCACGCGTCCGTCCCATCGTCCTATTGGTTCCCGTCGCCGTCGCTCGGACCGCCGTTGTTGTCGGCGTCCCCGTCCCCGCCATCGTTCTGCGGGATACCGCCTTCAGCCGGAGGTTCCGCCTTCGGGACGGGCGCCGGCTTGGGCGCGGGCTTAGGCGCTTCGGGTTCCGGTGCGGGCTTCGGTGCAACCGGTTCCGATGCGGGCTTCGGCGCTTGCGGCTTGGGAGCCGGCGCGGCCTCGTGCGAGCGAGAGGCGTTTGAGCTCGCCTGCCCGGCCTTGTTGCCTGCGGCCGTCACCAGGAACCACGAGCCGCCGAAGGCCACCACACCCTCGCCGTTGGTCTGGCCCGGCCTGACGTCCTTCACGAACCGGTACAGCGGGTGGCCGTTGTACGTGACCTGGGTCGTTCCGTCAGCCCGTCTTGTGGTTCCGAGCAAAGACGCCATGGCCCCGGCCGCGGCGGTGGGCGTGCCGTTGGCAACGAGCGGCGGCCACGCGGCAGCGCAGGCTCTGACGCACATGCTCGTGCTACCCGCGTCGTGCGTGAACAGGTACAGCGTCCGGCCCTGGGAGTCGACGAGGATCGTTCCGAGCGTAGTGCTCGCCGTCCCGACGCTCGTCGGGGGAGTCGACACCTTCGGCGGCGTCGTCGACGCGGTCGCGCCGCCGCCACCGCACGCGGCAACGGCGAATGGTGCGAGCGCCAGCCCGGCCGCGCTGGCGAGGATCGCTACTGGTCTGGATGGGTGAGTCATGCTCGCTCCTTTGCATCGGGGAAGAGTGCCCTCAGCCTCCGCCACGAGCGACGGCAGGCTCACAATCACTTCCTCAATGGTCGATGCGGAGCTCGCATTTGTCATCGGCTCCAGGGCGACTCATTGCATTGCTCCTGTCGATGCCCGGCGAGCAATCGCTTACTCCCCGTGCGGTAGGCGGCACTACCGGAGCGCCGAGCGCGTGCGCCCACGCTGACGCACCGATGATCTACCGCGCACGGTGTACCCGGGCACGCGCGTGCGGTCGGCGGTGTAGGTGAAAGAGTCCTCGCGCAGCCGATGACAGGCGCGGCGCTCAGCGGGAGCATTTAGGACCCCGGGCTTCGCGCCACGCGAACCCATTCTGTCGAGCGTAAGGAGCGAGCATGACTCGCAACGGATCAAGATCAATCGGCGTACTGGGCGCCGGCGGGCTCGCCGTGTTCGCGGCGGTGGCCGCGGGATGTGGAGGCGGGGGCGCAACCGCCGCCACGTCATCACGACCTCCGACAACCGCCAGCGGGCAGGCGGCAACCGTCGGCGTTTCGAACACCGGCATCGGTCAGATCCTGGTCAACTCACAGGGGCTCACTGTGTATCTGTTCAAGGCGGACCAGGGCACCAAGAGCGCGTGCACTGGCGCGTGCGCCGGTGCATGGCCGCCGCTGGTGGTGACAGGCAAGCCCACCGTCGGCAGCGGTGTCAACGCCTCGCTCGTCGGCACGACCACGCGCCCCGAAGGCAAGACACAGGTCACCTACAACGGTCACCCGCTTTATCTCTTTGCGCAGGACCACAAAGCAGGTGAAACCAACGGACAGGGTGTGTCCGCCTTTGGCGCCGCATGGTTCGCGTTGAATCCAGCCGGAAACCAGGTCTCCGCACAGCCCTCAAGCTCGAGCACAGGCGGTGGTGGCGGCGTCGGCTACTGACCAGAATCTCGGACCTTCGGCGCGGGAGCACGAGGTCCTATGATCGGCGCGTGCCCAGATCGTCCTCGGCTGCCATCGCGGCGCCCATAGCGCGCCTGATCGGGGGGAAGTGCCCGCGCGTAAGCGCCTGCTGATCCTCGGCTCGACCGGCTCGATCGGCACGCAGGCGCTCGACGTGTGCTCGCGCAGCGACGAGCTCGAGGTCGTGGGGCTGTCCGCCGGAAGCTCGTGGGAGACCCTGCTCAAGCAGGCGCGCGCCCACGACGTCACCCGCGTCGCGCTCGGCGATGAGCATGCCGGCGCGCGGGCCTCGGAGGCGTGGACCGACGGCGAGGTGCTGACCGGCGCCGAGGGGCTCGTACAGCTCGTCGTCGAGTCCGGCGCGGACCTCGTGCTGAACGCGCTCGTCGGTTCCGTCGGGCTCGGCCCGACGGTGGCGACGCTGGGCGAGGGGATCGATCTGGCGCTCGCCAACAAGGAGTCGCTGGTGGTCGGCGGCGAGCTCGTGACGGCGCTCGCGGAGGCCACCGGCGCACAGATCATCCCCGTGGACTCCGAGCACACGGCGCTTCACCAGCTGATCGCCGGGCAGCCGCCGGGAGGGGTGGAGCGGCTGACGATCACGGCCAGCGGCGGCCCGTTCAGGGGCCGCCGTCGCGATGAGCTGCAGGACGTGACCGTCACGCAGGCGCTCGCGCACCCGACGTGGGCGATGGGGGGCAAGATCACGATCGACTCGGCCACGCTGATGAACAAGGGACTCGAGTTGATGGAGGCGCATCACCTGTTCGGCACGCCGTACGAGCGCATCGACGTGGTCGTGCACCCGCAGTCGCTCGTCCACGGGATCGTGCAGCTCGCCGACGGAGCGATGCTCGCCCATCTCGGGCCCCCCGACATGCGCATCGCGATCTCCTACGCGCTGCATGGCGGGGAGAGCGTACGGCTGCCGGTGTCGGCGCTCGACCTGCAGGCCGTCGGTGAGCTGACGTTCGAGGCGGTCGACCTAGATGCCTTCCCATGCCTGCGCCTTGCCGGCGACGCGGCGCGCGAGGGTGGAACTGCACCGTGCGTGCTCAACGCCGCCAACGAGATCGCAGTGCATGCGTTCCTGGAGGAGCGGCTGCGCTTCCTCGAGATTCCCGACGTGATCGAGCAGGCGCTCGATGAGCTGGGCAGCGAGCCGGTGCGATCGTTCGAGTCCCTGTACGAGGCCGACCGGCGAGCGCGAGAGGTGGCCGTGGAGGCAGTCGCCGAACGGGAGTGACTGCGGCCGGCACCAGCCGGCCCGGGCGTCGCGGGCCGTCTGGGCCGGCGCCGCGCCAGCGTCATCCCAACCGGCGAGGAGCGCGCGAACGCGTGCCACACTGAGCCTATGAGCTGGGTCCTGGTGCTGCTGGGAATCATGTTGCTCGTGGTCCTCCACGAGCTTGGCCACTTCGCCGTCGCGAAGGCAGTTGGCATGCGCGTCGAGCGTTTTTCCCTGTTCTTTCCGCCGACGATCTTGCGGATCCGACGGGGCGAGACCGAGTACGCGCTCGGTGCGCTGCCGCTCGGCGGCTACGTGAAAATCACGGGCATGAACCCCGAGGAGATCGGCGAGCTCGACCCCGCGGACGCGCGGCGCGCCTACTACAGCCAGCCGCCGTGGAAGCGGATCGCGGTCATCGTCGCCGGGCCGGGCGTGAACATCGTGATCGCCTTCGTGCTGTTCTGGGCGATCCTCTTCTCCGGCAGCCTCGGTGGGGCATTGACGCTCTACAAACTCGACCCCTCGACGAACGCCGTAGTCGCGACTTCATCGGTGCAGGCGATCGAGCGCGGCCAGCCCGCCGCCGGCGTGCTGCGGCCGGGCGATCGGATCATCGGTGTTGACGGCGTGCGCGTCGACGCCGAACACGCGCGCAGCAGGATCGAGACGCATCGCTGCGCGGGCGCGCTCGTCGAAGGCTGCCGCGCGGCGACTCCCGTCGAGCTGACGGTGCTTCGCGCCGGCAAGACGCTGCACCTGTCGCTGTATCCGCGCTACGACAAGGCCGAAAAGCGGATGCTGCTCGGCCTCCAGTTCGGCGTCGCCGCCAAGCACTATGGCGCCATCGCGGCGGCGGGTGGCGCGATCGCCACGATGTGGCACGCGACAACCGGCACGCTGACCGGCTTCGTCAAAGCGCTGACGAGCTCGAAGACGCGCAAAGAAGTCAGCAGCATCGTCGGCATCACGGAGGACGCGCACGAAACGGTCGTCGCCGGATCGGGGATCGCGCTCGTCTTCTTCGGCTACATCTCGCTCGTGCTCGCTGTGATCAACCTGTTCCCGTTCCTGCCGCTCGACGGCGGCCACATACTGTGGTCGGTCGCCGAGAAGGTCCGCGGCAAGCGCATCTCGCTCGCTGCGATGTACCGCTACAGCTCGGTCGGCATCCTGCTGCTGCTGTTCCTCGTGATCAACGGCGTCAGCAACGACATCGGCCGACTCGGCGGTTGAGCCACGCCGTCCGGCCGCCAAGGCCGGCGAGCGCTCAGCCGCCCACAGGCTTGACGGACACCCAGCTCTTGACCAGCGGGCCGAAGCGCTCTGGCAGCGCCGGGCCGAACAGCGACTCGAGTTCCGCGCGCCGCAGCAGCGAGATCTCTTCCCAGCCGCCTGTCACGCCCAAGCGCCAGTACGGGCGGCGCCAGCGGGGCGCGAGCCAGTGCGCGCCGGGCAGCAGCGAGTGCGGCTCGAGCGGGAAGCCGAAGGCGGGCGTCTGCACGAACCAGCCGCGTCCGACGCGCCGTAGCTCGGCGGCAAACGCGGCCCGACGGGCGGGGGGCACGTGCTCGATCACGCTCGAGCAGTACACGAGGTCGAACTCATCATCGGCGAATGGCAGCCCCGCGGCAGCATCGGCGCGGATGAACGGGCCTGGGTACGTCGGCCGATCGGCGATGTCGTTACCCGTGATGTCGAGTCCGGGCTCGAGCCCGCGTAGACCCAGTGCGCCGCAACCGACGTCTAGGATCCGCGCGCCCGAGTCGATCCGGCACAGCGCAAAGAAACGAGCATGCCGGCGACGGCGGGCGCGCGCCGCGAACGGCCCGGCGAGGCGCGCCAGTGGGCCGCGCGCCGTTGCATAGACGTCAGACATGGTGTGCAATCGTGGCGGAGCGGGCGGCGCGAGGCGTAGCCTGGAGCCCGGCATGTTCGACCACGTCACGATCCATGCCAGCGACCGTGGCGCCTCTGAGCGCTTCTACGGGATCGTTCTGTCCCGCCTCGACATCGCGCCGACGAGCGCCGACGCCGGGTGCGCTTCGTGGAACGACCTGCGCATCCTCGCCGCGGGCGGGGAGCGACCGGCGACGCGCAACCTCCACGTGGGCTTCGTCGCGCCGTCGCGAGCTCACGTCGATGAGTTCTGGCGCGCGGGCACCGACGCAGGCTACGCGGACGCCGGAGCGCCGGGCGAGTGCCCGCAGTACACGCCGGGCTACTACGGCGCGTTTCTGCGCGACCCGGACGGCAACAGTGTCGAGGCGGTGGATCACGCCGACACACGCCGTGGGGGCAACATCGACCACCTGTGGATCGGCGTGCGCGACCTCGACGCCGCGACGGCGTTCTACGCCGCGATCGCCCGTTATACCGGCCTGCACAGGGGTCGCCTCTGGGAGCACGGCACCCAGTTTCGGGGCGCATGGGCGACGTTCTCGCTGGTCGCGGACGGCCGCCCGCCGACCGAGGGCCTGCAGATGGCGTTCGGCGCGCCCGATCGTCAGACGGTGCGCGAGTTCCACGCGGCCGCACTGGCCGCGGGAAGCGATGAGACGTCCTGTGTCAACCTTTTTGTGCGAGGAGTTTGTTGAGGGCGTTGTGTTGGGTGGGGTTGTAGGGCGTGTGGTCTTGCCAGCAGCGCCAGAGCACACGGGTCCAGGCGCGTCCGAGGATGCGTATGGCGTGGGGGTGGTCACAGCCGCGGGAGCGGGCGCGTTGGTAGACGTCGCGGGCCCAGGGGTGCCAGTGTCGTGTGCTGTCGGCGAGGACGCACATGTGTTGGCGCAGGCGCTTGTCGCAGGCCCAGCGGAAGGTGGCGTTGTTGCGTTTGCCGGACTGGATCGTGACTGGGGCTTGCCCGGCGTCAGCGGCGAGCGATTCGTTGGTGGGGTAGCGGGCGCGGTTGTCACCGATCTCGGCGAGCAGGCCGGCGGCTGTGATGACGCTCTTGGGGTCGCGGAAAAAGGCGAGGAAGATCGCGCCGTCGGGGTGACTGCGGGTGGCGCCGGCGATCTGGCTTGTGAGCTGGCTGATCTGCTCGATGATGGGGCGCAGGGTGGCAACGAGCCCGATCACGGCGGAGCGTCTTGCGTCTTGCTCGAGTTCTCCGATGGTGGCGTTTGGTGCGTTGCGCAGCCGGGTGAGCAGCTCGGTGGGTGTGCGTCGGCCGCTGTAGGCGTTGCGCGCGAGGAAGCTTTCCAGGCGCTTCTCGCCGAGACCGCGGGTGTCGGTCGGGCTGGGATAGCGCTCGAGGAACGCGAGTCCGATGGGGCTGTCGATATCCGCGAAGATTCGCTCAGCGCCTGCCCAGGACGCTTGCAGCTGTGCGCGCAGCTGGTTGGCGAGAGCGATGCGTGCGTCGACGAGGTCCTCGCGGGTGCGCACGAGTGCCTTCAGCGCGAGTGTCTCGTCGCAGGAGGGAGCGAGCACGGGGAAGCGGTGCCGGTCGGTTCTGGCGAGCTCGCACAGCACGAACGCGTCGAAGCGGTCGTTCTTGCCAGCGGCTGCGCGAAAGCGATCGCGTGCCGCCTTGACCTGGTTGGGGTGGATAGCGAGCACGACGATCCCGGCCGCCAGCAGTCGCCCGACCAAGAGCCCGTCGGGACGCTCGATCGCGCAGCACTCGACGCGCTGTCTGAGCAGCAGTGCGATCAGTGCACTAACGCCGATCTCGTCGTGGCTGAACCGCTCGGCAGTGAGCAGCGCTCCGCTCTCGTCGGCGATGTGCACGTCGTGCCAGTCGCTGGCCCAGTCGATCCCGCAGATTGCGCCCATGGGTTCTCCTCCTCGGTCGAGGTTCTTTTGAAAAACGCTGGCCAGGAGGTACCGTGGCGGGTGCTCATAGGCAGGCCCTCGGCGGGGCGACGCCCTGTCGCCGCTCTGGGTGCCTCACACCACCGGGAGGCGCTTGTCTCATCGAGGCCGTCTCAGCGGCTAGCGCGACTGGCGCTCTCCCGGCGGTGGTCAGCTATGTGCGCTGAGTCTCGGGCCTCTCCCAACCAGCAGTCGGGAACGATCTCCCTCTCTCGGAAAGAAAACGAGAACAACCTCACCACCCAGCAACCAGAGGTTGTCCTATGAGCGCG